>Ga0209726_10002084_pt1 | contig 30386 bp, 20 predicted proteins | sample Subgrocontami54m_FD_187453 | JGI IMG/M metagenome (GOLD analysis project Ga0209726, IMG submission 187453) | Subsurface groundwater microbial communities from S. Glens Falls, New York, USA - GMW46 contaminated, 5.4 m (SPAdes) (version 3) | ecosystem: Environmental > Aquatic > Deep subsurface >... | reverse complement strand
AAACGCCGCCGCCGCTGAAGCCCGGCGACCCGGCCCGTGCGGCGGCCGTCATCGCGCAGGAAAATGAGTTGCTGGCGGCGCTGGGCCACACCGGACACCCATTCGCGAAAGCAACGGATCGGCAGGTGGTCGTCGACCACGCCGCCCGAACCATGGAGATCACCTACAAACTCGACCCGGGCCCGACGATGCGGTTCGACGGAATGGCGGTCAGCGGATTGAAGCGACTGGATTCCGGCTATGTTGAACGCCGGGCTCAATGGCAGGCCGGCGAAACCTTTGACAACCGCAAGGTAAACGAGACGCGCAACGCGCTGGCTGGCAGCGGATTGTTCAGTACCGTCAAGATCACTCCGGTCGCCGAGCCGGCACAATCCGGCCAAGTGCGAATGAACGTCGAGGCGATCGAACGCGCGCACCGTACGATCGGCGCCGGGCTCGGCTACAACACCAGCGAGGGGGCGGGAGCCCGGCTCTTCTGGGAAAATCGCAACTTGTTCGGCAATGCCGAGTACTTGCGCCTCTCGCTTGCCGCCGGCCAGCAGCAGAATTCGCTCACCGCCAATTTTCGCCACCCGGACTTCCTCGCCATCGACCAGGACCTGATCGCCCGTGCGTCGATCGCCGACGAGACGCCGATTGCCTATCATCGTCGGGGTGCCGAAATCTCGCTGGGGCTCGAACGCCGGTTCGATCGGTATCTCACCGGCAGCGCCGCGCTCAGCGTCGAAAAGGCAAACGTGGTCGAGGAGGCCAATGTCAGCTCGAACACCTCGCGCCAGCGGACACAGCACTACGCGCTAGTGGGCATTCCGTTGTCGCTGAAACTCGATAAAAGCGACGACCTGCTTAACCCGACGCGCGGATTTCGCGCGCAGGCGACCCTCGTGCCGTACAGCAGCTTTTCGGGACCGTCGCTGACCTTTGCCTCGGGCCGCCTGGCCGGCAGCGCGTATTACCGGCTCAGCGGCAGCGATCGCTACGTCCTCGCCGCCGCGGCGGCGATCGGATCCGTCGGCGGTGCGTCGCTGGCAGAGCTGCCGGCCGATAAACGGCTATACGCGGGCGGCGGTGGGTCGGTTCGTGCCTATGGCTACCAGATGGCCGGTCGGCTCGATTCAAATAACAACCCGATTGGCGGACGGTCCAGCGCGGAGTTCAGCCTCGAAGCCCGCATTAAGATTACCGATACGTTGGGAATCGTGCCGTTTGTGGATGCCGGTAGCGTCTATCCGTCGAGCGTGCCGCAACCAACCCACCGGGTCCTGTGGGGGCCGGGGATCGGCCTACGTTACTACACCCCGTTCGGCCCGATTCGGCTGGATGTGGCGACCCCCGCGGTACGCCGCCGCGGCGATGCCGCGGTTCAGTTCTACATCAGCCTCGGCCAGGCGTTCTGATGACCCGGCTCGCGGCAGGCTTGACGCGATGGCTGCGGCGCGGCGCCGTGATGCTTCTGATGTTGGTGGTGCTCCTCGCCATAGCCTTCGGCCTTTTACAAACATCGACAGGGCGCGAGTGGTTGGAGGATGTCGCGGCTCGTGTCGCCAGCACGCCGGCAAGCTCGATCGCCATTGTCGGACTCGACGGCACGATCCCGTTCGACATGCGGGCAGCGCGTATCGAGATCTCGGACGAGCACGGCGCGTGGCTGGTAATCCGTCAACCGCGCATCGACCTGTCGGCGACTGAACTACTGAGGGGGCGGGTCCATATCCATGCGTTGACCGCCGATGCAATCGAGGTCACGCGCCTGCCGACGGGCCAGCCGACGCCATCGATGACCCCTATTTCCGAGCGGCTGCGCGTGCCGCAGCTGCCGTTCGGGATTGTTGTCGATCGACTTGCGGTCGACCGGATCACGCTCGGCCCCGACGTGAGCGGCGAGCCGGTCGAAGCAGTTCTCGTCGGCGACGCGGCGTTGACGAAAACGTCCGCGCGGATATCGCTCGACCTTCATCGGACCGACGGCCGGCCCGGTGCTCTCGACCTGAGGCTCGCAGTCGTCGGAAGCCCTCCGGTCCTTAATGTGCAGGTAACCGCAGATGAACCTTCCGGCGCCTTGCTCGACCGGCTCTTCCTTCGCAATGACCACCTGCCGCTGTCCCTGTCCTTTGTCGGTGAGGGACCCCTGGCTCAGTGGCATGGCCGACTGAACGCTTCCGGCGGGACGCTCGCCGGCCTGGACTTCGACGTAACTTTCGCCGTTGGCCGGGACACGGTCGTGACCGTCGCCGGCAATGCGGCCGTCGCGCCGTTGTTGATCCCGGAAATCGCTAAGCTGATCGGCGACAAGGTGCCGGTGCACCTGCGGGCTGGCTTTGCCGAGAACGGCCTGTTTACGGTTGACGAGCTGTCGGTCGGTCTGGCGGCCGGCACCATTACCGGCGAAGCGATACTTGGCGACCCCGACCGCCGTCTTGTCGCCCGGCTTCAGGGCGATTTCGGCAATTTGTCCGGGTCGAGCGACATTGTCGGCCAACCTGTCGAGGGCAGCGCTCGGATAACGGCAACGCTATCCGGAACCGAAGTTCGGCCCTCGCTGTCCATCGACGCATCCGGCAACATGTTCCGCGTCGGCGGCGGCGGAGCCAGACAAGCCGAAGCACATCTGACCGTCGGGTTGACGGGCGAGCGCGGGCAGCCCGGAACACGGATCGACCTCGCCGCGGAAGGAAGTGTGCGGGGAGCCATTTTCCCCGAAACTCTTGCCGTGCCGCCGGAGCTGAACCGCGACCTCGACTGGTCTCTCAAGGTTCGCATGGCGCCGGAAGGTGGTTCGTTTGATATCACCCAGATCGCCGTACGGGGGATCGGTATTGATCTCGCGGGCTCGGGACGGTTCGGGCCAGGACCTCAAGTCAGCGACGGGCGCTTGCACCTCTCCGTCGCTGATCTGCGGCCTTTTGCGACGGCTTTCGGCCAGTCGATCGAAGGCTCTCTAACGCTCGATGGCACTCAATCGGGCTCATCGGGCAATCAGGTGGTGGAGCTCCAGGGGTCGCTAGGCCGGTTGCGGGTGGGCGTTCCCGCGGTCGACGCGTTGACCGGCGGATCGGTTGCGATTTCCGGAGCGATTGAGCAAAGCAGCCAAAATGCCTGGACGCTTCATCGTTTCACGGTTTCCGGAAGCGGTGCCAAGGTGACGGCGAACGGTCGATTCGAGCCAGAGACGCGTCGGCTGACCGCGGCCATCGAGGCGGAAATTCCGAGTCTCAAGCCGCTGGGTGCCGTACTTGGAGACATAAGCAACGGGCGCGTCAGCGGACGCGTGGCCCTGTCAGGGGTGCTCGACCATATGGGCGCTGAGATGGAACTCGACGGCAGCGGTCTGCAAGGGGGCGATGCCAGGCTCGCTCAAATCCACCTCGAAGCGCGCATGCCCGATGTCCAAGCGGCAAAGGTCGCGATCGAGGGCCGTTTCCGGCACGGCAATCTCAGTGGAACCTTGGGCCTTGAGGTTGACGGCGGTAATCCCGCCGAGTTGCTAATTCCCAGGTTACGGGTGCAGGCCGCGGATAGCACCGTTGAAGGCGGTTTCCGTATCGACCGCACCACTCTGTTGAGCCGCGGCACACTAGTTGTGCGGGTTCCGGACCTTTCGCGCTGGTCGTCGACCGCCGGGCTACCGCTCGCCGGCAGCTTCGGGCTCAGGGCTGAGCTGGAGCAGAGCCGGGGGCAGAATGTTGATCTGACTGCCACCGCCGATCGCTTGTCGTTCGGACCCGCGGGTAGCCGTGTCGGCCTGGGCAAGATGGAGGTTTCGTGGCGGCTGGCGGACGCATTCAACGCGCCGACCGGCAAGGCACAGGCCAGGATCACGGCGCTGACGCTCACCTCGGGCAGGCTTGACGAGGCGAAGTTATCGTTGACTAGTGTGAAGCCCGGGCGGTTCGCCTTTACCGCCGATGCGAAAGGGCGCTTCGCCGATCCGATCTCCTTCGCCAGTCGTGGCGAGTATCAATGGTCGCCGCGCGGCAGGGAATTGCAGGTTGCGGCTTTTGCCGGAGAGATCGGCGGCGACCGGCTTCAGCTCACAGCTCCGCTGAAGTTAACCCAGAATGGCGCCGATTATTCGCTGTCTAATCTGGCGTTGTCTCTCGGCTCGGGCCGGATTAGCGGCAATGCGGCGCTTCGCGGCCGAGCACTGGCTGGACGGCTCACGGTAAAGAATTTGCCGGTGGCGCTTGCCGCAAGGCTTGTCGGGCAAAAGGGGGCGGGCGGCACGATGACGCTCGACGCCAATGTTGCCGGCACCGCGGCTGCGCCAACGGGCCGCTTCAGCCTGACCGCGCGAGACCTGACCTATGCCCAGGCCGGACATCGGCTTTCATCTTTGAGCATCGATAGTACCGGAGATTGGAATGGTCGCAAGCTCGCGCTCAAAGGCAAAATCGGCGGCCTCAAGGGTGAAACGCTGGGCTTCAGCGGTTCGATTCCCGTTGTCTTCAACCCGGCACCACTTAGTCTCAGCATCCCGCCCTCCGGCCGGCTGACGATGCGGCTCGAGGGCAGTGGCGATCTCAGCAATTTGGCCGATCTGCTTCCGATCGGCGAGGACCGGCTGTCCGGTCGATTTACTCTCGATGCCGGGGTGACCGGCACACCCGCCGCTCCCGCCGCGAGCGGGCGGCTAACAGTGACCGGCGGGCGCTATGAGAGCTTTGCCAGCGGTGCCGTGCTGACCAATCTGCGGTTTGACCTCAGCGGCGACCGTGACCGCTTCACCCTGCGCGCGCTGACTGCGAGCGACAGCGCGAACGGGAATCTCGCCGCGCGGGGCACCATTGAATTGGGAAGAAGCGGTGGCCCGGGCGTGGAACTTTCCGCCAAGCTGACACGCTTCCGCATCGCCGTGCGCGACGAGGCGGTGGTCACCGCGAGCGGCGATGTCACAGTCGTTGGCCCGGTCTTCGGACCTAAAGTCACCGGTCGACTGACCGTGGACCGGGCCGATTGCACAATCCCAGACAGCCTACCACCCAGCGTCACCAAGCTGAAGGTCGTCGAAATCAACGACTCCGCGTCCGCCACGCCATCGCCACGCCCCGCCAACCGCGGAATGGCGCCTCAAGCCGCGTCTCAAAAGGAACCGCCGGCTTTCGCCGCGCCCCTCGACATCCAGATCGCGCTGCCGGGGAAAACCTTTGTGCGCGGACATGGTTTGGATAGCGAATGGCGCGGGCAGCTTGAAGTCTCGGGCACGAGCGCCGCTCCCGCCATCACGGGCTCGATCGAAAGCATCCGGGGCACGTTCGACATCTTGGGCAGGACGTTCCGCGTGGCCACTGGCGTGATCGCCTTCGACGGCGGTCCGCGATTCGACCCGCGCCTATACATTGCCGCGGAGGTGGCGGCGGCGGACATCACTGCGCAGGCGATCATAGGCGGTGTCGCATCGGCACCCACGATTACGTTGAGCTCCGTCCCCGCGGTACCGCAAGACGAAATCCTTTCGCGCGTGCTGTTCAAGCGCGGGCTGGGGCAAATTTCCGCGGGGGAAGGGTTGCAGGTTGCTCAGGCCGCGGCAACGCTCGCCGGAGGCGGCCCGGGCGTGCTCGACAAGCTGCGCTCCGGCCTCGGGCTCGACCGGCTGAGTTTCGGCGCCGCGGCGAATGGTCCGGCAAGCAGCAATCTCAATCCCGCCGCCGGCGGCAACGCCACCGGCAACCCCGGGCCCGCGCTCAGCGGCGGAAAGTACGTGGCCAGCGGAGTCTATGTCGGCGCAACTCAAGGGACCACGCCCCAATCCAGCAAAATGACGGTCGAAATCGACGTGTACCCGCATGTGACCATAGAGACGGAACGCAGCCAATCCGGTAGCACTGGATTGGGGCTCAACTACAAATATGATTATTAGGCGCTCGATGCCGTGACGTGAACACGGCGGTTACCCGAGTTATCGCGACTGACCCGCGATGAATTGCGACTGACCGGAGAGCCAAATTCGCTGCTCCGCGCTCGGGGCCCCCGCGGCAAGGGGCGGCAAGCAGGGCTAAATCGCCGCCATCTCCGCCAATGCAAATCGCGATTATCGGATCGGCGGAGCGCGTCTATCATCCACCCGCTTCGCGGAGTGCGGAGCGTCTCGCAGAATGATCGCGATGGTGGCTTACGACGCTTTCATCTCCTACAGCCATGCCGAGGACCGCCCCGTCGCGGCGGCATTGCAATCGATCATCCAGAAGCTCGGCAAGCCGTGGTACCGCCGCCGCTCCTTGCGGGTGTTCCGCGACGACACCAGCCTATCGGCCTCGCCGCATCTGTGGGAATCGATCGAGGAAGCACTGAACGGATCGAGATTTCTGGTCCTGCTTGCCTCGCATCGGGCGGCGGCGTCGCCATGGGTGACCAAAGAGGTCGCCTGGTGGCTCGAGCACAAAGGCATTGAAACGTTGCTGATCGGCCTGACCGAGGGTGACCTGCCGTGGGACCCCGAGACAGGCGATTTCATCTGGTCGGAGAAGACGCCGCTGCCGGCGATCTTAAAGCGGCGGTTTACCGCCGACCCGCGCTGGATCGACCTGCGCCCCTATCGCGGCGCGGTTTTGGCCCGCCACCGCCAATTCCTCGACGCCGGCGCCGATTTTGCGGCGACATTGCACGGTCGCCCGAAGGACGATCTCCTGTCGCAAGAGGTGCGGCAGCAGCGTCGCGCCTTGACCTTGGCCTGGTCGGCGGTGGCGAGCCTGCTGGTGCTGGTGTGCCTCGCCGGCTGGCAATGGTTGGAGGCGGTACATGCTCGACGCCTGGCGGAGGCCCAGCGAGACCGGGCCGAGAAGACATTGGCGGCGGCGACCCGGACCGCAAACGCGCTGGTAATGGATCTCGCGCTCAAGTTCCGCGATCGGAGTGGAGTCCCAATCGATATGGTGCGGAGCATCCTCGGCCGTGTTCAGGTGCTGCAGGAGGAACTCGTCTCCTCCGGCGAGGTTGCGTCCGACCTGCGACAAAGCCGAGGCGTAAGCCTTTCCGAGAGCTCGGCGACGCTGCTTATCCAGGGAGACGGCAGCGGCGCCCTCGACGCCGCGAAAGCGGCGCACCAAATATTCGAGGCGCTGTTGGCCGAGCAGCCCGCGGACGCCGTCCGGCGGTACAACCTCTCCGTTGCCGAGGAACGGGTCGGGGATGCTCTTCTCGCCGCCGAGCGTGCCGATGCCGCCCTCGATGCCTATCGAAGATCGCTAGGCTTGGTCGAGACCCTCTCGGGCGCCGATGCCGGCAATATGCTGTGGCGGCATGCCCTCTCCCTCGGTCACCTGAAAGTCGGCGACGTATTGGCGGCTCGCGCGGCCCGTGATGCCGCGCTCGACGCCTTCCGAAAATCCCTCGACGCCGCCGAGCAGCTTGTCGCTGTCGATCCGGGCAACGCGGAGTGGCAACGCGATCTCATGCACGCGCACCAGCGGATCGGCGACATGCTGAGCGCGTCGGGAAAGCGCGAAGAGGCCTCTGACAATTACGGCAGAGCCCTCGCCGTGGCCAAAGCCCTCGCGATCACGGACCTGGGCAATTCCAAATGGCAGCGCGACGTTCTGATCGGCCACAACAAGATCGGCCGCGTCCTGCTGGCCAACGGGCAACCTCAGCTTGCCGTTGATGCCTTCCGGAAGGGGGTCGCGATCACGGAAAAACTCGTTGCCGGCGATGTCGGCAACGCCGAATGGCAAGTCGACCTCGCCATCGGCTACACGACGCTGGGCGACGCGCTGCTGAAAACCGGGCAGCGCGAACAGGCGCTTGATATCCACCGCAAATCACTCGGAATTCTCGAAAAGCTTCTGGTGACCGATCCGGCCAATCGGCGATGGAGGCGCGACCTGTCGGTCAGCTATGCGAGGGTCGGCGACGTGCTTGCCGCCCTGGAACAGCGCGACGACGCGCTGGACGTCTATCGCCAGGCGCATCTCATTGTTGAGAAGTTGGCGGCTGAAGACCCTGGCAATCCCCAATGGGAAATCGATCTCTGCGCTTCGCTCTGGCGTCAGGCGGAACTCGGGGTCGAACCCGAACGCAGTGTCGCGCGCGTCGTCGAGGGTCTGGGTCGCCTCGACAGAGCGCACTTGCTGACGGATTTTCAGCGATCGTTTCTCGCGAAAGCGAGCGCTCGGCTCGTCGAGTTACGCACAGAAAGATGACGGTAAGCCGTCTGCCGGCAGTGCAAGCATTTGGGCGGCGATCTGGCTGCTAGCAAAGGCGCAGGTTATCCGTGGGGCCAGCTATGAATTACCAACCGCGCTTCCCCGTGCGCGAATCTCGGATGAGGAGGTGTCGAAGCGGAAACGGTGCTCGGGGATTTCGGTGAAGAGATCGGCATGGCGCCGCGGCACGGGGATGTCGTTCAGCGCGCGTACGCGCCCCGCCGCGTCGATCCGCACGGCCACCAGAAAGCTGCCCCCGGAATTGGCGATTTCATCGAGCGCGTCGTGCATCCGAGCCTCGTCATCGCCATAATATTTCGGCACAAACAGCCGCTCTACTGTATCCGCGCCGACCACGAACGTAGTCCCCGGAAACAAGCGCGACTTTTCGACGAAGGTGGGCGCTCTGGTGAGTTCGACGGGCGACTTCCAGGCGAATTGCGCGAGCCGGTGTCTCACCGTCTCGCCCGCCAGCGGCGGCTTGTCGACGTTTGTGACGGAGATTTCGAACGCCAAGGGCTGCTGCCTGAGCTTTTCGGCGACCCGCGCCAGCAATACATGTCCCTCGTGCACCGGGTTGAAAGAACCTGGGAACAGCACGGAGGGCGCCGGCGCCGACAGCATCATCTGGCCATCGGGCTGGACGGTGACGCGATCGAGTTCGCCCGCCAAGAGCTGATCGATCGTGCCCGCGGCCGCGACGACCGTCTCCGCGTAATGTTCATCCGCATCGAGCAGGCCGCGTGGCGACGGTGCGGCAATCCCGCATGCGCGGGCCAGCCACAGGACGATCGCGCGCGAAACGAGGTCTTCCTCGGCGGCGCGATCGCGTCGGCCCTTGGCCATCACGCAAGTGCAGTGCGCGATGCCGGCGGAGTTGGCGAATGCGATGTGAAATCGATGCTCGCCTTTGCGCGGGCGATCGCTCACCAGTGCCGCCGTCGCGCCGAGGCCAACCAGATCGGTGCCCGCCGGCGTCAGCCTGGCCGCGCGCGCCCGTGCGGTTCGTGCCATCGCGATCGTGGTGTCAGCGCTGCACGCTTGTGCCGGCGCAAAGCCGAGAAACGTCGCAAGCGCCTGCGCGTCGTAGGGAACCTGCGCCTCGATCAGCAGCCGAGAGCCGCCTGGAACACGAAGCAACTCACCGACCGCTCCGCTGCCGCCTCCCGTGATTGCGAGCGCGGCCTTGCGGCCGGACGCGTGCAATGCGGAGATCAATTGTCGCGACGCGGCATCCGACGGGCTCATGGTGCGGGTGTGCTCCAAAGCTGAAAATACCTCGCGAACGGTGAAAGACAGTTCGGACAGAGTCAACAGAGTGCAAGGGCGTGCCGACAAAGCTGCCGAGGCCAGCGATGTCCGGCATGATCGGTATGGCGCGTTGGTGCGCGAATGAGCCCGAAGCGAACACTTGCCGCCCGCCAGATTGACGGCGCCGCTCCTCGGCGACCCGCGCAACTGGTTCGAGACAGCCAGGCTGCCGGGCCACACAGCCCCCACGTCCGAGGCGACACTGCACACAAAGCCTGGCGCGGGTATCCTTGGAGCGCGATATTTTGGAAGGAGATAACACCTGAAGTCGGCAGACCGATATAACTGATGTGTCCACAGCCGGACGAGCTAACGGAGTAGAGAATGCGGCGGTACATTGCGCCATTTTTGATGGCCGCTTGTAGGTCGACTCCAACACTTGATCCCTCCTGTCGTCATGCCCGCGAAAGCGGGCATCCAGGGCAACAAGTATCGCGTCTGCTGCTCCTGGACCCCCGCTTTCGCGGGGGTGACGAATGAAGGGCGGATTCATCTGTCTGAGCCGTACCACTAGGTGTGACTAGGAAGCTACTAAGGCGCTTTTCAGCGCCTTAGTTTCGCTCGTAAGTCCTTTGAAAGAATGGTGGGTGCAGTAGGACTCGAACCTACGGCCCGCTGATTAAGAGTCAGCTGCTCTACCAACTGAGCTATGCACCCGCCGCGATCGGCGGCGGTCTATAACAAAGCCCCGCGGGAATGTCGATAGCACCCCCTGGAGAGTACCCGCTGGGATCCCCCCGATCCCAACCGGGTGCGGGCGGTCGGCTGACGGCGCGGCGCGCGGCGCGCCGGGGCCGCGTCAGATCCGGCCGTGGCAGTGCTTGAACTTCTTGCCGGAGCCGCACGGGCAGGCGGCGTTGCGCGGGGTTCCGGCCCAGGGCGCGCGCGGACCGGCCGGGCGCTCGCCGCCGCGTTGCGGCATCGCGACGCCGTTGCCCGCCCCGTGGCCCGCCCCATTGGCCGACCCGTGGCTGGCTCCGTGGCTGGCTAAGGCGGCGGGGCGTCTACCCGGATGCGCCGAGGCGAGAGCGGGGCCGCTCGCCATGCCGAAACCAGGCGCCGCGTCGGCCATCGCGGCCTCGCGCTCGGGCGGCGCCATCTCGCCGAACGGCGATTCCTCCCCGAACAGAGGCTGCTCGGATGGCGGCGAGTCGAAGCGCAATTCGACATGGCTCAACACCGAGGTCACCTGCTCGCGCAGGCTGACCAGCATCCCCTCGAACAGCTCGAACGCCTCGCGCTTGTACTCGTTGAGCGGGTCGCGCTGGGCATAGGCGCGCAGGTTGATCCCCTGGCGCAAATGGTCGAGCGATAGCAGATGGTCCTTCCAGGTCTGGTCGAGGAGCTGGAGCAGCAGGCTCTTTTCGGCCATCCGCATCAGATCGGGGCCGTAATTGGCGCTCTTCTCGGCCATCCTGCGATCGGAGGCGGCGAGCAGCCGCTCCTCGATTTCGGCGGCGCCGATGCCGTTTTCCTTGGCCCAGTCGGCGAGCGGGAGGTCGAGCCCCAACAGGCGCAGGCATTCGGCGTGAAGCCCGGCCGTATCCCATTGCTCGACCAGCGAGTTCTCCGGGATCGCGCGCGCGACGATCTCGGCGATCGTCTCGCCGCGCATGTCGGCGACGGTGGCGGCGACGTCGCGGGCGCTCATGATTTCCTTGCGCTGCTCGTAGACGACCTTGCGCTGGTCGTTCATTACATCGTCGTATTTGAGCAATTGCTTTCGGATGTCGTAGTTGCGCGCCTCGACCTTTTGCTGCGCCTTGGCCAATGCCTTGTTGACCCAGGGATGGATGATCGCCTCGCCTTCCTTGAGGCCGAGGCGGGCCAATACCGATTCCATCCGTTCGGAACCGAAGATGCGCATCAGATCGTCTTCGAGCGAGACGAAGAATTTCGACGCGCCAGGATCGCCCTGGCGACCCGAGCGGCCGCGCAATTGGTTGTCGATGCGGCGGCTCTCATGCCGCTCGCTGGCGACCACGAACAACCCGCCCGCCTGTCGCACGATCTCGCGCGCGGTCTCGATCTCGTGGCGGATGTCGGCGGCGCGGGCCTCGCGCTCGAACGCGTCCTCGATCTCGGCGAGCTCGGCCTTGAGCCGCATGTCGAGATTGCCGCCGAGCTGGATGTCGGTGCCGCGGCCGGCCATGTTGGTCGCGATCGTGACCGTGCCGGGCCGCCCAGCCTGGGCGATGATAAAGGCTTCCTGCTCGTGATAGCGGGCATTGAGCACGTTGTGCGCGATCTTGCTCTTGGTGAAGAGTTGCGACAGCGCCTCGGATTTCTCGATGCTGACGGTGCCGACCAACACCGGCTGCTTGCGCGCTTGGCATTCCAGCACCTGCTGGGTGACGGCGTCGAATTTCTCGCGGGTCGAGCGATAGACTTCGTCGTCGTTGTCGGCGCGGATCACCGGCTCGTTGGTCGGGATCTCGATCACGTCGAGCTTGTAGATGTCGCCGAACTCTTCCGCCTCGGTCATCGCCGTGCCGGTCATGCCGGCAAGCTTGGGATACATGCGGAAATAGTTCTGGAAGGTGATCGAGGCCAGCGTCTGGTTCTCGTTCTGAACCGTGACGTCTTCCTTGGCCTCGAGCGCCTGGTGCAGACCCTCGGAATAGCGCCGGCCTTCCATCATCCGGCCGGTGAATTCGTCGATGATGACGATCTTGTCGTCCTTGACGATGTATTCGGTGTCGCGCGCGAATAGTTTGTGCGCCCGCAATGCCTGGTTGACGTGATGGACCAGCGAGACGTTGTGGATGTCGTAGAGCGTGCCGGTCTCCATCAGGCCGCTCTCGCGCAGCAACACCTCCATCTTCTCGACGCCCGTGTCGGTCAAGGTCACGGTGCGCTGCTTTTCGTCCTTCTCGTAATCCTCGGCGGCGAGCGACGGGATCAATTTGTCGGCGCGGATATAAAGCTCGGACGAATCCTCGGTCGGGCCGGAGATGATCAGCGGCGTGCGCGCCTCGTCGATCAGGATCGAATCGACTTCGTCGACGATCGCGTACTGAAACGGCCGATGCACCATTTCCTCGAGCCGGAACTTCATGTTGTCGCGCAGATAGTCGAACCCGAACTCGTTGTTGGTGCCGTAGGTGATGTCGCAGAGATAGGCCTGCTGACGCTCGTGGTCGTCGAGGTCATGGACGATGCAGCCGACGCTCATGCCGAGAAAGCGATAGATCTGGCCCATCCACTCGCTGTCGCGGCGGGCCAGGTAGTCGTTGACCGTGACGACGTGGACGCCGTTGCCGACGAGCGCGTTCAGATAGACCGACAGGGTCGCGACCAGGGTCTTGCCCTCGCCCGTCTTCATCTCGGCGATCATGCCACGGTGGAGCACGATGCCGCCCATCAGCTGGACGTCGAAATGACGTTGGCCGAGGGTTCGCTTGGAGGCCTCGCGCACGGTCGCGAACGCCTCGACGAGCAGATCGTCGAGCTCGGCGCCCTCGGCGAGGCGCTCGCGGAACTCGGCGGTGCGCGCGCGCAGCGCGTCGTCGGACAGGGCTTCGAGCCCGGGCTCGAGCTCGTTGATCTGGGCGACCAGCGGTCCCAGGCTCTTGACGTAGCGATCGTTGGCGGAGCCGAACAGCCGCCGGGCTAAGGCGCCGAACATGAGGTCCTCGACAAGCGGGTGAGACGGGCAAGAAAGTAGCGCACGGCGACCAAGGACAGATAGGCGGGCAGCGGCGGGGTGTCAATTAAACCGGTAGCCAGGGTACGGTGGGAATAGCCATGTTCCGGCCCCGTCGTCAGGTTGCGTCTTTCCGCCGCTAGATTTTTCCGCTATACGCGGTCCGATGAGCGCTGATCTCGACATGGTGCACAAGCGACGCCGATGCTGCCTTTCGGGCGGCGCTGGTGCATGCGCGCGTTCAACCGACCGGCGACGAAGGTAGCTAGACCTTCCGGCCGATCCCCGAACCGCAACAGCGTCCACCGCCGCCGATGGTCTCGGCGGCTTTTTTGTGCCTTTGTCGCGACCATCGGGTCCGCCAGCCACAGGAGATTCGCAGCCATGCCCGCCGTCTCGCCGCTTGCACCCGCGCATTTTCCCCAGCTCGCGCCGATCGCCGGGGTGCGTCTGGCCAGCTATGAGGCCGGCGTGCGCTATCGCGGGCGCACCGATTTGATGGTGGCCGAGCTCGCGCCGGGCAGCGCGATCGCCGGCGTCCTGACGCAATCGGTGTGCCCCGGGCAGCCGGTATTGTGGTGTCGGGAATGCCTGCCCGGCGGCAAGGTGCGGGCGATCGTGGTCAATTCCGGCAACGCCAACGTCTTCACCGGAAAAATCGGCCGCCAGGTCGTCGAGACCACCGCCGCGGCCGCGGCGAAGCTGTTTCACTGCGCCCCCAACGAGGTCTTCATCTCGTCGACCGGGGTGATCGGCGAGCCGCCGCCGGCCGATCTGCTCGCCGACGCGCTGCCCAAGGTCACGCCGAAGCTCGCGGCGGATGCCTGGGAGGACGCGGCGCGCGCGATCATGACCACCGACACGTTTCCCAAGGGCGCGACCGCGACTGCCCGCATCGACGGCGTCGAGGTGCGGCTCAACGGCTTCGCCAAGGGTTCCGGCATGATCGCGCCCGACATGGCGACGATGCTGGCCTATATCTTCACCGATGCGGCCCTGCCGGCCGCGGTGCTGCAGCCTCTGTTGTTGTCGGCGGCCCAGCGCTCGTTCAATTGCATCACCGTCGACAGCGATACCTCGACCAGCGACACGGTGCTGCTGTGCGCGACGCAGCAGGCCAAGCATGGGCCGATCATCGACGCCGCCGACCGTCGGCTGGGCGAGTTCCGCCGCGCGCTCGACCGGGTCATGATCGATCTCGCGCGGCAGATCGTGCGCGACGGCGAGGGCGCCGAGAAATTCGTCACGATCGAGGTGACCGGCGCGGTGAGCGCGCGATCGGCGCGGCGCATCGGCCTCGCGATCGGCAATTCGCCATTGGTCAAGACCGCGCTCGCGGCCGGCGACGCCAATTGGGGCCGCATCGTCATGGCGGTCGGCAAGGCCGGCGAAAAGGCCGACCGCGACCGCCTGTCGATCTCGGTCGGCGGCACTATGATCGCCGCCGAGGGCGGGCCGGTGCCCGGCTACGACGAGACCCCGGTCGCCGAGCACATGAAGGGCCGCGAGATCGACATCGCCGTCGATATCGGCCTCGGCCGCGGCAAGGCGACGATCTGGACCTGTGATCTGACCCACGGCTATGTCGACATCAATGGCAGCTACCGGAGCTGAACCCGGCCCATCCCCGGCGGAAACCGCCCGGCCGATCGTCCTTGTCGCCGCGGTCGCGCTGATCGACGTCGACGGGCGGGTGTTGCTGGCGCAGCGCCCGGAGGGCAAGCACCTCGCCGGGCTGTGGGAATTTCCCGGCGGCAAGGTGCAGGCGGGCGAGACCCCCGAAATCGCGCTGATCCGCGAGCTCGACGAGGAGCTCGGCATCGATGTCGTCGCCAGTTGCCTGGCGCCGTTCACCTTCGCCTCGCACGCCTATCCCGAATTCCACCTGCTGATGCCGCTCTATGTCTGCCGAAAATGGTCGGGGATCGCGATCGCCCGCGAAGGGCAGCGCCTGGCCTGGGTCAGGCCGCCGCTGCTCGCAGACTACCCGATGCCGCCGGCCGACAAGCCGCTGGTCGCGATGCTGCGCGATCTGCTTTAGCCGATCCGCCGCCGCGGGCCGGGCCGCGGCGTGGTGTGGCCCGGATGCGGCGCCCAGCCGGTCAGAAACAATATCTCGAACGTCGCCGGAATGCGCCCGTCGGAATCGCCGAAGCGCTCGGCATAAATCGCCGCGGCGCGGCCGAGGGTCGCGCGGCGCAGAAAGCTGCGCCGGCGCGCGACCAGCCCGTTGGTCTCGCCCATGCCGCGCAGATCGCGCATCAGCGCGAGCAAATCGGGGTAGGTGACCGTGATCGTCTCGGCATCGGCGACCGGCATCGCGAACCCGCCGCGCTGCAATAACGCCGCGGCGTCGCCGAGATCGATCGCCGGCGATACTCGCGGGCTGACCCCGCCTTCCTCCGCCAGTTCGGCCTCGAACAACGCGGTGCGCAGCTCGACCAGGGTCTGTCCGCCGAGTAGCGCCGCCAGCAACAGACCGTCGGGTTTCAGCGCGCGCCGTAGCTGCGCCAATGCCCCCGGCAGATCGGCGCACCAATGCAATGCCAATGCGCTGATCGCGAGGTCGAAGCTCGCCTCGGCGAACGGCAGCAATTCGGGATCGGCCGCGATCCTTGGGGTCGGAAGGGCGCGGAGGAGGGTCGTCGCCGGCTCGGCGGCGACGACCTGCGCCGTACCCGGCCGCGATGCCAGGGCGTTCGCCAGCGCTCCGTCGCGGGCGCCGAGATCGAGCGCGACCGGAAACTCCCGCGCGATCACGTCGAGCCTGTCGATCAGCCGCTCGTTTACCTCGTGGTGCAAAAAATCGACCGCGCCGCCGCGCCCCGCCCGATCGCGGTGGGCGCGCCAGGCGCGGCGGTCGAACAGGAGCATCCCTTGCGGGTCGGATTCGGTCATCGCGCGATCGACTATAGCAGCGCGCGAACCTCCCCGCGCCAGCTTGGCGGGTTTACCGGTCGCCGGTGACTTTTTCTATCCTGTCACCGCAAATCGGGACGAATTACTTATATGCCTATTATGTAGGCAAGAGTAAGCTGATAATTTCGCAGAATATACTCTCGAATGAGCGCTTGAATTAATCTGTTCTTAGCGATGCGCTGGCACCTTCGGCGTGCAATCGGAGAAAGGCATGGAGCCGTGGGCATGCGTCAGATTTCGAGCAATTCGGCAACCGTATTCGATCTGTCGTCGCACCTGCCCATGGGCCATCATTTTCGCGACGCGGTGGCGGCAATCCGCCAGCCTTTCGTCGTCTACGATGCCGAGGAGCGGCTGGCGGCGTTCAACGCGGCGTTTTCCGACTTGCATCGCGAGCCCGACGGCACCCGCGTACTGCACCCCGGCATGTCGTTTCAGGATGTCATGGAATGGCGCCTGCGCACCGGGTTTTTCGCGCCCGATCCCGAGGGCGCCGGCCATCTGCCGGCGGCCGAATACCGGCTGGCCAGAGGCGACGTGGTTTACCGGCTGCGCGACGGGCGTTGGATGTTCGTCGACAATTACAGCCTGCCGGATGGCCGGCTCGCCTGCACCTGGAGCGACATCACCGCGGTCAAGCAGGCCGAGCGGCAATTATGGGAATTGAGCGAGAGTCTGCGCCAGAGCCAGGATCACCTGGTCCGCGCCCAGCGCATCGCGCAGGTCGGCAGCATCGAGCGCGACCTGCGTACCGACAATTTGCGGTGGACCGCCGAGATGTACCAAATCTTCGGACGCGACCCGCGCCTGCCGCCGCCGACCCGCGCCGAAAATCTGAAATTGTTTCACCCCGACGACCGCGCTCGCTTCGCCGAAGAATTGCGCGCGTCGGAAGAAGGGCGGACGACCGCCCCGGCGGAATTTCGGATCGTCCGGCCCGATGGCTCGATCCGCTGGATCCACCATGAATCCGAGGTTTTCTACGACGATGCCGGCAAACCGTCATTGCGGATCGCCACCTACAAGGACGTAACCGAGATCCACGAGTACCGCGAGCAGGAACGCGCGTTGCAAGCTGAATTGCTCAGCAGCGAGCGATTTTCGGCGATCGGCCAGGTCGCCGCCACGGTCACCCATGAACTGCGCAACCCGCTCAGCACGATCAAGAACACGCTGTACCTGGTAAAGGAGGCCGCCGCCGCCAATCGCCTTCCGGGCGAGCGGCTGTTCGACCGCATTGAACGCAGCATCGACCGCTGCAACCGGATCATCGGCGATCTGCTCGAATATTCACGCACCGGTCCGGTGCGCTGCCGTCCCCACGATTTCGATTCCTGGCTGACCGAGCTCGTCGCCGACCCGCTGACGCCGCCGGGCGCGCCCATTTGCCTCGATCTCAGCGCCCCCGGCATCGCCGTGGCGCTCGATCCGGGTCGGTTCCGCCGCGCCCTCGCCAACCTGCTCGACAACGCGACGCAGGCGTTGCTCGATCCTGCGCCTACCGATCGGACGCCGCAGATCACGCTGCGGACGCGCCATGACGAGGATATGGTCGAGTTCGCGATCGAGGATAACGGCCTGGGCATGCCGGCGGGGGTTCTTGCCCGTGCGTTCGAGCCGTTGTTCAGCACAAAGATGTTCGGCACCGGCCTCGGACTGCCGATCGTCAAGCAGATCGTCGAGCAGCATGGCGGCTCGATCGAACTCGACAGCACACCGGGCGAGGGCACCCGTGCGTGCCTCCGACTGCCGGTTCGGCGCCAGCCCGCCGCGGAGCGGGCACGGGTGCCGCGGATGCGGGTGGAATCCGCCTGATCCCTGGCTTCATGCCGGCCGCGACCCCTGACGCGGTGGCTCGATTGCAATCCACGGTTGACGGCAAGCCCGGGAGCCCGATGATGCTCGCCGATGGCGTTTACCGCAGCTTTCCCCACCTCGTTGCGACGCCTCGGGCGGATCGTCGTCGACGGCATCCTGCCGCCGCGCTGTCTCGCCTGTGGCGCGATCGTCGACGATCCCGACGCGCTTTGCTGCAAGTGCTGGGCGGCGATCACATTCTTCGCGCCGCCGTGGTGCGCGAAATGCGGGATGCCGTTCCCGCACCCGATGGGCGAGGACGCTTTGTGCGGCGCCTGCGCCCGCGACCGGCCGAGCTGGGACCGGGCTCGCGCGGTGCTGCGCTATGACAAGAACAGCCGCCGGCTGGTGCTGTTGCTGAAACACGGCGACCAAACCCACCTCGCCAGCGCGTTCGGCCGCTGGATGCGGCGCGCCGGCGGCGAGGTGCTCGACGCCGCCGATGTGATCATTCCGGTGCCGTTGCATTGGACCCGGCTGTTTACCCGCCGCTACAACCAGGCGGCCTTGCTGGCCCAGGCGATTCAATCGGCGGGCGGACCGCCGGTCGGGGCGGACTGGCTGGTGCGTCGGCGACGGACCCCGTCGCAAGGCCGGCTCGGCCCGGCGGCGCGGACGCGCAACGTGCGCGGCGCGTTCATCGTGCGTGGCGGCTGCGATGTCCGGGGCAAGCGGGTCGTCGTCGTCGACGACGTGCTGACCACCGGGGCCACGGTCGAGGAATGCGCTCGGGTATTGCGCCGTGCCGGCGCCGAGTTCGTCGGCGTCCTGACCCTGGCGCGGGCCTTGCGCGCCGGCGGCTGAGCCCGCGCCACTGTTTGCAGACTCGCGCTCGCCGGGCCATATTTGCGCTGATTGACGAGAGAGGCGGGAGTGCCGGCGGCGATGGCCCAGGTCGAGCTCTATACCACGATGTTCTGCCCCTATTGCGCCCGCGCCCGCGCCTTATTGGAGCGCAAGGGCGTCGCCTACACCAATATCGATGTCGAGGCGGAGCCTGACCGACGAGCCGAGATGGTGAAGCGGGCCGGCGGGAGCCGCACCGTGCCGCAGATCTTTATCGACGGCGAGCATATCGGCGGCTGCGACGACATGATGGCGCTCGACCGGGCCGGCCGGCTCGACCCGAAACTGGGGCTCGCCTGATGGCCGATCCGTTCACCGCCGCCTGCATCCAGTTCACCGCCGGTCCCGACCCCGAGCCCAATCTGCGGGCCGTCGCCGATATGATCCGCCATGCGCGCGATCAGGGCGCCGATTTCATCACCACCCCCGAGGTCAGCAATTTCATCGAGAGCGGCCGGCGCCGGCGCGACAAGGCGCGGCGCGAGGCCGACGATCCGTTCCTCGCCGGCATGCGCGCGCTGGCGCGAGAGACTGGGGCGTGGCTGCTGCTCGGTTCCTTGGTGATCGACCCCGCCGGCGAGCCCGGCGCCGCCGAGGGCGAGGCGCGGCTCGCCAACCGTTCATTCCTGATCGACGCCGCCGGCGCGATCACCGCCCGCTACGACAAGATCCACATGTTCGATATCGATCTGCCCGGCGGCGAGAGCTATCGCGAAAGCAACGCCTATCGCCCGGGCGACGCCACGATCGTCGCGGAGACGCCGTGGGGCCGGCTCGGCATGAGCGTGTGTTACGATCTGCGCTTTCCCCACCTCTATCGCGGCCTGGCGCAAGCCGGCGCCGACTTCCTGTCGGTCCCGTCGGTGTTCACGGTGCCAACCGGGACCGCGCATTGGCATGTGCTGATGCGCGCGCGGGCGATCGAGAACGGTTGCTTCGTGCTGGCGCCGGCGGCGTGGGGCGAGCACGCCGGCGGCCGCCGCAGCTACGGCCACTCGCTGATCGTCGACCCGTGGGGCGCGGTGCTCGCCGATGGCGGAGAGGGGGTCGGCGTGGTCACCGCGCGGATCGACCCGGCGCGCATCGCCGAGGCGCGCGGCATGGTGCCGTCGCTGCGGCACGATCGCGAATTTGCCCGGCCCGAACCGGCTTCTCGCCCGCTCGCCGCCGAGTAGGTAGCCCGCTCATCCGGGCAGCCGGCCGATCGGTCCGGCGATCGCGGCGATGCGCTGGATCACCGCCGCGCGCGGCGCGCCGACCTCGCCCTGCTCGAAGGCGATGATGGCGAGGGCGGCGAACGACGCGAGCAGTTCGCCTGGACGCAGCAGGAATTCCGGGTTGGTCGGCCGCCCGAGGCGCTCGTTGCCGAGCGCGAAAGTCTCGTAGATCAGCACCCCGCCTGGCCCCAATGCGGCGGCGAGCGCCGGGAATAGCGGCCGATGAAGGTAGTTGGTGACGACGATCCCGTCATAGCTCCCGCCGAACGGCCAGGGCTGGCCGGTTTCGAGGTCGACCTGCCGTATCTCGCAGTTCGGCCCGGCCAATGCCGCTAGCCCCGTCATATCGCGATCGACCGCGCACACGCGCAATCCCGCGGCGAGCAGCAGGCGCGTGTGGCGGCCGCGGCCGGCGGCGAGGTCGAGCACCCTGCCGCCGCGCCGGATCAGCGGCTGGAACCGCTCGACCCAGGCCGAAGGCGGAATTTCACGGTTTGTTAGCATTAACCGGAGATGGTTGTGGCGAGCCCTTGCCGTGTATAGATAAGGGCTCGAGGAGGTTCGCTTGATGATCCGTTTCGCGCTGCGCTGTACTTCCAGTCACGAGTTCGAGGGATGGTTTCGCAGCGGCGACGGCTTTGAGACGCAGCGGCAGGCCGGCGAGATCGCCTGCCCGCAATGCGGCGACACCGGGATCGAGAAGGCGCTGATGGCGCCGAATATCGCCCGGTCGCGCGAACGCCATCCGCCGGTGTCTCCCGCGCAACTGCGCACGGCATTGGTCGAATTGCGCCGGCAGATCGAGAAGAACTGCGATTACGTCGGCCCCGGCTTCGCCGAGGAGGCCCGCCGCATCCATTACGGCGAGGTCGACCCGCACGGCATCTACGGCGAGGCCAGCGTCGAGGAATCGCGCGAATTGTCCGACGAAGGCATCGAAGTCGGCCGCGTCCCCTGGATTTCGCCGAGCGACGCCTGACGCGGGCGCGGCGGTCATCGCCGTCGCACCGCCATCACCATGTAGTTGATCGCCAGATCGTCCGACAACGTCCACTCCCCGGAGCCGAGCGCGTAGCTGATCCCGGCCAACCCGGTGACATGGAGGCCGCTCCGGCGCAGGCCCAGCACGAATTCCGACGGGCGCACGAAGCGATTCCAGTCATGCGTGCCGGGCGGCAGCCAGCGCAGCAGATATTCCGCGCCGACGATCGCCGCGGCGAACGCGCGCGCGGTCCGGTTCAGGGTCGCGCCGATCAGCGCCCCGCCGGGACCGACCAATTGGCTCGCCGCGGCGAGGAAGGCGTCGCGATCGGCGACGTGCTCGACCAGCTCCAATGCCAGTGCGACATCGAAACGGCGTCCTTCGGCGGCGAGCGATTCGGCGGTGGCGACGCGATAGTCGATCGCCAGCCCGCTCGCCGCGGCATGGGTGCGCGCGACGTCGATCGCCTCGGCGGCGGCGTCGGCCGCAGTCACCCGAAAGCCGAGCCGAGCCATTGGCTCGGCGATCAATCCGCCGCCGCAGCCGAGATCGATGAGGCTCAACCCCTCGAACGGCCGCAACGAGCGCGCATCCCGCTGAAAATGCGCCAGCAACTGCGCGCGAATAAAACCCAGTCGGACCGGGTTGATCCGGTGTAAAGGCCGAAAATTCCCTTCCGGGTCCCACCATCCGGCGCTTTGCGCGGCAAAGCGCTCGATCTCCGCGCGGTCCACGCTGCCGCCGCTCTGTTCCATGCTCGCGCGTCTCCGCGTTGGGGTGGCCGTCGGCGCCGCAAAAGAGTATGCGGACGCTATCGGGCGCCGACAATGCACTGACCGGCGGCAAGCAGGCGGCCAGGGTAGGTCAGGGCGCCGGCCGCGACTTGATGTTGCACGCCGGGCATTGCGGTCGCGTGGATAGCGCTTTACGAGAGACGCATGGCACGCATCGTGCAGAAATTCGGCGGCACCTCGGTGGCGGATGTCGAGCGGATCAAAAACGCCGCCGGTCTGGTCAAGCGGGAGTTCGACGCCGGCAACGAAATCGTCGTCGTCGTGTCGGCGATGGCGGGCGCCACCAATCGCCTGGTCGATCTGACACGTCAGATCAGCCGATTGCACGACGCGCGCGAGTATGACGTCGTTGTCGCCTCGGGCGAGCAGGTCACCGCCGGGCTGATGGCGTTGGCGATCCAGGATCTTGGTATCGACGCCCGCTCCTGGCTCGGCTGGCAGATGCCGTTGCGCACCGACGGCGTGCATAGTAAGGCACGCATCGAGTCGATCGACACCGGCGAAATCGGACGCCGGCTGAAGGACCGCCAGGTCGCCGTGGTCGCCGGATTTCAAGGGCTAGGTCCGGGCGGGCGCATCACCACCTTGGGACGAGGGGGATCGGACACCTCGGCGGTGGCGCTCGCCGCGGCGTTGAAGGCCGATCGCTGCGATATCTTCACCGATGTCGACGGGGTTTACACCAGCGATCCGCGGATCGTTGCGAAAGCGCGGAAGCTCGCTAGGATCACCTACGAGGAGATGCTCGAAATGGCATCGCAGGGCGCGCGGGTACTGCAAACGCGCTCGGTCGAGATGGCGATGAACCATCGCGTGCGGCTTCAGGTTCTGTCGAGCTTTACCGACACCCCGGGGACGCTCGTCGTCGATGAGGATGAAATCGTGGAACAGCGGGTCGTCGCCGGGATCGCCTATAGCCGCGACGAGGCCAAGATCACGGTGCAGCGGGTGGCCGATCGCCCCGGCGTCGCGGCGGCGATCTTCGGTCCGCTCGCCGATCACGCGATCAATGTCGACATGATCGTGCAGAACGTCTCGGAGGACGGCAACACCACCGACCTGACCTTCACGGTCGCGCGCAGCGATCTCGACCGCGCCGTCGCGGTGCTCGAGGAACGGCGTGAGCCGATCGGCTTTACCGCGCTGAAGCCTGATTCGAACGTGGTTAAGATATCGGTCATCGGCGTCGGCATGCGCAGCCATGCCGGTGTCGCCAAGCAGATGTTCCAGACCCTGGCCGACCGCGGCATCAACATCCAGGTGATCTCGACCTCCGAGATCAAGGTCAGCGTGCTGATCGCCGGCGAATACACCGAGCTCGCGCTCAGGGCGCTGCATACCGCCTATGGGCTCGACGACGCCGGATGAACGCGGGGTTCGCCGCCGCCGATCGGACAGAGGCGGGCACGATCGCCGCGCCGGACCTCGCGCACGACGCGGCGCGCGCCGCGCTCGATCTGCTGTGGCGGCGCGGCCGCGACTTCCTCGGCACCGAGCTCGCGATCATGGGCGGGGCGATGACCTGGGTGTCGGAGCGTAACCTCGTCGCGGCGATCTCCAATGCCGGCGGCTTTGGCGTGATCGCGTCGGGGTCGATGTCGCCGGACCTGCTCGATGGCGAGATCGCCGCCACGGCACGGCTGACCCGATGCCCGTTTGGCGTCAACCTGATCACGATGCACCCGCAGTTATCCGAGCTGATCGACGTGTGCACCGCGCATCGGGTCGGGCATGTCGTGCTCGCCGGCGGCATCCCCGGCGCCGCCGCGATCACCCGTATTCGCGCCGGCGGCGCGCGGGTCGTCTGCTTCGCCCCCGCCCTGGTGTTGGCCCGCAAGCTGGTGCGCATGGGTGTCGACGCGATCGTCATCGAGGGCAACGAGGCCGGCGGGCATGTCGGCCCGGTATCGACCGCGGTGTTGGCGCAGGAGATTCTGCCGCACATCGCCGAGGTCCCCGTGTTCGTCGCCGGCGGGATCGGGCGCGGCGAGGCGATGCTGTCCTATCTCGAAATGGGCGCGGCCGGAGTCCAGCTCGGCACCCGCTTTGTCTGCGCGCATGAATCGATCGCTCACGCCAATTTCAAGCGCGCCTTCATCCGCGCGGCGGCGCGCGACGCGGTTGCGTCGGTGCAGGTCGATCCGCGCTTTCCGGTGATCCCGGTGCGCGCGCTGGTCAACCCGGCGACGCAGCGTTTTACCGCGGTGCAGCGCGAGGTGATCGAGCGGTTCAACCAGGGCGAGCTGTCGCAAAAGGACGCGCAGCTTGAAATCGAGCATTTCTGGGCGGGCGCATTGCGCCGAGCGGTGATCGACGGCGATGTCGAGGGGGGCTCGCTGATGGCGGGCCAGAGCGTCGGCCTGGTCACCCGCGAGCAGAGCACGGCCGAGATCCTCGCCGAATTGGTCGGTCAGACCGTCACGGCTCTCGCCGGTCGGGGTTCGCGTCGGCACGACCCGCGAACGGCTGCGTCGTCATTAGGCTCGCCGGGGGGCCGGGGCCCGCGCGGATGAGCGAGGCGGCGGCGGACGCCGCGGGGAACTCCGGCGGAAATATCGGCGGGAGCGCGGCTGGGAATACTCCCGCAAACGCACCAAGCGCGCCAGTGAACGCGTCGGCGAACCTCCCGCCGAACCCGCCGGTAACCCAGGGAACCGCGCAGGGCCACGCCACCGGCACGCGCCGCTTGCTGCGGCGGCTGCGCGACATCATGGCCCGCGAGGGCAGCGCGCAGGAGCGGCTCGACCGCATCGTCCGCGTGGTCGCCGCCGAGATGGTCGCCGAGGTCTGCTCGGCTTATGTGATGCGTGCCGGCGAGGTGCTCGAACTGTTCGCCACCGAGGGGTTGCGCCCGGAGGCGGTGCACCGTACCCGGCTGCGCGTCGGCGAGGGGCTGGTCGGGGTCATCGCCGCCAGCGAGCGTCCGCTCGCCTTGGCCGACGCTCAGGCGCATCCCGATTTCGCCTATCGGCCCGAGACCGGCGAGGAGATCTATCACTCCCTGATGGGCGTGCCGATCCTGCGCGGCGGGCATGTGCTGGGGGTGTTGGTCGTGCAGAACCGCACGCCGCGCCAATATGCCGAGGACGAGATCGAGGTCGTGCAGACGATCGCGATGGTCGTCGCCGAGCTGATCGCCGGCGGCAACCTCGTCAACCCGTTGGAAATGACCCAGGGTCGCGGCGAGGCGTTGCTGCCCCTTCGCCTCGAGGGCATCTGCCTCAATCCCGGCCTCGCCTTCGCGCCGGCGGTCTTGCATCAACCCAGGCTGGAGATCCGCCAGGTCGTGGCCGAGGACGTGGCGGCCGAGCTCGAACGGCTGCGCAGCGCGGTAACCGCGATGCAAAAGGCCATCGACGCGCTGGTCGCCACCAGCCACGGTCTCGGCGCCGGAGAGCACCGCGACATCATCGAAACCTACCGGATGTTCGCCGCCGATCGCGGCTGGCTCGGCCGCATCACCGAGGCGGTGCGCAGCGGATTGACCGCGGAGGCGGCGGTCGAAAAGGTCAGCGACGAAAACCGCAGCCGCATGATGCAGTTGAGCGACCCGTATCTGCGCGAGCGCCTGTTCGACCTCGAGGATCTCGCCAATCGGCTGCAGCAATTTCTGTCCGGGCAGGAACCGGACGCGGCGACGGCGGACCTGCCCCCCGAATTCATCCTCGTCGCCCATTCGATGGGACCGGCCGAGCTGCTCGACTACGCCCATCGCCGGATCATGGGCCTGGTGCTCGAAGAGGGTTCGCCGACCTCGCACGTCGCGATCGTCGCGCGCGCCTTCGATATCCCGGTGGTCGGGAGGGTCGTCGACGCGACCGACCGGATCGAAGCCGGCGAAATCGTCGTCGTCGACGGCGATCGCGCCAGGGTGTTGGTCCGCCCGAGCGAGGACATCCAGCAATCGGTGGCGGCGACGGTGGCCGCCCGCGCTCGCCGCCGGGCGTTTTATGAAACCCTGCGCGACGTACCGGCGGAGACCCGCGACGGCGTCGCGATCCGGCTGTTGTTGAATGCCGGCCTGCTGATCGACGTCGCGCAATTGTCGGCGACCGGGGCGGAAGGGGTCGGGCTGTTCCGCACCGAGATACCGCTGCTGACGCGCGACGCGTTTCCCGACGTCGCGGACCAGACCGAGTTCTATCGCCGCGCCTACGAGCAGGCCGACGGCCGTCCGATCGTGTTTCGCACGCTCGATATCGGCGGCGACAAGGTATTGCCCTATCTGACCAACGCGGCCGAGGACAATCCGGCGATGGGGTGGCGCGCGATCCGCATCGGGCTCGATCGGCCGGCGATGCTGCGCCAGCAGATGCGGGCATTGGTGCGGGCGTCGACCGGCCGCGATCTGTTCGTCAAGTTCCCGATGATCGCCGAGGTCGCGGAGCTGGAGCAGGCCCGCGCGCTGCTCGATCGGGAACTGGCGCGGGCTGGCGAGGAGGGCCGGCCGCCGCCCCGCTCGGTCAAGGTCGGGGTCATGCTAGAGGTGCCGTCATTGCTGTGGCAATTACCGGCTCTGTTCAAGCGGATCGATTTCCTGTCGGTCGGCACCAACGATCTGGCGCAGTTTCTCTACGCCTGCGACCGCGGCAATCCGCTGCTCGCCGGGCGCTATGATTTATTGTCGGCGCCGATGTTGGCGCTGTTTCGCCAACTCGTCGCCGCATGCCATGCCGCCGACATGCCGCTCAGCATCTGCGGCGAGATGGCGGGCAATCCGATCGAGGCAATGGTATTGATCGCGCTCGGGTTTCGCACCCTGTCAGTGGCCACGACCGCGATCGGCCCGGTCAAGACGATGATCCGCAGCCTTGATGCCGCCGCACTCGGCCGGTATCTGGATACGATCGGAGATCGGCCAGAACATTCCCTGCGGCGCCGGCTCGAGGGCTTTGCCCAAGACCACGCGGTGGTGCTGTAGATTTAAACGAGGGCGCGGCGCCAGTGCGGCCGATGGGGGCTCATGGCGGGTGATTCGACAACGGCCGGCCGTTTTGTTTAACATGGTTCGAAAGCGAGAGCGCGCCTTGGCCTTGTTGCAGCGAATAAAGACGCCTTTCTCGGAAACTCCGGCGGAAGACGCGGGGCGCCCGCACACGCGTATCCGTTCGGTTGGCGAATTGCTGCGCGAGCGCCGCGAAGAACTCGATCTCGACTTCGACGGCATCGGCGATACCTTGCGCATCAAGCCCGCCTATCTGGTGGCGCTGGAGCAGGGGCGCTCGCATGAATTGCCCGGGCCGGCCTATGCGATCGGCTTTATCCGCGCTTACGCCCATTATCTCGGGCTCGACGAGGACGCGGTGCTGGCGCGCTTCAAGGAGGAAGCCTCGGTCCTGACCGCGCGCCCGGACCTGGCGTTGCCGGTGCCGCTCGGCGAGCGCAGCCTGCCGGGCGCGGCGATGTTGCTGATCGCCGCGATCCTGGTGCTGTGCGGCTACGGCACCTGGTACTACCTGTCGACCGGCGAGCGCACCCGGCCCGAGCGGGTCGCCGCGGTGCCGCCGGCCTTGTTGGCTCCGCCGATCGTGCCAGGCGGCGCGTTGCCGATGGCCAAGCCTGGGTCTGGCGATCCAACTGTGCCCGCCTCGGCGCCACCGCCCGGCGCCGCGGCCTCTCCCGCCGGCCCGGCTCTAGGTGCGGCTCCCGGCGCGTCAGGGCCGGCTGTGCCGTCGGCCGGACCCGGCGCCAGTCCGGCGATTGCGGCCAGGCCACCCACCGCTACTCCTCCCGCGCCGCCGCCTGCCGCCGGCCCGCCGAGCGAGCCCGCCGCCCCCGGCGCGACCTCCGGTGCGGAGTCTCCGGCGCGTCCGACCGCCCGCAACCCGGCCCCAGCGGCGGTGCAGCCGCAGCCGGTCGCGGCAACCCCGCCGCGCGGCTCGGCGCCGGCGGCGGCTCCCGTCGCGGCTCCGGGCGGGCCGCGGATCGCGATCCGCGCTCTCGCCGATTGCTGGATCCAGGTGCGCGCCGCCGATCAGTCGATCGTCTACTCGCGGGTGCTGAAATCGGGCGAAATCTACAAGGTCCCGGCGAAACCCGGACTGTTCCTGCGCACCGGCAACGCCGGCGCGCTCGAGATCGCCGTCGACGGCAAGCCCGCGCCGTCGATCGGCGGCGTCGGGACCCTGCGCCGCAACGTCGTGCTGGAACCCGACGCGCTGATCGCCGGCACTGCGGTGCACGGCTAGCGAGGCGTCCTTTTTTCTGTCACCAAAGCGTTCTATAAGCGGGCCCGGGCAATCTCCGCGAGGATCATGATGAGCGTCAGACCGTATCGCGACATCCACCGCCGCGTCTGCCGAAAGGTCTATGTCGGCAAGGTGCCGGTGGGCGGCGATGCCCCGATCACCGTCCAGTCGATGACCAATACCGTGACCAGCGACGTCAAGGCGACGGTGGAGCAGATACAGGCGCTCGAACGCGCCGGCGCCGACATCGTGCGGGTGTCATGCCCGGACCAGGAATCGGCGCTGGCGCTAAAGCACATCGTGCGTCAGGTGCAGGTGCCGATCGTCGCCGACATCCATTTCCACTATCGCCGCGCGATCGAGGCGGCGGAGAGCGGCGCGGCGTGCCTGCGCATCAATCCCGGCAATATCGGTTCGTCCGAGCGGGTGCGCGACGTGATCAAGGCGGCCAAGGATCACGGCTGCTCGATGCGCATCGGCGTCAATGCCGGGTCGCTCGAGCGCGATCTGTTGGAAAAATACGGCGAGCCATGCCCAGAGGCGATGGTCGAGAGCGCGCTCGATCATGCCAAGATCCTCGAGGATAACGATTTCTTCGAGTTCAAGATCTCCTGCAAGGCATCCGACGTGTTTCTCGCGGTCGCCGCCTATCAGCAGCTCGCCGAGGCGTGCGACTACCCGCTGCATCTCGGCATCACCGAGGCTGGCGGATTGCGCAGCGGCACGGTCAAATCGTCGATCGGGCTCGGCATGCTGTTATGGGCCGGAATCGGCGACACAATCCGGGTTTCGCTGTCGGCCGACCCGGTGGAAGAGGTCAAGGTCGGGTTCGACATGCTCAAATCGCTCGGGCTGCGCCGCCGTGGGGTCACGGTGATTTCATGCCCGTCCTGCGCGCGCCAGCAATTCCAGGTGATCAGGACGGTCGAAGTGCTGGAGGAGCGGCTCGCGCATATAACGACGCCGCTGACCCTCTCGGTGATCGGCTGTGTCGTCAACGGTCCGGGCGAGGCGCGCGAGACCGATATCGGCTTCACCGGCGGCGGCAACAACACCCACCAGGTCTATCTCAGCGGGATCACCGACCATCGGCTGAAGGACGGCGACATCGTCGATCACCTGGTCGGCCTGGTCGAAAAGAAGGCGGCGGAGATCGAGGCGGCCAAGGCCGCTGCGTCGGAACCGGAGCTCCAACCGGCGCAATAGTCTGGTCCGGCACGGAAAAGGGCGCTGCCTCGCCGGTAGCGCCCTTTGTGCCGGGTACACCCCAATGTCGGGGCAGGGATGGGATTGCCCGAGTCTATTATGCCGCGGCCACCCAGTCGCGGCCTTCGTCGGCCTGGATCGTCGGAAACACCCGGATCTCACCTGGGATCAGGAATCGCAGGGCTTTGACCGTGTGCCGGATCCACCCGACATCGGTGACCACCGCCACCCGTTCCCATTGCTGCGTCCGCAGGGTCTCCATGTCGAGGTCTTCCCAGGCGGCGCCGGGAAAGCGGCAGCCCAGTTCGTAATACAATCGGATCTTGTCGTGATGCTTGAGTGATTTCTTGACTGCCGGAACCAATACTTTGTCGCAATCGGTGGTGGTGATCCGCCCAGTGGCGACGAACGCGACCACGTTGTCCGGGAGCCCGTTGATGATCTCGATCATGGGCTAAGCCTCCACGCTGTTCGCTGTACCCGCATGTTATCGATGAAATCGAGGCCCGCCGGCGGGTACCGGCGGGCCTTCACGCGGGATTCTTTAGGTTAGAACCTGACCCGCATTCTGCTCATCACGATGTTGACGTCGCCCTTGAGGTTGCCGGTGGTGACGCGATGGCCCCACAGATATTCGGCGCCGATGTCGACAAAGCTGACCGGGGCCCAGATCAGGTTGAGGTGGGTAGTGGTCACCTCCTTGTTGGAGCCGGTGCCGGTCCGCGACGGCGGCAGCAGGTTCGACGAACGGTCGGCGTGGTTGATGCCGAAATTGACGTTCGACCGCAGGGTCGGCGACCAGTGATGCTGGTAGCCCACTTGGGCGCCGAACTCGACGATCGGCCGGGCGAGGACGTTGTTCGCGGCGGCGACGCCGACGCAACCCGTCGTCTGCACCGCGCAGGCGGTCGGCCCGGTCCAGTTGGTCGCCAGCGCCGAGTTGGTGCTGCCGTTGAGGTAGCGGCCGAGACCCTGACCGCCGGTCAACGACCACACGAAGTAGTCCTTGCTCCAGCCGAACCAGCCCGGCTTGACGTCGCCCGAGACATGCAGGCCCCAGCCGACATATTCCTTGCTGACGAACTTGCCGTCCTGGAAGTCGAGGTCGCGGACCACGCCACTGACGTCGAAATGCCCCCAGGGCCGGGTCACGTAGTAAGCGACCGTCACATCGGGATACAGGGTCTTGGCCGGGTTGACCGCGACCGCGCCGGGCAGGGCCAGCGCGTTGACGCTGCTGTCCGAGGCGACCTGGCCGGCCGGGGTTTCCATGTCGGTC
>Ga0209726_10002077_pt1 | contig 30441 bp, 27 predicted proteins | sample Subgrocontami54m_FD_187453 | JGI IMG/M metagenome (GOLD analysis project Ga0209726, IMG submission 187453) | Subsurface groundwater microbial communities from S. Glens Falls, New York, USA - GMW46 contaminated, 5.4 m (SPAdes) (version 3) | ecosystem: Environmental > Aquatic > Deep subsurface >... | reverse complement strand
CCCGCCGCGACCTCAGGCTGATCTGCCAGACCAATGCGCGGCCGGGGCTCGAGGTCATGGCCGGCTGGTGGCGGGAGCTGCACGACCAGATCCGGCCACTGCAGCAGCCCACGCCGGTCGGGCCCGACCCCAGGCTGACGCGCGACCCGCCGACGATCTACCCGGAGCAGCCGGCTGCGGAGCGACCGGTCGTGGACCAGCCGATCAGCGTCGGCGCACGGGCCTTCGCGCCGGCCGACGATGCGGGCGATCATGAGCCCGAGGCGTCCGAGGTGCCGGATTCGGGCCGCGGCCCCGATTTCGATCGCTCGACCGACCGGCACACCCGCACCATCGCCGAGCGCTTCGCACCGGCCGCCGGCGACGCCCGCGATGCGCCCGCCGAGCGCCCGCAGGGCTCCGAGCATCCTCGCGCGGCCGAGCCCCGGCTCGATGCGCCGTCGCCGCGCCGCGGCACCACCGCACCCTGCCCCCGCCCGCCCCTCACCATGCTGAAGCGGCCGGCCGCCGCCGGCAGTGCCAGGACCACCCAGGCCGAGCTGCGCAACCAGGCCAAGCTGCTCGCCGCCGTGCTCGACGACTTCGGCATCAAGGGCGAGATCAAGGCGGTCCATCCGGGACCGGTCATCACGCTGTTCGAGCTCGAGCCGGCGCGCGGCGTCAAGTCGGCGCGCGTGATCTCGCTCGCCGACGACATTGCCCGCTCGATGGGGGCGGTTTGCGCGCGCGTCGCCGTCGTGCCCGGGCGCAACGCCATCGGCATCGAGCTGCCGAGCCCGCGGCGGGAGACGGTGGCGCTGCGCGAGCTGTTCGAGTCCGCGGCCTTTCGCGACACGGACGCTTCCCTGCCCCTCGCCCTCGGCAAGGACATCACCGGCGCGCCGGTGCTCGCCGACCTTGCGCGCATGCCGCATCTGCTCCTCGCCGGCACGACGGGGGCGGGCAAGTCGGTCGGCGTCAACGCCATGATCCTGTCGCTCCTCTACCGGCTCTCTCCCGACCAGTGCCGGTTCCTGATGATCGACCCGAAGATGCTGGAGCTCTCCGTCTACAACGGCATCCCGCATCTGCTGTGCCCGGTGGTGACGGAGCCGGAGAAGGCGGTGGCGGCGCTGAACTGGGTCGTGCGTGAAATGGAGGAGCGCTACCGGCGCATGGCGCTGCTCGCCGTGCGCAACATCGACGTCTTCAACAATCGCGTGCGCCATGCGCAGAAGCGCACCGAGCCGTCACCGCGCGCGGGGCAGGAGGCCGACCTCGCACCCATGCCCTACATCGTCGTCGTGGTCGACGAGTTCGCCGACCTGATGCTCGTCGCCGGCAAGGAGATCGAATCCGCCGTGCAGCGATTGGCGCAGATGGCCCGCGCCGCTGGCATCCACCTGATCATGGCGACGCAGCGTCCCTCGGTCGATGTCATCACCGGCACCATCAAGGCCAACTTTCCGACCCGCATCAGCTACAAGGTGGCCTCCAAGTTCGACAGCCGCACGATCCTCAACGAGCAGGGCGCCGAGCAGCTGCTGGGCCAGGGCGACATGCTGTTCTCCAGCGGCATCGGCCGCACCCTGCGGGTGCACGGGCCCTTCGTCTCCGACCAGGAGGTGGAAAACGTCGCCGCCTTCCTGCGCGATGAATGCGAGCCCCGCTACATCGACGGCATCACCGACACAGCACCGGAAGACGAGACGGCCGATGCGCCTGGCCCGGCGGGGCACGATCTTTACGGGCGCGCGGTGGCGATCGTGGTGCGCGATCGCAAGGCCTCGACCAGCTACCTGCAGCGGCGGCTGCTGGTCGGCTACAATCGCGCCGCCGCCCTGATGGAGCGCATGGAGCAGGACGGCGTCGTCAGCGCCGCGGACTACAAGGGCCGGCGCCAGGTCCTGGTCGACACCCCGGGCGCTGCCGGGGAAGACCTGTGAGGCAGCATTTGGCGTGGAAAGTGCCGCACTGGCGCTTGTCCGCGCGGCGAAGCGCACTAAGATCGCCCACAATCTCGTCCCAATGTTACGGGACAAGCAACTCGCCGTTCGGCCGAATCAGGCACAAGGTACGAACGGCACACCCCGGGGGAGCTTGATGCACGCACGCATTGCCGCGCAGCTGGCGTTGTTCGCGATGGCGGCCCTCGCCCCGGCGTGGGCGTCGGCGCAGAACGCCAAGAAGCCGCTTCCCCCCAATCCTGTCGGCGCCGGAACCTGGACCCAGTCGGTCAACAAGGAAGCGGCCATCGCCGGGGAAGAGTTCGACAAGAAGCAGATCGAGCTGATCCAGAAGGTCACCGGCTACTTCAACGCGCTGCCGGATATCAAGGGCACGTTCGTGCAGACCAGCGCCGACAACAAGCGTGTTCGCGGAAAGTTCTATTTCAAGCGGCCCGGCCGCTTCCGCTTCGACTACAACCCGCCCAGCCGGCTCGTGATCCTGTCCGACGGCACCTACATGGCGATCCAGGACCACGACCTGAAGACCGACGACCGGGTGGAGCTCGACCGGACGCCGTTCCGGGTGCTGCTGCGCCGGGACGTGGACCTGATCCGCGACGCCCGCATCCTGGAGGTGCAGGAGGTCGATGACGTCATCGTGCTGGCACTGCAGGACAAGAACCCAGACAATCCGGGCCGTATCAAGCTGTATTTGGCCAAGAAACAGGGGCTCGAGCTCAGCGAGTGGATAACCACGGACTCCCAGGGCCTCGATACCCGGGTGCAGCTCACCGAGGTGAACAAGGCCGACGACATGGATCCTGGCCTGTTCAAGCCCTCGATCCTGATCTTTGAGAAGCGGGACTAGCGCCTCGCCCCCGCCCGAACCCAATGCCCGGGCGCCCGTGTCTGTTCGGGACCATGACAACCCCAAAATTTGGGGAAAACTGAAACAATCTGTAACAATTTCGTGATCGGAGTGCGACTCCCCATTGAAAAGACCCCTACAAGTATTATTTGATAGTTACAGCGAGCGATGTCGCTCTTCATCGGTAGTGCCCCCCGTCTAGCCGAAGACATCGCTTGCGGTGCCGGCTTCCCTCCCGGCACCTGCGCATGACGCGCTTCTGCGCCCAACTCCTCCCCCGGGGTTGGGCGCTTTTCTTTGGGCGGGAGAATGGCGGATCAGGCGTCAGCCGTAATCCGCCGATTTGCGTCATCTCCGGTCACATGCGCCGGCGACCCACACGCGGCAAGAGCACTGTCGATCTGACGCAGGTCGTCAGCCACCCGCGACAGCCGGTCGGCGATGCGGCGCTGCAAGTGCAGAGCCAGCGCGGGGTCTTGCAACAGCTGCTCGCGCAGCGCCGCGCGCGTGATCTTGAGGCACAGCACGCGATCGCGCGCGATCACCGTCGCGCCGTAGTCGTGCTCGACCAGCATGGCCATCTCGCCGATGAGGGAGCCGGGCTCGACCGGTTCGGATGCGGCATCGCCGCCGCCGTCCGCCAGCCGATCGGCCAGTCCCGATGCAATCAGGTAGGCGCCGTCGGCCGCCTCGCCGGCCTTGGTGATGATGTCGCCCTGCCGGAATCTGCATCGCTCCGCCTGCCGCGCGATCTCGGTGATCTGCAGCGGCTTGAGGCCGGCAAAGAGCGGAACGCGCAGCAGCGGCGCCACGAGCTTGCCGATTGCCATGAGCGATCCACCGGTTGCCGAACGGACCGGCAAGCTCGGACGATTCGGCCTCGCCGCGCAATTCGTCATTTCTGCGCCGGCGGCAATCACAGGCGAGCGCAACCTACGCCAGCGGCTCCCAGGCCCAGGGACGCGCCGCGCGGTCGCGCGCCTGCCACGCGGAAACGGCGCCGGCATGGCGCAGCGTCAGCGCGATCTCGTCGAGGCCGGCCAGCAGCGCGTCGCGCCGGCGCGCATCGACCTTGAAGGACAGCGCCGCGCCGCTGGGCGTCGTCACCAGCTGGCGCTCGAGATCCACGCACGTCAGGGCCTTGCCCGGTGCCGCCTCGCTCTCGGCAGCGATGCGGCGCACATCGGCCTCGGGCAGCACGACCGGCAGCACGCCGTTCTGGAAGCAGTTGGCAAAGAAGATGTCGCCGAAGGAGGGGGCGATGATGCTGCGCAGCCCCGCGCCCTTCAGCGCCCACACCGCGCCCTCGCGCGAAGAGCCGCAGCCGAAGTTGATGCCCGCCAGCAGGATCGGCGTGCCGCGGTATTCCGGCCGGTTCAGTACGAACCTCGGGTCCTCGCTGCCGTCGGGCAGTTTGCGCATGCTCTCCAGCGCGTAGGGGCCGAGCGCGTCGCGGCCGTCATCGCGATAGTGCGCGGTCAGCCGCTCGATGCGGATGATCTGATCGGTGTCGACGTTGGCGCGCAGGAACGGCGCCGCGGGCCCGGTGACGGTGACGAATGGCTCCATCTTGCTGCCCCCTTACAGTGTGCGAACGTCGACGATGGCGCCGCTGACCGCGGCGGCCGCGGCCATGACGGGACTCGCCAGGTGCGTGCGCGCCTTCGGTCCCTGGCGGCCGACGAAGTTGCGGTTGGAGGTCGACACGCAGCGCGCGCCCGGCGGCACCGCCTCGCCGTTGGCGGCGACGCACAGCGCACAGCCGGGCTCGCGCCACTCGAAGCCCGCCGCGCGGAACACCTCGTGCAGCCCTTCCGCTTCGGCGTCGCGCTTTACCCGCTCCGACCCCGGCACGGCCCAGGCCGTGACGCCTGCCGCCACCTTGCGCCCCTTGACGAGGGCGGCGGCCGCGCGCAGGTCGGACAGGCGCGAGTTGGTGCACGAGCCGATGAACACCCAGTCGACCTTGGTGCCGGCGATGGGCCGGCCCGGTACGAGCCCCATGTAGTCGAGCGCCGCCGTCCAGGATTCACGCCGCACCGCATCGGGCGCGCGCGCCGGATCGGGCACCAGCCCGGTCACCGGGATGACGTGCTCCGGGCTCGTGCCCCAGGTGACCTGCGGGGCGATGGCGGCAACGTCGATGGTGTGCTCGACGTCGAATTGCGCGCCAGCGTCGGACGGCAGCGTGCGCCACGTCGCGACAGCCGCATCGAAGCTGGCACCCTTGGGGGCAAAGCGCCGCCCCGCCACGTATTGGAACGTGGTGTCGTCGGGGGCCACCATGCCGGACTTGGCGCCCATCTCGATCGACAGATTGCAGAGCGTGAGCCGCCCCTCGACCCCGAGCGCGCGCACCGCGCTGCCCGCGTACTCGACGGCGAAGCCCGTGCCGGCGGCCGTCCCGAGCCGCCCGATCGCGTCGAGGATCATGTCCTTCGGCGTGACCCCGATCGGCAGCGCGCCGTCGAACGAGATGCGCATGCGTTTGGGCTTGCGCTGCGCCAGCGTGCTCGTCGCCAGCACGTGCACCAGCTCGGAGGCGCCGATGCCGAAAGCCAGCGCGCCCATGCCGCCGTTGGTGCAGGTGTGGCTGTCGCCGCACACGACCGTGAGCCCGGGCAGCACCGCGCCCACCTCCGGCCCCATCACGTGCACGATGCCCTGGCCCTCCTCGCCCAGGTCGAACAGCCGGATGCCGATCTCGCGCGATCTGGTCCTGAGACCCGCGAGCAGCTTGCCGCCGAGCGGGAAGGTTTCGCCCGTGCGCCCCGGCCGCGAGGACACGGCGTGATCGGGCGTGGCGAAGGCGAGCTCCGGGTTCCGCACCTTGTAGCCGCGCTGCAGCACCTCGCTGAGCGCGCTGGCGCCGGACAGGTCGTGCAGCAGCTGGCGGTCGATGTGCAGCAGCGACCAGCCCTCGCCGAGGTCGGCCACCTGGTGCGCATCCCACATCTTGTCGAACAGTGTTGCAGGCATGTGCGTGCTCCCTTGCCAGCGGCCCCATGCGTTGTAGACCGTTGAACGGCCTGGCTGGGGCGCCAGGACTCGAACCTGGGAATGGCGGAATCAAAATCCGCTGCCTTACCACTTGGCTACGCCCCAACATCGCCACGCGTCGCCGGCAACGAAGGTGGCGCGGAACATAGTGGCTGCGCCGCAGGCCCGCAACCCGCGCACCGGGATCGCCGGCGGGAGGCAACGATAACATCTGCCGATTGCTGTGCCGCGCCCGGCGCGCCTATGCTGCGCGCCGAGGCTTGGATGAGGACGGAGGTGGAAGGGAACCATGCCAAGGACGGTGCCGGCGGGACTTGCGGCTTTTCTGGGCCTGGCGCTCCTCGCGGCGCCGGGGGCGGGCCTGGCGGCCAGCTTCGACTGCAATGCCCGCGGTCTGAGCGAGGCGGAGACGGCGATCTGCCGGGACGCGCAGCTGTCGCGCTCCGACGAGCAGATGGCGCGCCGGCTCACGGGCCTGTCGCGCCGTCTGACGTTCGGCCAATACCTGGGCTTGCGGCACTGGCACAGCGGCTGGACGCAGAGCCGCGACCACTGCGGCACCGACCGCGGCTGTCTGGCCGGGAGCTACCGCGCGCAAAGCCGCTTTCTCGACCGCCTGCAGCTGTGTCTCGACGCCGGCTTCCAGCGGCGCGGCTGTCTGCGCAACACGCTCAACCTCGAGCGCGAGGCGGTGCGTCGTTGATGCGGGGGGGGCGTGTCAGGACGCGGGGGTCAGACCCCTCGCGTCCACGGTGGCGAATGAAGGCAGCGTCGAGGCGAGGGGTCTGACCCCCGTTGGCGCCTACTTCGCCTTGCCCAGCATGGCCTCGACGTACTCCCAGTTGACCAGGTGGTCGAACCAGGTCTCCAGGTACTTCGGCCGCGCGTTGCGGTAGTCGATGTAGTAGCTGTGCTCCCACACGTCGACGCCGAGGATCGGCGAGGCGCCGTGCATCAGCGGGTTCTCGCCGTTGGCCGTCTTCATCACCTCGAGCTTGCCACCCTTGACGGCGAGCCAGGCCCAGCCCGAGCCGAACTGCGTCACGCCGGCCTGCACGAAATCGGTGCGCAGCTTGTCGAAGCCGCCGCAGTCCTTGTCGACCATCGCCTGCAGCTTGGCGGGCAGCTTCTTGCCGCCGCCGCCCTTCTTCATCCATTGCCAGAAATGCACGTGGTTGAAGTGCTGGCCGATGTTGTTGACGACCGGCGCATCCTTGGCGGCGAACGCCTCCTTGCAGATCTGCTCGATCGGCTTGCCATCGTACTTGGTGCCGGGGCCGGCGAACTTGTTGCCGTTGTCGACGTAGGCCTGGTGGTGCTTGTCGTGGTGGAACTGCAGCGTCTCGGCCGACATGTGGGGGCTGAGCGCATCGTAGGCATAGGGCAGTTTGGGGAGCTCGAACGTCACGGGGGTTCTCCGTTGCGCTTGTTGGGGGACCAATGAACGGAATGCGGTGCACGGTATCGGCTTGGCCAACGCAAGACAAGCCGAGACGTTGCAGCCGGCGCGGCCGGCCGCTCGGCGTGCTCACCGCCCGCTCGATTATTTCTTGGTGGTGGTGGGGGCGGCCTTCTTGCTCGCTTCGCCGCTGTCGCTGCTCGATGCCGAGCTGGCTCCACTGCTGCCCACGTAGGCCGACCAGGTGACGCTGCGCCGCTCGCCCGAACGGGGGTCCTCGGCCTGCGGCTGACGCAGGTCGCGCGCGTTGTCGACCATCACGGCCAGATTGCGCTGGGTGGCGCAGCCCCAGTTCGGGTAGGCGATGCGCTCCTCGTTGCGGCCGACATCCTCCGACCAGTCGTCGCACGGCGGCGGCACCGCCACCGGGCGCCGATAGGCGAGCCTGATTGAGGGCACGCCATCGCGCGGTCCATAGTGGCGCCCGCGCAGCACGCGGTAGTCGATGCCGGCCTCCGCCACCTGGGCCTGGATGCCCTGCAGCGAGCGGGCGATCGCCGCCCGATCGCGCGCGCCGGCCGGCACGTCGATGCTGAGCCGTCCGGCCGCCTCGCGCTTGAAGCGGTAGAGGAAGCGATAGACGTCGACGTGCTGGTTGGGGCTGAGGCCCTCGGCGCCGGGCGGAACCTCCACGTCGAGGCTCTCGGTGCGCGGCGCGAAGCCGATGGGGTGGCGCACCTCGGGGTTGCTCAGGCCGATTGCATTGGCATTGCGTTCCTGCTCGAACTGCCGGATCCGGTCGCACGCCGTCAGTAGCAGGGCGCACAGCGCCGTCAATGCCAGCAGGCGGCGGGCGGCGGTGGCTCGCAAGCCGGCGTCGGACGTGCGCATCGATGGTCTCATCTTTTCAGCCCCGCATCCGGGTAGTCCACGATGAAGCCGACCTCGCCCTCGTAGCGCCCCTGCGGGGTTTGCCCCGGAGGCCCGTAGATGCGGTTGATGTGGCCCATGAACAGCTCGCGCAGGGTGCTGGACGGCGCAAAGCCCCCGTCTGGCTGGGCGAACTCGGACTTGGGCGCATGCGTGGCGAGGTAGGGCGTGACCAGGATTACGAGCTCGCTCTCCTTGCGCTGGTAGTCGTTGCTGCGGAACAGCGCGCCGAGCACGGGCAGGTTCTTGATGCCGGGCACGCCTTCGACGCTCTGGCGCGTCTGGTCCGAGAGCAGGCCCGCCATCGCCAGCGTGCCGCCGCTCGGCAGCTCGAGCGTGGTCTCGGCGCGGCGCACCTTCAGCGCCGGGATGGCGATATCGAGCAGCGTGACGGCCCCTTCGGGCGACAGCTCGCTCACCTCGGCCGCGATCGTGAGGCTGATGCGGCCCTCGGTCATGACCACGGGCTTGAACGACACGTTGACGCCGAAGGTCTTCCAGCTCACCGAGATCTGTCGGTCCTGGGTGGCGACCGGCACCGGGAACTCGCCGCCGGCCAGGAACTTCGCGGTTTCGCCGGAGACGGCAGTCAGGTTGGGCTCGGCCAGCGTGCGAATGAGCCCCGCCCGCTCCAGCGCCTGCACCAGCGCCGTGACGGAATTGTTGCCGTTGGGTGACCAAGTGGTCTGCGCCGCCCCTCCCGCGATCACCAGGGGCAGCGCGGCGGCGCCTCCGGAAACGACTCCCGGCACGATCGATGCGGTAGTCGGGAATGCGTTCTGGATGACCTTGGTGAAGGTGATGTTGCCGGAGCTCAGCAGCGCCCCCGGCAGATTGACGCCGATCCGCCGGATGGCGTCGCGCTGCATCTCGGCGACCTGCACCTTGAGGAGCACCTGCTCCTTGGTGCCGGTACTGAGCATGTTGACGACGGCGTCCTTCTTCTTGGTATAGCGGCCGGCGATGTCGGCGGCGCGGTTGGCGTCGATCGGATTGAGGACGCTGCCGGTCAATACGACGTTCTCGCCGACCGCCTCGACCTTGATGCGCGAGCCGGGCAGCAGCCGGGTCAGCGCGTCGGCGAGCGGGGTGAGATCGCGGGCGACGGTGACCTCGAGGAACACCAGCTTCTGCCCGTCGGGCCCGATGAAGAAGGCGTTGGCGTCGCCGGCGTCCTTGGCCAGCAGGTACACCTGACGCGAGGATTGCACCACCGCGTCCAGAATCTCCGGGTTCGACACCAGCACGTTCTGCAGGTCGACGGGGAGCTCGATCAGCAAGGACTTGTCGAGCCCGATGGTGATCTTGCGCGTGATCGGGAAGCGGGTGTTGGGAGGCACCACGATGTGCGACTTGTGGCCCGGCTCGGCCAGCACCCAAGGGTCGCGCGAGCTTCCCTGGGCGTCGGCGTCGGCAGCCATGCCAACGGCGCCGGCCATCGCCAGCACCAGCAAGAGCGCGCGCACCACCGTGCTGCGACGCCGCAACCTCGACATGACGAACTGACCCCGTTGATTATCGCCAACCCGGCCCGCTTACGCGTGGCTGGACGCGGCCCCCGAAACGCACCCTCGAGCAGACAACGAGGCCGAGTCTTGCGGCATTCGTCGCCCAACCACTAGCTGACGCCGACAGGGCCCCAGGTTCTCCCCAGGGCGCCAACAGCTTGCCAAGGTTGGTCAGGTCAGCCGGCGGTGCCGCTCACAGGCAAAGGGCGGGCAGGAGCAGGGGCCCGCCCGATTGCTGTGCACAAGTGCACGGGCCCAGGCTGGATCGCCGCCTTCAGCCGGTCAGCCGGCGACGCGCAGCTTGGCGATCTCGCGCGCAATCGATTCGAAAGCCTGCACCAGCGCCGTGCCGTCGCTCGCCGCATAGGCCTCGGCCGTGCTCGAGGCACAGCTCGCCAGCATGGCGCGGGTGCTGGGGTCGTCGAGCCGGAAAGCGATGGTGTAGACCTTGATGCCGGTGGCCTTGGCGTTCTGGCAGGCGGCGAGCGTCTTGGTGTTCATCTGCGCGATCAGCGCCGAGGTCGTATAGGTGGTACCCAGGCGGCCCTTCGCCGCGTAGCCGAACGAATGATAGGTCGATTTGTTGTGGTTCGACATCGCCTGGTGCCAGTTCTCGCCGTCGGTCATCAGGATGATGTACTTGGTGTTCTCCGGGTCGCTGTAGGACCGGCCCTCCGTAAAGGGCTCCTCTGGCGAGACCACGCGCCAACCCCACATCAAGCCCTCGAGGATGTTGGTGCCGCCCTTGGCGATGAGGCCCGAGATCATCGTTTGCACCGAGGCCTTGCTGGTGGTGAGCGGCAGGATCGGCTGGGAGTCGCACAAATAGTTCGGGCCCTGCGACCCGACGGAAGCACCGGCATACTTGCAGGTGCGCGCCTGTGCGTCGGCCGGGGCGAGCGGCGGCGGCTGGGACCACGAGGTGCAATTGCCTCGCCGGTTCGTGTGCAGGCAAGTGCGCGGCGGGACGGGGCAGGTGCCACCGGTGTCGGAGAGGTAGTTGTTGCCGTAGGAGGCGCCTGCAGAATTGGCCGGATCCGGCTCGTCCGGGTTGAACATCGGCACGAACAGGCTCGCCGGAGTGCCGGCCGTCGGCACGCTGTCGGTGACATCGTGGGGGGATGGGCGGACCTCGACGCAGCCGGCCCACGCCACGCTCATGTCGGAGAGCAGCTGGAAGCGCGTCCTGGTCGCGTCGACAAAGTTCTCCATGTGCGTGGGCGACACGCCGGCCGTGTCCATCCAGGCCGCGGTCTTGTACTGGGTTCCGACATTGACGGCAGCCGCGAACGGCACCACCCCCACCTTCACCTTGTCCGTGCCCTCGTAGCCGGTGAACAGCACGTTGACCAGGCTTTGCGCGGCGGTGCGCAGATCGGCGATCGGCTGGCCGCCCATGGAGCCCGAGTTGTCGAGCACCAGCGCGACCTCGATGGTGCCCCTGCCTTTCTTCACCGTCGATTGATTGTAAAAGCCGATCTGGGTGATGCCGGCGGCCCGCAGCAGGCTCGTCAGCATGTTGCCCTTCGCGGTCGCATTGACCTCGCCCTTGCTGGCGTCCAACACCACCGTGGTGAGCGTACCGACGTTCTTGTGCTTGGCCGTGTTGGCCTTGAAGTAGGCGTCGGCGTCGGCGCGGCCCTGCGTGTCCTGGTTCGGCAGCCCGAGCTGGTGCGAGGCGGCGAGCGCGGCGGAGTCGACCGCGTTCTGCACGCGCACGTATTCCGTGGCCGTGCGCGCGAAGTCGATGGCGATCGCCACCGCCAGCAGGATGGCGGAGAAGATGATGGCGAAGATCACAGCCACCACGCCGCGCTCGTCGGCCCTGAAGCGCACGAGCCTGTTTCGACGCCAGACGCGCGCGGACAGAGGCTCGAGCCAGGCGCAGATGCGCACTGCAAGCTTTGCCATCGTCCCTTCCCCAGCAGACCCAACCCTTGAAGGATAGGCAACATGTGCTGAAAACGGCTCAAGCGGGGCAGTACAGATTGATTCAAACTGCGCGCAATTGGCCTACGGGCGCCGCCCCGACCTTGCCGCAGCCGCATCCGCCCGGCATGGTCGGTCACCTTCGACAAGCGGGACGATCAGCGATGGATGCCGCCAGCCCACGGTCCGCCGACTACTGGAAAGCGCGGATGGAGCACGTGCTGCTGGCGCCGATCCGCGCCACGCGCATGCAATACCTGCCGCTGCTGATGGTCTATTTCGCGTACGGCGCCATGGGCCTCACCGCCGTCGCCGAAGCCTTCTGGATCAAGCAGGGCCTCACCTGGACGCCGGCCGAGCTCTCCGGACTGGCGGTCTGGTTCACGCTGCCGTGGACCGTGAAGATGGTGTTCGGCGAGCTCGTCGACACCGTGCCGCTGCTGGGCTCGCAGCGGCGCATCTACGTCTTCATCGGCGCCGGCATGGTCGCGGTGGGCTTCATCCTGCTCTCCGGCGCCGCCGGCGGCTGGATCGCGGTGATGCGCCCCGACCGTCTCTACGTTGCCGCCTCGCTTCTGTCCGTGACCGGCCTTGTTCTGCAGGACGTCGTCGCCGACGCCATGAGCACCGAGGTGGTGTCGCGCACCAACCCCGACGGCAGCCCGCGCGCGAAGGCCGACATCGACCACGACCTCGGCATGGTGCAGGTGCTGGGCCGGCTGGCGCTGGCGTTCGGCATCTTCGCCGTGGCCGGGCTGTCGGGCTGGCTGGCGCAATGGTTCTCCTATTCGACCGTGTTCCTCCTCGGCCTCATCGTGCCGGTGATTTCCGTCTCCGGCGCCCTGCTCGTCCACCTCGAGACCAGCGAGCGCCGGCCGACCGACTGGCGCATCCTGGGCGGCGGCATCATCTTCGGCGCGTTCGTGTCGGCGCTGGCGGTGAGCTCCCTGCCGCTGAACCAGGAGATCGTGTTCGTCGTGTCCATGGCCGTGGTGATCTGGATGCTGACCCGCGTCACCCAGGAGGTCGACCATGCGACCCGCATGCACATTCTCTATGCCGCCATCATCATCTTCGCCTTTCGCGCCACGCCCGGCGTGGGCGAGGGCTATCGCTGGTTCGCCATCGATGTGCTGGGCTTCGACGCGGCGTTCTACGGGGTGCTGCAGCAGGTCGGCGCCGGTATCGCCATTGTCGCGACCTGGCTGCTCTCCGACCTGATCACGCGCAAGCCGGTGGCCACCGTCCTGCTGTGGATCACGATTCTCGGCACCATCCTCACCCTGCCCACCATCGCGCTGGTTTTCGAGCTCCACCACGTCACCGAGCAGCTGTTCGGGGTGGGTGCCCGCGGCATCGCCCTCATCGATGCGGCCGCGGCCTCGCCCCTCGCGCAGCTGAGCATCATTCCGCTGCTGACGCTGGTCGCCATCTATGCCCCGGCCGGCCATCGCGCCACCTGGTTCGCCCTGATGGCCTCCCTGATGAACCTGGCGCTGACGGCAGGGGCTTTGGGCACGAAGTACCTCAATCTGATCTTCCACGTCGACCGCGGCGTCTACGCCAACCTGCCGGCGCTGGTCATCGCATCGGTCGTCATCGCCTTCCTGTTGCCGGTTTCCGCCATCGTGGTGTTCGGTCGCCGCGTGCGGTGAAGCCTTCTCGCCGCTGCGAAATGTCACCTCTGCGCCACAGCTGACGGCCAGAAGCATTCCGACATCCGCTGCCGTTCGCGCCGCGCCTTGACGGCGCCCAACTGATCGCCTCCATCATCCTCCCAATGCGGGTGGGCGGGATATCCGAGCCGGAAACGGCTGCGGCACGAGGGAGGCGCTCGAGTTGTCTTCTCCGACCAGGGTACCGGACACGCCGCTCGTGCCACCGCAGGCGCCGCGGCTGGTGTCGGTGGGGTGGGCCGTGCGCCGCACCGCTTTGTGGCTGCTGATGCTTTTCGTCATGGTGGTGGTCGGCGCCTGGCTGTTCTATGCCAGCATCGACCCGGACGAGGCCTCGGCGGGGCCCTCTCCCGGCGGGGCTTCCTCGTCGCAGCGCTAGGCGACCCGCGAACTTCTTGGCAGGACCGGTTTTTTGAGGCGCGCCGTGCTTGGCAGTCGGGAGGGGCGCTGCGTCCCGCCGACCGCTATGGCCGCGGCCCCCGAGTTGGACTATCACAAACGCCAAATCAGGGCTTCGCACCGTCCGGCAGCACGAGGCGGCGCGACGGAGATCTCGCCCATGAAGCTCGTCATGCTCGCGCGCAACCCGAGCCTCTACTCGCATCGCCGGATCGTCGAGGCGGCACGCGCGCGCGGGCACGACATCGAGGTCGTCAACACGCTGCAGCTGCACATGAACGTGACCTCGAGCCGGCCGACGCTGTGGCAGGGCAGCCGCATGCTGCCTCAGTACGATGCGGTGATCCCGCGCATCGGCGCCTCGATCACGCACTACGGGCTCGCGGTGCTGCGCCAGTTCGAGATGCAGGGCGTCTATCCGCTCAACGAGAGCGTGGCCATCGGCCGCTCGCGCGACAAGCTGCGCGCGCTGCAGCTGCTGGCGCGCGAGGGCATCGGCCTGCCGGTGACGGCGTTCGCGCACGGCCCGCGTCGCGCCGAGGACGTGATCAAGGAGGTGGGCGGCACGCCCTGCGTGATCAAGCTGCTTCTGGGCGTGCATGGCAAGGGCGTGATCCTGGCCGAGACGGCGGCCTCCGCCAAGTCGATCATCGAGGCGTTCAGCGCCACCAACACCAACATCCTGGTGCAGGAGTACATCAAGGAGGCGGGCGGCACGGACATTCGCGCGCTCGTCGTCGGCGGCGAGGTCGTCGCCAGCATGATGCGCTCGGGGCGCATGGGCGACTTCCGCTCCAACCTGCATCGCGGCGGCAAGGCGCAGCCCGTGGACATAACGGAGGACGAGCGCCGCACGGCGTTGCGCTCCGCCGAGGTATTGGGCCTCAACGTGGCCGGCGTCGATATGCTGCGCTCCAACCGCGGGCCGCTGGTGGTCGAGGTCAACTCGTCGCCCGGCATCGAGGGCATGGAGACGGCCAGCGGCGTCGACGTCGCCGGCGCCATGGTCGCGTTCCTGGAAAAGCACGCCCGGCGCGGCGAAACCAAGACGCGCGGCGCGGGTTGAGTTTGCATCCCCTCTCCCCGCTTGCGGGGAGAGGGTCAGAGCCTGCCCCGGACTTGATCCGGGGGTGAGGGGCAGAAGCCTGCGCCGACGTGAATTGTTTCACGTGAAACAATGAGATGTTCAGTGTTAATCATGTTCTTGCCTATCCCCGCTGGCGCGGCGCAAGCTGGGAGAGGGAGAAGGAGAGCGGCATGACCACCGACGTCCTCATCGCTCCCTCGATCCTGTCGGCGGATTTCGCCAGGCTGGGCGAGGAGGTGCGCGCGATCGACAGCGCGGGGTGCGACTGGGTGCACGTCGACGTCATGGACGGCCACTTCGTGCCTAACATCTCGATCGGGCCGGGCGTGGTGGCTGCCATCCGCCCGCACACGAAAAAGATGCTGGACGTGCACCTGATGATCGCCCCCGCCGACCCCTACATCGAAGCCTTCGCCAAGGCCGGCTCCGACATCATCACCGTGCACGCCGAAGCCGGCCCGCACCTCGACCGCTCGCTGCAGCTGATCCGCAATCTCGGCAAGAAGGCCGGCGTCTCGCTCAACCCGCAGACGCCCGAGAGCGCCATCCAATACGTGCTCGACCGGCTCGATCTCGTGCTGGTGATGAGCGTGAACCCCGGCTTCGGCGGCCAGGGGTTCATCGAGACCTCGGTCGACAAGATCGGGCGCATCTGCGCCATGATCGGGACGCGGCCGATCCATCTCGAGGTCGACGGCGGCGTCACCCCCGACAATGCCGGCAAATGCGCCGCCGCCGGCGCCGACGTGCTGGTGGCGGGCTCGGCCGTGTTCAAGGGCGGCAACTACGCCGCCAACATCGCCGCCCTGCGCGCAGCCGCGAAGGCTGCACGATCGACCTACTCTGCCGCCGGCGACAGCGCCGCGATGGGGGCACCGGACGCGCGGCGCCGCTCCGGCGATACCGGCCCGTAGAGGGTCGAGCGCTGCCGCGGCGTGCGCCCGCGCGCACGGATCAGGGCCTCCAGCTCGGCCGCGGTCAGCTCCTGACCGTGCGCAGCGCCGGCCGCACGGGTGATGGACTCGTTCATCAGCACGCCGCCCAGGTCGTTGCAGCCCGCATCGAGACACAGCGCGGCGCCGTCGGGGCCCATCTTCACCCACGAGGCCTGGATGTTGAGGATGACGGGGTCGAGCGCCAGCCGCGCCACCGCGTGCATCAGCACCGCCTCGCGGAACGTCGGACCTTTGCGCGCGAGACCCTTGAGGTAGATCGGCGCCTCCATGTGCACGAACGGCAGCGGCACGAACTCGGTGAAGCCGCCGGTCTGCTCCTGCAGCGCGCGCACGCGCAGGAGGTGGCGCGCCCAGTGCCGGTAGGCGTCGACGTGGCCGAACATGATGGTGGCGGTGCTTCTGAGGCCCACGGCGTGCGCGGTCTCCATCACCTCGAACCACTCGGCGGTGGTGATCTTGTCGGGGCACAGGACGGCGCGCACCTCGTCGTCGAGGATTTCCGCCGCCGTGCCCGGCAGGCTCGCGAGCCCTGCCTCCTTCAGGCGGGACAGGTAATCGTGTAGCGACAGGCGCAGCGTGTCGGCGCCGGTGCGCACCTCGAGCGGGGAGAAGGCGTGCACGTGCATGTCGGGTGCGGCCAGCTTCACCGCCTCGACGATGGCGAGATAGGTGTGGCCGGTATAGCTGGGCTTGATGCCGCCCTGCAGGCACACTTCCGTGGCGCCGCGCGCCCACGCCTCGGCCGTGCGGCTGGCGATCTCCTCCAGGTCCAGATCGTAGGGCGCGTCGCGATGGCCGAGGTTGTGGCGGCCCTTGGAGAAGGCGCAGAACTTGCAGCCGTAAGTGCAGATGTTGGTGTAGTTGATGTTGCGGTTGACGATGTAGGTGACGGTGTCGCCCACGCGCTTTGCCCGCAGCCGGTCAGCAGCGCGGCACACGGCGGAGAAATCCGCTCCGCGCGCCTCGAACAGCGCCACGATGTCGGGCTCCTCCAGCCTTTCCTCTGCCGCGACGCGATCGAGGATGCGCGCAACCGCCGGCGACGGCCTTGCGTCGTCCGCCTCGATGCGCGCGACCTGAGACCTAGGCAGCGGCTCGACCCCGCCCGGCGCCCACGCGTCCTCCCGCCCCAGGCCGGCGGCATCCATCTGGCGCAAGACGTGCGTGCGCAGTGCAGAGTCGAGCCAGCGGGGGTCAGACCCCTCGCCTCCAGCGTTGCGTTTCCGCCGAGCCGGGAGAGGCGAGGGGTCTGACCCCCTCCCAAACTCCGGATAGATCGCCAGCCGCTCCACCAGGGTGCGCCCCGCCAGCTCCGTGGCCCGCTCGAGGTCCTCCAAGTGCGGCCAAGGCGCCTCGGGGTTGACATGGTCGGGCGTGACCGGGGAGACGCCGCCCCAGTCGTTGATGCCGGCTTTGATCAGCTGCGCCAGGCCTTCGGGGCGAAGGTTGGGCGGGGCCTGGATGTTCATCGTTGGGCCGAAGATCAGGCGCGCCACGGCGATGGTCCAGACCTGGTCGTCGAGCGACGGCTCCGCCGAGCCGCTCATGCGCGTGCCGGGCTTGGCGCGGAAATTCTGGATGATGATCTCCTGGATATGGCCGTGGCGCGCGTGCACCTCGCGGATGGCAAGCAGCGCCTCGATGCGCTCTTCCCGCGTCTCGCCGATGCCGATCAGGATGCCGGTGGTGAAGGGCACGCGCGCGCGGCCCGCCGCCTCCAGGGTAGCGAGCCGCACGGCCGGCAGCTTGTCGGGCGAGCCGTAGTGGGGGCCGCCGCGCTGCGACAGCCGCTCCGACGCCGTCTCCAGCATGATGCCCTGCGACACGGAAACCTTGCGCAGGCGGGTGAGCCAGGCCTCGTCCATCACGCCCGGGTTGAGGTGTGGCAGGAGACCAGTCTCTTTCAAGACGAGGGCGGCGGATTGCTCCAGGTAATGCAGTGTCGACTCCGCACCCAACGCGGCCAACGCCTCGCGCGCAGCGGCGTAGCGCAGCTCGGGCTGGTCGCCCAGCGTGAACAGCGCCTCCTTGCACCCCGCCGCCCGCCCGGCGCGCGCGATCTCGAGCACCGCCTCGGGCGAGAGATAGTGCGGCTCGCTCTTGCGCGGGCCGCGCGCGAACGTGCAGTAGTGGCACACGTCCCGGCACAGCCGGGTGAGCGGGATGAACACTTTCTTGGAGAAGCTCACGTGCGTGCCGTGGCCGGCCAGGCAGAGCCGCTCGGCCAGCGCGGTCAGCCCCGGCAGTTCGTCGCATTGGGCGAGCGCCATGGCTTCGCCGTGCGAGAGGGTGCCCCCGCTTGCGGCGGCCGCCAGGGCCCTGCGGATAGCGCCGGTGGTTGTCATTGCTCCTCCGCGGCTGCCGTCCGATGCGGCCCGGCAGCGAGATAGGGGTCCAGGAAACCGTAGCGCTCCCGCCCGGCCGCAGCGAGCACGCTCAGGTCGGCCGGCTCGTCGATGTCGCGGGCGACGCCGGCCAAGTGCACGACATTGACGTCGACGCGCCGCGCCATCGCTTGCGACAGATGCTGCAGATAGCTCCCCGCACCGTAGCAGGCCGCAATCGCGTCGGGCGGCGCGAGGAGAAGCGCGTTGGTGCCGTTGCTGTCGTGCGATGGAGCCAGAGTCACGCCGGGGCGCTGACCCCGAGACACGATCAGGCTGCCGAGCTCGCCGGACGTGGCCAGCGGGATGTCGGCGGGCAAGACCAGGGCCTGTGCGGCGCCGCGCGAGCGCACATAGGCGATGCCGCTCTCGATCGCCGCGTTCAGCTCTCGGGCACCTGGCTCCGGCACGATCGTCGCGCCGCGACTACGCGCCAGCTCGGCGACATGCGCGTCGGGCGTGACAACCACCACGCCCTCGATCGCATCGACGCGAGCGACAGCCGCCAGCACGTCCTCCAGCATGGCGAGCACCAGCCGCTGGCGCGCCGCATCGGGCAAGACGCGCGACAGCCGGCGCTTGGCCTGGCCCAGCGCCTTCACCGGCACGACCGCCCACGTCGAGGCCCGGCTCATCGCGCCACCTTGTGTTGTGGCTTCCGCAGCCGGCGTGCGCCGTCGGCCAGCCGGTCGCAGAAGGCGAGGCACTGGCGCGCCAGCGCCACCTTGTCGTCGAGCGCGCGCATCATGGTGTTGGTGACGAGAGTTGGAACGCCGATGTCGTCGGCCAGCGCCGCATCTTCCCTGTCGATGACGAACCCGTCAATCAGTCCCGCATAATGGCGCGCGATCGTGCAGGCATCCGGCTCGAGCCCCAGCTCCGCCATGATCTTGGCCGCCGGGCCCTTCACCGCATTTCGCGCGATGATGGGCGAGACGGCGATGAGGGGCGCGCCGGTATCTTTGAGGGCCTCACGCAGACCCGGCACCGCCAGGATCGGATCGACGCTGAGCCACGGATTCGATGGGCAGATGATGATCCCGGCGAGCGTCGGCGCCGCCAGGGCCTGCAGCGCCGGCGCGCTCGGCTTGGCGGTGGCCGCGCCTTCGTATCTGATCCCGCGCACGGCCGGCCGGCACTGCTCGCGCACGAAGTATTCCTGGAACGCCAGCGTGCCCTGGTCCGTCTGGACCGTGGTGCGGACCGCATCGTCCGACATTGGCAAAATCTGTGCGGCCACGCCGAGCTTCGCCGCAAGGTGCGCGCAGATGCCGGTCAGCGTCTCGCCGGCTGCGAGCCGCTGGGTGCGATCGACATGCGTGGCGAGATCGCCGTCGCCGAGCCGGAACCACGTCGGCCCGCCCAGCTGGCGCAGCGCATCCATGAAGGTCCAGGTCTCGTCGCGGCGCCCCCACCCCGTCGCCTCGTTGACCAGACCGGCGAGCGTATAGAGCGCGGTGTCGACATCGGGCGAGATGGCGAGGCCCAGGTGCTCGAAGTCGTCACCGGTGTTGACGATGATCGTGAGACGGGGGTCAGACCCCTCGCGCCGATCGTCTCGGCAAGATCGCAACGCTGGCAGCGAGGGGTCTGCCCCCCTCCCGAGGAGTTCGGCAAGCCCGAGCGACAGCTTGGCGCCCCCGACGCCGCCGGAGAGCGCGACATAGGTGGGCTTATCCCTGCTCACCGGAACAGGTCCTCGCGCTTGGGCCGCACCAGCGCCAACGCCGGCCGCACCGCCGCGCTCCAGTCGAGCCCGCGCACCAGCGCTGCCGGCGTGCCTTCCGCGGCTTCGCCCATGATGAGCACGGCGGCGGCTGCCACCGCATCGGCAAAGCCCACCTCCGTCACCTCCAGCGGCCGCCCCGACAGGTCCCTCTCGCCGCGCCGGTCCCACAGGGAGGGCACGCCGGCGGCGCCGATGGCCAGCCCCACGGTGCCCAGCCGCCACGCCCGGCCGGCGCTGTCGGAGACGATCACGCCGATGTCGGGGCCGAACTGCAGATCGAGCCGCTGCTTCAGGCGCTGTGCGCTCTCATCCGGCGCCTCGGGCAGCAGCAGCACGCGCCGGCCGTGGTCCTCGGCGCCGAGATTGGACTGGTCGATGCCGGCATTGGCCAGCACCAGACCGTGCCGCGTGGCGACGATCAGCACGTTGGGCTTGGCGCGCAGGACTTCCGTCGCTTCGGACAGAATGGCCTCGACCAGCCGCAGGTTCTTGCCGGTTATCTGCGCCAGCTCGCGCGCCCGCTCGCTCGGCTCGAGCGTTGCCAAGTCCAGATACCGCCCCTCCGCCTTGGACACGATCTTGCTGGTGACCACCAGGATGTCGCGGCTGCGCAATGCCTCACCCTTGCGCTCCAGCGCCGCGATCAGGAGCGCAGCCAGATCATCCCCGGGCTCTACCCGCGGGATGCCGTCGAGTGGCGTGATCGTGACCTGCGTCTGGCTCAATGCCGTGTTCCGTTGGCCGCGGGCTGCGGGCTCAGGCGCCGCCAATGCCGGTGATGCGGATGCCGGCGCCGTCGACCTTGTAATTGCGGTTGATGCCGATCAGCACCGAAGTCAGCGCTTCGGCCGCCACCGAATTCGCAAGCGGGCCGGCGTGGATGCCGCGCAGGCCGCAGGCTTGCGCCAGGGCCAGCACCACCTCGCGGTCCTTCGGGTCGTCGCCGAACACGAGCACGTCGCAGTCGACCACCGCGTCGGTCTGCAGCTTGTGGCCGGCGACGTTGTGGAAGGCCGCCACGATGCGCACGCCGGCCCCAAGGCGCTTCTGCGCCGTGAGTGCTGCGGAATGCTCGGGCGGGAGCTGCACGCGGGCAACCCTCGGCGGCACGAGAGGTACCGTCGTATCGACGACGAGCTTGCCGGCGACATGGGGTGCGATCTCATCGAGTATCTTCGCCTGGCTTTCCCAGGGGACCGTGACGAGAACTACGTCCGCCGCCTTCGCGGCCTCGGCGTTGCTGGCCCCGCTCGCGCCGGCCAACGCCCGCGCCGCCTCCTGCGCCTTCTCGGCCGAGCGCGAGCCGATCACGATAGGGTAGCCGGCCTTGGCGAGGCGCCGCGCCAGGCCCGCACCCAGCGTGCCCGTGCCGCCGATCACGGCGAGTGTTGGCTTGCCGGACTCCACGGCCCCCTCACAGCTTCATGGCGGGGAGCGGCACCACCTGGATATCCGCATCCTCCAGCGCCCTGCGGATGCCACGCGCCACGACAACACCGGTCGCCTCGTCGCCGTGCACGCACAGCGTATGGACCTTGACCTTGATGGTCTTGCCATTGAGGGCCACGATCTCGCCGTCCCGCACCATGCGCAGCGCCTGCTCGGCCGCAGCCTTGGGATCCTTCAGCACGGTGCCCGGAATGCTGCGCGCGGCGAGGTTGCCGTGCTCGTCGTAGCGGCGGTCCGGGAAGCCTTCCAGCGCCATCGGCAGGGCGAGCTTCTCCGCCGCCCTCTGCATCTGCGAGCCATAGAGCGCCACGTAGATGATGCTCTTGTCGACCGCCTTGATGGCGCGGCCGATGGCCAGCGCATAGCTCTCGTCCTCGGCGGCCATGTTGTTGAGGGCGCCGTGCGCCTTGAGGTGCGTCACCTTCAGCCCGGCATAGGCGGCCATGGCTTGCAGGGCACCGATCTGGTAGGCGGTCATGTACTCGAGATCGCTGGGCTTCATCTGGATGCGGCGCCGGCCGAACCCCCACAGGTCGTTGAAGCCAGGGTGCACGCCGACGCTCACCCCCTCCTGCTTGGCCATCATGCACAGCCGGTGCATGGTGTTGGGGTCGCCCGCATGAAAGCCGCAGGCCACGCTGGCCGACTTGATGATCTTCATCAGCTCGGCGTCGTTGCCGATGTCATAGGCGCCCCAGCCCTCGGCAATGTCGGCATTGAGGTTGATCATCTGAGCCATTGGCAAGCGCCCCTGCGAAGTCGAACCTGCTCTCGTGCGCCGTCTGCGCGCGGGCGCGGATGGTACTATCTATAGGAAGACCATACAATGTTGGCGCGGGTCTTCGAGCCCCATGTTAGCGCAACCCGATGCCGACTGCTGAGCGCATGCCATCTGCCCCGGAACCCAGGTACCTGCCCTGCGGCGACACGGCGCTCGCCGTCGAATTCGGCGACCGTGTCGATGAGCGCCTGAGCGGGCTCGTTCTCGCCCTGGCGCGCCGGCTCGATGCGGCGCCTATCCCCGGCGTGATCGAGACGGTGCCGACCTTCCGCTCGCTCATGGTGCACTACGATCCTTTGCGCTTGAGCCATGCGGAACTGAAGCGCCAGCTAGCCCCGCTCCTCGATGGCCTCGAGGTGGCGGCGAGCGTCGGCCGGCGCTGGCGCATCCCCGCCTGCTACGACGAGAGCCTGGGCCTCGACCTCGCCGATGTCGCCCAGCGCCTGGGGCTCGAGGTCGAAGAGGTCATCGCGCGCCACAGCGGCACGGAGCAGCATGTCTACATGATGGGCTTCCTGCCGGGCCTTCCCTATCTGGGAGGCCTGCCGCCGGAGTTCGAGCTGCCGCGGCGCGAGAACCCGCGCATCAAGGTGCCGCCCGGCGCCGTCGCCGTCGCCATGGCCATGACCGTGATCTACACGATGGAGTGCCCTGGCGGCTGGCACATCCTCGCGCGTACGCCCGCGCCGTTGTGGGACATGCGGCGCAATCCGCCCGCCCTGCTGGCGGCCGGCGACAAAGTCACGTTCGAGCCGGTATCGCTCTCTCGGTACGAGGCGCTGTTGGCCAAGGCAGCTGCCGGCGAGCTGCACCTGGTGCCCGATCCGGCGGCAACGCGAGGCGCGGGCGCATGACGGCTCACCTGCGGGTGCTGGCTCCTGGCCTCATGACCACGGTGCAGGACCTGGGCCGCCCGGGCTGGCAGCACCTGGGGGTTCCGGTATCCGGCGCGCTCGACCCCGTGAGCCTGCGCGCCGCCAATCGGCTCGCCGGCAATGCGCCCGGCATGGGGGCGCTCGAGATCGCCTATCATGGACCGACGCTGCGGGTGGAGGCCGAGAGCGTCCGCATCGCCGTCGCCGGCGGGCCGGCGCCGATCGAAATCCTCCCCGCGGAGAACGGCGGCAGCGGCTGGCGTCTTGCCATGTTCGAGAGTGCCCGTCTGCGGCGCGGACAGGTGGTGCGGATCGGCGCGCTCACCGGCAGCGCGGTACTCTATCTGGCCGTCGAAGGCGGCTTTGCCGTCGCGCCCGTGCTGGGCAGCCAATCCACCCTCACGCGGGCGGCGATCGGCGGCTTCGAAGGCCGCGCGTTGCGCGCAGGCGATGCACTCCCTCTGCGACAGCAGGCAGCCGCGGAGCGCGACGAGGTCATGATGCCGGCGCCAAATCTGCGGCCCCCCGCCCGTGTCCGCGTCGTGCTCGGGCCGCAGGACGACCACTTCACCGAGGCCGGCCTGCGCGCGCTATTGGCGAGCACCTACACCGTGTCGCGCGCCTCCGACCGCATGGGCATGCGCCTCGACGGCCCGCCGCTGGAGCATTCCGGCAAGGGCAACAACATCGTCTCCGACGGCATCGCCACGGGTGCGATCCAGGTACCCGGCAACGGCCTGCCGATCGTGCTGCTGGCCGATCGGCAGACCACCGGCGGCTATCCCAAGGTGGCCACCGTCATCTCCGCCGACGTGCCCGTGTTGGGACGCATGACGCCCGGCTCCAAGGTGGCCTTCGCGGCGGTCGGCATCGAGGCCGCCGAGACCGCCGCCCGCCAGCTCGCATCCGACATCGAGGCAATGGCCGCGCGCATCGCGCCCGTGCGGCGCGAGCCGGCGGTCGACGCCGAAAAGCTGCTGGGCGAGAACCTGATCAGCGGCACGGTCGATGCGCGCGAGGGCGGCTCGAGCGGTGCGTAATGCTCTGGCAGGGAACAGGGACAGGACAACCAGCATGGCCCATCGTGCGCGCAAGCCGACGGCACTCAGCGACGCGGACAGCCGCATCCCGCGCTATCTGCAGGTGGCCTCGGTGCTGCGCCGGCGCATCCGCGACGGGCGTTGGGCCGTGGGCGACAAGATCGCTACGCTGGAGGAGCTGGAGCGCGAGTTCGGCGTCGCCCGCGTCACCGTGCGCCAGGCCATCGACCTGTTGCAGAGCGAGGGCCTGGTGCGCTCGTTCCAGGGCCGCGGCACGTTCGTGACCAAGGCGCCCGAGAACGACCGCTGGATCCAGCTCGCCACCGACTGGGACAGCCTGATCGCGCCGATCCGAGACAGCGTCCTCGATCTGCTCCCCGCCGGCGACGCGCCACCGCCCAGGATCGAGGACGGCGACGGGGTGCCGGCGCCGGCCTACGTCTTCATCCGCAGCGTCCAGACGCAGGGCGGCAGGCCGTACGCGTTTGCCCGCGTTCACGTCGCCCGGCACATTCACGCCCGCGCGCCGAAGCTGTTCGCCTCCCGCCCCGCCCTCGCGGTGCTGTCGGAGATGGCCGATCTCGACATCTCCCGCGCCCACCAGACGCTGGCGATCGGCGCCGCCGACATGGAGACGGCGCGCAATCTCGGCATCGCGCTCAACGCGCCGACGGCCGAGGCGCGCTGCGTCGTCACGGACGGCAGCGGCACGGTGATCTACGTCGGCGAGATCACCTATCCCGGCGACTGCGTGCGCCTCAACATCGAGCTGATCGGGCAGGAGCGGGGGTGAGCCCGCAGCTCGGCACGCCTCGCCGCCAGCCGCAGCGCACAGGACACAGGCCCGGTAAAATCATCGTGGGTCCTGGTCAAGCAAGTTGCCTCTGCCACCGAACCCGCAGTAAAGGAATCTGCGTGTTGTTAGAGTAAGTTGGGAGGCGTCATGATGGCATTCCTTCCAGCGCGGGCGCGGCGTGCGCTGCGCACGATCCTGCTGCTTGCCGCCTGCCTGCTGGTGCCCGTGTTTGCCCAGCAGCCGGCGTGGGCCGCGCATGGGGACCGCACCTACCGGGTCGTGGATGTCGAGTACGACGACGTCCTCAACGTCCGTGCGGGGCCGTCGGTTGGCTTCCCCATCGTCGGCGAGATCCCGCCCGGCGGCCGCGGAGTGCAGCTGATTGGTCCCTGCCGCGGATGGTGTCCGGTCCGCTACAGGGGCGCGTCGGGCTGGGTGCACAGCCGCTATCTTGCGGCCGAGCCCGCGGCGCGGCGCACCGCCGAGAGGCAGCCGGCTCCGCCCGAGAAGTCGCTCAAGCCCGCCAGACGTTTCAAGGCCGACACGCCCGAAGTGGTGGCCGCGCAGCCCGAGTCGGCTGCCTCGCCGCCCGCGGCGACCCCAGACTCGCCGCGCATCATGTCGGTTACGCCCGCCGAGCCCACAACGCCCGCGCCGTCTCCCCCGGTTGCCGTGGCCACGCCGCCGCCTGCACCCGCTCAACCCGCCGTGTCCAAGCATTTTCGCGTGACCGGCGTGGCCGCCAATGCCGTCCTGATGGTGCGCAGTGGGCCGAAGGAAGAGGCGACGGTGGTCTACGTCTATTCGCCGCGCGCCACCTGCATCGTGTATGTGGGCAACTGCCAGAAGCCGTGGTGCCAGGTGCAGTATCCGACCGAGCAGGGCCCGCGCATGGGTTGGGTGGACGCGAGGTTCCTGACCCCGTCCGACGAGGCGTGCCGCTGACCGGAGGCCTCGCGCTCTATCCCTGACCGCCCTCTGCGCCGGCTGGGCCATCCGGGCCTGGCGCTGCACTGCATTCAGCGTCCGTTCATGGTGTGGGCCGTAGCACTACGGCCGCCCGTTTGTCAGGTGCCACCCTGCGCAGGCGGTACGAGCCGGCAGGAGCCCACCCTGTGATACGCCGCAGGCACATCGGGATCGCCTCAGGTGCGCTCCTACTCGGCCTTGCGCTGGCTTCAATCCTGCCGTTCTGCGCCGTCAGCGCCCGAAGCTCGACGTGCTCGTCCGGCTGCAAGGCTGCCTACGGCAACTGCTACAAGAAGAGCCAGGACCGGGCCAGGTGCCAGGCAGCGCTGCAGCGCTGCCTGGAAGGTTGCATCCGCAGCCGGAAGTAGCGCGGGATCTCCCGCGGCGCACGCCGGCGCGACCTTGGCGTCACCCGCGCACCAAAATCACGCACAGCCGGCGCGGGCCGTGCGCCCCCATCACCAATTGCCCGCCGATGTCGGCCGTGCGCGAGGGCCCCGAGATGAAGTTGACCGTGCGCGGCATCGCCCCCTTGCCGAAGCGCGCGCGGATCTTGGCCCACGCACCCTCGTAGCCGCCGACCAGGTCCTTGTCCTCCACCACCACGATGTGCGTCTCGGGCAGGAAGCCGAGTGTCACCGGGTTGTCCGCGCCTGACGCCAGCACCAGCGTGCCCGTCTCGGCGACGGCGGAGGCCGCATGGCTCAAGCCCACCTCGTCATTGCCCTCCGCCGGGCCCTTCCTGCGCTCCAGCGCCGGCTCGCTGTTCCAGGCGAGCGCATCCAGATACGGATCGTCGCCCACACGCACGCGCAGCGGCAGATTGGCGGAGCGCAGAAAGCGGGCGACGGCGGCGGGCACCTCGGTCGTGCTCGCCACCTCGATGACGGTCGCGGACTGGCCTTCGAGGAAGCTGCGTAGCAGCGACCTCTGCCCCTCCTTTGGCCGCTTGGCGCGCTCCGGAACCAGCGGGGGCGGTGGCGCACCGAGCCGCTCGGCAACCGTGGTCCGGCGCTGGGCCGAGTCGTATGTCCCCAGCGCCTTGCGGATCTTGAAGATCACCGCATCGCGGCTGCTCGCGCCTGCGCTCATCGCGGCACCCCCGCCTTGGTGTCGGCCCACAGGGCCTGGAAGGTGCGGCTCTGCGGCGCGGCGAGATCGCGGTACCGGGTCCAGCCCCCTGCCAGCGGCAGGCGGCGGAAAGCGCCGCGGCGCCGTCCGAGCGCCGCGAGCAGGGGAATGCCGATGCGCGCCAGCGCATGATAGAGGCGCGGGCGCTTGGCTGCCGCCGCCCAGGCCCTGAGGCCTAGCCGGTAGAGCAGCGGGGTGTCACCCGACGAAAACTCCTCCTCGCGCCAATGCCGCATCAGGCCGGGCAGCGGGATCTTCATCGGGCACACCTCCTCGCAACGTCCGCAGAAGGTGGAGGCGTTGGGCAGGTGCTTGGCGCTGTGCACGCCGATCAGGGCCGGGGTCAGTACTGCGCCGATCGGGCCCGGATAGACCCAGCCATAGGCGTGACCGCCGATCGCCGTGTAGACCGGACAGTGGTTCATGCAGGCGCCGCAGCGGATGCAGCGCAGCACCTCGCGGAACTCGCTGCCCAAGAGCTCCGCGCGGCCGTTGTCGAGGATCACGATGTGGCACTGCTCCGGCCCGTCGGGGTCGGCGGCGCGCCGCGGGCCGGTGGAGAAGGTGGTGTAGGTCGAGATCTCCTGCCCCGTGGCCGAGCGCGCGAGCAGGCGGATCAGCGTGTTGGTGTCCTCCAGCGTCGGCACCAGCTTCTCGATGGAGGCGAGCACGACGTGCACCTTCGGCAGCGACTGGGTGAGGTCGCCGTTGCCCTCGTTGGTCACGATCACCGACGAGCCGGTCTCGGCGATCAGGAAATTCGCCCCCGTAATGCCGACATCGGCGGCGATGAACTTCTCGCGCAGGATCTGGCGCGCCTCTGCCACCAGCTGTGCGGGCTCGACCAGCTGCCGGCCTGCGGGCAGGCCCGTGTGCAGGCGGCGGAAGTCGGCCTCGACCTGGTCCTGGGTGAGATGAATGGCAGGGGCGATGATGTGGCTCGGCGTCTCGCCGCGGATCTGGATCAGGTACTCGCCGAGATCGGTCTCCACCACCTCCAGGCCATCGGCTTCCAGGCAGGGGTTGAGGCCGATCTCCTCCGAGATCATCGACTTGCCCTTGGTGACGACGCGGGCCTTGGCATCGCGGCAGATCGTGCGCACGATTTGGCGGGCGTCTTCCGCGGTCGGCGCGAAATGCACGTGGCTGCCGGCCTCGCCGGCCTTCTTCTCGAACGCCTCGAGATAGAGATCGAGGTGCGCCAGCGTGTGGTCCTTGATGTCGCGTCCGCGATCGCGCAGCGCCTCGAACTCCGGCAGCCCGGCGCGGGCGGCGCCGCGTCTTGCCGCCAGCCCGGGCGCGACTTCCGACAGCGCTTGCTGCAGCTGCCGGTCCTGCAGGGCCGCGCGCACGTTGTCCTTGAACGCGGGGGAGGTGATGGCGCTCATGGGCTTTCACCGATGGCCGGATCGCTCAGCTCGCCGGCCAGCACCTCGGCGACGTGGCGCACGGCGATCTTACGGCCCTGGCGGGAGAGCTTGCCCGCCATGTTCATCAGGCAGCCGAGGTCGCCGGCGAGCAGCATGTCGGCGCCGGTGGCGGCGATGTGCTCCGCCTTGCGCTCGACGATGGCATTGGAGATGTCGGGATACTTGACCGAGAAGGTGCCGCCGAAGCCGCAGCACACGTCGGCGTCGGTCAGCTCCACGAGCTCCAGGCCCTTGACCGAGCGCAAGAGCTTCCGCGGCTGCTCGCGCACGCCGAGCTCGCGCAGGCCCGAGCAGCTGTCGTGGTAGGTGGCGCGCGCCTCGAGGGTGGCGTCGACCGTGGACACGCCGCGCACGTTGACGAGGAACGAGACGAGCTCGTGCACCTTGGCGGCGAAGGCCGCGGCGCGCGCGCTCCAGGCCGGGTCGCCCTTCAGCAGAGCCGGATAGTGCAGCTTGAGCATGCCGGCGCAGGAGCCCGATGGCGCCACCACGTAGTCGTGGGCCTCGAAGGCAGCGATGGTCAGCTGCGCGATCGCCTCGGTCGTCGCCTTGTCGCCCGAGTTATAGGCGGGCTGCCCGCAGCAGGTCTGCCGCACCGGAACGTCGACCTCACAGCCGGCATCGGTCAGCAGCTTGACCGCGGCGAAGCCGACCGATGGGCGGAACAGGTCCACAAGACAGGTGACGAACAGACCGACGCGCGGACGCGCTTTGCCCGATCCTGGCATGGAGGCATCCTTCGGCCCGACGCACAACCAACGGCTATTTCGAGAACTTCTTCAGGTAGGCGATCAAGTCCTTGCGGTCCTGCGGGTCCTTGAGGCCGGCGAATGCCATCTTCGTTCCGGGCATGAACGCCAGCGGGTTCTCCAGGTACTTGAAGAGCACGTCCTCGGTCCAGATCAGGCCCTTGCCGCCGGCGTTCTTGTTGGCGTCGGAATAGCTGAAACCCTCGATGGTGCCGGCATGGCGGCCGATGATGCCGTTGAGCACGGGCCCGACCTTGTTCTTGGCGTCAGGGCCCGCGTCGTGGCAGGCGCGGCACTTCTTGAAGACCTCGGCACCCTCCTCCCCATTGCCCTCCTGCGCCGCAGCCGAGCCCACCGCCACGGCCATCAGTGCGCCGGCCAGCGCGGCCTCGAGACAGCCTCGAATGGAACGGCGCATCATCAGTCCTCACTCTTCCGCAAACCTCCGAAGGACGCTGGCGACAATCGCCCGGATGACACTAGCAGACCGGTACACTATTCCCACGCGACCCTTCGCAGCAGCAGCGCGCCTTGCATCGCCAAGCGATCGGGCAGGCCGATGGCGGCGGCGGCGGATTCAAGATATAGCATAGCCGCACGAGCGGCGGGCAGGACGGCCCGGCGCAAGAGGAGCGAGCCCGATGTCCATGGCGGTGCTGCCGGAGCCGGACCTGGCCATCATAGCGCGGCGCGAGGCGATCGCGGAGGACCTGCGCCGGCTGGTGGGCGCTGGCGCGGTGATCGCCGACGAGGACGGCCGGCGCGCCTACGAGACGGACGCGCTGACCGCTTACCGGCGGCTGCCGCTGGTGGTGGTGCTGCCCGCCACGACGGACGAGGTCTCGCGCGTTTTGCGCTATTGCCACCAGCACGGCATCAAGGTGGTGGCGCGCGGCGCCGGCACCTCGCTGTCGGGGGGCGCGCTGCCCGCCGAGGATGCGGTGGTGGTCGGCGTGGCGCGCATGAGCCGGGTGCTCGAGGTCGATTTCATGAACCGGGTCGCCCGCGTCGAGGCCGGCATCACCAATCTCGGCATCAGCGAGGCCGTGAAGGGGCGGGATTTCTTCTATGCGCCCGATCCCTCGAGCCAGCTCGCCTGCACGCTCGCCGGCAACATCGGCATGAATTCGGGCGGCGCGCATTGCCTGAGGTACGGCGTCACCACCAACAACGTGCTCGGCCTCAAGATGGTGCTGATGGACGGCGAGGTGATCGAGATCGGCGGCGCCCACCTCGATTCGCCCGGCTACGACCTGATGGGCCTGGTGATCGGCTCGGAGGGCCAGCTCGGCATCGTCACCGAGGCCACCGTGCGCATCCTGCGCGCCGCCGAGGGCGCGCGTCCCATGCTGCTCGGCTTCGATTCCAGCGAGGCCGCCGGCCAGTGTGTGGCCGCCATCATCGGCGCCGGCATCGTCCCCGTCGCCA
>Ga0209726_10002063_pt1 | contig 30550 bp, 35 predicted proteins | sample Subgrocontami54m_FD_187453 | JGI IMG/M metagenome (GOLD analysis project Ga0209726, IMG submission 187453) | Subsurface groundwater microbial communities from S. Glens Falls, New York, USA - GMW46 contaminated, 5.4 m (SPAdes) (version 3) | ecosystem: Environmental > Aquatic > Deep subsurface >... | reverse complement strand
TTCCCTTTCCATATTTACGTTTATCTTGACGATCGTCCGGATAGACGTAAATCTTTAAAACGATAACTTACAACCTATAACGAATAACGGAAAATCATTACTGAATGTAGTTGAATTTTGCAGTCGGCTATGGTAGAATAGATGAAAATACGAAGAAAAAAATTAAATTTCCTACAATTGATGTTAAAAAATATGGAGGCAAGCAAATCGCGATACTTGATGGGAAAGTAATTGCTTCGGGGCGGACGCTTGAAGAAACTATGAAGCGGGCGGAGAGGATCGCGTCGCCGAACCCCCTGAACGAAATCAAGATTTTCTCTGTTCCCAAAACGCTTTCGGTGATCTATGTATGCCTAAATCAGCTGTCTTTCCTTACGGCATTACGTTGCGTGTAAAAATTGCGGGCAATAATTTGGTACTCCCCGTAGTTTTTCTCGAAAGCGAGACAGCTCCACGCGTGCTCGGGAGAGAAGGCCTCTTTAATGCATTTACAATCGTTTTCGATGAGCATCGGCAAAGGAGCGGGCTCTTAGGAGAAGGTACGAAAGAACAGCACAAAGTGGGCAAGATACTTGACGGCTCGAAATCTAAATAATCATTTTCTTGACCGGAACAAATTTGAATTTGTAGGACGGAAACCTACAACTTACCAAAGGTTGCGCCCTAGTTAAAATATGCTATGATATCGTAGTATGGCTACGATTACTATTCCTAAAACTGAATATCACGAGTTAAAGAAAAAAGCCGATGCCTACGAGTTGATTTTCCGCGTGATTCAAGAGGGTTTATTCGTTCCACCGCCGACGAGAAGCGGGGAAAAAATGATGCGGGAGTTGAAAAAATCCGGCAAGTACAATGCCGCCTTCCTTAATAGTCTAAAGCGCGGATTTAGGCGATCCTCGTACTTTACGAAATAAGTCATCACGTTTGGGTGTGCTGTATGGAAATTTTGCCGCTACATCGGGAAATAGAAGAGTATCTTAAGAAGCATAAGTTGGAGAAAAAGTTTTTAAAACAAAGCCGGTTTTTAAAAAGCGACATCCGCCATCCCGGTTTACGGGTTGAACTCTTAGAACCTAAGCATTTAAGACTTTTTAGTTTCAGGATTGACGATAGATATCGGGTAGTCTTTATTTTCCATAACAGCCGCACCATCGAAATCCTTGACGTAAACGACCACTACCAATAGCGCGGTAAAAATTGAGAATTTTAAAAGATACGCTACTCAAGCGGCCACCGACGGCGGCAACGATCCTCTTATCTACGAAACCGGAACGGATTTGAATCTGTAAGCAGAACGGCGCCATTCGAACTCTCCAAAGACCCTTTTTTATTTTCCCTTTCCATATTTACGTTTATCTTGACGATCGTCCGGATAGACGTAAATCTTTAAAACGATAACTTACAACCTATAACGAATAACGGAAAATCATTACTGAATGTTGTCTTTTTTCGTGTGATACGTTATCGTAAAGGTATGAAAACTATGACCGTGAATAGTGTAGTGTGGCACGAAGGGAATCATTTTGTTTCTCAATGTTTGGATGTGGACATAGCAAGTTTTGGCGCCACAAAAGACGAAGCACTCGCCAATTTGCGGGAAGCGCTTGAATTGTATTGGGAAGATATGCCCCTGCCTACGCGTGAGACTATCGAGAATCCTGAAATCGTACCCCTTACAGTTTCTCATGGGTAGGCTGTATGGATCAGATGAAATTATTGCGGTTTTGCATAGAACCCATCTCAAAAGTATGTTCAAGCCGCGTTTTCTGATATTTTCTCCGCTCCGCCAGGCGTGACGAGAAAGGTGTGGCTAAAGCCACTCCGACGAAGTCAGAACGTAGCGGAGCAAGAAAATAGCGAAAACCCGAAGGGATACGGCCAATTTTGACTGCCGCGGTGTCGCTTCGGACTCAGAGTATCTATGGATACACTTTCGTCCTCGCTCCTGGTGCCAGCCAAAATTGGCTCGTATCGCGGCCGAAGATACTTTTGAGATGGGTTCTGACGTGGGTTTACGTTTGTAAGTCAGCGGGGAAGTCATATGAAATTTCGTCGCGCTGGCATTCAAACACTTACGGCGATTGTCCCTGCGAATCGTAAAGAAATTCCGCGCGGGACTTTTCTTTCGATTCTTCGGCAAGCAAGACTTTCGCAGGAAGATTTTGAACGTACGCGGTAGTTAACTGACCACCGATTCAATCTTATATTCGAGATATCTACGAAACCGGAACTGATTTGAGTTTGTGAGGCGATAACCTACAACTGACGACTAATAACTGATAACACAATAACTAAAATAATTGTGTCTTCGTTAAAGTATGCTATGATGCGTAGTATGGCTATAGTCACCGTTTCAAAAACAAAAGTTAAAAAGGAAGGAGGTGTCGTAATTCTTTCTTTGAAAGAATATGAACGACTCCGCGAACAGGCAATACCTACCTATTACCTCAAGGGTAAAGAAGCTAAGGCTTTAGATAAGCTGGTGGCGGAAGGATTGAAAGGATATAAGGCGGGAAACACCGTGAGTGCGAGATCGCTTACGGAAGCCTTGCGGATATATGAACGGAGAAAAACAGCGAAACATAAATAGGATTGAATACTCAAAACAGTTTCTTCGCCGCTTAGGAAAACTTCCAGAGAATATTCTCAAAAAAGCCGAAGCAAAGGAAGTTATTTTTAAAGCCAACCCTTTTCATCCGTCATTAGAAACTCATAAGTTACATGGTCAAAATAGCGATGCTTGGGCTTTTTCAGTGGACTACTCTTACCGCATAAAATTTATTTTTCTTGGCGACACGAAGGTATTATTTTTAGATATCGGCACACACGACATTTATACGTAAGTCAATTTTTGAGTTTTGCGAGTATTCATGGGTCACAACTAATAACCAATAACCCAATAACTCCTTAATTCTTATTATTAGGGCTGTTTTGTGTTATAATCTATCAATATGAACTTTTTCAACCTTTTGAACCAAAACATCTTTTCGGTCAATTTTTACGTTAATCTCGCTGTCCTGATTTTAGCCGAAACCTCCATTATTATTTGGCGTTCCTCGCTGAAAAAAATCGCCAGCCGCGTTTTTTTGTATTCTGGCGGGTTCGTGTTTGCTTATCTTATCTATATTTCTTTTCTTCAGTATCGGGCTTTTCAAAGCGGCGCTTTAAGCTTTATAATCGGTACCGGAAAAGGCATACAGTGGTTTTTTTCCTATATATTCTTTCATTACTGGGACGATTATCTGATTTCGCTCTCCGCCGCCGTGATTTTTCTTTTAGTTGCCCGTTACTTCAATAAAAAATACGAGGAACGGTTTTTTGAAACCGAAGAGTTGTGGCTCGCCGCGACCGGCATTTTCCTGGTCGGCTACCCGGCCTGGCTTTTTTATCTCGTAATCGTGCTTTTGCTCTCGGCCATTGTCTCGGCGATTTTTATGAAAAAAGGGGAACGTCTACCGCTTTACCATTTTTGGATTCCGACGGCGATCGTTATTCTCGTCGCGGTGCAATTTTGGGCAGAAAAACAAGTATGGTGGTTATCTTTCAGATTTTGAATTTAAAATGTAAAAATCAAAGTGTAAAATGACAAATGAAAGTTATAAAATTCATTCGAAGGATACTTTAAATTTGCATTTTGATTTTTTAATTTTGTATTAATCATGGTGCAAAATGACAATCAAAAATTTAAAAATGAATTTAAGCGCCGACTTTATGATTTTGTTTTACGTTTGATTAAGTTTATTGATAATCTCCTAAAAGGTTCCGTGCCCGATGTAATGGGGAAGCAACTTTTGCGAAGTGGGACAAGTATTATCGCTAATTACATTGAAGCCAACTCGGCAAGCTTTAAGAAAGATTTTATTAACTTCTTTACCTATGCGTTGAAGTCCGCTAACGAATCTAAGGTTTGGCTTACACTGCTTCGAGATACTAATAAAGGAGAGAAAAGTGAGGTAAACTTATTACTGAAAGAGTTAATTGAAATAGCTAATATCTTGGCATCGAGTATCTTAACACTGAAAGGTAAAAGATAACTTAACATTTTACATTGTCATTTTCCATTTTGATATTTACATTTTAAAATTGCATGCTTCAGATTCCCAACGAAAAACTTAAAGACCTTTTGACTAATGACGGTCTCGTGACCGCCCTGCAGTTCGACGAGGCGGTCTCTGAGGGTCTGCGGATGAACCAGGGACCGGCCGAGGTCTTGATGGGTTCGAACCTGATTAATGCCGAGTACTACTATACGCTACTCGCGAAATATTATAACGTCGAAAAGGCGGATTTAGGCCAACGACAGATTGACGAGCAGTCACTCAGATTACTCTCCGAAGATTTGTCCCGCCAGAAACGGGTGATTATGTTCGCGAAAGATCCTGACGGGTCGCTCAAGGCCGCCATGGAGGATCCGACGGATTTGGGAACAATCCAGTTTTTAAGCACTCATCTCAAGGCGAAAATTAAGCCATATCTCGCCTCTTTTGAGGATTTAAATCGGGGATTGGCCTTTTACAGCAAGAAAGGCGCTGAAGATTTCAGAAAAGTGATTGAAGAAAATATCCGCGAGTCGCTTCGTTCGAAGGTGAAAGACATTAAGGAGGCGGCGCTCGATTTGCCGATTGTGGCGATTACCGATAACTTGCTTTCGTACGCGACGGCCATCCGCTCCTCGGATATCCACCTCGAAGTTTTCGAGAGCGAGGTCTTGGTGCGTTTTCGGATCGACGGCGTCTTGCACGAAATGATGCGGATCCAAAAAGAAGTCCATCCGGCGATCGTGGCGCGGGTTAAGCTTTTGGCCCAGTTGAAGCTCGACGAGCACTTTAAGCCCCAAGACGGCCGCTTTCGTTATAAGATCGGCAACGACATTACCGACGTCCGGGTGTCGATTCTGCCGACCTATTACGGCGAAAAAGTAGTAATGCGATTGCTTCCGGCGACCCAGCATCCGCTGTCGTTCGAAGAACTCGGGATGTTCCCAGACACGATCAAAATTTTAAAAGAGAACATTGGGAAAACCTACGGTATCGTTTTAGTGACCGGCCCGACTGGATCGGGCAAGACAACCACGCTTTATTCGGTCTTGAACACCGTGAATCATCCGGAAGTGAATATCGTCACAATTGAAGACCCGGTTGAGTACGATATGAAATACGTGAACCAGACGCAGGTCAATGTCGATGCCGGCATGACGTTTTCTTCCGGTCTCCGCTCGCTCCTCAGGCAAGACCCCAATATCATAATGGTCGGCGAAATTCGCGATCCGGAAACCGCCGAAATTTCCGTGCAAGCGGCCTTGACCGGACACTTGGTACTCTCGACTTTGCACACCAACGACGCGCCGACTGCGATTCCGCGATTGATCGATATGAGGGTTGAACCATTTTTGATCGCCGCGGTTTTGAACGCGGTCATGGCCCAGCGGCTGGTCAGGCGAATTTGTTTGGGTTGTATCGTTTCCTACAAGCCGACGCCGGAATTCATCGAGGTGATGAAAGAACAGATTACCGAGTTGAAAATCAATATTAGCTATGAAATTCCGAAAGTTCTTTTTAAAGGCCAGGGCTGCGCGGTCTGTGGCCGTACCGGTTACAAGGGCCGGTCGGGAATCTATGAGGTCTTGGACGTGACTGAAACGATTCGGAAGTCCATTATCAGTCCTCGGTTTTCGCTTGATGAGATGCGTGAAATAGCGCGTAAGGAAGGATTCGTTACGATGTTCGAAGACGGACTCCGCAAAGTCGAGCGGGGGATAACGACAATGGAAGAGGTGTTGAGGGTGATTAGGGAATAGTTAAAAATGAAAATATCAAAATGCAAAGCGACAGTATAAAATGTTAAAATTATTTAAAAGACGTCATTTATTTTCCATTTTGATTTTTGAATTTTATATTTGAAACATGCGTTATCACTACGTAGCTTCTGACGCGGCCGGTAAAATTCAAGACGGCGATCTGGACGCGATGAGTCCGCTCGAGGTCCTGAATTTTTTGGGCTCGCAGAATCTCCGGCCGGTGTCCGTGAAAGAAGCCTTTCGCTTTACGGCCCTGACCAAGAACAAGGTTTTCGGCTCGCGCATTACGATCTTCGACAAGATTTTCTTGGTGAAGTACTTGGCGTTAATGCTGCGAGTCGGCACCGATCTTTTTAAAGCGCTGGATATTTTAATCGCTGATTTCGATAAGCCGATTATGAAAGCTTTACTTATGGAAATCCGGGAAGCCCTTCAACGCGGCCAACCCTTCTATACGACTTTCACTCGCTACCCAAAATATTTTTCACCGGTCTTTATTAATATGGTAAAGGCCGGAGAAGCCTCCGGAGGGTTGGAACGGACATTTAACGACCTCGGTACTTATTTGGAGCAGGAAAAAGAACTGAAGAGCCGGATCAAGGCGGCCTTGATTTACCCGACGATCCTTCTGGGTCTTTCGGTTGTGATCTTGATTTTTTTGGTGACTTTCGCCCTGCCGAAAATCGCGGTCGTCTTTCAGGGCTTAACGAAAGAGCCACCGCTTTTTTCGCGGATTGTGTTGGGAGTCGGTCTTTTTTTGAATGATTACTTGTTAGTATTTATTATAGGTGGTTTCGTGGGCGGAGCGGCGTTTATCTATTTTTTCTTTAAAAACGAAACTGGCAAGCGGATCCGCGGGCAGATTCTTTTGAAAACTCCGGTCGTGAAAACGCTCTTGAAGAAAATCGCCATTCAGCGCTTTGCTTCCGTCTTAGGATCTTTAATGCGCGCCGGATTGCCGATTATCGAGGCGATGGATATTACGGCGGACGCCGTTGATCATCCGGAAGTCGGCGAGGCTATCCGGCGAATTTCGATTGAAGGTATCGCCAAGGGCCAGACGATCGGCGAGGCTTTTAAAAGAGAAAAAGCTTTTCCCGGCGTGGTCGCGAACCTGATTTCTATTTCCGAGAAAGCCGGCCACCTGGAAGAGATTTTGAAAAGTATTTCCGAATTTTACACCGGTGAAGTCGACACGACTTTAAAAACGCTCGTGGCTTTCATCGAGCCGGTACTGCTTTTAATGATCGGTGGCGTCGTCGGCCTGATCGCCCTCTCGATTATCGTCCCGATTTATCAATTAGTCGGACAGTTCTAAAAATTTAAAAATCAAAAATCAAAGCACAAAATGACAATTCAAAATTTAAAAATCAGTTTCAATTTTAATTTTATCATTTTACAGTGTCATTTTTCATTTTGATATTTACATTTTGAATTTATATGAAAGGCTTCACGCTTGTCGAAATGTTGATTATCCTGGGAGTCATCGGGCTCCTCACGGCTTTTGTGGTGCCGTCACTCTTAGGCAGTCGGATCAGCATTAATTTAGATTCCGATGCGAAGATAATGGCTGGCGCGATCCGTGAAGCTCAAAGCCGTTCCATTACGGGTGAGGGTCAGAACCAGCAGGGGCAATGGTGGGGGATTTGTTTTTATACCACGCCGCAAAGCTATTATGAGTTACGAAAGTATGACCTGGTAAGTCTTGGTTCTCCACCGATCCCGAATCCGCCGTGCGATCCCATCGGGCAGGGGACGATGGTTTCGAGGTATAATATGAGTACGGGAATTTCGATTAATGGATTTTCCAATGTTGTAAGCGGGGTAACGAGCGCTATTAATAGCTCGCCGCTTTCGATTATTTTTTCCCGTGGTAGCGGCGTGACAACCGTTATGACAATGAGTCCAACAGCGGTTATTTCCGGAGATGCGGTCGTCGTGAACCTTCGATCGTCGCTTGGCGGTTCGCGCACAGTGACTATTACCTCAAATGGCACGGTACAATATTGATAAAAAAATTAAAAAGCAAATAGCAAAAATCAAAAATCAGGACGGGCAATCCTTAATTGAGCTCGTAATCGCGGTCGCGGTGGCCGGGATTTTAATCGGCGGGTCGGCGTCTCTGGTCGCCGTGAGTCTTCGCGGCAACGCCCAGAACCGCTATTTCCAGACCGCGACGCTCTTGAGCCAGGACGAGCTTGAAAAAGTAACGACGTTGACTGAGCGGAATTGGGCTACTCTCTATAATTTAATTAAGGCCGCGCAATACGTCGCGACTTCGACCGCGGCAGGAACTCAATATGTCGCTTTAGCCGGTCCGGAAATCGTGACGATCGGCGGCGTTGATTACACACGTTACTTTATCGTCGAGAACGTGACGCGTTCTAACTGCGGCACGGTTGATATTCCCGGTAATCCGCCTTCGCAGTCTCCTTGTCCAGTGAATGATTTACAAACCGCTAACGCCGAAGATCCCTCAACACAAAAAATAACCGCGACGGTATCGTGGGGTGGCAGTACGCCGGGCACGATGTCGCTCGTAAAGTACCTGACGCGTTACCGAAATCAAGTTCTGCGTCAAACTGACTGGAGCGGGGGGCGAATTGGTCCGTTACCACCCTGCGCGTTTCCGTTGCCGACAGCCGAATTTGCTTTTGGAACGACTACCAACAGTTTTGCCTGCGCGACGAATATTGACTCTGGAACACCCGGAGAAATTAAAGTGTCGACGCCGTAATCTTTATGAATGCTAAAAAGTTTTTCAAAAACCTAGGAATTCTCTTGGTTGCCACGATCTGGATTTTTTCCGGCGTGCCAAGATTATTTGATGTATTTCCTCCGGCAGTACCGGAAGCGAATGCTGATGAATTCACAGTTACCACAAGTCCCGGTGCGGGGCCTAGTCCGGTTCAATCAGCTCAAAACGGCACGTCGCCAACGACTGTTTTTATTGATAATCAGTATGGGTATACGTTTTATGTTGGTAAGGGGGCGGACGGTAGCGGCACGGATTGTTTTGTCCGATACACTTCATCTGCTGGTGCGGGATCAAATTCGTGGGGTCAAATACTGGATTTAACCCCTGGTATCGGAAATTCTAACTGTACCGGTGTGGCGGTTTGGTATGACCAATGGACGCCGGGTAATACCGGTAATCTAATTCATATCGCGACCCTTTTCGGAAATCCAGTGAACGAAGTCCGTTACGAATATCTGAATACCAATTATCTTAATAATTGGGGTTCGTTTGTGCTGGGACCTATTCCTTCTGCAGGGGTGAATAGTGGTCAGAATAATATATTTCCAGATAACGCAAGCCCACAACAGAATTATGTTTCGATCACTGAATCGACTGATGGCTTGATTTATATCGCTGTTAATGACGACGATGTTACGAATAGTTCATTTATCGTACGGTGCAACGGGACATTTGATAGTTGTCAGTTTGGCATTAACTGGGTTGAAATGGGCGCAGATAACTTGCCTTTTGATAAGACCTTGGATCAGGCTTTGCTTATGCCGCTCCCAAACGGAAATATTATGGCGATCCGTTACCAACTTTCTTCCGGACTTTTGCAGTCAAGAGTTTTTTGTCATACCAGTATCATTCTGCTTTGCACTGGAGTGGATACTTGGGATACGACGTGGAAGGGCATTGATGGCGTCACTGCAGCTAATGAATATGCGCCAGCCGGTAATTACGATTATCGTGCTCAATTCGGTGCCACGGTGTATAAAAGCACTGGCGATATTTATGTTGGTTTCGCGATTAACACCGCGACTTTAGGTGGCGGCGACGACGGGGTAAAGGTTAGGCGTTATAATGTCGCGACGAATGCCTGGGGTGGGGGGGTGCCTCAGCCGGTCACGAACTATCTTTCGCCTGGCGGTATTACCGGCGCGAAAATCGCCGTCGATGAAAATACTGGAACGTTATATATCGTATATACGGCTCAAGCGAATACTGCTAACCCTCAAACCGGCGATGTCTATTTTATAAGAATGATTAACCAAGCCCCACTCGCTTGGAGTACGCCGGTTAAATTGAATATTAACAGTGTGACTGGCTTGCCAGATTCGGGCGATATGTACGGAGCCCGGTTTACCATTACCGGCCGGGAAAATATTTATATGACCTGGTTGAAACGCGTGGCGGTTCCAACGAGTCAGACGATATTCGGTACGAGAGCCGCGGATCCGGCTCAGCTCGAGCAATCCGGATACCGTTGGTTTAATGATAGTAGTCCACCGGACTTAAGCGTTGGCGCTCCGATAATTCTCGGAAATCCAGGATATAACGCACCAATCAACGCTCCTCCAGCGGGCCGAGCATTTCGACTGCGTTTCCTGCTCCATAATTTATCATCGCTTCCTACTTCAACCTATCAAACTTTTGGCCTTCAGTACGCCCCTAAGGGAGGAGCGGCCACTTGCGGCGCTGTTCCTTACGCTTCTTATGCCTCTGTTACCGGTTCCTCTCTAATCCATTATTATAATTATCAAGGCGCTGGTCCGATTGATGGTACGTCTTTGCCTTCTCCTGCCTCTGACAGCTCGGATGATCCTAAGCATCCTGTCCCGCCTGCTCCGGCCGATACGACGGTTAATCAAATATTCATTGGTTCTAATACTTTTACCTTCGGCACGACCTATTCCATCGGAAAAGACGGTAAGTGGGATACGGCCTTAACGGTTGATAACACGGCCCCGGCACTCACGACGTATTGTTTTAGGGTAGTCAGCTCAGATGGTAGCTTATTAAAAACCTATTCTCAGTACCCTGAACTGACGACCGCGGATTATAAAACCCTGACGATTAACGTAAATCCGACCGGCTATGGCCGAGTAGACCTGACTGGGCCGATTACGGGAAATTGTACCTCGAGTTGTGTCTTTTATTATGCGCCAAGCGAAACCGCGACTTTAACCGCGGCTGAGACACAAAGTGGAATCCATTTTGAAAACTGGGTACTCTCTGCGGGTTGTGTCGGAATAACGTGTAATATTTTGATGAGTAGTGATGCAGCTATTACCGCAAATTTTACGAAATACGATTTGACGGTTTCGATCACTCCCAGTCCTTCGGGAACGGTCACAATAACTCCGTTCGGCGGTTCGGGAACGCTTTGTTCCGGGAGCGGGTGCGTGCAAACCTATTCCGGCCTCACTGAGCAACCGGTGTCTCTCCAAGCGAATAATGTGGGTAGCTGGCAGCCTGATAGCCCGCTTTGGACGGGAGGGTGCAGCGGCACTACCAATCCTTGTTCGTTGAATATGGCTACGCCCGTGGCTGGACCACAGAGTGTCACGGCGCATTTCCTCAATTCAAATATCCTGACGGTTACTATCGTTGGTTACGGCACCGTGACTGGCATAAAAAGCGGCGTTGGCACCGTTATTAACTGCACGCGATCTGCTGGTGGCCAAAGCGGTACCTGTACTTTTTCAGGTAGCGGAAATATTACTTTCAGTCAGGTAGCGACTGGCTGGACATTTAATAATTGGACAGATTGCATTCCAGGAGTGCTTCCATGCACTACCCAAACCACGTCTCCCTATAACTTAACGATGAATAGCTCGCATACTTTGACCGCCACGTTCTGTAACGATGCCTCGAATATTGATTGCAAAGAATACAACCACTGGGCCTGGAACGACGTGATCGGTTGGATCGATTTTTACTTTAAGGAAAGCCCGAATGTCTATGTTGATTTAGTGGCCGGGGAGCTTCGGGGGTACGCTAGTTCGTCGGTCGGCTACATTGCGTTAAATTGTCACACTCCTCCAAGCGGTGCTACTGCTAACTGCCCAATAGATTATAAAGTTAGCGTCGATACGGCAACGTCTCCAAGAAAACTTTCCGGCTGGGCCTGGAACGACGTGATCGGCTGGATTAGTTTTTGTGGTGATGATCAAGGGGGCTCAACCTTGGGTGGAACCACGTGGTTATGTCCCAATCGTCAACTTCCTAACTCTTTATACGGAGTAACTATTGATGCCAGCGGTAACTTCTCCGGCTGGGCCTGGAACGACGTCGTGGGCTGGATTAGTTTTAATTGTAATAACTTAAATACTTGTGGAACCGTGAACTATAAAGTGAAGGCTAACTTTCCAGTTTTGGCGCCGACCGCCAACCTTTATTCAAACGTCTTTGATATGGGAGGTACGGCGACGTTAAATTCTATCATGTGGTTGAATAATTTTAACTGTCCGTCGGGTAATCCGAGTGACCCGAATTGTAACGTACCAGCTGGTACCAGTGTTTACTTTAAGATTGCTTCGAGTAACTGCGCGAATGGTACGAATCAGGATTTTTTCCCTTCATGTATGGGTGGTTCATGGAATTTAAGTGCCAGTTGCCTGCCCGGCTTGGGAGATACTTGTTTCCAAGGACCGCCTAACCCGAATCCGATAGAATCGGCTGGTTATGGTCCGACAGTGCCAGGAGTGCCGGTACGCCTTACCTCAGATAGTTATAATCTTCCGCCTAATCCACCCACCCAACCTACTCCGTCTAGTGTCGGGCACGCGAATAAGCGTTATGTGCGTTACGAAATCATTATTACTACCTTGGGCGGCGCCACGCCGGTGATTAACGATGTGATTATTAATTATAGCCCATGAACCGAGAGAAATTTTTAATTTTTAATTTTCAATTTTCAAAACGCCGGAGTAACGGGGTAACTTCGCTCGCGACCGTGATTGTGATGGGCGCGATTGTCTTGGAGTTCGCGATAACCGGAGCCTTACTCGTCTATTTCTTGAACACCAGTAATTTAGGGTTTAAACTGGCAGGAGAGGCCTTGAGCGCGGCGCAATCGGGCGTGCAAGACGCGTTATTACGTATTACGCGCGATCGGACAATAACGATTGCGAAGTTGACTTACGTCAATCTTTCAAAGGAAACCCCGCCCGCGCTTCCACAGACTTTTCCTTCTGCTGTCTCCGTTACGATTACTGCTTCACTGAACGGGGGAGTCTATACCATTACCTCAGTCGGCCAGTCGCTTACCAAATTCAGGAAGCTCCAGGCCGTGGCGGCGGTTGACGCTTTCGGGAAGCTGACGGTCATGAGTATTAAGGAGCTGACTAATTAGTTTTATGAAAATCAAAACTGACTGGAAAGGAATTGCCAAAAAATATCTTAAGATTTTGAATCCGGTTCCGCCGATCGGCGGCTTGGAAATTACCGATAGCGAGCTACGTTTTTTGTTAATTCGGGAAACGGATTTCGTTTTGGCTTCCTTGAAGCTCTCGCCCGGTATTGTGGTTGGCGGATCGGTGCAGGATGGGAAAAGCTTTCGGGCGGCGCTTGCTCAGTTGCACGTCCAAATATCCGCGCCCGATTTGCCCGTCCATTGTATCGTGATTTTGCCGCCGAACGCCGTCTATCTTCAGTCATTTTCCGTGCCAGCCTTGGACGAAATTCGTCTGGCCGAGGCTGCCAAGCTTAATCTGCAGATGATTTCTCCGATTGATATCAAGAATGCCTATTATAGTTGGCAAAAAATCAGCGAAGTGGTTTCTGATTCCGGTCAGGTTGATTTGCTTGGAGCCTTTACCGAATCTTCGCGGGTTGACGCGATTGTTGCTGGCTTGGAAGAGGCTCACTTTGTGATCGCGGCCATCGAATTCCCGGCCCTGTCCTTGACCCGAACCGTTTCCGAATTCCGTTCTGATATCGTGAGTGGCGATCCGCATCTCATCGTCCATATCTCGCCCGACGGCGTCGCGACGATGATTATCAAGAACCGCAATTTGTACTTCAATGATTTTAATTCTTGGAAAACAATTCAGGAAGAAATCGGTGGAACGAGTCTCGATCGGGGATCGGTCAAGAACTTCCTCGCGCGGGAAATTTCGCGGATGCTGAATTTTTATACCGGACGGTTCGGCGGCTTGCCGGCTGACGTCGTGACTTTTTCCGAGGTTTTCCAGGAGGAAATCGCCGCGATTCTGCCTCAGGAGTTAGCTAAAAAGGTAAAATTACTTTCTTTGAAAGATATCGCTGATCTTCACTCGGTCTGGTTTACGGCCTTGGGTGCCGCCCGTCGAGGGACGATTCCTCGTTCTCGAGATACGATTATCAGTTTGACGAATAAGAGCGCCGAGACGCGCTACGTCGAAGAGCGGGTGTTGAACTTCGTCCGGCTGTGGCAGAAGATCCTGCTCGCGATCGGGGGATTAATGCTTTTTTTCTTTATCGCGGTTGATAGTTTACTGGCCAGAACCGAGGCGCCGCTCGCGACGCAACTGATTCAAGGTGGCGCGCCGTCCCAGTTGGTCGAGACAAAAAGTTTGGAAGCCCAGGCCACGCAGTTCAATCACGCGACCACCCTGGCGCTTAAAGCCAAGACTTATTTTATTGACTGGACTCCTTTTGTCAGGTATCTCGAATCTGTTGCCGGCGATACGATTGGCCTGACTCGCATTGGAACTACTAATGATTCGTTAGTCGTCCTAGGCGCGGGATCGGCGCCAAATATTATCGCCGTGGTTGCCTTTAAGGATCGCCTCAGTCGAGATCAGCATTTCGAAGGGGTTTCTTTGCCGGTTATTAATCTTAAGCCGAAAGCCGACGGAACGATCGATTTTAGTTTTTCCTTTAAGTTAAAGTCTTTAGAATTATAGCCGGGAGCGTGCCGAAAACTGTTTCGAGGATTGCCTGATCGTCTCGGCTGATTTTTTTAAGGACAAGTTCCGAGGCTTTCGCGCGTCCCCGGCCGTTTTCTACTTCTTCTTTTTTCCGGAAGCCGACGCGTAACCGCCAGAAATCTTTGGTGCCTAAGGCGTGAATGATACTTTCGACTCCTTTGTGTCCGGCGGGGTTCTGACCGAAAGAAAGTTTGACCTTTCCGATCATGAGGTCGCTGTCATCGTGGATCACGAGAAGTTGCTCTGGTTTTATGCCGTGTTCTGAAAGCAGTTTTCTTACGGACGTACCCGATTCGTTCATAGAGACCGTCGAAGAAACAAGACGTAGGCCACTCCAGGGTTTTTCGTCTTGTAAGGTCTCAAATCTCCGTAGGGCTTGGAGGCCGAGATTATGATAGGTGCCCTGATAACGCTCTTCGGGATTACCGAGGCCAAAAATGATTTTTATTTTCATCCAGGTAGTATCAATTCGACAATAATTTTAATATTTCGACGCACGACGTGTCTGTTACTTGATGATTAGTAAGACGATTTATTATCTGTACTTTTAATGACCAAGACGGTCGAATTTTCACTACCTGGTCATCTTGCAAATTTATTCCATTATAGTAAAATGAGGTATCAACAACAACCCCTTGATTCATGAATGGTTTTAAGCGATTTGTTTTCAGCGCCTGGGAATCGGTTGAGATTATCGTGATTTCGGTCGCGACTGTTTTTTTTATCCGGACCTTCCTGTTCCAACCATTCCTCGTGAGTGGCGCGAGTATGGAGCCGAATTTTCAGAACGGCTACTACCTTTTGATTGACGAGATTTCCTATCGTTTTCGAGCTCCCGCCCGTGGCGAGGTGATTGTGTTTCGCTATCCGAAGGATCCGAGCGTCTTTTTTATTAAGCGCGTTATCGGTTTGCCGGGAGAGCGAGTGACGGGCGAAGGGGGGCGGATTCGGATTTATAAGAATGCCGAAGATAAACAAGGTTTCCTTTTGGACGAGACGTATTTGCCAGCCACGACTCGGACTCCGGGAAGTTACGATCTCTCGCTTGGCTCGGACGAGTATTTCGTTGAGGGAGATAACCGGTCGTTCAGTTTTGATTCTCGGCAATGGGGCTCGGTGAAGCGTAATTTAATTGTTGGAGAGGCGCGGCTCACGCTTTTGCCCTTTAAAGATTTCGCCCTTCATCAGGCGCCACAGTATATGCAATAACTATAATTATGGTTAAAAATAAACCAGCGAAAATCATGGCCGTGCAGAGTCCGAAGGGCATGCGCGATATCTTGCCTCCGGATCAGCCGATCTGGGAGAAGATCCGGAAGACCATAAAAAACGTCGCCGATTTTTATAATTTTTTCCGGATTGACACGCCAATCGCCGAATCGGTGGATTTGTTCGTGCGTTCGGTCGGCGAAGACAGCGACGTCGTCGAAAAACAGATGTTCTATCTTGAGGGGAGAACCGGCAGTCGTTTGGTGTTGCGGCCCGAAGGTACGGCGCCGGTCGCCCGCGCCTACATTCAATATGGTTTGAGTCACTTGAGTCAGCCTTTGAAATTGTATTACGAAGGTCCGATGTTTCGACATGAGCAGCCTCAAGCCGGCCGGCTTCGGGAATTTCACCAACTGGGCTTTGAAATACTATCGAGTGAAAACGATCCGGTCTACGACGCCCAAATTATTTTAGCCGGAATGCGCTTTTTTGAAGGGTTGAAGCTTAAAGACGTGACGATTGTCTTGAACACGATCGGTTGCCGTACCTGTCGGCCGAATTATCGCCGTCATTTGCTTGATTACTATAAGGATAAGAAAAAAGAGTTATGCGCCGATTGCGCGCGTCGACTCGCGACTAACCCGCTCCGGCTTTTGGATTGTAAAGAAGAAAAATGCCGCGAGCTAAAAAAGGAGGCTCCGATTATGGCTGATTATCTTTGCAGTCAGTGCAGTGCTCATTTCAAGAGCGTGCTTGAATATTTGGAAGAGTTACAATTGCCGTATACCCTCGACCATTATCTGGTGCGTGGCTTTGATTATTACTCCAAAACAGTGTTTGAGTATACGATCGAGGGCGTCGATTTTGTTTTGGGTGGTGGCGGGCGATACGATTATCTGATTGAAAGTCTTGGCGGTAAGGCCTCTCCGGCAGTCGGTCTGGCAATTGGACTCGAACGCGTCATTGAAGTTTTGAAATCCCGGCAATTGACTGTAAAAGTGAAGACTAAGCCCAAGCTTTACTTGGTGTATATCGGCGCCTTGGCCAAGAAGAAAAGTTTACGTCTGATAGAAGACTTACGAGAGGCCGGGCTGGACGTTGCCGAGTCTTTAGGGAAAGAATCTTTAAAGGGTCAACTGCGCGCCGCCGATAAAGCCGGTTCACCACTAGCCTTGATTTTTGGCCAAAAAGAAGCCTTCGAAGAAAGCGTGATTATCCGGGATCTTAAAACTGGAGCTCAGGAAACCGTACCGTTGAAAAAAATGGTTGAGTCGGTGAAGAGGAAGATGAAGTAGTGCTTATGAATGGGTGTCTTTTTTGCGGCATTGTTAAAAAATCGGTCGCGGCCGAGATTGTTTACGAAGATCAAGACGCGGTCGCTTTTTTGGATATCCATCCTCGGGTTCCGGGACATACGATGGTCGTGCCAAAAGTCCACGCTGAGACTATTCTAGAACTTCCCGATAGCGCTTTTCAGGGAGTTTTCGTGGCGGTCAAGCGAGTCACGGCCTTGCTTCAAAAGACTCTTCGACCCAGGGGTTTTACGATTGGGATTAATCATGGCAAAGTCAGTGGTCAAGTCATTGATCATCTGCACATTCATATTCTGCCAAGATTTGACAATGATCAGGGAAGTTCGCTACACTCAGTAGTTAATAACCCTCCGCAGGAGTCGATTGAGGTTATGGCTGATAAAATAAGGAATAGTAAATACTAAACGTAGTATGGAAATTAAAAAACGCGAGGGAGAATCTTCAGGTTCGCTTTTATACCGCTTTTCTAAAAAGGTGCAACAAAGCGGTATTTTACGTGAGGTTAAAAAGAGACGTTTTCATACGCGTGACGTTAATAAGCGTAAGGTGCGTCTTTCCGCGCTGCATCGTGAAGTGAAGCGTAAAGAATTTGAGCGTGCTAGAAAACTAGGGTTGGTGTAGATTCGACTGGGGAACGCGTTATGACCTTACAGGAAAAATTAGAGGCGGAATTAAAGGAAGCGTTTCGAGGCGGGGATACTATCCGCGTCGGTGTTTTTCGATTACTGATTACGGCGATTCGAAATAAAGCCATTGAAAAAAGGGAGGGTGCTGAGACTCGTACCTTGTCTGATGAAGAAGTATTGAAAGTATTAGCTAGTGAGGCTAAAAAACGAAAGGAATCAATTGAAATTTTTACCAAAGGATTACGTACTGATTTAGTGGAAAAAGAAAAACAAGAACTTCGCGTCATTGAAGCTTATCTGCCAGCAAAAATGAGCGAGGCAGAAATTGTAAAGATTGTCGTATCGGTTATGGAGAAAAATCCGAGCGAGCGTGAATTCGGTACACTGATGAAAATCGTGCTTTCCGAATTGGCCGGCCGAGGCGATGCCCGAGTGGTCTCTGAAATTCTAAAAAAGAAACTTGCCGCTTTGTCGTAACGTATGAATGTAACGGTGATGATTTCGGAAGGGCGGTGGGAATCGCTTCGGCCCTTCATTACCAGGCAGTTTTCAATTTTTGGAAAAGCACTGGCGTTGCCTTTGTCGAGTGTTGATGTCTTTGTCGTTTCCTTGAAAGAGGCTCGACGCATTAAAGCTGAGAGTCTTCATCGTGGACTCCGGGTTTCACCGGAATCTACTGAGCGTGGCTTCAATGTGCTTGCCTATCCCCACCCCAAAGGCTTTCCTTGTCCTGACCGGCGAGGGAATTTTTTAGGCGAAATCTATATCAGTCCTGACTTTATTAAGGCAGAAGGTCAAAGCGTGGAAGGTATGCTCGCGCACGGCTTTTTACATCTTTTAGGCTATGACCATGAGAAGAAAAATGATAGAATACGAATGGAAGCGCAAGAGAAAAAATTAGTGCGTCGTCTGTCTTTGAATATTGTTGTAGCGGGAAGAAGACGCAAGGTGGGTTAGAAAATAAAATCGGGCAAAAAGGGTACTACCTATAGTATGCAGAATTACATTGTCGGTTTAGATATTGGTTCGAAAACTATTAAAGCTGCCATTGGCGAGGCGAGTAAAGACGGCAAGTTGCTTTTAATTAAGGTTTTAAAAACTCCTTCAGATGGGATGCGAAAAGGAGTGGTTGATGATACGGCGGAAGTCATGCGATCCTTGAGCGGAATTCTTTCTGAAATCAAAAAGATCGCCAAAGGCGGCGTGCGCAATATCTTTTTGGGCGTCGGCAGCTCGGACGTCAAAGTGCAGTCTTCGTTGGGAGTCGTCGCGGTTTCGCGCTCTGATTATGAGATTTACGAGGACGATATCCAGCGAGCGATTCAGGGATCGCAGGCGATTAATCTGCCGCCCAATCGCATGGTTTTGCACTCGATCGTCAAGGAATTCATTGTCGATGGCGTCCGCGATATCCGTGATCCAATTGGTATGATCGGTAACCGGCTGGAGGTGAGTAGTCTGATTATCGATGCCTTTGAGCCGGCGGTGAAGAATTTAACCAAATGCGTTGAGACGTTAGGCGGGGGCTTGAGCGGTTTAATTTTGAGTCCTTTGGCGAGCGCGCGATCAGTGCTCTCAAAAAATCAAAAAGATTTAGGCGTGGTCTTAATCGATATCGGATTTGGAAAGACGGGAATGTGCGTGTATGAAGAAGGCAAACTTTTGCACGCGGCGGTTTTTCCGGTCGGCTCGGGGAATATTACGAATGATCTCGCGATTGGACTGAAGACATCTGTCGAGACCGCTGAGGTTATTAAACTTTCTTTTGGTTCGGCGCTCTCGAGAGAAATCGGAGCCAGGGAATCGGTTGATTTGTCGAAGATTGATCCGCAAGCGAAGGGAGTCGTCGCTAAGAAATTCATTGCCGAAGTCATAGAGGTCCGGCTTGCCGAAATTTTCGAAATGGTCAATAATGAACTGAAAGCAATTAACAAATCGGGGCGGTTGCCGGGTGGCGTGGTCTTGGTGGGAGGGGGAGCGAAACTGCCCGGAATCGCTGATTTAGCCAAGCAAGAATTGAAATTAGCCTCCCGGGTAGGCGTGCCCGATATTTCCAGTATTGATGTCGGGGGTGGGGAATTAAGTTTGCAGATTGAGGATCCTGAATTCGCTTGCCCCCTGGGATTATTATTGTGGGCTTCGGAGAAACAAGCGGAGTCCAAAAAAGTTCAATTGCGCGGTCACGGGTTCTTGAAAAATATTATTCGTTATTTCGTTCCATAAAATCTATGGCAGCAAAAGCAGTGGCTAAAAAGAAAAGAAGTAAAAAAGCGGTAACTAATCCGACGGTCAATTACGGAGCTCGTATTAAGGTCATCGGTATCGGCGGCGGTGGTAGTAGCGCGGTTTCGCGTATGCGTGATGATCTGGGAATTCGGGGCGTTGAGTTTATTGCTATTAATACTGACGCGCAGGATTTGGATTATAGTAATGTGCGCCGGAAGATTTATATCGGTAAGAATTTAACCAAGGGTCTTGGTACTGGTATGAATCCGGATATCGGCCGTCAAGCGGCGGAGGAAAACCGTTCTGAAATCGCCGAGTCTTTGAAGGGTGCCGACTTGATCTTTCTTACTTTTGGAGCTGGCGGAGGAACCGGTTCGGGTGCCGGGCCCGTAATTGCCGAAGTGGCCAAGGAGACCGGGGCTTTGACGATTGCCGTCGTCACGAAACCTTTCGCCTTTGAAGGCGCCCAGCGGAGTCGGATCGCCCAGGAGGCCTTGGTCAAGCTTAAGGATAAAGTGGATACGCTGATCGTTGTTCCTAATGATCACATTTTTTCTTTGATTAAGAAGGATACGCCAATTATCAAAGCCTTTGAAGCGATTGATGACGTTCTGCGCGGAGCAGTCGCCGGTATCAGCGAGCTTATTTCGAATCACGGCATTATTAACGTTGATTTTGCCGATGTTCGGGCGGTGATGCAAGACGCCGGTCCGGCCTTGATCGGCGTAGGTTATGGGACGACGCAGGAACGGGCGATCACTGCCGTGAACCAAGCAGTGAATTCGCCTCTTTTGGAAATCGCGATTGATGGCGCCCGATCGGTGCTTTTTGCGGTGGCTGGTGGCCGCGACCTTAAAATGACCGAGATTAATGAAGCGGCTAAGGTGATTTCTGGAGCGATTGATCCTTCCGCCAAGGTCATTTTTGGCGCCTATTATGATAAACGGCTAAAACCAGGGCAGGTAAAAATTACGGTAATCGCGACGGGATTTAACGGGCAGATCATAAAAAATGTTGAAGCAACGATGCCCAGCCTTTTTAGCGTCTCACGCGCCGGGAAAGAAGAGACGTCGAAAGCGACGCTAGCCGGTTCTAAGCTCGCGACGGTTAAAGAGTACGAGTTGAATGAAGACGTCAAAAGTATCGACAAGAAAAAAGAGAAAAAAGAAGAGGATGACAAATGGGATATTCCGGCCTTTTTGAGGAAAAAACGGTAAGCTGATAGTTACGTATGGGAGGTACACCTTCTTTGACTTTCGGAGTAGTGCTTTCGTTTTTCGGGCTGATTCAAGTCGTGGCGCTGATTATGTTGATTATCATCCGTTACCATTTACGGGAATTTCTTCCCGCGAATGATGCTCGAGGCAAGATGATTGTGCTGGTAATGAGTCTCGGTGTTTTTATGTTTTTGATTGTCTCCGGCGTCTTTGCTTATTTAATCCTCAACCAATAGGAGCCTATGTTTGAAGTCTTGCAGTTTGACGAAAAGATCTTAGGAGTAAAAAGGCGGCATTGGTTTTATCTTTATATTTCGCTTTTCGGAATAGGTTTTATTGGACTCCTGGCTTTACTTGCTCCTTTAGCGCTTACTCTTTTCGCTTTTCAACTAATGCGGGCTTATTTCTCGGAGGTGTTTTTTGGAGTGACATTATTTTTAGAGATTGTTTGGATCGTGATTTTTTATACGATTGCCGATTACTATCTGGATTATTGGATTATCACCGATCGTCGAATTATTCTCATCAAAGAAAACGGAATTTTTAATCGTGTTGTCCAGACGGTCGATTTTGAAAGTATTCAGGATATTTCGACGAAGATCGTCGGTGTTTTCCCGACCGTTCTAGATTTTGGCGACGTGATTATTCAGAGCGCTGGAACGCGTGGGCGTTTCGTATTTGAGAAGGTTCCGAAGCCGGCTGTCGTACGTGATCAGATTTTAAAAGCTCGTGAGGATCGGTCCAGTCTATCTCGAGGAAAAGACACTTTCACCTCTTAATTTTTTTCTAAAAAGGAATTTTCGTATTTCTTCAGCGATGAAGACTGTTGTTCCAAGAAGTATAATTTCTCCCCAGACGGTCAGGCCAAGAGGCGTCGTCTGAAGAATTTTCTGCATAAAGGGTAGATAGAGCGATGTGACCTGGAGTAGTATAACGACGAAAAAGGTGATGAGTAAGAATTTATTGGAAAAGAAGTTTGTTTTTAAAATCGATTTTTCTTCGGAGCGGCAGTTTAGCGCGTTAAACCATTGATAGATTACCAGACCTGAAAGTGCTATAGTCCGCGCCTCCATAACATTTGTGAGGTGGGAAAGAAACAGCCAAAGACTGCCGAGGGCGATGCAGGGAGCGATGACCAAGAGCCGTTGGGCGATTAAGCGATCGAAGAGTTTTTTGGGGATCGGCGTACTTTTTTTCATCAGTAGTGGGTCTTTAGGTTCGAGCGATAAGGCGATATCAAAGAATGTGTCGGTCACGACGTTCAGCCAGATGATTTGGCTGGCGAGGAGCGGGAGAGGAAGGTGCGCGAGTAATGCGAGAGTGATCAAAAGTAGTTCACCAAGATTTGACGATAAGAGATAGGTGATGGCTCGTCGCAATCCTTGCCGAAGATTCCGGCCTTCTTCGATGGCGTAAATAATATCGCCGAAGTTGTCGTCGAGTAAGATTAGGTCCGCCGCTTCTTTGGCCACCTCGGTGCCGATTTTGCCCATGGCAATGCCCAAATCTGCGGCGATAAGCGATGGGGCGTCGTTGACGCCATCTCCGGTCATGGCAATGATTTCTCCTCGTCGTTTATAACCTTCAATGATTTTCATTTTATGCTCAGGTGTCACGCGGGCGAAGACTGTGGTTTTGGAAAGATGATCCGTAAGTTCCTCAGGAGGAAGCATATCAATATCTTCACCAGTTAAAACTTCGTCTCCTGGTTTGTAGATGCCAACTGCTTTGGCGATGGCAGTAGCGGTCATCGCATGGTCGCCAGTTATCATAATGACTCGAATTCCAGCCGCCTCGGCTTCTTGGATCTGTTCTTTAATGTGTGGGCGTAGGGCGTCACGCATCACTAAAAACCCGATGAGCGTGAGAGGCGGTACTGTCTCTGGATTGTCAAAAAGATGCTTCCCTTCACAGGAGGCAAGCCCAATGACGCGGAATCCGTTCCTTGAAAATTCAAGAAACTGGGATAGGAACTTTTCTTTAACGTCCTTAGTAAATTTATGTTCTTGATTATTATGAATATAGGAATAGGTGTTTTCAATCACGATTTCTGGAGCTCCGGCCATTACGGTATAAAATTGATTTTCCTTTTTATAAAGGGAGAGATGAAACTTTTTTCGATAATCGAAAGGCCAATCGTTCACGGGTTTATAGGTTTCAAGGAGCGTATCTTTTTCGAAACCTAATTTTGCGGCCAACACCGTCATTGCTCCTTCAGTCGGGTCACCGATGAGTTCATATCGCTTATCTTTTTTTATAAACGAAACACGGGCATTGGAGACGAGTGCGGCAGTAAGGCCGATCCGTTCTAGTTCGGGAGTGGTCGGGCGTATATTTGGTTTCGGTTCATATCCCGTACCTTTAATCGAAAACGTAGTATCAGCGGTAATAATTTTTTCGACAACTAGTTCGTTCATAGTGATTGTGCCAGTCTTGTCAACCGCGATTCTTTGTGTCTGTCCCAAAGCCTCGACAGCCTGTAATTTTTTTACCAGCACTCGTCGTTTAGCCATTCGGTGGACGCCGGCTGAAAGCGTTACAGTCAGGACTAGAGGCAGTCCTTCTGGAACTGCGGCAACGGCGATTGCCACCGCGGCGATAAACATTTCTTTGGCATTTTGTCCCTGAAGGACGCCAAGCGTAAAGAGGAGCGCGACCAAAACACTGGCGGCCAAGACTACGGTTCGGGATAAACTCCGTAAATCTTTAGTCAAGGGAATCTCGGTATTGATTTCGCTGATCGTTGTGCTAATCGCGCCGATAATCGTATGAATACCCGTTTCTATGACCAGGGCTTTTCCGGTTCCGGTCGAAATCGTTGTTCCTTTGAATACCATATTTTTTTGTTCGGCCGTTGAAAGTTTATTTCCGAAGAGTGTTTCTGCCGTTTTGGTAATCGGTTCGGACTCGCCGGTCAAGGCGGCTTCTTCCACGAGTAGGCCGTGGACTTCCAGGAGGCGAGCGTCAGCAGGAATCTTTTCTCCTTCTTGAAGGAGAATGATGTCGCCAGGTACGAGCTCGACGTCGGGAATAATCAATGTCGCGCCGTCTCGTATCACGGTTGTATTAGTCGTGGTGAATTTCGAAAGCGTCGAGAGGACGTTTTCCGCTCGTCCTTCTTGCAAGGCTCCTAGGAGTGCGTTAAAGAGTAAAATGCCAAGAATAATAAAGCCATCGGCGTATTCTTTAAGGAATAAGACGATACTATCGGCGGCAATTAATACGTAAATGAGGGGGTTTTGAAATTGTTGGAGGAAAATGAGAAACCAGCTTTTCCGTTTTTGTTCGGGGAGTCGATTGTACCCGAAGCGATCAAGACGTTCCTTGACCTCGATTTCTCGAAGTCCGTTCATGGAGGTTTCGAGAGTGACGAAGAGTTCTTGAGGGTTTTTGAGGTAGGCCGGAAGATGCGAGAAAAAGAGTTTATGGCCTGGGATGATTTCTTGATTTCGATTAGAAACCATACCCAAAGAAGAGCGGGGCGATAAACATCAGGATAACTAAGCTAATAATGGCGATAACCAAAATCCTCTTTGTTTTCATTGTTTGTTGAATTCCTCGTTAAACTCAAGGTAGGTGGTTAAAAGAACGAGAGCGACGGCCGCGATAAGAGGCCCATAAATTATTCCGGAAAGACCGAATACTTTCAAGCCACCTAGGATAGCGAGGAAAATAAAGAGTGGATGAATCTCGGTTTTTCTGCTGATAAATTTTGGTTTAATCACGTTATCGATCGTCGAGACGATAAAGATATTGTATAAGAGAAAAATGATTGAAGGGACAGTCGATCCTTTGAGAAGTAAATATATGAATGCTGGAATATAAATAGGATAGGCTCCGATGAAAGGAAAAATTGAAATAAATGCGATCATGACACCCCAGAACGTCGGATGGGGAATACCGAAGATCAGGAAACCGAGAGCGCCAAGAATGCCTTGCGCGATTGCCGATAAGAACATACCCAAGAAAACAGCTCGACCAGTTTCCTTGAAGGTGTGGTAGATTTTGAGTTTATCTCTTTCCTGCATCGGGGTCGCGCGGAGGAGAAAGCTCCCGAAGGCTTTGCCGTCTTTTAAAAGATAAAAGATCGTAACCAGCATAATGACAAAACCGAATAGCAGACCGAATACATTAGAAAGTAGTCCGCCAATACGTTGGTAGATGAATAAGCCGAGATTTTTAAGTCCTGGACCTAGCTGTTCCTGAATAAGAAGCCGTAAGTCGATATTGAATCGACTGAGAAAGCGTTCGGCATTTTGAATAAGCGGTTGATCAAGCGATAGTTGGATTTTGGTTTCTTGGAAAAGAGAAAGACCTTCATTGGTCATGAGGGTCGCGATGCCCACGAAGGGAGCGATGATCGCGAGTACGATCAAGAGAAGGACGAGCAAGGCGGCTAGACTCTTTTGTCCTCTTAAAGTTTTTGTCATCCTTTCAAAAAGCGGATAACTTAAGGTTGATAAAAGTACCCCTAGGATCAAGGGCGCGCTGAAACCGGCTAAAAGCAGAAAGCTCAGTCCTAAAAAAATTAAAACGAGTATTAGTAAAAACGTAGGGGAGTTATGAGAAGCCATATCGCTCTAACTATAACCGATTTCTTACTATTTTTTCAATCTTTCGAGCGTCTGGGAGGAAAGTCTGAATCGATAGCGTTTCTTGGACCAGATTGGTCCGGCGTAACTGATGCCGATTCGTGGTTGTTTTTTGATATCGGATTTTTTGATCGTGACCCCGCGATCTTCAAGCCATAAACCATTTTTTTTCGTTGCGGTCCGCGCGTTGATTTTTTCCGCAAAATGTTTAGTGATATAGTACGCGCGAGTCACTCGTGCCGGACCGTTCACCTCGGCCGTGCCGCGGATAAGCACTGCCGCCGGATACTCTGCTTTGCCGGTTACGATGTTTAGCATCCAGTGCATTCCATAAGTGAAATAGAGATACCAGTGTCCGCCCAGAAGAAACATTGGGGCATTGCGCTTCGTCTTGCCTCGGGCGGCGTGGGACGCCAAATCAGCCGGGCCGTCATAGGCTTCGACGTCGGTCACGAGTTCCGCGATAGTTTTTGTGCCGTACCGCCGAACCAGATATTTTCCCAGGAGACGTTCGGCGACGCGTAACGTGTTTTTTTGGAAGAAGCTCGAGCGCAACAGTTTCGCCATTTTCAGGCGGCGCGTTTTTTCATTCGTTCCCTTACTTTTTCCATTGCCATTAATAGTCCAATAGCTCGGGCGCTTCGGCCGCTCTTCAGACTTTTCGTCATAATGGATGTAGTCGTTTTGACAATTTTGGCTTTGACGATTTCGAACATCCGTTTCGGGTTGTAGCCTCGATATTCGGCGTAGGAAGAGATGACGCCGCCGGCATTAGCCACGAAGTCCGGGACGATAATCACGCCTTTTTTAACCAACTCATTTTCGATCGTCTCACGCATCGGGATATTAGCGCCTTCGATAATAATCTTCGCTTTGATTTTATGCTTATTGCTCTCGTTAATAATGTCAGTCACGGAAGCGGGGATTAAGATATCAACCGCGAGCGTCAAGAGTTCATCCGGAGTTATCTTCTTGACTGAAGGATAGTCGCTTAAGGGTTTTCGTTCTTCGGCGAACGCCAATAATTTCTTAGCATCAAAGCCTTTCTCTGAATAAATGGCGCCGGCTTTATCCGCCACGGCCACGACTTTCGCTCCCATTTCTTCGAGGTAGCGAAAGGCAAAGGTGCCGACGTTGCCGAAGCCGTGGATCGCGACCGTCGCGTTTTTTATTTCCATTCCGGCCAAGGCCGCGGTAATCGCGGTCGCGTGCGCGACGCCAAAACCAGTTGAACCGAATTCATGGGGAATGCCGCATTTTTCGCCCTTCTTGCCGAAGGCGACCATACAGAGGTTGGCCGGCTTGCCGGTCGCGCTCCGCCAGTTGCCGGTTGCCTCGACGAACCATTGCATTTCCCGTTCGCCGGTATTCACGTCCGGACCGGCGATGTATTTTTTGGGCGTCAAAAGCTTAATGCTTCGGGCGAAGCTTTGGATAAATGGTTTCTTGTCTTTTGCGGCTTCAAGGGTCAGCCGGATACCGGCTTTAGCCCCGCCGAATGGAATGTCGGCCAAGGCATTTTTCCAAGTCATGGTCCGGGCGAGCCGGAAGACTTCTTCTTCGGAAATGTCTGGCGTCATCCGGATACCGCCTTTGCCGGGTCCAAGCGCGGTGTTGTCAATCACTAACACTCCTTCAGTGCCGGTTTTTTCGTCGTAGATTTTGACGATCATCTCCGGACCCCATTCGTCAGCTTGAGCAACTAACGTGAAATTTTTTGTAGCCATAGGTTACATTTTACAAAGCCCTGATTTTTTTGTCGAGGCAACGAGAACGCTTCTAGATTTTTTTCTTCCTAAAAAGAGCTGTTCTTATTTTATTGCGATAGCCGCGGTCTTTCAGAATATGAATTATCATCGGTAATACTGAGATTAGGATGATTAAGGCAATAATCGGAAGCAAGTAATGGTCAATATTCGGAATCACGTTGCCTAAGAAATAACCGATGAGTGGAATACCGATCGCCCAGAGGACGCCTCCCAGGACGTTATAGATAAGAAACGTTCGGTACTGCATTTCGCCGACGCCGGCGACGATCGGCGCGAAGGTTCTGATGATTGGAATGAAACGGGCCAAGAAAATAGTTTTCGCGCCGTGCTTCGCGTAAAACGCCTTGGCCCGATCCAGGTGGTCTTTATGGAAAATCATCGAGTCCTCGCGGCTGAAAATTTTCGGCCCTACTTTTTTGCCGAAGGCGTAGCCCACGCTGTCGCCTAGGACCGCGCCCGCGAATGAAAGAAAAATTAAAATCCAGATATTCAGAAAATGCTGGGAAGCGAGAAAGCCAGCGGTGAAAAGTAAGCTGTCGCCCGGCAAGAAGAAACCGATGAAGAGTCCTGATTCGGCAAAAATGATTCCGAAAAGGCCAAAATAGCCTACGGTCTTGATGAGGGAAACGAGGTTGAACATATTCTAAAGCAAAGTGAAAAAGTCAAAAATCAAAATGACAATTAAAAGTTTTAAAACTTTACACTGTCACTTTCCATTTTGATATTTACATTTTGCATTATTTTATTCCAAGCAAATCTACTTCAAAGATCAGCGTGGCGTTCGGCGGTATCGGGCCTTGTCCCCGCGCGCCATACCCTAAGTCAGGTGGAATGGTTAACTTCCGTTTGCCTCCGATTTTCATTCCGACCAAACCTTGATCCCAGCCTTTGATAACCTGGCCGCCACCCAAGGTGAACTCAAAGGGCGAACCGTGGTCAAACGAGCTGTCGAACTTGGTGCCGTTCGTGAGGGTGCCGGTATAGTTGACGCTCACCGTGTTACCCGACTTGGCTTCGGCTCCAGTGCCGACTTTCAAGTCCTCGATTTTTAATCCGGATGGCGTAGCTTTTATTTCCATAGTATCGGTTTTTGTCGTATTCGTTTTTTTTGTAGTTTCGACCGGCGGTGTTGCGGTATTCGTTACTGTTCCGGCTGGTTGCGGCGCCGGATAAAACTTCGCGCCCAAGAACAAAACCACGGCTGTAATTCCTGCTAACAAAAGATATTTTTTAATCATGGGATATAGCATACCAAAAAGGCGGTAGGGCAGGCAAGTGAAGTACGACGCCCGTCTCGCGAAAACATCTTTTTCATAACCCGTTTCGGCTGCTCCTGCGGCAGCCTCCACTAGTCCTCGCGACGGCGACCCCGCCTAAATTTATGGAAACTTAGGCGGGACCAAGCTCGCCTGCTGCGGGGTTACGAAAAAGATATTTTCGTTCGAGCGAGGCTCAGAGAATAATCCTTTGTTTTTCCGCTAGTTAAGGACTTTCGGAAATAAAAAAACCGCTCAAGCGCGCGTGCGCGATGAGCGGGTAAATTCGAAGAACTGTCAGTACCTCCTTTGGGATCTGAGAGCCTCGCGGCCGGTGATCCCACGGCCCCACTTAGCGAGAAGGTGGCCACCAAGATAGAATGCGCCGAACACGGGGATGACGAGAAAAAAACGTGTCGCAGTATTGAATCTGGCTGCCCACTTGATGTCGAAGAATAACATCCCAAAGGCCAGACCGAGGAAGATCACGACTACGAGCCAGTAGAAAATTCGCTCTCTCATTTAAATTTTCCTTTCATTTTTACCTCATCGCCCGGGTTTGAGGAGCTTAAACTTTACGGCGTTCGGATAGTCGCTCCTTTGAAGGGCCATCCGGCAAAGACGTAGACGGTGACTCTCTCATTTCGAGGATTCAGGGCTGTCGCCTTGAAACGAGCGTTGTCGCGCGCATCTCCGCCTCGCAGGAAAATAAGGAACCAATCGTGGTCAATGATTTTGACCTCCGTGAATCCGTTCGTCTGGAGTGCGGTGAGCGCTTTGTTCTCGGAGACGAATAAACCTCCACAAAAGAAGATGATGATCAATGCAATTGCACAGATGATTAGAGAAGCGGACGAGAGAAGGGTGACGAAGAAATCTTTTCGCCCTCCCTCCCTTCTTTCCATGTAGTTCGCGAGTTGCCCGAATTCCTCTATTTTCCGACTCATTTTCTTTCTCCTTTCGTTTCTCTTTCGCCTAGAGTTCGGCGAGTTACTTTCCTGTCGATCGTTCGGCCTCTTGCACGCGTGGTCGGGTATCCACCCAGATTCCGAAGATGTAGTCGCTGGCTGGATAGATACTGCCTTGACCAGATCGTTGTTGCTTTTCTATCTGCTTGTTAACGATCTCTAGTTCCGGATGCGCGTCCTCAAATTCCTTCAGGGTTTTGAGGACGAACTCGACATTGTCAGCTGGTCTTCCTGACCGGTTGATCGGGACGTAGCTGTGATTACCGAGGGTCATCGTGTGGTCGTAAACAAGAGATGGTTTTTCTTGAAGAGTTGTCTGGTTCGGATTTTCGATCCGGTATGCATATAATCCGATCGCCAGGAATACTGCAAAAGCAAGAATACCCAAAAACTTAGGATTCATCGTTTTTTTCCTTCTGTTTCTCTTCACCGAAATCGGCGAGGATAAGAGTTAGTTCTCTAATCTCTGTTCGATTCTCCACTCCTCACGTGCGCGCCTAATGTAATCTCCTCGTTTTCTCAGTTTAGAGACTAGGTATGCTGTGTACAGTATTGGCGTAAGAGGAATGAGAAGAAGTCCCAGGGGAATGTCTCCTCTTGACCTAAAAATTAAGACAATCCAAACAGCAAAAGCCGTAAGACAAAGATAAATTGCTTTATCTAGCCGTGAGTTCAATGTTCGTCCTGTCACTTTACTCTCCTATCAGCTAAATTGAGCTGTCAATGAGCACACTTTAATCCCACTCGGGATACGTATATATTAGCATATCAATAGGTACTTTGTCAATGTATTGTACTCGTCCAGCACATTTGAGACTGTTTCGGCGTTAACTTGTTCACAATATACCGCAAGGGAGAAATTAAGCCAATCGACCAGTGTGGCCTTCGGGTGTTGTACCAAAGTAGCCAGTCCATGAGC
>Ga0209726_10002055_pt1 | contig 30599 bp, 27 predicted proteins | sample Subgrocontami54m_FD_187453 | JGI IMG/M metagenome (GOLD analysis project Ga0209726, IMG submission 187453) | Subsurface groundwater microbial communities from S. Glens Falls, New York, USA - GMW46 contaminated, 5.4 m (SPAdes) (version 3) | ecosystem: Environmental > Aquatic > Deep subsurface >... | reverse complement strand
GTCAGGAGCGGCTCGGACGCCCTTACGGGCGTCGATCCACCGCGCGCTCACGCGCGCGACTCCAGCGTTGCATCGAAAAGTGGACTACTTATCTCGTTACAGGCCCTTACTCTTGGGCCCCCCCGCCCAGCGCATCCACCACATGCCGCGCGATCGCGAGCGAGGCCGTCGCGGCGGGGGAGGGGGCGTTGAGGACGTACAGGACCCGCCCCCGACGCAAGAGCAGGAAGTCGTCGAGCAGCCGCCCCCGCCGGTCGACCGCCTGGGCGCGCACGCCGCTCGGGCCCGGAACGAGGTCCTCCCCGCGGACCTCGGGGACGAGGCGCTGGAGGTCGGCCACGAGCCGCCGCTTGGAGAGCGAGCGCCAGACCTCCTCGATGCCCGCGCGCGCGTGCCCCGAGGCCATCCGCCAGAACCCCTCGAAGCCGATCACCTCGGCGAGGTCGCGCAGGTTCACGGCGCCCCACCGGTACCCCTCCCGCGAAAGGGCGAGCACGGCGTTCGGCCCGGCGTCGACGCCTCCCTGGACGCGCCGCGTGAAGTGCACGCCGAGGAACGGGAGGCGCGGGTCGGGGACGGGGTAGACGAGGCCGCGCACGAGGTGCTCCCGCTCGGGCCGCAGCAGGTGGTACTCGCCGCGAAACGGGACCAGGCGGGCCGGCGGCGCGTCGCCCGACTCCCGCGCAAGCCGGTCGGCGTGGAGGCCCGCGCACGCGACCACCTCACGGGCGTGCAGGGCCCCGGCGGTCGTCTCGAGCACGACGTCGGTCTCCCGCACGAGCCGCAGCACGCGTGTCCCGAGGAGGACCTCCCCGCCGGCGCGTTGGACGTCGTCGGCGAGGGCGCGGGTCACGGCGGCGAAGTCGGTCACGCAGACGCGCGGGAGGTGGAGGGCTGCGATCCCGGTGGCATGGCGCTCGATCTCGCGCAGTCGCTCGGGGCTGATGCGCTCGACGTCGGGGACGCCGTTCTCCCTTGCGCGCCTGTGCAGCTCCTCGAGCGCCGGAATCTCCCGCGGCCGCGTCGCGACGATGACCTTTCCGACCTCGCGGAGGGGCAGCGCCCGCTCCTCGCAGAACCGGCGCATCCCCGCGGCCCCCTCGACGGCGAGGCGCGCCTTGAGCGAGCCGGGCCGATAGTAGGTCCCGCTGTGGATGACGCCGCTGTTCCGCCCGCTCTGGTGCGCGGCGAGGGCGTCCTCCTTCTCGACCAGGACGACGCGGGCGCCCGGCCGCCTCGCGACGACCTCGGCGGCCACGGCCGCGCCGACGATCCCTCCGCCCACCACCGCCACATCGAACCTGGACATCGCGCGGCTCAGTATCGCCCGGCGCCGGCGGTGCGGCACTTCAATTCGGATCCTGTTGTTCTACGCCTGTCGAGCGTCCGCCCGTCCATCCACGATCACTCCGACTTCGGGCCCGCCGCGGGGGGAGTCCCTGCGCCCGGCGTCCCGCCGGCGATCTCCTCGGCGCGGACGATGTCGTCGAAGATCCCCTTCAGCATCGAGTAGGGGTGGAGTCGCCCGCGCGTCAGCGTCAGCGCGGCCTGCAGGAACGGGATCGCGTCTCGCGGCCGCCCGCGGCGGAGGAGGAGCCGCCCGGCGCTCCAGCGGAGGTCCGCCGACCCGGCGTCCGCCTCGCACGCATCGTCGAGGGCCGAGAGCGCCTCCTCGGGCCTCCCCTGGTCGAACCGGATCTCCGCCAGGACGAACTGCTCGTGGTCCGTCAGGGGGCGCACGGCGCGGACGGCCTCCACCGCGGCGAGCGCGCCCTCCGGGTCCCCCGCGGCCGACAGCACGCCGGCGGCAGGGGAGACCACCTCCCTTCCCGCGGGAGCGAGCGACAGCGCGCAACGCGCCAGTTCCGCGGCGAGGTGCTTGTGGCCGCCGCCAAGGACCTCGACGGCGGCCTCGACGACCTCCTCAGGCGTGGCCACGACCCGCTCGACGAGGGCGAGCACCTCCGGAGCCAGCCTGGCCGACTCGCCGTCGTACCCCTCGATCGTGTCGGCGACGATCCGTGCGAACCGCGGCCTCGGCCGGGCGAGATCCCTGAGCCGCGATCCCCACAGAAGGGCAGCAAGGAAGACCGCGATGGCGAACGAAACGCCGACGAATGCCCCGGTCTCCTGCGGAGTCACGTCCGTGTCCCCCGGCGTTCGAATGCAGGTAGTGCCACGTCCACTCCCTCCCTACGGGGTCGTGGAGCGGTCGCCTTCATCCGCTGAAGCCCTGGGCGGCTCCGTGCGCTACGCGAGGGCGGCGATGGAGGCGGTCGAGTCGACGTTCACCGTCTTCGCGTTCGCGTCGAGCTTCCGCACGATCCCACTCAGGACCTTCCCCGGGCCGACCTCGTAGAAGGTGCGGAAGCCGTTCCCGAGCAGGTGGCGCATGGAGTCTTCCCACAGGACTGAAGCCTCCACCTGCCGTCCGAGGCAGTCCCGCACGTCGGCCGCCGTTCGGGCTGGGCGGCCCGTGACGTTCGAGACGACGTCCATCTGCGGGTCGCGGATGTCGACCTTCGCGAGCGCCTCGCGCAGCCGCGCCGCCGCCAGGGCCATGAGGGGGGAGTGGAAGGCCCCCGCGACCTTGAGCGGAATCGCCCGCTTCGCCCCGAGCTCCTTGGCCGCGGCACAGGCCGCCTCGACCGCCTTCGTGTCTCCGCTGATCGCGATTTGCCCCGGCCCCAGCATGTTCGCCAGGACGCAGACGCCATGCTCCGAGCCCCGCTTGCACGCCTCCTCGACCAGCGAACGCTCGGCCCCGAGGATCGTCGCCATCGTGCTCGGCTGGGCGTCGCACGCCTCCTGCATTGCCTGGCCGCGCAGGCGCACGAGGCCCACCGCGTCCCGGAACGAGAGCGCCCCGGCCGCGACGAGCGCAGTGTACTCTCCGAGCGAGAGGCCCGCCGCCGCCTTCCCCTCGAGCGAGCGCCCCAGCTTCTCGTGGGCCGCGGCGAGCGCGGCGATGCTCATCACGAGGATCGCCGGCTGGCAGACGTCGGTCCGCTCCAGCGTCTCCGCAGGCCCCTCGAAGCAGGCCTTCGCGAGGTCGATCCCGAGGACCCCGTTCGCCTCGTCGAAGACGGCCCTCGCGGCTACCGACGCCGCGTAGAGGTCCTTGCCCATCCCCACGATCTGGGCGCCCTGTCCCGGGAAGAGGAGTGCCGTCGTCATCTCACCACCGGACCGTGGCGCTGGCCCACGTCAGTCCGCCTCCGAACGCCACGAACACCACGAGGTCCCCCTCCTTGAGCATCCCCTTCTTGACGACCTCGTCGAGCGCCATCGGGATCGACGCGGTCGACGTGTTCCCGAAGCGTTCGATGTTGCAGTAGATCCGCTCCTGGGGCAGGCCGATCTTGTCCACGGCCGACTCGATGATGCGCGCATTCACCTGGTGAGGAATGATCAGGCGCACGTCCTCGGCCTTCACCCCCTCCGCGGCAATGGCGGCCTCCACCAGCTCGACCATCCGGGTGACCGCGAAGCGGAAGATGTCCCTCCCGCGGAGCGTGATGAAGTGCTTCTTCTCGTCGATCGTGCGCTGGCTGGCGGGGAGGACGCTCCCGCCCGCGGGGAGGGAGAGGACGTCGGGGTCCTTCCCGTCCGAGTGCATCGCCCCGCCGAGGAAGCGGTGCGGGCCGCCCGCCGAGAGGACGACGGCCCCCGCCCCGTCTCCGAACAGGACACACGTGTTCCGATCGGAGTAGTCGGTGATCCGCGAGAGGATCTCCGCCCCGAGGACGAGGACGTTCTTCGCCTGGCCGCTCGCGATGAACGAGGCCCCCACGTTCATCGCGTAGAGGAACCCCGAGCAGGCGGCGGAGACGTCCATCGCGCCGCACCGCGTCGCACCGAGCTTGTGCTGGAGGCGGCAGGCGGTGGACGGGAAGGGGTAGTCGGGCGTCGCGGTGCCGACGACGATCATGTCGAGGTCGTCGGGCTTGAGGCCCGCGGCCTCGAGGGCCCGCTGGGAGGCCACCAGCGCCAGGTCGCTCGTCGCCTGGTTTGCGGCGGCGATGTGGCGCTCGCGGATCCCGGTCCTCGAGCGGATCCACTCGTCGCTCGTGTCGACCATCTTCGCGAGCTGTTCGTTCGTGAGGATGGCCTCGGGCGCGTAGGCGCCGGTCCCGAGGATCCCGACCGGTCTTCCGCCTAGCACGGGTTCGCCTCCAGCTCCTTCGTCATCGCGGCGTTCAGGCCCTGGCGCGCCGCGTCGGCGGCCACGCGGATCGCGTTCGCGATGGCGCGCGCGTCGGAGCGGCCGTGGCTGATGATCGTAATCCCGTTCACGCCGAGGAGCGGCGCCCCGCCCCACGTGGAGTAGTCCATGCGGGCCTTGAGCGCCCCCAGCGCGGGCTTCCAGGCGTCGGGTGTCGCGGTCTTCGCGAGGGCCCCTGCGACCTCCGCGGCGAACATCCGCAGGCACAGCTCGCCGAGCCCCTCGGCGCTCTTGAGGAGGGCGTTTCCCGCGAACCCCTCGCAGACGACGACGTCGAACGCGCCGCTCCAGAGGTCCCGCCCCTCGGCGTTTCCCTTGAAGTTCAGGTTCGACTTCGCGAGCAGCTCGCGCGTCGCGAGCGTCAGCTCGTTCCCCTTGTGCTCCTCCTCGCCGATGGAGAGGAGGCCGACGCGCGGGTTCTCGAGGTGGAGGATCTGCCTCGCGTAGACGGAGGCCATGACGCCGTACTGGAACAGGTGCTGGGGCTTGCAGTAGATGTTCGCGCCGACGTCGATGATCACGCAGGGGGTCTTCTCGCCCGGGAGCGGCACGGCGATCCCGGGGCGCTTCACGGTCGAGAGCGTGCCGAAGCCGAAGGCGCTCGTCGCGACGCAGGCGCCCGTGTGGCCCGCGGAGACGTACGCGTCGGCCTGGCCGGCCTTGGCGAGGCCGACTCCGACGGCGATGGAGCTGTCGGGCTTCTTGCGGATGGCATCGGTCGCGGAGTCGTTGAACTCGACGACCTGGGAGGCGTGGTGCGTGGTCACGTTCGCCGGCGCCCCGCCCTCCTGGGCGAGGATCGGCTCGACGCGGGCCTTGTCACCGACGAGGATGACAACGTCGTCGGGGGCTTTCTTCGCGTAGGCGAGGGCGCCCTGCACGATCGCGAGCGGCGCATGGTCCCCTCCCATGGCGTCGACGGCGATCCGCATCGCTCACCTCGCAGGGGGGAGGGGGACTACAGCTTCACCACGGGCTTCCCGGCGTAGTAGCCGCAGTTCCCGCACACGCGATGGGGGAGCTTGAGCTGGTTGCAGCGCGGGCACTTCGAGAAGCTGGAGAGGTGCAGGACGTGGTGGGTCCGGCGCTTGTGACGCTTGGACTTGGAGAGTCTTCTCTTTGGATTCGGCATTGCGTCCTCGCAGGGTCGAAATGAAGCGGGGAGGATACGCCGGATGGCGGCCTGGAATCAAGCGGAAAGCTCTGTGAGCAGGAGTTCCACGACGCCGCCCTGTCGCGGCGCGGCGTTCCAGTCTCGAAATCTCCTGCTGCGGAGGTGCCTGCCTTGACCCTGATGAGCCTCCGGGGGTACCATGCCCTCGCAGGAGGGCCATGAGGGCGCAGACGTATCGAGGGACGGATGAGCACTCGAGGCGCCACGCCAAGGGGCGCGAGCATTCAGGTAACTCAAGCCTGACCCACTCGCTTGCCGATCTGGTCCGCAAACGAAAGGTCTATCTCCCCGGCGGCACGGAGCCGTTGACCAGCCTTTCGCTCGACGCGGATCGGGGCAAGTTCATCTTCGCCTTGAACCGGGAAGGGGTGGTCCGAGTTGGAGAGGACGGCATCAGGGGTCAGGCAAGTGCGGTAAAGCACGAATCGCTCTTCTCCGGGGACGATGTGGAGGTTGCCGGGGAGATCCAGTTCGGTCGAGGCGTCGTCTCCGACGTGAACGACAAGTCCGGCACGTACCAGACCGCGGGTGTCTGCCTCACGCAGAAGAAAATGGTCGAGCAGCTCTTGGCAGCGCTGGACCGGATTCAGGTGCAAGTTCGTCCAGGTCTACGGGACCGCTTGCTCAAGGAAGCGATCGCACCGTGATCAATGAACTGACCATCTCTGATATCCTCGACCGGGACCGCGACGACGTTGTCGATTGGGCATGGCGGCTGACCCGCGAGGAACGCGCTCAGGTTCTGGACCCGATGCTCGACGTGATTCGGACGAAGTCCCAGCCGCATTGCCGAAGACTCCACGCGGCAGCGGCACTCCAGGCCATGCCGCCGCATACGATTTCCGATCCCATCGGACGATGGTCTGGCGAGGAGACCGGCAAGACCCTCGGGGTTCTCGGTGACCTGCTGTCGTCGTCCGAGGACTGGGAATTGCGCAAGGCAAGCGCCCTGGCGATTCTCGCAGTCCTGTCCAGAGGGGTCGTCACCGAGGCCTCCCTCCAACGAGGTCGGAAGGCGTTTGCGGCACTTCTCGCGGAGGCAAAGGGGCGTCCGCATTCGGAATTTGCGGCCGAAGCACTGGGACACTTCCAGGCGATTGCGAGGCAGCACGAAGCCGCAAGCGCTCCGGCCACGCGCCATGTCCGGGCGGAGGAACTCCTCGATCTCATCGCAGGGAAGTTGGGCCTCTCCAAAGTCGCTGCAAAAAGACTCGTGCAGGGGATGTTGGACTCGATCGTCGACAGACTGCTCGATGCCGGGCGGATCGAGTTGCGCGACTTCGGTGTCTTCGAGGTGAAGCAGCGGAGACGCAGTGCAGCGAACAGCCCGAAGCGCAACCGCACCCTGGTCTTCAAGCCCAGTGTCGGGCTGGAGAAGCGTCTCAAGTAGTCTCCCTCGGGCATCCCTTCCGGATCGAGCTTCCCTGCTGCGGCGCCGACGAGTGCGTGTCTCAGTCGGAAGCGGACAGATCACGCCTCGACTACTTCGCCTCGTCCAGCGGGAACCAGTCGGAGGCGACGCTGGCGCGCGTGCCGTCCTTGTGCACGTCGAGGTGGACGAGGCGGCCCTCGCCTTGGAGCGCGCTCGTGAACTTCGTCCCAATGGTCGCCGCGATCGGCTTGCCAGGTTCGAGCGGGACGGAGGGGATCGAGGCATCCTCCGACCGGGTGCCATGCACGACGATCGCGGTCCCCTCGGCGCGCGTCTCGAGCCAGGTGTTCATCTCCGAGGGCTGCTGGACATCGACGACGTTCGCGCCGCCATTCCTGAGTTCGATCGAGAAGATCCAGCGATAGACGCCGTTTGCCGCGGACTTGACCTCGCGCTTGGCGACCACGAGGCTCACGCCGGCGTCCTTCGCCCACGCGAGGTCCCCGTCCGCCACGGGGGTCCGGGCCGGCGCGGAGACGCTCGTCGTTACCGGCACCGAAACCACGGGACCGCTGGGTGGTCTCGCCGGCCCGACCCGCAGCCACATGAACGCCCCGGCGCCCACGACGAGGGCCACGCCGAGTCCGATCCAGAGGAGGAGCCCGCCACCGTCGCTCGAATCGTCGTCCATTGTGTCGTCCTCCTGAATGGCGTGCGATTCTACCAGATGCGCGCATGTCGCGCACCTTGACGCGGCCCACCCGTGGCGTCACCATGCACGCCACCGACAAGATCGCGACGCACGATTACGATGCCAGGCTCGTGGCATGGGACGCCAATTGGGCGACGCGGGTCTCGGTGTGGTCGCGGGGCAGAGCGGCTTCTCCACGGCCCAGACCGGCATCCGCAGCCACCTCCCTGCCGCGAGGAGTCTCATGAAGGGACCGGCCGAGAAGATCCTGATCCTCGACCGAGGGAACGTCGAGTTCGCCTATCCAAATTCCTGGTCGTTCACGCCCGACCCATCGGGCTTCGCGAAGCTCGAGGACCCCAAGAAGGACTGCCTCCTCGAGGTCTCCTATCTTCACATGCCGCCGCTTCCCCCCGAGGCGCCGGACCTCGCGGCGCGGCTCCGCCATGTGCTCGACGCGTCGAAGGAGGGGCGTGGCGCCGGCCTCACGTCGATCGACCGAGGGGACCTGCGCCTCGCCTGGGCGGACTATCCGTTCGACTCGGCGGACCGCGAGCGCGGCGGGGTCATGCGCGCCGCGCGCGGGCGCTGGCTCCTCGCGGACAATCGCCGATTCCAGGTGCTCATGACCTACTACTACTGGGTGGACGACGCGGGCTGGGCGGTTCCGGCCTGGGAACGGATCGTCGCGACGCTCCGCCTGGGCTTCGGCGAACAGCTCGCGGACCCTCGGGACCACTGGTCCCTCCGCGACCCGGAGTGAGCACCCCCGCACATCACGCAGCTTGACGCCAACCGCTCAACGCGCGAGCATGCCTGCCGCTCACGAGGTCCATGACCCTCATGCGGCGATCGTCGTTCAGCCTCTTCGCGGTGGCCCTCCTCCTCGCATTCCCCGCGCCGGCGCGGGCGGAGGGCCGCGACGACGGCCTCCCCGCCAGCGCCGTCGCCAGGCTCGGCGAGGCCCGCTTCCGCCACACCTCGAACGTCACCTCCCTCGCGTGGTCCCCCGACGGCAAGCTCCTCGCCGGCGGGTCGCAGTACGAAGACCTGATCCTCTGGGACGGCGCGACCGGCCGCCTCGTCCGCAGGCCCTCCTCGCCACCGTCCTCCCTTTCGTGCCTCGACTTCTCGCCCGATGGCCGCGTGCTCGTGGGAGGCTCCTCGGGGAGGGACCTGAAGGCGTGGGAGGCTTCCACCGGGAAGACCCTCTGGCTCGATCGCGAGGGCCGCTTCAACTACCTCGACCTTGCCTTCCTCCCGGACGGGAAGGCGCTCGTCACGCTCGAGTCCGACGGCCGCGCGAGGTTCCGCGAGACCTCCACCGGAAAATCGCGGTGCGAGTTCGGCGACGACAAGGAGCGGGTCCACTGCATGGCCGTCTCCCCGGTCGGACGCAGGCTCGCGGGCGGAGGGAGCGGCGGGAAGGTCGTCCTGTGGAACCTCGCAACCGGGGACCGGACGCTGGAGATCGCCCTCATCGGCGAGGAAGCGACCTCGCTCGCCTTCCTGCCCAGGGGAATCACGCTGCTCGTCGGGACCTCCCGCGGCGTGGTCCGCTCCTTCGACGTGGACTCCGGCCGCACGCTCCTGTCGTTCGGCGAGCGGCCGGGCGGCGTGACCCGCCTGGCCGTCTCGGCCGACGGACGCGCCGTCGCGTGCCTGCGCGGCGACGGCAAGGTGAGCCTGTTCGACCCGGGGTCGGGTGACGAGATCGGCTCCGTGCAGGGGGAGACGCCATGCCGCGTTCTCGCCTTCCACCCGACGGAGGAGCTCCTCTCGTTCGACGACGGTCCGGCGGCGAGGACGTGGAGGTACCGCGAGGAGTCCTCGCCGGAGGCCCCGCTCGGTCATCTGCGCCACGTGTCGACGATCTCCGTCTCCCCCGACGGAAAGCGCGTCCTCACCTCGGGCCGCGAGGGCTCCCTCGTCGTCTGGGACGTGGAGGCGCGGCGCGCGGCCCTCTCGTTCCGCCACCCGCCCCACGACGACCCGCGCATCGCCCAGGCCTTCGCGAACCGCCCCGGCCCGGGGACCTGCGCGGTCCTCTCGACGGACGGGCGCGAGGCGATCACCACGGGCCTCGACGGATTCATCCGCTTCTGGGACACGGCCACGGGGGAGGCCTGTGGCAGCACCCCCGGGCTCTGGGCGGAGGTCATGGGGCTCGCCCGCTCGCCGGACGGCTCTCTCCTCGCGACGATCGGCGAGGAGCCCTGCGTGCGGCTGTGGGAGGCGGGCGGGCGGACCGAGGGGGACCGCATCGACCTCGCGGGGCGCCGCCCGTACTGGGTCGGCTTTCTGGGCGGAGGATCGCTGCTCGTCGCCTTTTGCAGCGACGGCGCGTTGCACGTGCTCGACGTGGCCACCAGAACCCTCGTCCTCCGTCTCCCGCTGCCCTCCGCGGGGCTCGTGGGCGCCGCGTCCTCGCCGGACGGGTCGACCCTGGCCGCCTGCGACGGGGAGGGAGGGCTCCACCTGTGGGAGGTCGCCTCGGGCCAGGAGGTGCTCCGGTCGATGACGCGCGGGAAGCTCACCGCGCCGCTGGAGTTCGATCCGACCGGCTCGAGGGTCGCCTGCGCCTGCGACGCGGGGGTCGTGGTCCTGGATGCCGGGACGGGGGAGGTCCTGCTTCGCGCGGACGCGGGGCAGGGGCGCGTGAGCTCGCTCGCGTGGGCCCCGGACGGCCGGAGGCTGTTCACGGGCGGCACCGACGGGTCGATCGTCGTGTGGGACGCGCCGCCGCCGGGGACGCGGGAGCTGACCGCGGAGGCGGCGTCGGCGCTCTGGGAGGACCTCGCGTCTTCGGATGCCGAGCGCGCGCCCGTCGCGATGCGGAGGCTCCTCGCGTCGCCCGAGGCGACCCTCGCGGTCCTCCGCGAGCGGATCGCCTCGGCGCCCCCGGTGACGGAGGCGGCGCTCCGGGCGTGCTCGAACGCCGTCGCGATCCCGCCGGGCGATACGCTCCGCCGCGTGAGGGCCGTGCGGCTCCTCGCGCGGATCGACGCCGAGGGCGCGTCGGCCGTGTTGGAGACGCTCGCCGCGGGGCCGGAGTGGGCCCTGGAGGCGAGCGACGCGCGTGCCGCCCTCCGACGCCGCTCCGTGGAGGGACCCGCGGACCTCGTGCGTCAGGCGGCCGACGCCGCGGGGGACCGGCTCCCCGAGGGGGCCCTCGCGCGCATGGGGCACACCCGCTTCCGTTCCGGCGGCGGGGTCTCCGACCTGCGCGTGCTCCCGGGCGACCGCGGGGTCGTCGTGTGCGGCGGCAGCGGCACGGTCCGTCGGATCGCCATGGAGGACGGGCGGCCGGTGTGGACGAGGCGTTCTTCGCCCGGCCTGGGCATCGGTCTGGCCGTCTCGCCGGACGGCCGACTCGTGTGGGCGGCGGGCCTCAAGGGCGTCGAGGCGCTCGACGCGGAGACGGGAAAACCGCTCTTTAGCACTACAACGTACGAAAGGACTCCGGAAATCTCCGTAGATTGCCGAGATCCTGGTCATGAGATAGGAGGGGACTCTCATGACTGGGACGGATCTGCTGCTGGCGGCTGACGACCTGGAGGCGTACCTCGGGACCTACGACGAACTGCTGGGGCGGCCGGAGAACCGGCTGCACTTCCGTATGTTCGCTCGCGGGCAGCTGGGACCGATCGAAAGGAAGTCCCTGGAACCCATGGCGGATGCGGAAGGGACGAATCCGAGGACCCTGCAGTTCTTCTTCAGTCGGAGTTCGTGGCAGGAAAACCAGGTGCGCGACGATCTCCAGCGGAGAGTCGCTCGCCAGTACGGGGGGCGCGACGGGATCTTCGTGATTGACCCGACAAGCGACGCGAAGAAGGGGAAGATGACCGCGGGGGTGGCGCGGCAGTACTGCGGCGAGAGCGGGAAGATCGACAACTGCATCGTGACGGTGCACCTGGGATACACGCGAGGGGAGTTCCACGGACTGCTCGACGGCGATCTGTTCCTCCCCAAGTCCTGGGACGCGAATACCGGCGACGCGGAGATCGAGAGAAGGCGCCTTCTCGCAGGGATCCCTACGGAGGTCGGATACCGCAGCAAGTGCGACATCTCCTTGGAGCAGCTCGATCGCGTGAAGAAAAACGACGTTCCCGGTCGGTTCGTCACCGCGGACGAAGACTTCGGCGGCAAACCCTGGTGGCGCGCCGCTGTGCATGACCTCGGCTTCATGTACGTCGTTGAAGTTCCGCGCGCGACATGTGGCCGGATGCAGAGACCGAAGGAGGAGGACGTCGACAGGGCTCCGCTCAAGGTCGAGAAGCTGCTGATCGATCCTGCGGGCCTCCGCTTCACGACCTGGGAGGCCTTCCGAGTGCATGACACACAGAAGGGCCCCGAGGTCTGGGAGTTCAAGGCGGGCCCCTTCTGGGAGCACAGCAAGCAGGGCTACGACAGCGTGAAGTGGCTTCTCGTCGGACGAAACGTTCGCACCGGAGAGCTGAAGTACTTCCTCTCCGACGCGCCACCGGGGACGCCGATCGAGGTCCTGATCCGCGTCGCCTTCTCGCGCTGGATCATCGAGCGCTGCTTCCAAGACTGCAAGACCGAGCTCGGGTTCAATCATGCGGAAATTCGCAAGTACCGCGCCATCCACCGACACCTGATCCTGACGGCCGTGAACTACTTCTTCGTTCAGGACTGGAACCTTCGGCACCATGGGGGGGAAAAACCGGGACCTGACCGTGAGCCAGTGCGCGGACGCGATTCAGAAGCTGCTTGAGCGGAAGATCGAAGGCATCTTTACTCCCGCGCAGCTTCGTCGTCTCGCGGCTCGACTCGCGAACGACATCCAACTGACGCAGAGACGCAACCGAGACGCGCGCGAAGCCGCGACGCGCAAGCGCGTCGCCGAACTCCTCGAACTCGGCTACGACTCGCTCAAGTTACCCCTGTGCGACTGGACGGAAACTACGTTGTAGTGTTAGCGCCTTCCACGGCTCCGGATTGCATTCATGTCCGCTTAGGGTAGGTAGGATAGACTCCAGGGCCGTCGGGCGGTGGATCGCCCGCGTTGGAGGAGAGACATGCGATACACGATCTTTGTGGGCCTATGTCTCGGGATGGCATGCCTTGCGGTCGCGGGGGAGGCCCCCCGCGGAGGACGCATCGCCTGGGAACAGGACCTCGATCGCGTCCTGCGGCAGGCGGCCGAGCTCGACCGCCCCGCCATGCTCTACTTCACCGCCGACTGGTGACCCATCGACCTCAAGTTGGACGCAGGTGCGTTCTCTGACGAACGGGTGGTCCAGGCCTCGGAAGACTTCGTGCGGGTGTACGTCGACTGCACGGTCGCATCCAGCCTCCGGAAGGACTGCGTGAGCGATCTGATGAAGAAGTACGGTGTCACGGGCTTTCCGACGGTGCTCTTCCTCGGCCCCGATGGCGCGGTCCTCAAGAAGATGTGCGGCAACTGCGACCCGGCGGAGTTCCTCGAAGCGATGTCTGCCATCGGGGGTCCGTGGCGCCCCGAGAGCCCCCTCCGTCGCGGCCCGGCCGAGGTGTCCGCCGGCGCGCGGACATGGTCGTTCTCCAGCGAAGATGTCGGCAAGCCCCCGTCGGGGTTCGAGTTCACCACGACGCGGGAAACCCCCGCCGGGCGCTGGGAGGTGATCGACGACGAGGGCACGCCGATTCTGGCCCAGCTCGATGAGGACACCACGGACGGACGGTTCGCCGTGGCCGTCGCCTCCGACGCGTCGTACCGCGACCTGCGCCTCACCGTCCGCGGCAAGCCCGTGCGCGGCCAGCACGACCAGGCCGTCGGCCTGGTCTGGAGGTTCCAGGACGCGGACAACTACTACGTCGCCCGCCTGAATCCCCTCGAGGCCAACGTCCGTCTCTACCGCGTCGTGAATGGGAACCGGATCAAGTTCGCGGGACGCGAGAAGGTCGACCTGCGCACGGGGACGTGGTACACGCTCGAGATCATGCACCGGGGCGAGCACATCGCCGTGTCGCTCGACGGGACGGTGCTCTTCGAGGCGGACGACCGCACGATCCCCGACGCGGGGAAGGTCGGCGTCTGGATCAAGGCCGACTCCGTGACGTATTTCTCCGACCTCACCGCCGAGGAGCTGAAGTAGCGGCATGCGAGTCCTCGTTGTCGAGGATGAGGCGGATCTCGCGCGCGCAGTGAAACAGGCGCTCGCGGAGGAGGGGTTCTCCGTCGACGTCGCCGCCGATGGCGAAACGGGGGCGTACAACGCCCTCTCGCTGGACTACGACGCCGTCGTCCTCGACATCATGCTCCCGAAGATGGACGGCTGGGCAGTCCTTGCGCGGATCCGGGAGAAGAAGCGCACCCCGGTCCTCCTCCTGACGGCGCGGGACGGCGTCTCCGACCGGGTCCGGGGGCTGGACGGAGGGGCCGACGACTACCTGACGAAGCCGTTCTCGATCGAGGAGCTGGTCGCGCGCCTGCGGGCCCTCATCCGCCGATCGGCGGGGAGGCCGGACCCCGTGATCCGCCTTGGCGACATCGAGATCAACACGGCCGCCCGCGTCGTCAAGAAGGGGACGGAGGGGATCCACCTCACGGGCAAGGAGTACGCCCTCCTCGAGCTACTCGCGCTGCACCGAGGCGAGCTGGTCACGCGGACGACGATCTACGACCACATCTACGACGAGGAGGGCGACACCTTCTCGAACATCGTGGACGTCTACATCGCCAACCTCCGCAAGAAACTTGGGCGGGACCTGATCGAGACTCGACGCGGGCAGGGATACATCTTGGAGTGAGCCGCCCGTGGCACCGTCGATCCGACGCTCCCTGACGGCCTGGTATGCCACGGCGCTCGTCCTCGTGATGGTCGCCTTCGGCGGGCTCCTGTACTACCGCCTCTGGCGTGCGGCGACGGACGAGGTCGATGGAGAACTCCGCGCGCACGCCCAGGCCATCGCCGGGACGATCGAGCCGTACGGCGGAGGGCGGTTCGACCTGGAGCTGTCCGAGGAGTACGCCCAGTACTTTCACGAGCAGGGCGAAGACGCGCCGTACTATGTGATCTGGGACGCGAAGGGGGCCCTCGTCGACCGCTCGGATCCATCCGTCGACGTCCCCCGGCCGGACGGCCCGGGGAGCCGCGAACGAGGCCATCGCCGCGAGGTCTTCGCCTCGGGGCCCGCCGGGACGCTCGTCCTCGTCGGTCGAGGGACCCACGAGCGGAGCCACCGGCTACGCGAGTTCCTCGGGGCCGTGCTGGGAACCGGCGGCGTGGTGCTCCTCGTCGCGCTCGTCGGCGGCTGGCTTGTCGCGGGGAGGGCGCTCCAGCCGATCGAGCGGATCAGCGCGGCTGCGCAGCGGATCTCGTCCCGGGACCTCTCCGCGCGGATCCCCATCGATCGGACCGAGGACGAGCTGGGGCGATTGGCGAAGGTGATGAACGACATGTTCTCGCGGCTGCAGGAGGCATTCGAACGGCAGACGCGCTTCACGGCGGACGCGTCGCACGAGCTGCGCACGCCGCTCTCGATCGTGATGTCCCACCTGGAGCTCGCCCTGCGCAAGGAGCGGTCGACCGCCGAGTACCGCGAGTCGATCGAGACGGCCCTCCGCGGCGCGGAGCGGATGCGCGCTGTCGTGGAGGGCCTTCTGACGCTCGCCCGCGCGGACGCGGGGACGCTGTCGATGGCGAGGGAGCGGATCGACCTGCGCGCGGCGATCGAGGAGACCGTCGCCATGCTCTCCCCGATGGCCTCCGAGCGGAAGGTGGCCTTGCAGGCCTCGCTGCAGCCCGCGACGATCGTCGGCGACCGCGACCGGCTGCGCGACGTCGTGACGAACCTCGTCACCAACGCGATCCGGTACAACAGGGAAGGGGGACGCGTCGATGTCGGGCTGCGGGTCGAGGGGGGCCAGGCGGTCCTCTCCGTGGCCGACACGGGTGTAGGGATCCCAGCGCAGGATCTTCCGCACCTGTTCGAGCGCTTCTACCGCGTGGACAAGGTCCGCTCCCGGGAGCTGGGGGGGAGCGGGCTTGGGCTCTCCATCGCGAAGTGGGCCATCGAGGCCCACGGCGGGACGATCGAAGTGTTCAGTCGGGAAGGGGAGGGGGCCACCTTCACCGTGAGGCTTCCAGCGGCCCCCTGAGGCCCCCCTACCGCTCGGAGGTCGGCGCGAGGAACGACGCGGGCAGGTCGACGAGAATCATCCGCTTCGGGCTGTGCACGCGCCCGTCATCGTCGATCTTCACCTCGTGGACAATCCTCCCCTCGCACATGTCGACAGCGAGCACGGAGCCGGTCACCTCGCGCCCCTCGGCGTCCTTGTGCTTCGGGACCGTGACCCACGCCATGTGGCCGTCGTTTGACAGGCAGACCCAGTACGGCTCGGCGGGGAGGGCGAACGCGGCCTGTTCCTTGACCCCGCGCCCCGACTCGTCGAGCGACCAGACGCGCAGGACCGGGGGGAGGCCCTGATCGGTCCCGGCCATCACGCGGCCGTCCGAGGAGATGGCCATCGCCTCCATGAACTCCAGATTCGCCTTGCCCGCGCGCGGACGATCGGCGATGAGGTTGTCGAGGTCATCTACGAACGTCGCCTTGCCGCCAGCGACCTCATAGATGGCGGGGCCGCGCTTGCCGTAGAGGGCGATGGCGAAGCGCCCGCGGCCCATGGCGCGGATGGTCCTCGGGGCGCCGTTGATCGGGATCTCGAGGTAGAGGCCTTCCTTGGCGAGGCCCTCGACGTCCGCGGCCTGGAGCGTCGCGCCCTTGGCGAGGTCGAATCGCGTGGTCAGTGTCGCGAAGTCGAGGAACGTGGCCCCGCGCTTCGCGCCGCGACGGCTGACGAAGACGTGACCGGTGGCGGCGTCGATGTCGACGATGTGCGGGTCGTCGGGCATCGGGACCTTTGACACGGCGAGAGTCGCGGTGTCGACCACGGTCAGCGTGTGGTCTCCCGGGACCGTGATGAGCACGAACTTGCCGTCGGCGGTCGTGACCGGCTGGTGCGCGCTCCCGCCGAGCGCGATCGCATCGCCCTTGACCTCCCACCGGGAGAGGTCCAGCTCGAAGAGCTGACCGGTCTTCTCGCCCACCGCCCAGGCCTGGGCGGGGTCCGCGGGGTTCACGACGATGCCAAATGTGGCGTCGGTGAGCCCCTCGATGCGCCGCAGGAGCTTGCCGTCGTGAGTGTCCACGACAGCGACACCCCCATCGGCAAGCGCCGCGAGCGCGATGGTGCGCTTCTCGTCGTCGGCCTGAACGGCGCAGGCTGTGGCCGCGAGGACGGCTATCCAGGCAAATCGCAGCATCGGTCTTCCCTCCAGTGGCGGGGCGGCTGGAGGCCGCTCCCACTCCGTCCCTCCCGCCGCACCGCGCGGTGCGGATCGCTGGGGACGAGAGGAGAATGCGGTGGGGTGCCTTAAGCAAACGTGAGGGGAATCCGGGCGGAAGCCGTTGCCTTACTTCGCCCGGGGGAGGCGGACGACGCGGTAGGGGGCCTCGAGGATGAGGATGTGGAGCGCCGTCAGCGCGGCGGTGTCCCTCCCGGGACTGGTCGCAGGCCAGGACCCGTCCTCGGCCTGGTCGTTGAGGAAGAGCTTGTCGCCTAGATCCGTTTCGGTGCGGCTTCCGCCAAGGAAGTCCTCGTCGGTGCCTAGCCAGCAGTGCGCCAGGCCGTCAGCATCGGTCTGGTCCGTCGTGTACTCCCTTACGCGATGTGTTGTGTCCGCCCACGCGCAGGCATGACTCCAGGCCGCAACCTCGCCGCCTACGACGTCCTGGGTGCGCTCAGCCTTCGCCAGGTAGGCCTTCGCGCGCTCCAGCGGGATCTCGCACTTCTTCACGCCCAGCGCTTTCGCCAGTCGCAGGGCCTCGACGTTCTTCGCTGTCGAGATGAGCCGGCCCCAGCTTCCGTCCTCGAGCTGCGAAGTGCGGCAGAAGCCGATCGCGGACTCGACGACCTTGCGCGTCTCGGCGGTGTCCGCCTTGTCGGCCACGCCGAACGCCAGGTCCTCGATCGCCGCGATCGTCGCCAGGGCGTGCACGTAGGGGTCCTCGTCGAAGGCCCCGTTCGAGCCCTGCCGGGCCTTCAGCCATGCCTGGGCACGGGTCACCACATCCCGGTGCTTGCCTCCGCTCGACCGGTGGGCGTCGCCGAGGAGCGCGAGCGTCGCAAGCGCCGTCGTCCCGACGTTCCCAGACGCCCACGAGCCGTCCTGCGCCTGTTGTGAGACCAGCCACCCGAGGCCGCGCTCGATTGCCTTCGCGACCTCGTCCGTGACCTGCTTCCGCGAGGCCTCGCTCGTGCGCGAGTCGACGAACAGCAGCCTCCCGCCCGGCGCCAGCGGGTCCGAGGACTCCGCCTGGTCGCCGGTCCCGTCGCCCCCAGGCCTCGGCGGCGCCACCGGCGTCACCTCCCCGGGCTGGTTGTCGGCGACGCGGTGCGGCTTGTCGTCCTTCGGGATGAGCACCCAGGCCAGCACGCCGAACGTCACCAGGTAGACCGCAGCCGCGGCGACCCAGCCCGGCGCCGAAGACACTCGCTCGCGGAGCGACTTCCCCGCCCACGTCGTCCAGCCGTGCCGACGAATCGTCTCTTCCTTCTCGCGGCGGCGCGTCTCCCGCGCCAGCTTCGCGTACTCCGGGTTCGCGGCCAGCGCCCGCGTCACCCTCGCGGCGAAGTCCGCCGACGGCGTCACCGACGGCATCGCCGCCATCCCGCCGAACAGGTCCTCGACGGCGTCCAGCTCCTCCTGGCAGTCCACGCAGGTCGGCAGGTGCAGGCGCACCTTCTCCTGCTCCGAGGGGGTCAGCTCCCCCTTCGCGAAGGCCACCAGATCCAGTTCCATCGGACAAGCCATCGGTCTTCCCTACGACGGGGCCGCCATCAGCTCCCTGAGCTTCGCCACGGCCGCGTGCATCCTCGATTTCACCGTCCCCACAGGGATATCCAGCACCTCGGCGACCTCCTGGTACTTCATCCCCTGGTGCTCCGAGAGGATGATCACCATTCTCTGTTCTTCAGGCAGGCGCTCGATCGCCTTTCTCAGCGCCTCCACCATCTCGCGGTTCTGGGCCTCTTCTTCTCCGCCTCGCTCGTCCGAGGCCAGGCTCGCGGACATCTTGCGATCGTCGTCCCCGGCCGACTGGTCCAGGCTCACCATCTTCGGGGCCGAGCCCGCCGACCGCAGGCGATCGATCCACAGGTTTCGCGCGATCCGGTACAGGAACGTCGTGAACTTCGCCTGCGGTTCGTACGTCCCCGCGTGTCGGAAGATCCGGAGGAACACTTCCTGGGCCGAGTCCTCCGACCCCTGTCGGTCCCAGGTCAGACGGTAGAAGTAGTTGATCAGCGGACCCTGGTGCCGCGTCACCAACTCGTTGAACGCGTTGACGTTACCACGTTTCAGGTCGAGCATCAGCTCGGTGTCGCTGCGTTCGGCCATCTGACCCTATGAATTCAACGGAAGGCCCGTGGACCGGTTCATTTGTGGACGATGGAATTCCGGAGCGCCTGGACCAGCTCCCCGGACCGCGGACCCAGGGGAACGAGCGTGATCGTCCTCGCATCGACCCCCGAAAGGGCCAATTCGATGCGCAGGTGGTCCTTCGGGAAGAGGGAGGAGACCTTCTCGGCCCACTCGACGACGCGGACGCCATCCTCGCACTCCTCCCAGGAAAGCGCAAGCAGGTCCTCCGCCCCGCGCAGGCGGTAGGCGTCGATGTGGAAGACCGTCAAGCGCCCCGGGTAGACGTGCTCGATGACGAACGTCGGGCTCGCGACGCGGTCGGGCTCGCGGAAGCCGCAGCCGAGTGCCAGACCCTTGGTGAGCGTGGTCTTCCCGGCGCCCAGCTCCCCCTGGAGGGCGACCACGTCGCCGGCCTGGAGCAGGCGGCCGATGCGGCGGCCCAGGCGGATCGTCTGGCGCGGTGAGCTGCATTGGAACGTGAGTGCAGGGAGCATGCGGCCGATCTCACCGCCAAGGACGCCAAGAATCGCCCCTTGGCGCCTCTTGGCGTCCTTGGCGGTTCCAGGAATCTAGATCACCACGTGTGGATGCTCGAACCCCTTCGGCTCGAGGGGCGCGAGGAAGCCGTCGCCGAACCGCATGAACAGGCCCGGCTCCGCACGGATCTCGCCGATCCTCGAAACCGGCGCGCCCAGGTCCTGCGCGGCCAACAACCGCTCCCCGTCCTCGGGCGCGAGCGTGAACACGAGCTCGAAGTCCTCTCCGTCATGCAGCGCGTGGTCGAGCGGCGTGCGGTTCGTCCGCTGCGCCGCCGCGAGCGCCGCCTCGGACACCGGGATCCGCCCCTCGTCGATCACCGCCCCGACGCGACTCTCCTCCAGGATGTGCCCAAGGTCCGCCGCGAGCCCGTCGCTCACGTCGATCATCGCGTGGGGTCGGTACTCCGACGCCAGGCGAATCCCCTCGCGCACGCGCGGCGTGAACGTCAGGTGGTGCCCGTGGATCGATCCCCCGAACGCCCCCGTCGCGCAGACCCAGTCCCCCGCCCGCGCCCCCGAGCGCCGCACGGGCTCCCTCCCGTCGTCGGTCCCGAGGATCGTCGCGCAGACCACCAGCCCCCCGTCGGTCGACCCGACGTCCCCCCCCACGACCGTGACGTCGAACGTGCTCGCCACCGCGCTCATCCCCTCGTGGAGCTCCCGTCCGAACCCCGCAGGGAGCCCCGGGCGGAACGCGACCGCGACGACCGCGAACGTCGGGCGCGCCCCCATCGCGGCGATGTCCGAGAGGTTGATCGCGAGCGCCTTCCTCCCGACGAGGTACGGGCTCGCCTTCCCGAGGTCGAAATCGACCCCCTCGACGATCATGTCGGTGCTGACGAGCGTGTACTTCCCGCGCGACTCGAGGATCGCGGCGTCGTCGCCGATCCCGAGGACCACGCCCTCCGCGGGCCGCTCCGCGCGCCTGAGCCACTTGATGTACTCGAACTCGCCCACTACTTCACCACGCTCCTCGGCATCCAGTCCCACGTCGGCAGCACGCGGCCGTCCGAGCGCTCCACGCCATCGGGGCACGACGAGGCCCCGCGACACCCGAGCGAGCGGATCCCCCACGCGGCGAGCGGCGCGACCTCGCCGTCGTCCGACACGCCGTCCTGGTTCGCGTCCCGCCAGATCACGAGCCCAGTGAGCTCACGCCCCCTCACCCTACCGTCGCGGTCGTCGTCGAGCCACGAGAGGGGCTCGTAGCCGTTCCGCCACGGGATCGACCACGTGTAGCTCCCGAAGAGCTGCTGGGCGTGCTCGATTCGCCCGGTGCCCCGGGGGTCCCAGGCGAGGATCCCCGTGGTCCCCCTCACCCACGGCCAGCGGCGCTCCTTCCCGTCGCCGACGAGGTCGAACCGGACGACGCGTGTCGGGTCGAGCAGCTCCGCGAGGGCCTCCTCGTCACCGAGAGGCACAACGATCGGCGTGATCCACTGCGACGCCGAGTCGGCCTTCGCGCGCAGCGCGACGACCTTCCCCTCGAACTCGGCGCGCGCCGCCTTCTCGGCATCGTTCGCGGGCGCGGGGGAAAGCGCGAGGATCCGCTCCCCGGCCTCCAGCGCGGCCGATCCGTGCCAGGCGCCGGAGTAGTGCGACCAATCCTCCTCGGCGAGGTCCTTCACGATCCCGCGGTCGAACGCGTTCCGGTACGCCTCCAGGGCCTCCTTCACGTGCCCGGCCTCCTCCCAGCACCACCCGAGGCCGAGCCAGGCGACGGCCGGCTCTTCCAGCCTCGTCGTCGCCACCTGGTACTGCTCGATCGCCCTCTTCAGGCAGTACACGCCGAAGACGCTCCGCTCGAGCGACTCGATCAGCGACTCCACGCGCCCTTTCTGCTCCAGTGAGAGTTTCGCGGTCTCGAGGACCGCCCTGAGGGACGGCAGGATCTTCGTTCCCATCGCGGCGAGGTCGGCCTCGGCCTTCTCCCGCACCTGGACGTCGTCCTGGTCCATGGCCGCGACCAGCTCCCGCGCGCGCGCCTCCTCCTCCGGGGCCAGAGCGGAGGCCTTCTCGTCGAATCGCCTCCGGACGTCCTCGCGGGACGCCTCGCCCGGGGCGGGGAGGAAGGTGTCGCTGGAGATCGCGGGGAACGTCAGGGGGAGCTCGTTGTCCGAGCCGGGACTGACATCGCCGACGACCTCGGCGTTCGTGGCGTACGCGATGCAGTACAGTCGCCCGAGGATGTAGTGGGCGTTCCGGTCGTCGGGGTGCTTCAGGAGGTAGGCCCGGACGTTCTCCTCGAGGCGGGCGAGGGGGACGTCTTCGGGGCTGTTGGCGAACATCGCGGACACGAGGCCGCCGAACAGGAGCAGGAAGAGGGCAGTGGTTCGCATCCAGGAGCCTCCCAGGGAGCCGGCAGTCTCTCACCCCCGGCCGCGGCGGTCAAGCGGGCGCGCCCCGGGAAACGGCTTGACACCGGCTCACCGGCGTGCAAGATGTGGAGCGAACGCTACATACCGTGCAACCTCCGTCGGAGAGCTCGCCCATGCTGGGGAAGGGGAAGCCTGCCGAGCCCAAGGAAATCGTCGACAAGAACCGGTTCAAGCTCGTCCGCAAGCTCGCCGAGGGCGGGATGGGATCGGTCTGGGAGGGCCTCCAGTTCGGGGCCGAGGGATTCCAGAAGGTCGTCGCCATCAAGATGATCCAGGAGTCCCTCTCCCGCGATGCCGAGTTCGTCGAGATGTTCATCGGCGAGGCGAAGCTCGTCGCCGACCTCGTCCACCAGAACATCGTGCAGATGTACCAGCTCGGCAAGATCGGGAACCTCTACTACATCGCCATGGAGTTCATCGAGGGGGTGAACCTCCAGGAGTTCATGAACCGGCACTTCGAGCTGAACCTGAAGGTGCCGGTCGACATCGCGGCGTTCATCATCAGCCGCGTCTGCCGCGCGCTCGAGTACGCGCACCGGAAGACCGACAAGAGCGGGACGCTGCTCAACGTCGTCCACCGCGACGTCTCGCCCAAGAACATCATGATCTCCACCGAGGGGGTCGTGAAGCTGACCGACTTCGGGATCGCGAAGGCGGCGAACCTGATGCGGAACCAGGAGGGCGACGTGCTCATGGGGAAGGCGCAGTACATGTCCCCCGAGCAGGCCCAGTACATGCAGACCGACCGGCGTTCGGACATCTTCTCGCTCGGGATCGTCTCCTTCGAGCTCCTGACGGGCCAGAGCCTGTTCGGCAGCGACAAGACGGCCGTGATCCTCGAAAACGTCGTCTACAAGGACGTGAGCAAGCCGAGGGTCGTGAACCCGGACATCCCCGAGGAGGTCGAACGGATCCTCCTGAAGGCCCTCGAGCGCGACGTCAACAAGCGCCACCAGGACGCGGGGCGGATGGGGTACGAGCTAGAATACTACATGTACCACAACCGCTTCGGCCCGACGAACGTGACGCTGGAGAAGTACATGAACCGGCTCTTCCCCGAGCTCTTCAAGAACGTCGCCCCGAGGTCCGAGGAGGACTACGAGGGGTTCGACAGCGAAGGGTCGACGATGGTGATGGGGAAGTAGGAGTCGTCCGTGGCCGACTCGAAGACCCGCCGCAACTCGACAGGACGCGTCAGCGCCGGGAAGAAGCTGCGCGATCTCACGGCGATCCTCGAGGTCTCGCGGGCCATGATGGCCGAGCCGGAGCTCGACAACCTCCTCGACCTCATCATCCGCCGCGCGACCTACGTCATGGAGGCGGAGCGCACCAGCCTCTTCCTCGTCGACGAGGACACGAACGAGCTGTTCAGCCGCATCGCGCAGGACTCCGAGATCCGCGAGATCCGCTTCCCGGTCGGGAAGGGGATCGCCGGCCACGTCGCGCGGAGCGGCGAGATCGTGAACATCAAGGACGCGTACCAGGACGAGCGGTTCAACCCGGAGTTCGACAAGAAGACGGGGTACCGCACGCGGACCATCCTCTGCGTGCCGCTCGTGGCGACCGGGGACCACGTGATCGGGGTCCTTCAGGTCCTGAACAAGCGCGAGGGGGTCTTCACGGTCTACGACGAGGAGCTGATCAGCGCGTTCGCGGCGCAGGCGGCGGTCTGCATCGAGCGCACGCGGCTCCTCGCGGAGCGCGAGCTGACGTTCAAGAGCGTCCTCAAGGTGCTCGCGGCCGCGATCGACGCGCGGGACCCGGTCACGGCGGGGCATTCGGAGCGGGTGGCGCGGTACGCCATCAACCTGGCCCGCGCCCTCGGGTGGAGCGAGAAGGAGGTCCGCGTGCTCGACTACGCGGCGGCCCTCCACGACATCGGGAAGATCGGCGTGCGCGACGACGTCCTCCTGAAGCCCGGCAAGCTCTCGCCGGAAGAATACGACAAGATGAAGCGCCACGCGCTCTACACGAAGGAGATCCTCGACCAGGTCCACTTTTCGCGCGACTTCCGCGACATTCCCCACATCGCGAGCAGCCACCACGAGCGGCTCGACGGGAAGGGATACCCGAAGGGCGTCGTGGGCGAGCATCTCACCACCGCGGCGCGGATCCTGTGCGTGGCCGACGTCTTCGACGCCTGCACGGCGTACGACCGCCCCTACAAGCGCGCGATGACGGTCGACGAGTCCCTCGCGATCCTCGAGCAGGGAAAGGGGACCGCGTTCGACCCGGCGCTCGTGGACCTCTTCCGCGAGAAGAAGCTCTGGCACATCGACCGGCGCGAGTACCAGCGGATCGACCAGGACTTCGCGCTCGAGTACTCCGTGATCACCCAGGACGAGATGGAGGGGCGGAGCGGGTTCGATACGAAGGTCCTGAACATGAGCGCGGGTGGGCTCCTGTTCAGCGCCAAGCGGACGATGCCGATCGGGTCGTACCTCGACGTGACGGTTCACCTGCCCGACAGCCAGTTCCACGTCGTCGGGCGGGTCGTCCGCGCGGAGAAGGACACGAAGACGGAACGCTACATGATTGGCGTGAGGTTCGTGAACCTCCCGCAGAAGGTGCAGGACCGGCTCACGGCGTACCTCGTGGAGGTGCCCCCGCCGTCCCCCGTCCCCGCGGAGGCCGCGAAAACGTGAAGAGGACCGACACGGACATGGCCGCGAAGCGCGGAGAGATCCGCATCGACATCCTGGGGGACTCCGGGCCGTTCTCGCGGTTCGGCCTCTCCATCGGCTACCGCGTGCGTTGCGGCCCGGCGAGCTACCTCGTCGACTGCGGCGCCCCGATCTTCGAGTTCCTCAAGGAGCAGGAGGTCCGCGAGCTCCGCGGGCTGATCGGCACCCACTCCCACGACGACCACCGCCGCTGGTTCACCGACCTCGCCCTCTACAAGCGGTACGCCTGCGGCATCAAGGAGAAGCTCGTCTTCATCACGACAGAGACGATCCAGGAGGAGTTCCTCAAGAACTCCCGCGGCGCCCTCGAGCGGAGCCTCTCCTCCGACCAGAAGCGGGTCGTCGAGATCCCCTACGAGGAGTACGTAAACGCGGTGACCTTCGGGCCGCGCGCGAGGTACCGCATCCAGGCGTTCCCCGTCGTCGAGGAGGCGAACGCGTGGCGCGTCGTCGACTCCGACGGCGAGATCGTGAGCCCCGCGACCGCCAAGGTCGTCATCAACAGCCGCCAGGGCGGAAACCGCCCGCGCCTCCTGTTCCGCGACGAGGCGAGCGGGGAGTGGATCGAGCCGGAGAACTTCTACGCCTTCGGCGACCGTGCCTTCTACCAGGAGGCGCCAAACGTCTTCCGCGACGAGGAGGTCGGCCTCGAGATCCGCCCCGTCAAGGAGAGCACGTGGCACGGGCCGCCGACGATCGGGGTGAGGTTCTCTACGCCGGACGAGACGATCGTCTTCAGCTCCGACACGGTCTACGACCCGGACCTGTGGAAGACGCTGTCGGAGGAGTACCACCCGCAGCGGCTCGGGGTCTCGCGGAGGGAGTTCGACGAGGCGCACGTCGTCTACGGGAACATCAACGACTACGTCGAGCGGGTCTGGAGCCCCAGGCGGTACGAGGAGGCGATGCACGTCTACGACGGGGCAGTCGTCATCCACGACGTGTCCGACCCCGGGAGCGTGGTCCACACGGAGTATCCGAAAATTGCGAGGAGCGCGCACCGCCCGCTGATCCTCACGCACAGCCCCGACCGCTTCACGAGCGAGCTGCCGCTCGCGATCGCCGGGAAGACCTACGTCGTCCGGGGCAAGGAGGTCACCGAGGAGGTCCCCGGCGGGGACCGTGCCCCGCTGGACGCCGACGTCTACCACAGGAACTTCGGGAAGGCGTACGTCGGGTACAAGAACCCGCAAGGGGCGTACCGTGTCGTGGAGAAGGGGAAGGGGTACGTCGACATGGTTCCGCGGGACGCGAGCGTTCCGGGGAAGACGCTCTACCACGCCGACCTCTTTCAGGACATCGACGGGAGGTATCTCCCGGTCGTCGAGTCGGCGAGCGAGGAGTACGTCGTCCGGCCCGACGGGGCCGTGGAGCGCCGCGCCTACACCGGGCGTGGGAGCCGCGGGAAGGTCGTCAAGGACGCGAGGAAGCGCCTCTCTCGCGACAAGCGGCTTGCCGAAAAGGCCGTCGCGTCGGACACGCCGCCGCCGAAGCGCGGGGACACGCGGATCCGGATGCGGGACAAGGCGCCTACGGGTTAGCCCTGCGGGCCCCGCGGGAAATCCAGATCCCAAATCCAACATCCCAACGAAATCCTACATCCCAGATCCCAACGCCGGACGAATCCGGGTTCGGATCTGGGATGTAGGATTTCGTTGGGATGTTGGATTTAGGGTCTGGGCTTTCCGCAGGGCGCTATTTCCCGCCCAGTACGCTCGCGTAGCGGTAATAGACCTCGAGCGTCAGCGTGGCGAAGGCCGTCGAATCCACGTCGAGCGAGGCGTCGCCCGTCGTGAAGCTCCCCTCCTTGGCCTGGCGCTTGATTACGGCGTCCTTCAGGGCCAGGTTCCAGGTCTTCCAGTGCGCCTGGGTCCCGCCCGAGGTCGGGCCGTCGTACTGGAACAGCGCCATCGAGGCGAGGTGCCATCCCTCGTAGTCCGAGCCCTTCTCGTCCGGAAGCGCCGCGACGATCGACTTCGCCCAGTCCTCCAACCGCGGGTCCTTGCGGTCCTTCTTCACGAGCACGTGCGCGAGGAGCGCCGGGGCGCCGCCCTGCGCCTCGAGGACGGCGCATGCCGCGTCGAGGTGCCCCTGCGAGACCGCCAGCCCTGAGAGGACCCCGCTCTTGAGCGCGAGGAGGGCCCACATCGTCGTTGTCGGATCGTCCGCGCCCTTCCCGTCGCGCGACCAGCCGCCCGTCGCCGACCGCACCGCCACGAGCGCGTCGAGCGCCTTCTGCGCGGGGTCCTTCATTAGCGCGCTCGTCGTGAGGCCGTACGCCTCCGCCAGCGCCGTCGCCGCGCGGGCCTGGCCCAGGACGTCGCCCTGCGGACCGACCCAGCCGTCCACGTCCTGGTTGCCGATGAGCCAGCGCAGGGCCTTCTTCACCGTATCGCCCGCCGACTCCGTCCCGACCTTCTCGCGCGACAGGTGCGTGTATCCGGCGCCCTCGTATCCGAGCGCGACGAGCCCCGTGCGGCCCACGTCGCCGCCCCAGCTCCCGTCCGCGTCCTGCTTCGACTGGAGCCACTTGAGGCTTACCATGGTCGCCGACTCCGAGGCCTTCGACCCGCCGCCCCGCGCGACGAGGTTTGACCTGCCGCCGAACCGCCCTCCGTAGCTGCCCCCGCCGCCCCCGCCCCCTCCGACACCCATCGAGTCGTAGACCCCCTTGGCCGAGAGGCACTCGTCGGAGACGCCCTCGGGCAGCTCCACCGGGACGATGACCGTCTTGCCAGCCTCGTCGGTGCGCTTCGTCTCCTCGATCGCCACGAACGACGTGAACTCGGTGACCAGGCGAAATTCGAGGGCGAGCCCCGTGATGGCCTGCTTCACTTTGTCGTCGGGCTTCGCGTACAACTGCCGCGACAGGTCGGCGATCCGCTCGCGCGCCCACATCGAGGAGAGGGCCGGGTTGCCCCATTCCTCGGCGGGGAAGGCGACGGCGACCTGCTGGCTCCACTCCTTCCCTCCCTGGCGACCGCGCAGCGAGAGCGTCCCCTCGCCGGGGGCCTCGAAGCGGCCATACAGGACCACCGGGCGCCCGTCGAAGACGTCAGGGATCGGGTTGGGATAGACGTCGGTCACCGCGAGACCGCCCCAGTCGAGCGCGAGGTCGGTCACGCACGGCTTCGCGACGCGCCGAGCGAACTTCTCGACGGCCATCGCGGAGTCCTCGTCCTGCCGCACGAACTGCGCGTCGCCGCGTCCGACGCGGGCCAGCTCCTCGAGGAGGTAGCGATTCACGCTCGACCCCACGCCGAACGAGAAGAGGCGGCCCGCGCCGAGGCTCTTCTGGACCTCGGCGAGGATCTCGGCCTCGTTCCCGATGTACCCGTCCGTCATGAGGCAGACGAGGCGCACCCGCCCGGCATCGACCGGGAACCCGAGCGCGGCGCGGATCCCATTGAGCATCGAGGTCCCGCCGCCGGAGTGGAGCGCCTCGACGTACTCGACGGCCTTCTTCACGTTCTCCGCGGTTGCGGGGAGCGGGCTGGCCGAGAGCGAGGTGACGTCGTCGCAGAAGTTCATCACGCCGAAGGCGTCCCTCGGGTCGAGTGCCGCGAGGCAGCGCTTCATGGCCTCCTTGACCTTGTCGAGGGGCGCGCCGTTCATGGAGCCAGAGGTGTCGACGAGGAAGATCAGCTCGCGCGGCATGACCTCCGCAGCCGCGGGGGCGGCCTGGGGGTGGACCGTGAGCGTGAAGAAGCCTCCCTCGGGCCCGCGGCGGGCGAGGAACGAGGCCTCCGGCCGATCGCCGGCGACCTTCCAGCGGAGGCAGAAATCCTTGTTCGGGATCGTGTCGGTCGGATGCAGCTTCACGACCGAGCGGGCGTCTCCCTTGCGATCGACGTCGATCTCATGCGACTTGGACTGGAGGTCGCGGATCGGGAGGCCCGCGTCGAGGTCGACCTCGACCAAGATGTCGGCACCGGTGCGCTGACCCTCGGCGAGGTGGCGCGGTTCGAGGCGCGCGACCTCCTGCTTGTCCATTCCCTGGGGCAGGTACCTGGGCCCGACGACCATCGGGAAGACGAACTCGAACGCGCCGTCGGACATCGCGAGCGGGGCGAAGTAGTGGATGGTGACGTGGATCGTCTCGCCCGGGAGGATGTTCGCGAGCGACTGCGTGAAGATGTTGGGGCGTTCCTGGTCGAGCAGGGAGGCGAGTTGGCCCTTGGACTTGGCCTCCTCATAGGCGGCGCGGGCCTCCTCGCGCTTCTTGATGACGCCGCGGATGGTGCGTTCGCCGAAGCGGACCGACAGGTCGCTCACGGAGGCGTCGCTGGGCAGGGGGAATTGGTAGATCGCCTCGATCGGTTTGTCGGACGGGTTGCGGAAGACCTGGGTGACCTCGACGGAGGCGACGCCGGCCGCGATGGAGGCCTTGACGTCGGTCCGTTCGAGCGGGAATTCGAGGTCGAGCTTCTCCCCTCCGACGAGGGTGCCCTGGGAGACATCGCGCTTGGCGAAGGCGAGGGCGCTGACGCACAACAGGAGAAGGAACGCCTTCCGCATGTGGACCCCCTTGCGAGATGTGTGGAGGAATGAACGGACCCGTCTGGTTCCGGTTCAGCCGGAGAAAAGGATTGCGCCGCCGCCGCGAGCGCCTAGGATCCGGTCTCGGGACGGGGGAGAGCCACCATGGAGCTGCAGGACCTGCTTCGGGTTGCGCGGGGCGAGGCGCCCGCGGACTTGCTCATCAAGAACGCCCGGGTCGTGAATGTCTTTACGGGCGAGATCCTTGAAACGCACGTCGCCATCGTCGGCGGGCGGATTGCGGGGCTGGGCGACTATGAGGCAAAGGCGGTCGAGGACCTGCAGGAGACCTACCTCTGCCCCGGGTTCATCGACGCCCACGTCCACATCGAGAGCAGCATGGTCCCGCCGGACGAGTACGCGCGGGTGGTCGTTCCGAGGGGGACCACGACGGTCGTCTGCGACCCGCACGAGATCGCGAACGTGCTCGGCCTGGCGGGGATCCGCTTCATGATCGACAACGCGCGCGACCTGCCGCTCGACGTGCGCGTGATGGCCCCCTCGTGCGTCCCCGCGACGGACATGGAGACGAGCGGCGCGCGGCTGCTCGCGAAGGACCTCGCGACGCTGCTCTCCGACCCCAAGGTGCTCGGCCTCGCGGAGGTGATGAACTTCCCGGGCGTCGTCCACGGTGCGCCTGATGTGCTGGACAAGCTGCGCGTCTTCCGCGATCGCGTGAAAGACGGCCACGCGCCGAGGCTCACGGGGAAGCAGCTCTGCGCCTACGTCGCGGCGGAGATCCTCTCGGACCACGAGTGCACCACCGTCGTCGAGGCCCGCGAGAAGCTGCGGCTGGGGATGTGGGTCTTCATCCGCGAGGGGACCTTCGCGCGGAACCTGCACGAGCTGATCAAGGTCGTCGACGACAACACGGACCGGCGGATCTGCCTCTGCACCGACGATCGCTCGCCGACGGACCTCATGGACGAGGGGCACATCGACCACATGATCCGCGTCGCGATCGGGCAGGGGATGGAGCCGGTGAGGGCGATCGCGCTGGCGACGTTCAATCCGAGCGAGTACTTCGGCCTCAAGGACCGCGGGGCGATCGTGCCGGGGCGGCGGGCGGACCTCGTGGCGTTCTCGAGGCTCGACGCGCCGAGGGCCGACACGGTCTGGTCGGAGGGGAGGGTCGTCGCGAGGAGCGGCTACCCCTCGAACTGGCCGAGGCGGCCGCGAGCGGGGGACGTCCCGCGCAAGATGAACGTGGCCTGGGACAAGGTGAGCCTGCGCATCGAGGGGGACGGCCGACGGACGCGCGTGATCGGCGTCGTCCCCGATCAGCTCATCACGAGGCACATCGTGGAGGACCTGCCCTCCGTGGGGGGCGCGGTCCAGGCGGCGCCGGACCGGGACATCCTGAAGATGGCCGTGATCGAGCGGCACGAGGGGACGGGGCGGACGGGGCTCGGATTCTTGCAAGGGTTCGGCTTGCGCCGGGGGGCGATCGCGAGCACGGTGGCGCACGACCACCACAACCTGGTGATCGCGGGGGCTGACGACGCGAGCATGATGACGGCGGCGAAGGCGGTCGCGGCGACGGGCGGGGGGAAGGCGGTCACCAG
>Ga0209726_10002051_pt1 | contig 30637 bp, 29 predicted proteins | sample Subgrocontami54m_FD_187453 | JGI IMG/M metagenome (GOLD analysis project Ga0209726, IMG submission 187453) | Subsurface groundwater microbial communities from S. Glens Falls, New York, USA - GMW46 contaminated, 5.4 m (SPAdes) (version 3) | ecosystem: Environmental > Aquatic > Deep subsurface >... | reverse complement strand
ACCTGCACGCGTATCGTACTATAGAGAAGGTCCGCGTCAGGAATAACCCAGTTGGTTGTCCCTAAATGGGCAGCAATGCCGGTGGCGATGTTCTGCGCGCCTGGATAGCCATCCGTACCACTATTTTTCGAATACGCGATCGTCACCGTACCCAGCTGGCCGTTGCCGCTAGGATTCGCGGTCCAGTTGATGGGGACAGTGTTGGTAATATTATACGAACCCCCGCCGTTGGGAGCCGTGAGGGTGAGGTTTCCGATCACATAAAAGCTTGCCGATTCGCCGTAAACGCCGTTGGGCGCGCTGTCATCTCCGGAGAGACAGACCTTGATCATCGAGTCCGATTGGCCGAGGTTGTCGATCGGGATGTTGGCTGCCACCCAGGTTGCCGAACCCGAACTGCCATTAAGACCGGTATAAATGTCCGAATAGCTTGTACCGCCGTTATTGGAATATTCCAACTTAAAATTGCTTCCGTACGCGGTATTCAAACTGCCGTGCGGCGTCCAGGTGATGGTAAAATTCTGATTGGTCGGCACCTTGATCGCTGAAGCCGGCTGTATAATGTCAATACTTCCCTTGATAGTGAACCCGCCGTCACTTTCATCATAAATGCTGGAAACCGTGTATTTCTCGATTTTAACCCTGACCGTCGGGGTGAGCGTGATGGCATCCGGCACGGTCCAATCGAATCCGGCACCACCAGTGCTCGCGTCAACCTGGCCGCCGCCTGAAACCGTCACCCAGCCGGGTGCCTGGCACGAACTGGTATAGTTCTTGCAATAATAAAGCGTGACATAAGGCGTGAGAACATATCCGCCGCCGATGGTCCATTTGATCTTTTTGACCTGGTCGACCTTCCAGACTTCCCCGCCGTTGGGTTGGTCTACCTTAATAGAGGCGATGATGTTAAACGTGGCGCTTTCCCCTAATACGTTTGCATCCGCCGCGTCCACAGCCTTGATCTTGGAAAGAGCGCTGGCACTTGCCAACGGCGGGGTCCAGCTGTAATTTCCGTGGGTCGCGTCCACGTTGTGGGCGTTGATCGCGCCGCCGGTCGTGATCAAAGTATAATTACCGCCGTTATCCAGGGAATAATAAAGATTAAGAGTATTGGTGTTGGAATTGAGCGTCCACTCGATCGTGCTGGGATAACCGGTGGGAAATTGGCTGGAACCATTGGGAGTGGTTATGGTGATACTCCCGCGGTTCTCAAAATTGGCGTTGCTGTCATCCAGAACATCAGCGTTGGAGTTGGAAAGAACCCTGACCTTGACGGTCGTCCCCGCGGCCGCCAGGGGAATCGGGTTCCAGCTGAATGTTCCCGCCGATGGCGAAAGCGCCGTTGCGCCGCTGATGTCCGCCCACGTCAAATGCGGCGCATCCACCGAATATTGTAATTTCACCGTGCTGCCAAAATTCCCCCACTTGCTCCACGTGATGTTACGGTTGGTATCCCCCACATACCACAATTCCGAACCGTTGGGCGCGCCGATGGTGAGTTTACTCTTGATAGTAAACGCCGCGTTGGAAACGTCTTTCTGGTTAGCGTCCGCCGTATTAGAGATCCTCACCAAACAATCCGTTTCTTTTTCCAGCGTGGGCAAAATCGGGCTGGCAGCGTCGTCGTAGCCCACGTTCGCCCAGGTATAGCTTTTCGCGGAAGACGCCGTCGAAGCGATGATCGTTTTCCAAGTGCCGCCGTTATCATCCGAATATTCGATCTTGACGTTGGCGACCGAGGCCGCGTTGGCCCAGGTAATATTGTAGGGATCGTTGACGACCAGCGGTTCCCCGCCGTTGGGGGTTTTGACGGTAATGGGACAGAATTCGATGGCCGAAACAATGGTCCGGCTGCTCGCGGCGGCAGCGCTGCCCGAGCGGATGGTAGACAACGTGGTCCCGTTGAACAAAAAGGAGCCGACAGCAAAATCATCGGCATAAGTGTTCGTATTATTACCAACAGTAGAACGCGTGCTGCTCATAACCATCGTCCGCGTTGTATCGACCAAGGTGATGGTACTATTCAAGCTTCTTTGAGCGTAATCGGTGGCGTTCGTGTAGGTACCATTGCCGGTCGACCCGGTCAAAGAGAAAGTGGTACTACTGGCAACCGTAATCCACCAGTTACCGTTGGCCCAGGTATTGGCAGTGACGTTGGAAATATTGATAAAATCTCCCGTCGCGTAATTATGGGTAGCCGTCGTTATGTTGATGGGGCTGGTATTGGAACTACCCGGATTGGCGATCGCGTACCGGTCGGTAGGTGAAGTGGACCAATCATGCGACTTGGTCTGCACAGTGCTTGATCCGTCGGTCAAGTCCACCACATAATAGCGGATAAAATCCTCGTGGCTGGCAGAGTTTGGCGCGTAACCGCGGATGAAGGTCAACACGGTCGAGTTCGTCAATTCGCCGGTCGCGTATAATTCGGGATCGATACCGTTAATGGAAGTACTGCCGGTAAAATACGTGAAAATAATAGGTTTGGTGACCGCGGTCGACAGAGAAGATGTCACACTTTGAGTGGTCGTGTTCGAACCCGGACGCGGCATAGTGACCGCGCCGGTCTGCACGGTCGCGTCGGTCTGGAATTCAACGACCTGCCAGACGATCTGGACGGCCTTGGTACCGGTAACGTCTTTACGTTCCAATGTCAATGTGCTGGCATTGGAAAAAGTCGGCAGAAGAACGAACTCGTGCGTCTGGTTGGTGGTCGCGTAAGCACCCCGGGTCTGAATGATCGGCACAGCCGTAGTCGTGTTAATGGGGTTAACGGGAAGGGTGATATTTTTAATCAAATTGCTGCCACCCGTCGGCTGCATGCTGGAAATACCGCGCTGGATGCGGACACCATCCTCAAATTCAATGACCTGCCACAAGACGCTGCCGTAGGATGTGCCGCCGCCGCGGTCAATGGAGATGGTGTCGTTGTCCTCAAATGAGGCGGTAAAAAAGAAATTTTGGTCGTTGGTAGAAATCGATGTGTCACCGCTCGCGGTCAAGATAATGATCGATTTGCTCTGGTCAACGCTATTCGTCAAGTTGGCGGTCTGGACAACGTCATCGAAGTCAAAGTTGACGATACCACGCTGGATGCGCTTGATCTGAACGGCATCCGCGGTGGCAGTAAATAGAATAAGAGTAAAGACGCAAGCTAACCCTGCGCCGATCCTTATCCGCCTTCGCAAAAAGTCGGCGGATAACCCCCAGCGCTTTGATTCACGAAGTGAATCAGCAGGGGGCTTTATATTTTTTCGCCAACCTTCTTTCATGATACCTTTCTTTCCTTATATTACTGTTGCTGCTCGCTCTCTTCACTCGTCAAAACGGTCGTTTCCGCTGGAGGAGGCGGTGCTTTCTTGACAAAAATAATTTTTGTGGCCACATGCTTCATAACTTCTTGATCGTTTTCGTCTTTTTCAGTCACTTCACTAAATTCAACCGTAACGGTATCACCCATTTCGATCTCGTTAAGCTCCTTGACACGCTCCAGCGTGGGGACGCCTTTGATCATGACACCCATTTCACGTTCCGTATTTTTATCCGCCTGATAAACAATGCCGATATAATCTTTGCTGATCCCGCTGACCTGGCCGGTGACCTGCTTGCCAACACTTTTAATGACGTTGCTTTCTTCGGAATTGACATCATCGCCGCTTTGGGCGTCGTCTTCTGCGGCCAAAGCCGGGACAGTAAGGCCGGCAATTAATCCGCAGATCAAAATTAATTTCATCAGGGCATTCATCGGGATTCTCCTGTGGTTAATGGTGCGCCCGGCAGGGCGTACAAACAAAAAGCCTCGCATGAATGCGAGGCTTTTTCTGTATCGAACCAAATTTTCCGGAACTGAAAATAAATTACATATTCCCTCACACAAGTTGTTGAGTGAAGGCCAATAACGCCATAATTTTTGTGCTGCGTAGCGATTATGCATCTTCTTCTCGGTTTTCGGCAGCCTGCCGTCCCTGTACCATTACAGTACAGGGTGCATGGCTTTGCGCCCCCCGGTTATCCAGGGTTTGCCTTTTCGAACCTATGTAGAATCGATAAAAGTATACCATATGATAACCGAAGTCAATAGCCGAAATATGTTTATTTACAATATATTGACAACTGCCTATTTTGCCGTATCCCCTTTATTTTCTAGGAGCTTCACATACGCCTTTTGGATCTTCTGCGTTTCTTTAGGTTTATCCCCCTTGTCCGTTTCCACGGTATTGATCTTATTCACAACATCCATCCCCGCAGCGACTTCCCCAAAAATGGTATAACGGCCATTGAGTCCGGCGTTCTCTTTGACCGTGATAAAAAATTGGCTCTTGTTGGTGTCGGGTCCAGAATTGGCCATGGCCAAAATGCCGGGTTTATCAAATTTCATCTTATCGCTGGTCTCATCCGCGAATGGTTTGTCCCCCCAGATCGATTCCCCGCCGGTGCCTGTTCCCGTGGGGTCTCCCCCCTGGATCATGAAATCCTTGATGACCCGATGAAAAATAAGGCCGTTGTAATATCCTTTTTCCACCAGCCCGATAAAATTCTCGCAGGCCAAAGGCGCGATATCGGGATAAAGTTTTAATTCGATCGTGCCCTGACTAGTTTCCAGAACGATCACTGCTTTCTTCTTGAGCTGTTCTTTTTTCGCGGTGTCCTCTTTCTCTTTTAAAAAATCCCGAAAATTGGCGCGCTTGAAAAGATCGTCCAGATATTGCTGGGCCTGTTTGTGTTTTTTACTTTGGGTGAGCATCTCGCGGTAATATTTCTGTTTGGCCTCGTTATATTCCTTGAGATCCGCCTTGCGGCTGTCCAAAAGGCGGAAGACCACGTCACCATAAAACTGTTTGGCGACGATAAAATCACCCTCTTTGCTGTTGAGGATCCGGTACGCGTCGTCCTTGGGGATCTGCCAGAGGTCAATAAGGGCTTCCAGCGACATGATGTTGATCCAGGAAGCGCCTTTTTGTCCGAGGGATTTCTTGGCTTGGTAGGTATCGAACCAGAGCTTGGGGTTCTTTTTGCAATTAGCGGCAAATTCCTGGGCGGCTTTGGGATCATTCTCAAAAAGGATATATTCACTTTCGAAGGAATTGTACTGGTTGAGGAATTTCTCCTGCATTTCCTCTTCCGTGACCGTCACTTCGGGGTCCAGCTTTAACTTGAGCAGCTTGTTAATCGTCAACAGATCTTCAATGCGGTGCTCGAAGGTCTTCGGATCCTCGGCGAAATTTTCGACCACCCAGTGGTTATACTGTTCGGTACCGTATTCGACGTTCTTTTCAAAAACAAGACGCTTGAGTTCCGCGACGACTTCCTCGCGCGCGACGACCACCCCGGCATCCCGGGCCTCTTTGACGAACACGAGGTTCTGCCAGGCCTCCTGGCGCCGGTCATCGTCGGTGCGTTCCTTATCGCTTCCGGAGCGGGTAAATAACGAAGCGGTCTTGAAATAATACAAAAATTCCTGGCTTTTGACCGGGACCCCAAAAGCCTCGCCAATGACATCCGTTTTGGCGATCTCCTGGAAATCGTAGGCCGCAACGGGATATGTATACAATCCCATCCCCAGGATAAAAACGAATTTCAGGATAAAAGACTGCCTACGCATGTTCGCGCAGCGCCGTGGCTGAATAAAAACCGTCATAAAATTTATTACGATCCTTTACCGGGTTCCTTGATCTCAAATTTCACCGGAGGGCACGTCAGCCGCTCCTGAAACACATCCAAACCCAGCTCGCGGCCGAAAGTATTTTGATAAACGGCCGTCACGGTGTAGGTGCCGGGCTCGGTGAACTCAAAATTGCCCCTTAGATTGCGCGGGTATTCGGACTTGATCTCCTGGCCCGGTTCCAACGGCACGAAATGATCGCTTTTGGGATAACCCGTTTCATAAGGGAATTTATACGAAAGCTTCTGCCCCGATGGTGCGGCGATGGTCACATAAACCTCTTTTTGGTTCTTGGGAGCTTCTTCGGAGCCGAAGTAAAACCGCTTGTTGATATAAACGGAGTTCTTGCCCTTATTCTTCAGGGCAAAAATGAGATTGATCGGTTCTTCGCCAGTGTATTCAGCTTTATCTAGCGTAGCGATGAACACAATGTCACTTTGTGCCGCGAGTGACGGCAGGGACAGACCAAACGCTCCAACACCGATCCCAAACAGGACAGTTGCGAGATGCAAATATCGACGTATTTCTTTACTAGTTTTAAATATCATGTACACAATTCAGGAAATCCGCTTATCTGAGAATCCGGGACCAGGAAAAGCGGGTATCCGGCTATCCGGATCATCCAGTCCCGGGTAACCGGATCTCCGGATACCCGGGAGATTACAATTTATATAAAAAATTACTTCCCCTCAACCGCCGCTGGTTCCGCTTCCGGAGCTGGTGCTGCCGGGGCCGGTGGCGCCGGCGGGGCCACTTTTTTGGAACCCGTGCTGACAAAATTAAAATCCTTGGTATTATTTTTCAGATCGCGTTTGCTCAAGACCCCGCGCATAACGCCATCCGGCCCGATATCCCCGCGCCAGAACGCGACACCGTCTTTTTCGGCGGTCTGCATCGTCTCCCAGGTCAGCGTTTCATTGTCTTCAAGCATCCGCAAGGTAAAATTGGTCGTATTGTACCCGGCCTTCGCGAGGTTGGCGGAAGAAATCTTGCCATCCGAAAAAATAAGCGTGTCCTGCTCGCCCTTGCTCTTGCCCTTGCCGCCGGCCATGGACTTTAATTCGATAGTCCACTCGCTGTTGTCGAGGGCGGCCTTTTTCGTGGCCAGAATGTCTTCCGCGGCATACAACGATCCTGCCATAATGAATGTTGCGACTACCGATACTGCAATAATTTTGTTCATGCGTTCCTTCCTCCTTTGTTGTTCTTAACCCCTGCCCTATTGCATAGGTCTTTTGCCTTCGAAAGTTTCCCACGTCAATAAATATTTTCTTGCCCAGTTCACGTCGGGGTCGTCCCCTTTAGCCAAACGCAAAAAGTGGCGGAAGTGCTCCATCGCCTTGTGACGGTTGATCAAATATTCCGCGTAGATATACCCCAGGTTAAAATGGGCGTAGGCGTCATTAGGATCGATCTCTAACGCCTTGACGAATTCGGTCGCGGCCCGGTCATAGTCCTTATGTTTAGTATAAAACACGCCCATGTTATAATGCATCCCTGCCGTCTGTTTCAGGAGGATCTTATTCTGGCGGGAAACCTCCACGAATTTGCTGGGCATTTCACGGATCTCCTGCTCAAACGCCTTGTTCTTCTTGACCGCTTCAGCAAGGCCGCTTTCCTGGTCCTCAACTTTGGCCGTCAATTGATCATTGCTCGCGGTCAGCTTGGCGTTCTCGCCACTCAACTGGACGATCTTTTTCTCGGCCGCCTTCAGATCCGCGTCCACCGTGTTTTTTTCCGTATTGGCGGCAGCAATGCTGTCTTTTAATTGCTTTTGCAGACTGGTTATTTTGTTATTGAGCTCCTTGACCATGGTATTATTCTGAAGCTTGTCATTGGCCAGCTTCAATTCATCCCGCTCGGCCGTCAATTTTGTCCGGTCATCTTTAAGCTTTTTGACATGCGCCTTCAAAAGAAGACTTTGTTCTTTTATTCTCCGTTTTTCGTCTTCGAGGGGCTGCATGCTGGCCTTGACCTTAATGAGCTCGTCTTCAAGTTCCTGGGCGCGCATACGATTGGCCAGCAAACTTTTCGTCTGCGCCAAAATATTCTCGCGGTCGGCCTTGACGGATTCCAGCTCCTTGGCTATTTCCTTATATTGCGCCACGGCCGCCTGGCTCTCCTGGCTCATCTTCGTATATCCTGGCTGAAAACGCTCGACCATGGCGGTCATTTCCTGATTCTTGCGTAACACGGCTTGTGTCTTGCTGGCAAAATAAATAATTCCAAGGCTTTCACAAAGGATGAGAACGCCGATGACCAGAGCCAGTATCTTGGATTTATTCATTCTTATCTCCTTAATGAACTTTATAAGTCCCGGTACGATTTAATTCTCTCTTCCGGAGCATCCTGCGGCTCCACGTCCTTATCTTCGGTCAAGGGACGATATTCCTCATAATCCTTACCATACCTTATTCTCAAATCCCCTTCGTCACCCGTCGTTAAAATATCGCCGGTGACAATATGCGGCGTGAGCATGACCAGCAGTTCGGTGCGCTCCTTCGCGTTCGCGGAAGAGCTGAAAATCAACCCGATCAACGGGATTTTGCTTAAAAACGGTACGCCGGCGGAACTGGAAGTTTTTTCTTCCCGGACCATTCCTCCGATGATGATCGTTGCACCGTCTTTGACCATGACCGTCGTTTCGGCCGTCGAAGTATCGATAATGGGAATGGTGTTACCCGAAGGCGTCGTCAAAGAAGAAACAACACTGGAGATCTCCGGCTTGACCTTCATCGTCACGAACCCCTCATCGTTGATCGTCGGGGTCACCAGCAACTGGATACCGATATCGACAAAAGTAACCTCTTCGGAAACCGTGGTGGTGCTCTGGCCGCTGGTCGTGGTGGTCGTGACATACGCCTGGCGTTCCCCGACGTGGATCTTGGCTTCCTGATTATTCGTGACCGCGATCTTCGGATTGGAAAGAATCTGCGTTTTCCCCAGCGTCTGCAGATATTTGACCATCACGTCGATATCTTTGTCCCCGTCAATGACCCCGAAATGCAGCCGCTCTCCCGGCGTCACCTTGGTACTGGTGTTCACGCTCGCGGTATTGCCGCTGAAAGGATAGGCTGCCATCTGTCCGCTTTGAGCCGTCAGGAAATCCTGGCGCGACATCCAGGGCTCGGTCGACGCCTGCAGGACGCTAAAAGGTGTTGAGCCTATATAAGCGTTAGCGCCCGCCTTGGCCACACCCATTAACCCTTCCCAATCAACCCCGGTTTCCAGCTCATTGGATAATTTGATCTTGACGATCTGCGTGTCGATCAACACCTCTTTGGTCTTTTTGTCCAACGCGGTGATCAATTTTGCGATGTCCTCCATGCGCGAGGGCAAGGCCTGGACAATGACCTGGTTGGAACGCTCATCCGCCTTGATCGATCCGACCTTTTTGGCGTCAAGCTGAGTTTTGAGCTGTTCCTCCAGGTCCTTTGCCTTGGCATATTGGAGATTAAAGACTCGTACGGAATTTTTTTGTTCCAGTGTTATCAGGGCCTCCTCAATGCGCTGGATATTTTCCGGGATATCCATCAAAAGAACGGTTCCCGAATCCGGCTCGACCAGGACACGCCCCACCTCACTTTTCAAAATATCCAGCATGGCGAAGGTCTGCTCGGGGATGGCATACTGCAGGCGGACAACTTTGACCTGGCGCAGATCGGAAAACCGTTTTCCATACAGCGCTTTATATTCATCTTCGGTCATAACGTTGTAAATGTTCCCCTGCTTGATGAACGCGAGGTCATTAGAGCGCAGCATGATATCGAAAATGTCCTTGATGCGGACATTTTCGACCATCAACGTCACCCGGCCGGCGACGTTTTTGGTGGTGATGATATTGAGCCCCGCCTTGACCGCCAGAAATTTCATGGCATCGGTAACGTCGATATTACGCAGATCCAGAGTAAGATTGCCTTCCATCCCCTCGGGCAGAGGCTCGACCTCGGCAGCACTGCTCACCGGCAATTCTTCCAAAGGACCAGCGAGGGCTTCCAGTGATCCTGTTTGCGACTCTTCCGCGGTTTCTTCAGAGGCGGCCTGTTCCGGCGCGGGTGCGGGTTCCGGGACGACAGTGACCTCGGCCTGACGGACGATCTCCGGGGCAGTCTCGTCCTGTCCATAAGAAAGGGAGACCATGATCAAAGAGAGGCCGAACAGGGCACTGACAAAAACCAGACTTAACGAAAATTTATTCATTCCGGGTCTTTCTATCGCAAAATTCTGGCTCATTTCAGCTCGGTCTCTTCCCCTTGATAACTTAAAACGACTTTATCTTTAAAAATCGCCTGAACTTTAACATCCCCTATCTTCTGGCCGGTTTTGACAAAAAACGTCTTTGTACCCTTGGTGTCCTCGATAATAGCGTCGGGATCTGCGGACCAGGAAATTCCCACCAGCTTCAAATTTTCCGTGACATCCAGTATCTTCGCGGAAGTGACCTTCATTTCTGTCTGGACACCGTCGGCGCCCGTGACTTTGCGCACCGCCCCCATCTGGAAAATATCCCTTTCCCCCATTTTCTCCAAATAATACGAAACAGCTTTTTTCAGGAACACCCTTTCCATCAAATTGACCGACGCCGCGTTCTCGGAGGCCGGGACCGCCAGATCAGGCGGACGGCTCAATTGGATCAGCGCCGTAGTTGTGCTGGCTAGAAAATAAAGAGTAAAACCGCACGCGCACAGAAGTAGTATCCTGTTAAGCGATCTAATGTCTAAAGGCTGTCCCCGGAAACTTTCAATTCTCCGCCGGAACCAGTCTTTCGAGAACGAAAATCTGCCCAACCAGGCGCCCAGAGACACAAAACTCATACCACGGCGCTTGAGCGCATGGGCCTGGACGGCTGCCGGATTCTTTCCCTTTTGCTCCTCTATCAACTTTAGAAGCTGTTTTTCTGGAGTAACAGATCTTTCCGTTGCCATCCCGACTTCAATTCTTCGTCAATGATCTCTTTAACCAGCGCGGCGTCCACCACGAATCGATTCTTAAGGACCAGATTCTTCAGGCTGCGGTGACACAGCATGGTGATCTGCCGGGGATACCCGCGGCTGTGCTGATGGATCTCCTTAACCGCTTCATCTAAAAAAAGATGCATTCCTGATCTGTATCCCGCCTGCCGGATACGGAACTCGATCATTTCCTTGGTTTCCTCAAAATCCAGCGGGTGCAACATGAACTTCAGACTGATCCGGTCAAAAAAGTTCGCGATATTCATGATCTTGGAATACAATTCAACCTGCCCCAGGAGGACCAGCTGCAAGAGCTTGAATTCATTGGTCTCGTAATTAAGCAGTAACCTCAATATTTCCAAAGAGTTTTCGTTCAGCTTTTGAGCTTCATCGATGATGAGGATAACGGTCTTGCCCTCGGTCACCCCTTTCTGGAAAAGAAACCTCTCTAGGGCCTCGCGCAACGCCAGGATAGTTGTTCCGCCGTTGGACTCCACGTTGATCTCAAAATTCCGCACCAGCGAGGTCAGGAAAAGTTTTTCGTCTTCAAATGTGGGGTCGAGGATGATATTAAAAATACAGTCATCCCGTTCTTTCAACTCCTGGACCAGTTTCCGGGACAACGTGGTTTTGCCGGTACCGACATCCCCTAAAATAACGGACAAACCTCTTTTAAGGCGCAATTCAATGAGGATGTTGGTAAGGGCGGTTTCGTGCTCGCGGGAAAGATAAAAGAAGTTGGGATCGGGGCTGGTGGAAAACGGCTCTTTCTCAAATCCTATTACTTTAAAATAACTCATCTGGCAGACTATCCTCTAGTGTACAAAGTCCTTGGCATTCCATGAATTATAAACTTTATTATAGTAATTTTTATAATAACACCCCACGATGCTCTGTCAATAAAATAGTCGAGAAAATGTGCGAGGTTTTTTACGAACCGCAACAAAAAAGCCCATCCTTTCTTAAGAATGGGCCCTGGGAAAACATTCTCTATGCGATTTCTGCATAGAAGTGAAATTATTATCGTTTTAACTTCTTATGGGTCCTTAAGATCGTTTCCAGCAAGGACAGTCCATCCTTGAAATCCCCCCCTTTGAAAAATTCCCCGGATATTCCGTACGAAACGGCTTCTTTGACCCGCGGGTCATCGATATAGGAACTGATAATAATGATCGGCAACTCCTTATTGAATTCCCGGATCGCTTTAATGGCCTCAATCCCGTCCATGACCGGCATGCGCAGATCGATGAACATAATATCCGGCGATTTCGCCTTGATCTGATCAATGGCCATCTTGCCGTTCTCGGCCGTGATGACCGCGTAGCCCTTGGATTGCAGCCAGAAGGTCAACAATTCCCGAAAATCCGCCTGGTCATCGACCACCAGAACTAAAATCTTCTTATCTTCTCCCATCAATCCCTCCAGATTTCTATCCCGATATAAGTGGTATCGTAAAAATAAATCTCGCCCCTTGGCCTTTTTCGCTTTCCACCCAAATTCTTCCGCCATGCAGCTCCACGATCTCTTTGGCGATCGACAGTCCGATCCCTGTCCCATTGACGTCCGAGATCATCCGTTCGCCGCCGCATTGATAAAATTTACTGAAGATTTTCGGCAAGTCCTCCGGCGCGATGCCGATCCCCGTATCCCTAACGCTGACCTCCAGTTCTTTCTTGCCGTCGGAGAACTTCGCCTCCAGCGTGACCTTTCCGTCGTTGGGAGTAAATTTAACGGCATTACCGACCAGATTGGTAAGCACCTGGGCCAGGCGGTCAGGATCGATCTGCACATCGGGGAGCATGTCCTCGATCTTTTTCTCCAGCGTGATGTTCTTCGATTTTGCCCAGTTGTTGAGCGAGTCGATGACTTCCTGGATCACGTTATTGATGGCCATGGACTTGCGCCGGACTTCCATCTTTCCGGCTTCCAGTTTGGAAAGATCCAGGAGATCATTGATCAACGCGCTCAAACGCTTAAGATTGCGCTGGGCGATGGAAAGGAATTGTTCCTGGGTCTGCGAAAGATCGCCGGCTTCTTTTTCCAGGATAAGGGTCAAAGATTTGTCAATAGCGACCAGTGGTGTGCGCAGCTCGTGGGAAACGTTGGCGACGAACGCGGATTTAAGGCTGTCGAGCTCTTTTTGTTTGGTAATATCGCTTAAGACCGACACCATGCCGATGGTCTGGCCGTTCTCATTTTCGATGACGGCCGTGCTGGCCCGCAGGACCTTTTTGGTCTCATCCTGCTTGCTGACAAGCTCGATCTCTTTATCTTCTTTATCCGGTGATCCTTGGGACAACGAGACCAGTTGCTCATCCCTCATGTCCTCCGTCAAGGTTTTGCCGACCTTGTCCTGACGGGAAACCCCCAGCAGCTTTTCCGCCGCGGGGTTGATCATCACGACCTTGCCCTGGGCGTCGACGACCACCAGCCCCTCGGCGATTGAGCGGATGACCGCCTCGGTCTGCTTTTTCTCGTTGACGATCTTTTTATATTTCTTCCAGGCGATCTCTTCGTTCTCGGTCTTACGGCTGATGACCGATTCGTATTTCTGGCGCAGTTCGAGCTTGTTCTGTTCTATTTTCTCGTTGAGTTCGTCGGTAAAAACGTTGGTGATGAGCTTGCCGATCTCGCGCGAGCGCTGCGCGGACCCGGCGACCTTGCCAATTTCCTCATTGATGATCCTTTGCAGGCGTTCGCTGGCGGGGAGATGGGGATCGGAACCTTTGAGCTTGGTCGGCTCCGTCTCCGGGTTGACCTGTGCGGAGATATGGGTCAGGCGCACCAGCAATAACGCAATCGCGATGCTGACGATGCCGGTCAAAACATAAACCCACATTAATGAAGACATGCCACGCTCCTAAAAAAATTTTTCTAAAGTATTATACACCGCACGGGAGCTTAAGCAATTGTAATTCTCACCACTTTTTGAAGATAACAAATACGGCGAGAACGATCAGCGCGAAGCCGACGAAGTAGTTCCAGCGGATTTCTTCTTTAAGATATAAGACGGAAAAAATACAAAAAACAACTAAAGTGATAATTTCCTGAATGGTCTTGAGCTGCGCGGCGGTAAATGTCCCATAGCCGATACGGTTAGCTGGCACCTGGAAACAATATTCCGCGAAGGCGATCAACCAACTAACTAAGATCGCAAGGACAAGCGGAGCACTTCTGTATTTCAAATGCCCGTACCACGCGATGGTCATGAAGATATTGGAAATGATCAAAAGGATGATGGTTGTCATAATTTCCCTCAATTAATTTTCGATTGTGCTGCAGAAAAGACTTGATTTCAAAAAGACCATCCAGTATTCTGATGTAGTTCTTGGAGAGGTGGCGGAGTGGTTGAACGCAGCTGCCTGCTAAGCAGTTGGATGGCGTAAGCCGTCCCTCGGGTTCGAATCCCGGCCTCTCCGTTTTTCTCCTTCAAGGAATTCTTTTCTGTCGGAAAAATCCGCTGACCAGCTGGCCGCATTCTTCTTCCAGGATCCCACCCTGGAGTTCAGGGTGATGGTTCAACGGTTCGTGCCCGATAATATCCAAAACCGATCCGCAGGCCCCCGTCTTGGGATCCGCGGCGCCGAAACAGATCCGCCGGATCCTTGCCAACACCAGCGCCCCGGCGCACATGCTGCACGGCTCGAGCGTCACATAAAGCGTGCATTGCTGGAGCCATTTACTCTCCAGCGAAGCGCTCGCCTGGGTGATCGCGATCATCTCGGCGTGCGCCGTCGGGTCTTTTAACGTTTCTACCTGATTATGGGCTTTGGCGATAATCTTATTCTCATGGACGATGACCGCGCCTACCGGCACTTCATCACGATCGGCGGCGATACGGGCCTGCTTTAAGGCCTCACGCATGAACATCGCATCAATGGAAATTGGGACGGGAGCGGTCATGTCAGGGAGAGATGGTCGGCATTTAACGCGAACGATGATTTTTCTTGTAGACAGGAAAAACAATCTTCACCAGGGTCCCTTGTCGTAATTTGCTTTTAAGAACGATCTCACCCTGGAATGATTTTGTCAGCGAATACGCGATCGCCAGGCCCAACCCCGGACTTTGCCCCAGGCCGCGATTCTTGGTTGTAAAAAACGGTTCAAAAACGCGCGGCAGGTCTTCGGGCGCGATGCCGACACCTTCATCACGGCATTCGATCTGGATCTTACCGTCGACTTTTTGGCAAGAAGTTCTCACCTCAACGCTGCCTCCCCTGGGCATGGCCTGGATCGCGTTGGTCAAAACATGGGTCATCACCTGCTTGAGCTCAAGAGCCCCGATGGCGACCGCCGGCAACTGGCCGGCCAGTTTTAGCCTAGACTGAACGCCGGTCGTTTCAAAAGATTGCGCGAGCCGTCGGACGGCCTCGCGAATGACCGCGTTGGCGTCGCAATGCGTCCCGTTCATTTTTATTTTCTTGCGGCTGATGTCCAGTAAGCGGTTGGTCGTGTTAAAACACGCCTGGACCTGGCCATGCATCATGCCCAGAGTTTGCATGATCTCCTTAAACTCCTTATATCCGATATATTCAAAATAACGGCCCTGGTATTTCTCGACCAGGGCGTGAGAATGGTCAAGGACGCCTTTTAAGGGATACTGGATCTCCTGGATAGTGCCGGCGATAAAATTCTGTAAGGCCTTCATTTTTTCGGCGTCGCGATGCAACGATTCAAGCTCCTGCCGGCGGCTGATGTCCCGGACGACCGTATGGATACGGTCGACCTTGCCGCCTTTAAAGATCGGTGTTGCCGTAAACTCGGCGGGAAAAATCTTGCCCTTACGGTCACGGATATAAAATTCGTCGCAGACAACCGGTAACCCGCGCATGACGGCACGAAAACTCTCCCGCACTTTAGGAAGCGATTGTTTGTCGACAAAATGTTTGAAGTGCATTCCAAATACGCGCGCGGGATCCACCTTGACCATACGGCATGCCGCCGGGTTGGCGTATTCAACAACACCATTGGAATCGACCATCAGGATCCCGTCGGCCGCCTGTTCGCTCATCAGGCGGTAAAGGTCCATCGATTCCTGGAGCCGCTGTTGCAAACCCAGCTGGTCCGTGATGTCCCGGGCCACCGACAGCATGTATTCGCCGGATTTATACGGCATGTACACCGCCGTAACATCAACGGTATGAATATGCCCTCCTTTGCCCACCCGATCGACAATATACGATACCGGCACTTTGCCTTTTTTAAGCCGCGACCAGTACGTTTTTTGCCATTGCGAAACGGTGATCTTCTGCCGGAACAATTCCGTGACCGATTTTCGCAAGAGCACTTCGATGGGATATCCAAGCTTTTTAGTAGCCGCGCGGTTAGCAAAAACGATACGTCCGTCACGATGGATGACCATCACTTCATCGCCGATATTGTCGATCATGTAGCGAAACAACTCCAGCTCGCCTTGCGGAATAAGGAAAGAATCTTGGGGATGATGCAAAAATGACTTAGGAAGATTTTTTGAAGATGTTTTTGGGGGCATGATCTTGGCGTCAAAAGAATGCGCCTGAGAGGAATTGAACCTCTAACCTATTGCTCCGTAGGCAATCGCTCTATCCAATTGAGCTACAGGCGCAGAATTCCGTCAAATAAATGAATGTTATTTATAACAAATTTATCTCATGCTGTCCACCCTAATATCAACCGAATAAGACGGAATTATTCACAAAAAAGACGCCGGCGACCGCGGCCGTCAAAAGGCACGCCAGGGTGGCGGCGACCAAAGCGCGAAATCCAACCTGGGCCAAGGCATGCGCTTGCGCTGGGACAATGGCCGTGATCCCTCCGATGAATATAGCCAAAGATGCCACGTGCGCAAAGCCGCACAAAGCGTATGCCGCGATGACGATCGAACGCGGATTCGTCACGGTCCCTTGCGCGATAAGCCCGGAGAGATCCTGATACGCGGTCAATTCGGTCACCACGGCGCGCTCGCCGATGATCTTGGCCAGGACACCGGCATCAGCGGGAGGCATTCCCAAAACAAGCGTGAACGGATAAAAGATCACTCCCAGGATCCCTTTGAGCGACCAATCCCATTGCAGATGGCACACGCTGTTGATCTGGCTTCCTAAAAAAACAAGCGCCTGGTCGGTCAGCGCGACGAAACCCAGAACCGCCACCAGCAAGGCAACAATGCCGACGATCAAACGGACACCGGCGTTGGCACCGTTGATGATCGCTTCAAAAAGGCTCGCGTCACGTTCAACATGAAGCTTAACGTCCTCACCGAGGGTTTTCGGCTTCTCTTCCTCCGGTAACAGGACCTTTGACATGACCAGCGCGGCCGGCGCCGACATAAAAGACGCCGAGACCAGATGCCCGGCGATCTTCGGAAAGACATCGTGCAGACTAAAGACATAAACAGCAAGCATGCTCGAGGAGACCGTCGCCATCCCCGCCGTCAACACCGTACACAATTCGGACCTGGTCATATCCTTTAAAAACGGCCGGATGGTCATGGTCGATTCAACCCCGACGAAAATGCTGCTGGCGGTATATAAGGATTCCGCTCCGGAAACGTTCATCAGTTTGGTGAACAGATACGCGAAAGATTTGATGATCCGGGGGATGATATTATAAAAATACAAAACAGACATCAGCGCCGAAAAAAAGATGATCGTAGGGAACGCCTGGAACGCGAGGATAAACCCCAGCGAAGATTGGCCGGCCGCGCCGCTTGTCCCCGGGGGGATCGCCAAACGGCCGAAGACAAATTGCGCCCCCGTGAACGCGCAGTCCATAAATCGTACGACCATGTCATTGATGAATAAAAAAAATTTAGTTCCGGCGGGAAAGATAAAAAGAAAAAGTGCTATGAGCATCTGGAGCCCTACGCCCCAGATGACCACCGGCCAGCTGATCTGCCGGCGATTGGTGGAGAAAAGATACGCGAAGGCGATCAAAAGAAAAATGCCTAATAGACTTAGAAAATTATAGAATTCCATAACAGGCAGTTATTCTAACATAAAGCAAAATGGAGAGAAAACAAAAATATGGGGAGTTCGTGGGAGGGCTTATTTTACTGGAATCGGCGCACTACACTGATAACTTTGCCGACAATGGAGACATTGGCATCGACTTTGACGGGTGAGTAGTTGGGATTGGCTGGCTCCAGATAATAATCGCCGTCACGGCGGCCAAGGTTCTTGACGGTCGCTTCATCGTTGATAAGCGCGACGATCGTTTCTCCGGTCTGGGCGACACTTTGTTTGCGTACCAAAACCAGATCGTTGGGCATGATGCCGGCGCCGACCATGCTGTCTCCCTTCACTCTTAAAGCGAAGGTGCTTTCATCGGAGAAAACCAGGCTGTCCAGATTCAGATAGCCTTCGATCTCTTCCACGGCCAAATTGGGAAGGCCGGCATGGACCCTCCCTAATATAGGAAAGGAAAACAACGCTTCGCGGATAAGTTCGATGGCCCGCGATTTGTTGGCCGCGACCTTGATGTACCCTTTATCGATGAGGGCGCGCAAATAATCGCGCACCGTGCCGGTGGAAGAATACCCGAAATGCGCGGCGATCTCGCGGATCGTGGGCGGCCGGTGATCGTGCTTGACCGCCTTGTAAATGAATTTGAGGACGTCTTTTTGTTTCGCGGTCAGTTTTGGTCTATTCATAGGATTTCAGATATACCACACAGGCGTGTGGACAGTCAATAAATTTCTCAACTTTTTTAATTATGCTGGAACGACAGCTCAACGATTCTTTTGATCAATTGATTATAAGAAATGCCGACCTTGGCCGCGGACTGGGCGACCTCGTCGATCTTGGCGATGCAGGGATTGGCGTTGGCCTCAATGATGTACACCTTCCCGTCCCCTGCGACCCGGATGTCAAAACGCAGATAACTGCGGATATCCATCGCGCGGTAAGCGCGTTTGCAAACATCGACGATCTCCTTCTCAAGACCGTTGGGAAGTTTCCCCGCGTACACGCTTTTGATGCCCCAGCGTTCGCGATAAATATCGTCCCACTTCGCTTTATAGGTGGCGATGCGGGCGTCCTCGGGCAATTCGCCGAAGATCAATTCGCGCAGCGGCAATACTTTCAGGCGTTTATTACCGATGATGGTCACATAAAATTCCCGGCCGTCGATGTATTCCTCCGCGATCGCGTCCAGGTTCATGTTGTCGTGGATGAACCGCACGCGTTCGAGAAAGGCCTCCTCGCTGTCGACGATCGAGGCCTGGGAGATGCCGCGCGAGGCCTCCTCGCTCAACGGCTTGATGACTGCGGGTAACCGCATTTTCTTGGGAAGCCAGACCTTGCGATGACGATAGAACGTATAGAACCACGGCACCTTCACCCTGTGGAACGCCAGGATCTTTTTGTTCAGCCCCTTGTTGCTGCAGGCGAACATATTATCCGCGCTCGCCCCCGTGTGCGGGATCTCCAGCATCTCCAGAAGGGCCGTCATATTTTTTTCCAAATAAGTTTTATCATGAAAAACTTCGACGAGATTAAAAATCACATCAGGCCGGTTTTCCGCGATCTCTTCAAAGAGCGGGGTCAACGTATCGTACAATCCCAGGATGCTGACCTCATAGCCGTTGGCCTTGAGCGCCTGGAAAACATCATTTTCCGTATACATATTTTCGGGATCGGCGAATTCTTGCTTATAATCATAGCCGCGCGGCTTCTGATACGGGCTGTTGAACAGCATTAAAACCTTAAGTTTCTTTTTCATGGCCTCGCCGTTTATGTCTCTGCTTTTCTCCGCGGAAACGTCCTGTGTACAGATAGTTCATGATCAGCGACGTCACATAAGTCGAAAGCTGCATCGTGACGACGGTCTCGTCATCTTGGGCAACGAGCTTAAGTTCCTTGCTGCGCTTGATGATATCACCTAAAAGATCGTTGATAACGTGCTTGCGCTCGCCGGAATATTTCGAAACACTTTTAAGAAGCGCATTGCGGTATTTGCGGATGACGTCAGCGGCGGCAACGGCCCTTGTCACTTGTCCGTTGGCCGGCGCAAAGACGCGGTTAAGGAATGCGTCGTGAAAATCCGGAAAATCTTCCGCCCAAAAACGGCGCTTCTTGTTGTAAAAATGGCGCAGCGTCATCTGCAGGCCGGAAAGCCGCCAGTATCTGTATTTGCTTTTGACCAACGGAGGCTTGCCTTTGATCTCGGCCATCAGCTCATCGACGTATTCCAGCTTGGCTAAGGCCTTCCAGCCCTTGTACAGTTCCCGCCAGTTAAGTCCGGGGGTCAGCCACACCGCGAAGGTCTCGACAAAATCTTCATCCGGGTGGTACTGGGCGTAGTAGCCGTCTAAGTGACGTACAAAATTTTTGCTGTAAGGACGGAATTTGTAAGTGTCGGCGTATTCGAGGCTGGAAGGCCCGAAGATCCGGCGCCATTTGGGGCGCCGGTGAAAACGGTACGCGTATTCGATCGCGTGGCCGGCCTCGTGGCGTAGAAGTTTCATGCACCACTCTTTCGTGTCCCCTTCGGCCTCGATCATGATCTTTTTTTCCAGGCGGGTCAAAACCGGATGCGCGAGGTAGAACGGAATGCCAATGCAGGTCTCGCCCTCGGGGGTCAACCATTCATCGGCCAGATAACACTCCGGCTTAAAAACAATCCCCTTATCTTCCAGTTCCTTGTAAAGCTGGACAATGCATTCCGCAAGCCACGTCCCCTCGATTCTTAGCGGCAAATCACAAATGCGCGTTGCGAACAAATTTTCTTCGCTGATATTTTCCAGGTCAATGACCGGTTTCATCGTCCCAATGTTCCCCAATTCTTTACAGTCACCTTTTTTACTAATCTTAACACATCGCGGGGGTGAATCAATCCCGGCGTGGAATTAAGTGCGTTGGCCTTACCGCAGGCGACGGCCCGGCGCAGCGCCTCCGGCAAAGATTTCTTGGAGCAGTAAGCCTGGATAAATCCGGCCAAAAGCGCGTCACCGCAGCCGACCTCGTTGACCGTGCGCATCCGCGGGGCACGCGCGTACCAAATATCTTTCCCGTCGGAGACGACAGCGCCGCTTTCGCCCAGCGAAAGCAAAACAATGTGAACGCCGCGGTCGTGAAAGCGTCGCACGGCGCTTTTAATTTCCGCCGGAGAATTGATCCGGCAGCGCAGGATCTCCTCGGCTTCCGCGCGGTTGGGCTTGACCAAGAACGGTTTGGCCTTCAGGGCCGCGGCGAGCGCGGCGCCGCTTGAGTCCAGCGCGGCCGGGACATTTTCCTGCCGGGCCAGGCGTACCAGCCGCGCGTACCACTCCACCGGCGCGCCAACGGCGTTGCGTCCGCACAGGACCACCAAAGAGCTGCGCCGCAGCCACCGCCGGTACTGGATCTCAAACCGCCGGATCTCTCGCGGCGTCAGCCGCGGCCCCTCCCCAAGAACCCGGCTGCACTGGCCGGGCCGCGGACCCAAAACCGTCACGTTCAACCGCGTTGATCTTTCCGCGCCCAAAAATTTTGCTGGAATTCTTTCTTCACGTAAAAGTTTTTGCAGAAGCTCCCCCGCGCTCCCGCCGGCAAGCCCCACGGCCAAGGCGCGTACGCGCAAAGCCCGCAACGCGCGTGCCACGTTGACGCCTTTCCCGCCGGCGCTCAACACCAACCCGGAAGAGTTGGTAGAGCGCAGGACTGAAAAAGTCAAATCCACGGCCGGGTTGACGGTCACCGTTAGAATACTCTTGCTCATTCGTCAGATTCACTGAAGATCAGCGGGTCCGGGCGCAAAAAAACAAAATCCAGCCGCTTTTTCAACTTGTCGTTGCGCACGAGCTTGTAGGGACGGCGCGGTTCGCTGGAGAACTCCGGAGCTTCCAGCCCTGCCCGCTTGGCCGCCGCGGTGTACAAAGCCTTGCGGGTCGGATGAGCGTCGCTGACCGCGTTGAAGATCTCCCCGCGCACGTCGTGGCCGATGATCTCGGAGACCACGCGCACGCAGTCCTGTTGGTGGATCAAATTGACCGGCTGCTCGCCGCCGGACAAACCTTTTTTCCCCGCCAGAAAACGCCCCAGCGGCCGGCCGGGTCCGTAGAGCCCGCCGAAACGCACCACCGTCGTCTTGAATTTTGGATCGTTCAACAAAAGCTGCTCAACTTCCAAAAGCACCTGCGCGCGGGCGCTGTTGGGACGGAACACCACATCTTCTGTCGCTTCCTTGAGCGTCTGCGGGTACACCGCCGTCGATCCGGCAAAAATGACGAATTCGACCCGACCCTGGTGGATGTGTTCAACAACGGAAAGGATCTGCTTTTTATAAAATGAAGGATCTTCCAAATGACGTTCGAAGGGGATATTCAAAAACAACAGGCTGGAATTAAAAAAGGGGGAGATCTTTTCGCCCTTGAGCCGCGGTGTCGCTTCCAGTAAAAATGGCCGGATGCCGCAGCCCTGCAGGACCGCGATCTTTTCTGCCGATGTGGTAGACCCCAGGACTGGATAGTGCAGATGCAGAAGATGCTTGGCCAGAGGCAATCCCAACCATCCGCAACCAAGGATACTGACGGATCGCGCGGGCATTCAAGCTCTCCCTCTGGAAAAAATTATTCGGCGGCGGTTGTGTCCGTAGTGGCCGCAGGGGCAGCTGTGGCGCTGGGAGCGTTTTTCAACTGCGTCCAGGTGCCGGCACCAACGATCCCGTCAACTTTGAGGCTGTTGTCCCGCTGGAACTGTTTGATCGCTTCGATGGTCTTGCCACCGATCTTCCCGTCGATATTCCCGGAATAATACCCCGCGTTCTGCAATGCCGTCTGGACCTCTTGAGGGGCCACCGGCACGCGGATGATCCCGCGGTCGGCTGAGGATGACGCGCTTGAGACGGATGAGCGTGTTGAACGTCCGGAACCCATGCTGGCCCGCTGGCGTAATTCATCGATCGTCTGTTCCTGCTGAGATACGGTACGCTCCAGCTGGGTGACGCGCGCCTGCAGGTTGCCACCTCCTTGCGTACTCGCGCAGCCAACCAATAATCCTACTAACCCCACACCGAACAATGATCTGACCACTAAATGCATTGCCCTCCTCCTTCTTTTAATCTTTTAATATTTTTAAACCTTAACTGGTAAGATCCTCTGCAAAAAATGAACATAAATCATCAATAAAAACATTGTAGCATAAAGCTTTCGACTTCCTATTCATTCTTTATATTTTTTGCGTTACCGATGCACGCGCATCAATCGCGTTTCGATTTCAACGGGAATATTGGGATACCGCTTGTGAAACGCGTAAATTCCTTCCGTGCGCTCATCAAGGACCGCTGGTTCGTAATCGAATCCTGGCTTGATCACGGGAACGCCGCCGAGCTTGACTCTTTCGCCGGTCCCAACGACCCTTAGTGTGCCCATGTACACGACCGCGCCGGGCAAAACCTCAAAAGAAATGCTGATGTCTTCCTCGGCTAAAGTCGACCCCACGGGGATCGCGATCGAAGAGATCCGGTAAATTCCGGCGGGCAATTCAATAAAAAAATACCCGGGTTTGACCATTTTGCCGCTGCCAAAGACCGAATTCTCTTCCGGCTTGCCCTCGATATCCAGATAAAAACTGTGCGTATCTTTCCCTTCACCCTCAATGCGCAGCCTCACATATGTCGCCTGCAGGACTCCTTGAAAATCCGTTTTGGCAAAAACAATGCCTCTTTTGCGAACGTACCCTTCCAAGGCCTTGTTTTCAATATTCTCAAGTCCACCGGAGATCTCCTGCTCTGAAAAAACGACCATCCCGGGCAGTTTAACCCTTGGCCCGCGGGACGGCTTGGTGGGCGCCGTAGCGCACCCCGAAAATAAAAAAATAAAAACAAGAAAACACGCGACTTTTCGCATTGAAAGATTCCCCGCTGTGCCGCCCTGCTGGCCTAGCTTCCGGCGTTCCCTTTTTTATTCGCACTCCTGTCGTCATCCTCAACCTCGTCGTCACTCTTGCTTTTGATCTTCCGCTCGCTCAGCAATATGGTTTCGCTCTTTTCGGCGATCTTGACGAAAGCGTATCCGACAACGCAAATGAATATCCCGACCTGGATATGGCGAAAATCGCTATTGAGGAGGTCCATGGCAATGACGACGATCCCTAAAAAGATCGTGATCAGCCCGCTGATATGGCCGTAGAGGCTCAAATATTCCAGGGATTTTATGTTTTCAAATCTCATTTAAGGATCAGAACTGGTAATTGACGCTGACGGCCACGGCCTGGGTGTCCAGGAACTGGCCTTCCACATTGACCCACAGGCGCTTGCCCAGGGGAATATCCATGCCCGTGACAAGCCCCGCGACGTCTTTTGAATCCGATTGTTTCCTTTTACGAAAATCCTCGACCCAATGGATATTATCCATCCGCGACCACTTCACGCCCAGATACGGCGTGACCCATTTCAGGTCATAAGAACCAAGCAGCGAGAACTGCCAGTCATCCAGGACCGCTTTGTTTTTCGTGTTGCCGATAAAGACCGAATACGGATGGATGCTGATATGCTGGAACCCGAAGACGGCCCTGATCTTGTCTTCGTTGTACAATCGCACGCGAAACCCGTACCCGCCGCCGACAAAAGCGGGATATTGAATTTTGTTGCCGTTATCAGGGTCCTGCTCAATGTCCCCCGCGCCGCCTTTTAAGTCCAGCGACAGCCAGTCGGTAAGGCCGAACGACAATAACAGAAAATGCTGCAGACTGCTCATTTCCCCATTGGCATCTTCCAGATCACGATTGAGGACCGCGTGGGTCTGGCCGCCGACGACAAGACGGAATTTCTCCGGCAACCGCGTGCCGTAGGCCGGGGCCGCCGCCGCGCCGATCGCCCACCCCGCGGCAATCCCAAGCGCCCCAATAATGATCAATAAACGCCTCACTAACGAATTTCCTTTCACTAAAATATCTTTAAACGATGTCAGTATAACCCAAACCCATAAAATTTTGAACGATAAAATTATTCTTTTTGCTCTATCGCCTCTGGCGGCACTTCGGCCGGGGCCATCATCTCATCGATCCGGCGCTCGATGATCCGTTCGACAAAATTGGGGATCCTTTCCTGGATCATGTTCTTGTGTGGTGAGGGCATCCATTGAAAATTCATGGCCTCCTGCCGCCCGGCGAGCTGAAAATCAAAAACAACCATCGGGATATCATCACCAAAGATCTTGAGAATCGGACGAAATTTGGCGGACTCGTCCAAAAGCCCCTTGCTGAAAGCCAATGACAGATAACTGGTGACGAGGCTATTTTTGTCGATGGCGAAATCACCGCTGATGTTGATGTTGCTGGAGTTCAGCAGGATCCCGTTGAATTTGAAGGCATCCATATCCGCGTTAAACCCCGAAGATACCTGCTTGAAATCAACCTGCTGCAAGGACGGCAGATTGAACGTATCAGCCAGCCACTGGAAAAACGCGAAATTCTTCAGCCGGCCATTGTACATGTCAAATTGTCCATCAAGATTAAGCCGCGGAACGCTGGTCAAATGGACCCGGCCGAACAACCGTCCTTCCGCCTTGGCAAAATCGAAGAACAGTTCGTCGAGCTGATGGACGTCCACGTCGTTTAACGCGATCGTCCCATCGACCTTGGGAGTCGCCTGGCCGGTCGTCAGCCAAAACTTCCCCGCCAATTTCCCGCCGTAAAACGGCGACTTGATCTCCAAAAGCCGCAAGGTGCTCTTTAGCGCGTTAAGCGAGATCACCGCGTTCTCCAGAAAAAGTTTGTGGACATTCTCACCGGCGGTGATCGTTGTTTCCGCCTGCCTTAACTGCACGGTCGGACGCGTATACTGATCCAGCAGAAACCGCAGCCCTTGAAGACTGCTCTCGATCTTTTCAACCGGAAAATTCGGATTCTTCGCCTTGTCAAACGAAATGTGGATATCATTGTCGCTAGTGAACATTTTTCCATCGGAGGCGCCGGCGAGGTGCCACTGGATCTTATTAAGATTTTTCATAGAAAAATTCTTCGAGCGCGCGGGGTCCAGCCCGATGTCCAGATCGGCCGAGAAAGGCTCGTTGAACAGCAATGTCCCCTTAAGCGTCACCGGGACATCGTTGAAATTGAAGTTCAGGCGCTCCACGTCGATGCGCGGAAAGGAGATCCGGGCCAGACAATCCATATCCATGATATAAAGGTCCTTGTCCTTGGAATGATCGATGGCGGCGGACTTTTGGATTTTACGCAGATATTCCCGGAGTTGATCGGATCGTTTCGCGGACTTTATGGCCTGGTATTCTTCTTTGGGATAGGTGTTGAGGAACGAGAACCCGTTGAGCTGCAGTTTTTCCTCGAACAAACTCCCCCACAATTTCAAATAAATGTTCTTCCGGGCGAGCGTCAAGTGGTCGATGAACAATCCCTCCCCCGCCCAAGTGCCTTTAAAGTCAAATTCCAGCGGCAATCCGGTGGCCTGACGCTGCCAGCCCCGCAGAACCCCGGAGGGATCTTTACGGGGCCAGCGCGTTTTATGTTTTGAGGCATAAACGTACCTGTCCTTGCGCGCCGCGCCCTGGACCAAAATGGTATCTTTTTTCATCCAGAATACAAAATTCAGATGGACATAATCGGGGCTCCCGGCGCCAACCGTAAAATCCCACAAGATATCCTTAACGGAAAACCGGAAATCGATCCGGGGCAGCTGCAGCAAGAAATCCAGCAACTGTTTGCCGTTTCTCTTTAGAAAATCGCTGAAGTATCCGTGATGGATATAGGGGCTATAAAGCTTGATCTTCTGCACGGCCACGTTCTGGCGCAGGACAAACTCCAGGACAGAAAATTCCGCGGTGATCGTAGGAAATTTTACGACCAGCGCGGGGTCCATGCTGTCGTTGGGCACGAGTACGGCATTCCTGATGACAACGATGTTGGGGAAAACGTACGCCATATAGCCGACATCGAGCGTGTCGCTGATGAGCGTATTGGCGGCAACAACGATCTTGGTCTTGTTTAAGCCGAGCAGGATATTAAAAATGATGGAAACAACGAGGACGAACAGTGCGAAGATAATGACGGCCCAGGACAGGAACCTATTGCGCAACAGTGGCAAATAACTCTCCCCCTCTGTAAAACTCCACTTTATCGATGTAAAATACCGCCCGGAAATTGCGGTAAAACGGCGAAGGGTATTTGTATTCCTTGGTTTCTTTAAAGACCAGTCCGACCTGGCGGAAGGTCAAGACCTCTTTCTTGAACCTCTCGATCGATTCGGCCTTGCCTTCCGCTTCAGCGATCTTGTAGAGGTAGGACAATACAAATAATTTCCCCGGAGATTGGGGGTACTCCTCGAGGATCCGTTCGAAAGCCTCCGTGGCCTGCGTGTAGGCAGGCAGCTCATAAAAATATTCGCCTTTGGCAAAAAGGACCTGTTCGCGGTAGCGCGAGTGGGGATAATCACGGTCGATCTGATTGTAATACATGAACGCGAAATCGACACGGCCGGTGCGGGCCGCCTGCAACGCCTTGGCATAAAGCGCGTCCGCTTCGCCGGCGTATCCCGGCGCAGGGACAAACAAAAGCCAACCCGTCAAAACGATCCATACCTTCATGCGCATAAAAATTTCCTCCCTATTTGGGATATTAGCATGTTCTGCTGTTCTGTCAATCTTCGTTTGGGACAATTCGTTCCCTCCCGAATATAAAAAGTACGAACTTGCCATTCCATCGATAAATATGGTATAGTTTACCTATGCGAAAAAGCTGGTTAAGACCTCTTCAGATAAGCGTTATCGGCGCGGCCGTTGTGTGCGGCGCATATCCCCTCTTCGCCGAGGAGGAAACGCCGGAAGATACCAAACAACAGATCTATCTTTCCCAAATAGAAAAATACCCGGTCTTGAGCAAGGAATTCAGCAAGGAAATTGAAGTAAACGCCCATCCCCGCCCCGCTCCGTCCGAAGACGAGAATCTTCTCCTCTGGCAACTGGAAGATTATCAAAAGCTCAATAAAGAATTCGCGGACACGTTTGCCCAAAACGCTCAACCCCGTCCGGCACCGGCAACATCCGAAGATATCTATCTCTGGCAGCTGGAAGATTACAAGAAACTAGACAAGACCTTTTATAACGAACACCGCAGAGAATTCTAAAGAACATTTACTCCGTCGTCCGTATCTTGTATTTCGTATCTCGTACTACTATCACCCGCCACCTATCAACTATCACCTAAACCTATTTCTCCTTTGGCGCTGTTTCCTGCATACTTTTGCGGTTCGAAAATTCTTCATACCAGCGCGCCAACTTCGGGCAATCGGCCGCCAGCCATAACTGCGGCATACGGAAATTCAGATATCCGATGGCGCTGGCCAGAGCGATCGAAGCCAGACTCAATTCCTTCAGTTGCGCGACCTGGGCGTCAAAATAAGCAAAGCAGCGCTTCGCGGTTGCCTCGTTGGCGGCGATGAACGCGGCATTAAAATCCTTGGGATGGCGTACCTTTTCCATGAACATGGCCACCGTCACGTCCATCAGCCCGTCGGCCGCGGCGGCGAGTGTCAAGACGGTAAAACGCTTGTCCGGAGCATTGGGAAGCAACACCGGCTTGGGTTGGATGCTATCTAAGTATTCACAAATGACGGGGCTGTCAAAGATCGTCTGCCCGTTATCCAAAATGAGTGTCGGAATTTTCCCCAGCGGATTGGCCTTCACCAGTCCCGGGGATTTGCTGACCAGGTCTTCGCTCACCAATTCCAGTTCAATGCCCTTCTCGATCGCCACAACGCGAACCTTGCGCGCGTAGGGCGAGCGCGGGGTATACAGCAGTTTCATTTACTTGCTCCTTTTCTTATTTTCTTCGGCAGGACAATCCCTTCAACCACCATCGTACTGATCAGAGAACAAAAGATCGCCGCCGCGTAAATGTAGACGCCGATCTGCGCCTGGGTTTTGGCCAATGGATCGAGCTTGACGATGACAATGATAATGGCGACAACGAAGACATCCAGCATCGACCATTTTCCCAGCGTCCCCAGCCATTTCAAGAACTGGCCGCGTTTATCATCCGTTAATTTGATCTCCCAGATAGCCAATAACGTCAACAATTTAACAATGGGAAAAATGACGCAGAAAAAAAGAAGCACGACCGCCAGGACATACTCGCCCTGCTTGGCCAATTCCAGTACTCCGCGGATGACCGAATATTCACTTTTCCAAAAGATCATCTGCTGGATCTTTAACAGCGGAAGTGACAGGCCGATCGCGAGCAGCAGCGCGGAAAGCAATATGCCCAGCGGCACATCAATGCGTCGAGGATAAAGCTCTTTTAAAGATTTCTTGGACACATTCATCAAACTACGGCCTTCCGCCGATCGCATGCTTCTTCTTGTCGTCCTTATCCAGCTTCGCCTTCTTGATCGTTTCCTTATCGAGGGTATTTTTATAGCGGTATTCTTCCTTAAGCGTATTGCTGGCCCAGATGACCACAAATAAAACAATAACCACGGTCACTCCAAAAAGAAATGTGATCATCGCTGCGTCCTTGCCCCGAGGATAACGTCTTCCTCGGACTCAAAGTTGGTTTTGGGGTCGAATATTTCGTTCATCACAAAATCTAGCGCCTTCAAAAAAACCTCGTTGACCCGGCGCCGACCGGCCTCATCGGTCGTATCCATGAATTTATCGAATTTAAGCGTCCTTAAATTATACAACGCCGCGTTGACGGGTTTCCCGGGGAACATCCGGTCCAGATAATGAAAATACAACGGCAGTTGGAACGACCGGATGTTTTCAGCAACGGATTCGCGCGTCAATTCCATAGCAGTAATGGAGGCAACATTTTTGGGCATCTGGTCAATGGCACCAGTTTTGTAATCGACAATCATATGCGTGCCATCTTTGAGCCGGTCCACGCGATCGACCACGTATGTAAACCGGATGTCTCCACACGGTAGACGCAAAAGATCTTCAAAACGACTTTCCAGATGCAACACTTCTTCGACTTGCCGGTCGGCGCCGGATGTCTCATTGTCCAGAAAACGCCCCATGCGCTCGGTGATGATCGCTTTTAAAAGAAATGCGTCGGATCTCATCGACCGCGCCAGCGTTGCCTCGAACTTACTCTCGAATATCTTAGCAAAACGGTTGCGAAATGCACTGTCAATCTTAGGCTTCTTGTTTAGAAGCGGTTTAAACGCGTCTTCGAGCAATTCGTGCAAGAACGTCCCCACCTGCCGCGCCTCGGGTTCATCCAAAAGGTCTTCAGTTTCTTTCAAACCCAAAACATAATTGTAATAAAATTCGACCGGATTGCGCAGGTACATGTTCACACTCGAGGCCGAATAACGCATGCCGCGCAGGCGCTCGATCATCGCCGGTGTTTTGGGAATGCTCGTTTTGCGTTGGGTGACTTTAAGCGCGAACCGGGTCTGGACGGGTGCCGCGACATCGATCGCCTTGCGGCGTTTCTGCTCCTCCCAGATCAATTCCTCGACGAACCGGCTTTTTTCCCTGTCCCTGCTTTCCCGGTAAACCAGATGCACATTTTTGGCGGAAGATAAAAGCCGCATGAACTGGTATCGCTGGATCTCTTCCTCTAATTCCAGCTGGTCCAGGCTCAAACTGATCATCACCTCGCGTGGGATGAGCGGCGTGTAGATATTTAATTTGGGAAGCACCCCTTCGTTGACATCGAGCACGATCACGTTCTCGAAATTAAGCGAACGCGTTTCGAAAAGCCCCAGGAGCTGCAGGCCCTTTAACGGCGAGCCGTGAAAGGCCACCAGTTCGCGACTGATCTTCGCGTCAAAGATCTTGAACATCTCTTCCTGGTCAAAGGTTTCCTGACGGAAACTGGCCGTTGCAAGTTCGTCTTTGACCTCATACATCCGCTGGGCGATGTTGAGATTCAGAGGATATCTCTTCATAAAACTTTTCTCTAAAAGCGTGTCCAGAAATCCCTCGAGACAAGTCGCAAATTCCTGGAAATTCGTCAAACGTTCCCAGTCCGTGAATAAGATCTTATGGATCTCTTCAAGTGTCTGCTGCAATTCCTTGCGGCTGGTTTTGACACCAAGGCGTCCTGTCGTTTCCAGCGTCAACTGGTAAAGGTCATCGAGTTCGGCGATTTTCTCAGGCTTG
>Ga0209726_10002044_pt1 | contig 30685 bp, 25 predicted proteins | sample Subgrocontami54m_FD_187453 | JGI IMG/M metagenome (GOLD analysis project Ga0209726, IMG submission 187453) | Subsurface groundwater microbial communities from S. Glens Falls, New York, USA - GMW46 contaminated, 5.4 m (SPAdes) (version 3) | ecosystem: Environmental > Aquatic > Deep subsurface >... | reverse complement strand
GGCGCAGCAGGGTGAACCGAGGGCGCGCGCAACCGCGCGTTGCCGCTTGCAGCCCGGGCCCGTCGGAATGGAACGCAGATCAAAAGTCGGAGGCAATGCCGTTCTTCTCCCAGTCGCCGTAGCGGGTGGGATCGGGGCCGTCGCGGCCGCCGACCTCCTTGGGGCTGGGATTGGCCGCCCGGCGTGCGTCCGCCAGACGGCGGCGCTCCTCGGCCTCGGCCAGCGCCCGCTTGGCCTCGGGGGTCAGCACCCGCGCCGGCTCGGGCGCATCGGGCTGGTCCTGGTCAGGGGGGTGGGCCATGGGCAACCTGGGGGCCTACAGGCACTGGCTGTTCGCCGTTACCGATACCATATAATCATGCGTTCCGTTGACTGTTAGCCGGGAAACAGTGAGGACCGATCGATGCCGATGAACTTCGCCAGGACCGGGCTGCTGCTGGCCGTGCTGACGGGCATTTTCGTGGCCATGGGCGGGCTCATAGGTGGCACAGGCGGCATGATCATCGCCTTCATCATTGCCGCGGCCATGAACCTGTTCAGCCTGTGGCGCTCCGACAAGATGGTGCTCGGCATGTACGGCGCCGAGGAGGTCGATGCGGCCTCCGGCGGCGAGTACTACCGCATCGTGCGCGATCTGGCGGCGCGCGCCGAGCTGCCGATGCCGCGCGTCTACGTCATGAACAACCCGCAGCCCAACGCTTTCGCCACGGGCCGCAATCCCGCCAACGCCGCGGTGTGCGCCTCGACCGGCCTCATCGAGATGCTCTCGCCGGAAGAGGTGGCGGGCGTGATGGCGCACGAGCTCTCGCACGTGAAGAACTACGACACGCTGACCATGGCGGTGGCCGCCACCATCGGCGGCGCCATCTCCATGCTGGCGCAATATCTCCAGTTCGGCGCGCTGTTCGGCGGCAACCGCGACAACAACAGCTCAATCGGCTGGATCGGCGCGCTGGTCGCCATGCTGGTCGCCCCGCTCGCCGCCATGCTGGTGCAGATGGCGATCAGCCGCTCGCGCGAGTACCAGGCCGACCGACTCGGCGCCACGATCAGCGGCAACCCGCTGGCGCTGGCCTCGGCGCTGCAGAAGATCGAGCACTACGCGCACGAGATCCGCAACGAGCCGGCCGAGGCGGCACCAGCCACCGCGCATCTCTTCATCATCAATCCGCTGACCGGCGAGGGCATGGACAACCTGTTCTCCACGCACCCCAACACCGAGAACCGCATCGCCGAGCTGGAGCGGCTGGCGGCCGAGATGGGCACCACGCCCGGCACCTCGCTGGAGACGCGGTCGGCCGGGGCCGAGCCCTGGGGCCGCTCGTCGTCCGGCGAGCGCGGGCCTTGGGGCTAAGCGCCTTCAAATCATCCCCAACTTCTACAGTCGCCCTCCGCAATCCTCTAACCGGCGCGGAGGTAGGAAACAGGCTCGCACGCCTCATTCAAGACGCTTCGCGGTTCTGCTCTGGGGAACCGCACTCCACCCGATTGCTTGCTGTCGGGTGCCATCTAGGCTAGACAAAGTATGCTAGAAAGCTATTGCCCAATACGCGGTCTGCAGTTCCGTATTGCCCGTTCGTGAAGGCAGTTGCCATGGCCCATGGCATGAGTGACGACGTGCAGCCTGCCGCCCAAGTGAGTGGGCGTTCGTCCGCTGAACCAGAGGCAAGGCCTAAGCCGCCGCGCAAAGAGGAACCGGGCAGCGCCCTCTCGCCACCTGAGGCACACACGAATGAGAAGGTAGCCGATCGCGATCAGATAGCCTCGGCCGGCAGCCTGTCGGCTGTCGAGAATGCACACGAACCTCTGGTGCAAGGAAACTTCGCGGTCAATTTAGCGGGTGCAGCCATAAAGGAGATTATCATTGCCGTCGCAGGAAAAGCCACCGAAGAGGAAATTCAACTCGTCTCCGAAATCGAAAATACAATCAGCACTTTGAATGGAATTTTTTCTGAGGCGGCTTCAGACGATTGCGCGAAAGCAACACTCAACAAGCATACTGAGAAGTTATACTGGATTGCAAAAGGTGGGCTCCAGATTCCTTCAGAGCCGAAAGTCGCCGCGCGCTTGTTGCGCAATTTTCAAAATGATTTATTATTGCGACATGGGGCCCGCATCAAGAACGACTACATGCGGCGGCTGGGTGCGTGGGCTGCAGGGTTTGCGGGCGCTGCGCTTGCTCTCTATGCCTTTCTTGTGATTGCCCAGGCGACATCATCCATAGCTACCATTCCTGTAAAGACGACGACAATAGGAAACGTCGTTAAGCAGTTCGATAGCTTCCTGATCCTGTGGATCGGAGCTATGGCCGGATGCTGGCTTTCGTTTGGCATCCGCAATGTGCAACTGACATTCCCTGCCCTCGCGCACCCGGAGAGCGATTTGTTGCAACCTCCTACGCGCCTTATCTTCACCGGATTGCTGGCGATTACGCTCGGCCTGATCTTCAATGTTGGTATAGTGCAGCTGGAAATTGGGTCTCTCAAGACAGAGCAGGTCTCGCATGCTTCTGTAGCGCTGATAATCGGGCTGTTTTGTGGAATTGCCGAACAAGCACTATCGAGTACAATCGGAAATCGAGCTACGCAGTTTATAGGGCAAGTCTCCAAATAGGGTATGAATATGATGTCGTTTCGTTGCGCACGTTCTCGCCGGCGTAGAGGTCTCTCAGCGATTGCGGCGTTGACCGCAGCACTGGTTCCCGAACTCTCCAACGCACAAGCTCTCGTTGGTCCGGTCGGCGGCGGGTGCTTCAGGGCAATCTCGGATCAAGGCAGAATCTACGTTGCGGTTACGGGATGCACGAGTGGCTCCAGCGGGCTCCTCCACGCCCAACACGTGAGACAAAACTACTTCCGGCTTATTCGCGGCAACGCATGCTTGGAGAGCGCGGATGGCGTGGTTTCGATCACGCCTTGCGAACGTGCACATTTATGGATTTTCAGAGGCTCCATGGGATCCGATGTCATCAGAATCGTCGATTCCAATCGCCGCTGTCTCACGCGAAGGCAGGGAGGTGCGCTTTACGTGGACGACTGCGCCCAATCAGCCGATAGCCAGCGTTGGTCTTACGGTAACCGATGAATATGGGTCACGCGGGGCAGCGTGGGCCGTGGGGGTAAGGCGGAAAGCTGTCGCCATCGACGGCTAGACGACCACCGTCGCTGCGCCCCATGCCAGCAGCACGACACCTGCGGCGCGCGAAAGCCAGGCGCCGTGCGGCGCGACCTTCTCCAACAGCACCAGGATTGCCAGCGCGGCGATCCAAAGCACATTCATGATCCCGCCCACGAACAGCAAGGCCATGAGCACCCAGCAGCAGCCTACACAGAAGGCGCCGTGTTGAAGTCCCATGCGCAGGGCACCCGGCGTGCCGGGCCGCCAATGGCGCGAAAGAAACTCTGCCGGAGCGCGACAGTGCCTCAGGCATATGTGCTTCAGGGGGGACAGCTGATAGAGCCCGGCAAGGACCAGGACGGCCGCCGACACGCCCGCGCTGGTCGAGGCCAGCATCATGGCAGATACCACCCCCGATCTCTCGAGCCCCCATTGCAGCGTGGCGGCAAGCAGCGAAAAGCCGAGCCAGACCATCAGATAGCCGCCGGCGAATGCCGCCGTCGGCACGACGCCTTGCCTCAGCTGACCGGTGGCTTGGGAGTGCCGCGTTGCGTGCGCGTAGAGCAGGATCATCGGCGCCGCGCTCGGTGTCATCATCGCGATCATCATCACCCACCACATGAAGAGGACGATGATGAAGTAGCCCAGCGACCACATGCCGGGCTGCATGGACATGGACATGCCGGCCATCGGCATCTCCGCCATGCGATGCGGAAACAGCGAGACGATGGTCGTGTCCCGCACCGACATGCCCGTGCCGGCCCCGGCCAGAATGTACGCCCACGACAGAAGCGTGAGCGCGACCAAGCCCCCCAGCACGATCCAGCGGTCGCGCCGCAGCAGGCTCTCGGTCAGCGAGGTATCTTCGGCAGCCATCTCAGACCGAGCGATGCCGCACCACGCCGTGGTTATTGAGGTGCAGGTGGGCGAACTGACCGTAGCTCGCCTTCAGATCGAGCTTGATGTTGCCCTGCGTTCTGGTCGTGCCACTGCCGACCTCGGCGATCTCGTATTCGAAGCCAGCTGGCAGATCGATGCGCGCCCTCGTTTCCGCGCCGGTCACCGGGTTCTTGATCGGCTCGCCCTTGCTTTCCACCAGACCGGGAACGACGTACCGGCCCTTGCGCGCCTCAACGTCCACATCGAAGTCGATCTTGGCGAAGATCGGGTCATAGACCTTCTCGAGCGTCGAGAAGTAGACGGCGAACACGGTCGCCATCGGGTCGGTATCCTGGCCGGTCATGATCTTGAGCAGCGCCTCGCGCTGCTTGGCGTCGGCGCGTTCGTCGACGAACGGTTGACACTTGCCACGCCCTTCGTGGACAGCGCCAGGCCACTGATAGATCCCGCCGATGCGAAGGCCGTCGAGCTTGACGTCGCCGTAGTGGCCCTTCTCGATCTCCATCGCCACGGCGGCCTCGCAGTTGCCGTGCGTAGGCAGGGCATTGAACTGACACGGGCAGCCATAGGCGCAGTTGCAATTGGCAAATTCCTTGGCTTTGATTTCCCACGGTGTCATCGCGTGTCTCTCTTCGCGTTGCGCCCCTATGACCCGGCACCCCGTGAATGATACACCGACACTAAGCTTCGTGGGCAAACAATTTTTCGGCAAGAACCCCTGCGCCCTTTCCCGAGCGTCGCGCGACGGCGCGCAGCGGTGATCGGCGTGGGATCCCAGCAGGAGTGTCGAGGGCTTGCCGCGCCTACTGGCCTACTTGTCGAGCCAGACGCTCTCGAAGCGCCAGTTGTTGTAGATCGCGTTCTCGTGCAGCACGTGGCCCTTGACGTGCGCATGCCAGCACGTGGCCGCCCGGTTGTGCATGATGATGGGCCGGGCCGCGTCCTCGGCCAGCACCTTCTCGATCTGCCACACGATCTGCTTGCGCTTGGCGATGTCGGCCTCCTGCGACTGTTCTCCCAGGAGCTTCTCGACCTGTGCATTGCAGTAGTTGGTGTAGTTGCGCTCCGATTTGCAGGCATAGTTCTCCGCCAGATTGACGTCGGGATCGTCGACGCCCGAGCCGGTCAGATTGAGGCCGACCGAATAGTCGTGCTTGGTCATGCGGCTGTACCAGAGAGAGGACTCGATGATCTCGAGCTCGGCCTCGAAGTAGATCTGGTTGAGCTGATCGACCAGCAGCACCGCGGGGTCCTTGAAGGTCTGGAAGTCGCGCGTCGACACCTTGACCTTCAGCCGCTTGTTGGGCCCGTAGCCGAGGCTCTGCATGATCTTGCGCGCCTCGGCCCGCCGCGTGGCGACATCGCCGCCATAGCCCGGCAGCGCCATCAGCATCTCCTTGGGCATGCCCCATCCGCCCTCCGGCAGCGGCATCATGGCCCCGGCGATGCTGGCCTTGCCGCCGCTGACGATGTCGATCACGCCCTGCCTGTCGAGGCCGAGCGTCATGGCCCTGCGCAAGAGCTCGTTGTCGAACGGCGGCTTGCTGCGGTTGACGAGCAGATTGGTGCTGACCCCTGTTGGCACCAGCCGGCAGGTGGCCTTGGGCGAGCGCGCCAGCACGTCGCCGATGAGCGGCACGGTGATGTCGGCCACGAAGGTCAGATCGAAGGCGTTGGCGCCGAAGGCCAGGACGCGGGTCGAGCGGTTGCCGATGATGCTGAACTCGATGCCATCGAGATAGGGCAGCCCCGGCTTCCAGTAGTCGGTGTTCTTGGCGAGCCTGATCGACGTGTTGGCGTCGAAGGCGACGAACTTGAAAGGCCCCGTGCCGATCGGCTTGGTGCGCATGTCCTTGGTCGACACATGGCAGGGATAGACCGGCGACAGGTTCGAGGCGAGCAGCGCCGGGAAGGAAGCCTGCGGCCTCGCCAGCACGAACGTTGCCTCGAAATCGCCGTTGGTCGTCACCTCTTTCAGGTTGCTCCACCAGACCCGGCGCGGGTTCTTGCGGAACTCGTCGGGGTCCTTGCCCTGGATCTTGTTCCAGGTGCACTGCACGTCCTTGGCGGTGAACGGCTTGCCGTCGTGCCATTTGACGCCCTGGCGCAGCTTGAGCGTGAGGCGGGTACGCGCAGCGTCCCAGGCCCAGCTCTCGGCCAGCTCGGGCACGATCGTGTCGAAGCCGTTGCGCGGCTTCCCCTGGTCGAAGATCAGCAGGTTGTTGAAGACGCCCGAGAAGGCCATGGCCGTGGCGATGGTCGCCTCCTCGATGATGGAGGCGCTGGGCGGGTTGGAGCTGTTGTAGGTGCGCAGGATGCCGCCCGATTTCTGCGCCGTTGCCGGCTGCGCAATAGCGAGCCCTGCGGTCAGTGCGGCGGCCGTGATTGCGGTCGCGCTGATTGCGTGAGCCATGTCGTCCTCCCGATGCATCGAACCTTGGCCGCCGGCACTATCGGCAGCGTGGTCTCTTGAGTGCGGGAGGGTAACACGCGGAGCGAGAAACGGGGTACTCCTAGTTTCGCCGGCGCGGTTCTCGCGCAGACAACGTTTGCATTGCCGCATGTTGGTCTTGGGCCGGAACTCTGCTTAGGTGTGGCGCTCAGTTCCTGCCGTCTCGATTCCGGAGCGCTGCCCCATGTCCAACTCCACCCCGCCCGTCCCGACGTTCGCCGCTGGCTGGCAGCAGGCCACGCGCTACCCCGACCCGGCCATCGTCGCGCTCGATCAGCGCTTCGAGAAATACTGGATCAAGCTCTCCTGCGTGGAGCGCTTGGCCACCGGCTGCCGCTGGGCGGAGGGGCCGGTGTACTTCGGCGACGGGCGCTACCTCTTGTGGAGCGACATCCCCAACAACCGCATCCTGAAGTGGGAGGAGGAGACAGGGGCGGTGAGCATCTACCGCAAGCCTTCGAACTTCGCCAATGGCCACACGCGCGACCGCCAGGGCCGGCTCATCGGTTGCGAGCACGGCGGCCGCCGCGTCGTGCGCACCGAGTACGACGGCTCGATCACCGTGCTGATCGACAGCTTCGACGGCAAGCGGCTCAACTCGCCCAACGACGTGGTCGTCAAATCAGACGGCTCGATCTGGTTCAGCGATCCCACCTTCGGCATCCTCGGCAACTACGAGGGCTACAAGTCCGAGCCCGAGATCGAGCCCAACGTTTACCGGCTCGAGCCCAGCACGAATAAGGCAAGCATCGTGGCCGAGGGCGTGCTCGGGCCCAACGGCCTGTGCTTCTCGCCGGACGAGAAGCTCCTCTACATCGTCGAGAGCCGCGGCGTGCCCAACCGCAAGATCCTCGCCTACGACGTGACCGACGGCGGCAGGAAGCTCGCCAACAAGCGCGTCGTTATCGATGCCGGCCCGGGCGGCACGCCCGACGGCATGCGCTGCGATGCCGACGGCAATCTGTGGTGCGGCTGGGGCATGGGCTCGCCCGATCTCGACGGCGTGCTGGTGTTCGCGCCCGACGGCAAGCCGATCGGCCGCATCGCGCTGCCCGAACGCTGCGCCAACGTGTGCTTCGGCGGCCTCAAGCGCAACCGCCTGTTCATGGCCTCGAGCCAATCGGTGTATGCGCTCTACATCAACGGCCAGGGCGCCCTGGGCGGGTGAGGCGGACATGCAGTCGGGCGGCAATGCGATTGCACTCGGCCGGCCGCGGCGCTGGTACAGCCCGACGTCGATTGCCCGCTCCATCGCCCTTCGGCCGAGAGTGTATGTGTCGGCGCTTGCCGCGATCGCCGCGCTCGTCCTCCTGCCGCGCGGATTGTCCACGCATGCGCGCGCGGCATTGGCCTGGGACCTCGGCGCCCTCGTCTACCTGGGGCTCGCCTTCAGGCTGATGCTGACGTGCAGCAGCGACGTCTTGCGCCTGCGCGCGGCCCGGCAGGACGACAGCGCGCTGGTGATCCTGATCATCATCCTGCTGGCGATCGCCTCGAGCTTTGCCTCGATCGTCGGGCTGCTGAACGAGGCGAAGACCGGAGCCCACGATCTCAAGGTCTTTTCCGTGACCCTGGCGGCCGCCACCATCGTGCTGTCGTGGACGGTCACGCAGGCGGTCTTCACCCTGCACTACGCGCACGAGTTCTACCGGCCGAGCGACGGCCAGCAGGCGCTGGCGGGCGGGCTCGAATTCCGCGGCGAGGGCAATCCCGACTACTGGGACTTCTTCTATTTCGCCACCTCGATCGGCGCCGCGTCGCAGACCTCCGACGTCTCGATCCGCACCAAGCCGCTGCGCCGGATCGTCACCCTGCACGCCGTCATCTCGTTCTTCTTCAATACGGCCGTGCTGGCGCTCGCCATCAATCTGGCGGCGAGCCTGATTTGAGGGCGAGAGGTGGGGCTGAGTTGGGGTCAGACCCCTTTCGCGGCGGTTCACGCGCGTTGAGCGTTCGAGGTGGGGTCTGACCCCAGGGCTCCTACCAGCTGGCCGGCAGCCGGTTCAGGCCGCGCAGCACGAAGGTCTGGCGCCAGTCGGGATGCTCCGCATCGTCGAGCCTGAGTTGCGGGAAGCGGTGCAGCAGCGTCGATATGGCAATCTCGCCCTCGATGCGGGCGAGCTGGGCGCCGAGGCAGAAGTGGATGCCGCCGCCGAACGACATGGGCCGGATGTTGGGCCGCGAGATGTCGAGCCGGTCGGGGTCGGGATAGGCGGCCGGATCGCGGTTGGCGGCGCCGAGCAGGCACAGCACCGATTCGCCTTTGGCCACGGCGACGCCGCCGACCTCGACGTCCTCCAGCGCCGTGCGGCCAGTGAGCTGCACCGAGGAATCGTAGCGCAGCATCTCGTCGATGGCGTTGGCGATGAGCGCGGGCTTGTCCTGCAGCAGCCGCAGCTGGCCGGGGTTGCGGTGCAGAGCCAGCAGGCCATTGCCGATCAGGTTGACCGTGGTCTCGTGGCCGGCGCCGAACAGCAGGATGATGTTGGCGGTCAGCTCCTCGTTGCTGAGCTTGCCGCCCTCGTCCTCGGCCTGCACCAGCTCGCTGGTGAGGTCGTTGCCAGGCTGGCGCCGTCGCAGCTCGAACAGCGCTCGAAAATAGTCCGCCTGGGCCAGATTGCCGGCGTTGGCCTCGTCGATCTCCGCGCGCGAAAGGGGAACGGGGTCGAGCAGCCGGCCGCCGGTGCGGGCGCCGTGGAAGAACATCTCATGCTCCTCGCGCGGGATGCCCAGCATCTCGCAGATCACGGTGACCGGCAGGCGGAAGGCGAAGTCGGCGATCAGGTCCATGTGGCCCCGGCCCTCCACGCGATCCAGCGTCGCATCGACGATCGCCTGGATGCGCGGGCGCATGTCCTCCACGCGGCGTGCGGTGAACGCCTTGACGACGAGGCCGCGCAGGCGCGTGTGGTCGGGCGGGTCCTGCTGCAGCATCCAGTGGCGCATGCTGCGGTAGACCGGCTCCTCCATCACCTGCTCGCCGAAGCGCCGCGTCATGCGGCCGACAAAATCCTTGCCGAAGCGCCTGTCGCGCAGCACGTGGGTGACATCGGCGTGGCGGCTCGCGACAAAAAAACCCAGCGGCGAGCGATGGACCGGGTCGGTCGCGCGCAGCCGATGGTAGTGCGGATAGGGGTCGGCAATGACCTCCGGCGACATCGGATTGAACAGCGGCTCTGCCGGGGGAGCTTGCAGCGTCTCATTCACGGCGCACCTCGCGGTTGGCCAGAAAACATTCCGGCCAGCATACCATGCTGCCAAATTGACGCGCACCCAAAGCAAACCCACACTGGAGAGCTGTGCAGGGCGCGGCAAGGGAGACACCCATGAAGTTCGGCATCTTCTACGAGCACCAGCTGCCGCGGCCGTGGACCGAGGGCAGCGAGCTCAAGCTGTTCCAGGAGGCGCTGGACCAGGTGGAGCTGGCCGACAAGCTCGGGCTCGACTTCGCCTGGGAGGTGGAGCATCACTTCCTGGAGGAGTACTCCCACTCCTCGGCGCCGGAGGTGTTCCTCGCCGCCTGCTCGCAGCGCACCAGGCGCATAAGGCTCGGCCACGGCATCGTGCTGATGCCGCCCAACTACAACCACCCCGCGCGAGTCGCCGAGCGCATCGCCACGCTCGACCTCGTCTCCAAGGGCCGGGTCGAATGGGGCACCGGCCAGGGCGCCTCCGCCGCCGAGCTCGGCGGCTTCCGCATCAATCCCGACGAGCGCCACGCCATGTGGCTGGAGGCCGTCACCGAAGCCGCCAACATGCTGGTGATGGACCCCTACCCCGGCTACGACGGCAAATATTTCTCCATGCCCTGCCGAAATCTCGTTCCCAAGTCGGTGCAGAAGCCGCATCCACCACTGTGGGTCGCCTGCTCCAAGCGCGACACCATCCACCAGGCGGCGCGCCACGGCATCGGCGCGCTCACCTTCGCCTTCGTCGACCAGAGCGAGGCGGTGAAGTGGGTCAAGGAGTACTACGACATCATCAAGTCGGACGAATGCGTGCCGATCGGCCATACGGTCAACGCCAACATCGCCATGGTGGCGGGCTTCTCCTGCCATGCCGACGCGGAGGAGGCGCGCCGGCGCGGCCTCGACGGCTTCCGCTTCTTCGGCTACGCGCTGGGCCACCACTACATCTTCGGCGAGCACACCCCCGGCCGCACCAGCATCTGGGCCAACTACGAGCAGGCGCGCGACATCCTGCCCGTGACGCCCGGCGCCGGCGGCATCGGCACGCCCGACGAGATCGCCGCCAACATGCGCCGCTTCGAGGAGGCCGGCCTCGACCAGGTGATCTTCCTGCAGCAGGGCGGCAACAACGAGCACGCCCACATCTGCGCTTCGCTGGAGCTGTTCGCCGAGGCCGTGATGCCGGCCTTCAAGAAGCGCCACGCCAGGCGCGAGGCGGCGAAGCAGAAGGAGCTCGCGCCCTTCATCGCGCGGGCGCTGGCCCGCAAGCAGCGCCGGCCGGCGCTGCGCGACAAGGACATTCCCGTCATCGTCGCGCTTGGCGGGCAGCAGGCGCGGCAGGAGTCCGTCGACGGCAAGACGTCCAACTTCGGCCGCGGTAGCGAGATGCAGGTGCCGCTGGAGGACCCGCTGAAGAAGGCGCGGGCGTAGCGCAGCCGCGCAAATCGTATCGAAAAGGTGGACGACAGCCCGCCATGAGCCGCATCGATTCAGAACTGGATTCTCGCGACAGCAATTCCCTCCGTCAGGACGGATATGAAACCGCACTTGCAACAGTCCCGGTTCCAGGCAGCATCGGAAAAATTGCCGTCAGCACCGCTGAGTGCTAGCCGGCACGTCGGGGCTCCCTACTTGCGTAGCAGCTTGGTCTGTTACAGTCGCAACCTCGCGTCCGCATCGGTGGGAACACGACGTGCAGACTGGGCAACGCAGGTCGAAGAGGCGAACCGCGCCGGCGGGCTTGGCAGCGCGCGAGCTTGCCGTGCAGCTGGTTGCCGGCGTGCTGATGCACAAGCGGCCGCTGGAGCAGGTGCTGGCGGAGGCCTCGGCACGGGCTCCGTCGCCGGCCCTGGAGCCGAGGGACCGGGCGCTGGCCCGCGCGGTGGCGGCGACGACGCTGCGCCGGCAGGGCGAGCTGGAATATGTGCTCGGCGCCTTCCTGGAGCGTCCGCTGCCGCGCGACCAGGGCCGGCTGTGGCCGATCCTGCTCACGGGGGCCGCCCAGCTCCTCTGTCTCGACATGGCCCCCCACGCCGTCGTCGATCTGGCGGTGGAGACGACCCGGCGCGACCGCGGCGCGCATCGTTTCGCCAAGCTCGTCAATGCCGTCCTGCGGCGTGTGGCCGAGCGCGGCGCGGAACTGCTGGCGACCCAGGATCGCGTGCGGCTCAACATCCCGGATTGGCTGTGGCAGCGCTGGAGCGCGGCCTACGGGCCCGACACCGCGCGCCGGATCGCCGAGGCGAGCCTCAGGGAGGCGGCGCTCGACATCTCCGTGAAGGGGGACGCGCAGGCCTGGGCCGAACGGCTGGGCGGCCACCTGCTGGCGACCGGCTCGATCCGGCTCGCGTCCCACGGCCGCATCGAGGACCTGCCCGGCTACGCCGAGGGCGCCTGGTGGGTGCAGGATGCGGCCGCCGCCCTGGTAGCGCGCGTTGCCGGCAATGTCGCCGGCCGCACGGTTGCCGACCTGTGTGCGGCGCCGGGGGGCAAGACCGCGGCCCTGGCCGCGGCCGGCGCCCAGGTCACGGCCGTCGACCTGTCGCCGGCGCGGCTCGAGCGGCTGCGCGAGAACCTGAAACGGCTCGGCCTCGCCGCCGAGGTCGTCGAGGCCGACGCGGCGGCCTGGTCGCCAGGCAAAAATTTCGACGTGGTGGTGCTCGACGCCCCCTGCACGGCCACCGGGACCATCCGCCGCCATCCCGACATCCTGCGCCTGAAGGCCCCCGAGGACGTCGCCCGCATGGCCGAGCTGCAGGGCAAAATGCTGGGGCATGCGGCCTCCCTGGTGCGGCCGGGTGGGCGGCTCATCTACGGCGTCTGCTCCTTCGAGCCGGAGGAGGGGGAGCAACAGATCGCGAAATTTCTCGCCGACCACCCCGAGTTCGCGCGCGACCCAATCGTGGCGGCCGAGATCGGCGCGGAGCCCGAGTGGATCAGCGTTGACGGCGAGCTGAGGACCCAATTGTTTCACGTGAAACAATTGCCGCCCGAGCTGTCCGGCATCGACGGCTTCTATGTCGCGCGCCTGCTGCTTCGTGCCTGATCGCGCTTTATCCAGCGCCCAGCCGTGCTTATCCACAACACCTGCACGTGCCCGACGGCCGTTCCCTTGGCGCCGGCGCGGCCCCACGCTAAGCGAGCAGCATGGACAACCCCACCCCGCGCGGGCCCGTGCCTGCCGTGCTGCCTCACGTGCCTTCGCCCGCGCTGCCCGCTCGTTCCCGCCGCACCGCCCGCGAGCACGTCGGCCTTGCCGTGCTTGCTGCGGAGCGTGCCGGGCGCGGCGCGCTGGCCCGCATGCGCCGTTCCCGCCTGCTGCGCTGGCGCTACCGCTCGCCCGCTGCCGACGAGCTGCTGCTGGCGCCGCCCGACTTGCGCGCGGCCGATGCGAGCTTCGCCGACGAGATCGCCGCCGGCAGCTTCGGGCTCGCCGGCGCCGTCGCCAATCTCGGCGGCCGCTCGCCGTTTACCATTGCGCCGCCGAGCCCCGAATGGGCGCGCGAGCTCTTCGGCTTCGCCTGGCTGCGCCACCTCGATGCGGCCGCATCGGACGAGGCCCGGGCCATCGCCCACACCCTCGTCGGCGAATGGCTGCGGCGCGGCCGGCGCTGGCCGCAGGCGTGGGAGCCGCAAGTGGTGGGCCGGCGCATCTCCTCGTGGCTGGCGCACGCGGGTCTGCTGCTCGCCGGCGTCGAGCGCAAACGCTATGCGGCCGTCATGCGCAGCCTCACCGATCAGGTCTCCTACCTCTCCGCATCGTGGCGCAACGCGCCCGACGGCTACCCGCGGCTCGTCGCCCTGACCGCCCTGGTTTACGCCGACCTGTGCATCGCCGGCCACGACCGCCGGCTGACTCGAGCCGGAAAGCTGCTGGCGGCCGAGCTGGAGCGCCAGGTCTCCCCCGATGGCGGCCACATCAGCCGCGATCCGCGCATTCTCGTCGAATTGCTGCTCGACCTCTTGCCCCTGCGCCAATGCTTCGCCGCACGGGCGAGGACGCCGGAGCCGGCGCTGCTGGCGGCCGTCGACCGCATGACGGCCATGCTGCGCCACCTGCGTCTCGGCGACGGCGCACTGGCGCGCTTCAACGGCATCGGCGCGACCGAGCGCGACGCGCTTGCAACCGTGCTGGGTTACGACCAAGACCGGCCGGCGGGCCCGGCGGCGCGTTCGGGCTATGCGCGCCTCGAGCGCGGCTCGACCGTCGTCCTCGCCGATGCCGGGCCCACGCCGGCGATGGAGCTGGCGGGCGCCGCGTGCGCGGGCTGCCTGTCGTTCGAGCTGAGCTCCGGCGCCGACCTCATCCTCGTCAACGGCGGGACGCCCGGCCCCGCGGACGCAGCCAGCCGCCCCGTCGCGCGCGCCACCGCCAGCCACAACACGCTGTGCCTGGGCGAGCAGTCCTCGGCCAGGCTCGTGCGCGATGCCCGCCTCGAAGCCGAGATCGGCGGCCCGCCCCTGCGCGGCCCCGGCCAGGTCACCTGCGAGGTGCGGGAGACCGGCGGCGCCGTCGCGCTCGAGGCCGGCCACGACGGCTACGTCGAGCGCCTCGGCCTCATCCACACGCGCCGGCTCGAGCTCGATGCCACCGGCACGCGGCTGACGGGTTGCGACCGGCTCGCCGCCGCAACGGGCATCCTGCGCTTTGCCTGGGATCTCCCGCTCGCCATCCATTTCCACCTGCACCCCGACGCCGAGGCGCGCATCGGCCCCTCGCCCGGCACGGCCGACCTGCTGCTCGACGCCGGCGAGCACTGGCGCCTGACGGCGGCCGGCGCGGCGGTCTCGATCGAGGCCAGCACCCACTACGCCGACGCGGCCGGCCCGCGGCAGTCGAGCCAGGTGGTGCTGCGCGCACAATGCTACGGCGCCGCCGAGGTCGCCTGGACGCTGGAGCGCCTCAAAGCCGGCCACCCCACCGACCGCCGCACCCGCCGCCTGCGCCGCGCGAACACGCGGCTCGGCGACCGCCTGGCCGACACCAGCGCCGGCTTCGAGCCACCACTTGCGGTCCCGGAAGCCGCGCCATAGCGCGGCTATCCGGGATCTTGCCCGTGGCGATCAACCACGGCGCTCACCACTCGAAGCCGTCGGCCCGCACCACGTCTGCGAACAGATCCCGCCAGGTCGGATTGCGCCTCTCGATCCGCTCGATCTTCCAGTCGCGCCGCCAGCTCTTCATCGGCCGCTCGCCCTTGGAGCCAAACTGCTCGGGCAAAGAGCCGAGGGACTAGCTCGTGCAGCGCGTATCGCTCTTGGGTGCCCCACCTGTGCATCTCCCATCAATGGACCATATGCCGCACAAGCCGAATCGATATAACGGAATGGTGGGGGCTGGCTTGGTTGAGCAGCAGGAGTGCCAATGTACCCTCGCGGTAGTGCCACGAATGCTTCCGTCGATCAGGGCGTGGTGCGCACACGCACCGCATGGAATGAGAGATTCGAGCATTGGGAACGCCCTGCGAGCGACAGCGAGGAAGTTAAGATCGAGCGCGCGGCGCGGATGGTCCGCGACGCCTTGGACGGCCGCGACTTCCTCGGGCTTAAGCACGTACAGGTAATCGGCCAGGGCAGCTACTTCAATAACACGAACACCCGCCTCGAGAGCGACATGGACCTCCGTGTCGACTGGCGGGACACGTGCTTGCTCGTGGCTGACAAGGGCATGGCATTCGACCAAGCTCAGGCGGCTTTGAAACTCGTCTCCACTAGCAATGACGTGTCGGATGTCGCCGCTCATCATCGAGTTCGCGTCTGGCTCGCACTGAGCGACGCGTTCGGCGCGGATCAAGTTGTGCCCGGCAATAAGTCGCTAAAGCTCAAGTCGATTCCCAATAGCCGCGCGCCGGCCGACGTCGTGCCCACGATCCGATGCCTTTACGCCGTCCCGTCCGGCGCGGGCCTCCTGTCCTTGTATCCGCGTGAGGTTGAAGGCGTCGCCATTTACGACCGGGATGGTGGCCGAACAATCAACTTCCCAGCCCTCCATCACGAAAACGGCAAGCAGAAGCACGCCGACACGCTGCGCCGGTTCAAGAAGTTAGTCAGGATCCAGAAGTGCCTGCGAGATGAACTCATCGAGCTGGGATACTTGCGAAAGGGGCAGGTGCCATCGTTCCTGATCGAGTGCCTCGTCTACGCTGCACCCAACTGGGCCTTCCTGGTTGACGAGGATCGATACGACAGGGTACGCCGCGTCCTTGTCGAAATGGCAGACCTGCTCCGCCACCCACTGCGGTGCCTCGCGACGACCGAGATCAACGGAATCAAGCCACTGTTCGGGGCGTTCCTCGGGCAGCAGCAGCCCTGGACTCCGGATGACGCGCGCGCCTTCATAGCTGCCGCCTGGACACGGCTCGAGGCGTGAACATGTGGCAGCTCCTGCCCAGCTACTGGCAGATCACCCTCATAGCTGCAACTGGCATCATGGGCTGGGAGGCGATGCATGCGATCGCAGCCATGATTGGTGGCTCACCGCCTGGATTCCTCCGTAGCGTCTCGCTCCTGGCCACTGCCGTACTAGCCCTTGGGGTGCCGATCGTCGATCATCTATGGCCCCGCCTCATCAGGTCGCTTCCGTGGCTCGAGGCGCTCACGTTCCCCAATTTGAACGGTCGCTGGCGTGGGACGCTGCAGTCCAATTGGAAAGACCCGGTCACCGACCTCCAGATCGGGCCGCGCGAGGTCATCGTCGAGATTCGGCAGAGCCTTCTGTGGATCTCCGTGGCGCTCAGCACAACGGAGTCGCGCTCGAATTCTACGTGGTGCCGGCTTGAAGCTAATCGGCCCGCGCGTACCTTCCGTCTGCGCCATCTATACGAGAATGAGCCGCAGGCCGGAGTCGCCCACCGCAGTGGTAAACACGAGGGAATGTGTTGGTTGGAGATCCGACTTGAGGAGGACCCAAACAGACTTGTCGGCCAGTACTACACATATCGCGCCACGCGCGGCGACATAGAGCTACGTCGCGAAGTAGGAGATGAGCTCGCGGAGCAAAGCCGTGCTGAACCCGTCACGGCATAGTCTGTAAGATAGTGCCCCTTGCCGATGGGCGCATTGCGGTCGTCGAGCGGGCTTCATGTTAAGCCGCCAGGCGCATGCCTGTCGATCGGCCGCGATCCATGCTGACGCGGCGTCGGAACGTCGAAGAAGCCAACAGCCATGACGACCAGGCGGCAACGCCCAAGATCCAGCGCGCCGCCGACCTCGAGGCGATCGAGACAGCCTGTGGCCCCTACAGGCCCCAACGGGCTACATGCTGCGCCGCTGCGCCATCTGCGCGGCGTCGTGCAGCAAGCGCCCCAGCTCTTGCGCCTGCTGCGTGTAGGCCGCCACCTGCTTCTGGGCGTAGCGCTGCTGGATCTCCATGAACTCCTTGAAGTCGCGCGCCCGCGCCAGGTCGCTCGCAAACGCGAAGCTGGTGTCGACATTCTCCTCGGCGTAGCGCAGCGCCCGGGCGTAGACCTCCCGCGCGCTGGTGGCCACCGCATCGGAAGATTTCGACGCCATGTCCTGCGCCTGATGCGCCATGCCCATGAACTGCATGTAGGCGGCACGCGCCTGCTCCACGTTGCGTTCGGCCAGCTCGCGCACTGTGGTCGGGATCTCGAACCGGGGATCTTCGGCCATGAGTAATCTCCTGCAGGTTTCAGTGCCCGGCGCCGAAGCTTTTCGGCCCGCGATTCTCATTGATTATAGCCGTTCTGCTCGGCAAACGCAGCAAGTTGCTGCCGTGCGCTTTGCAGCAGGGTTGCAGGTTGCCCGCTGATGGACGCGCGGGGTGGTTCGCGCTAGAGAGGCTGGGAATCGCTGATTCGCCAATATTTTCAGCGCATGCGCCCGGTTTCGCAACGCCCGAGCTCCGCCCCGTGGATCAGCAGCCGATCCCCTCGACTGCCCCCACCTTCCCCGCACCCGCTATCGGCATCGACGCCGGCGCGGCCTGCCTCGTTGCCGCCAACCCGGGCGGATGGAGAGCCTGGGGTCTCGATCCTGCGACCGTTTCGCCGCCGGTCGCCATCGACGCGGCGATGCCCGCTCTCAACCGCCTGCGCGAGATCGCCAACGGGCAGGATGGCGGGTTCCACGGCGAGGAGGCGCTGACGTTCTGGACGGCGCGCGGGCTCGTGCGGCGCCTCTGCCGGGTGGAGACCCGCGCGGGGCCCGTCCCTGGCGGGGCCGTGACCGTGACGCTGCTCGAGGCGGAACCGGCACGCGGCGCGGCGGCGCAGGCGTCGTCGATCCGGCCCGCGCGCAACGGCATCGCGCGCATCCCAGGCGCCGCCGACGGCCTCCAATGCGAGCGCCTCGGCGTGCCCCGCGAGGTGGCGATGAGCGCCTGGCTCGCCCACGAATTGCGCACGCCGCTGAGCGCCGTCATCGCCTATGCCGAGATCCTGGAGAAGGAGCACTTCGGGCCGCTCGCCAACCCGCGCTACCGCGACTATGCGCGCGACATCTACGCCAGCGCGCGGCACGCGCTCAGCGTGGTCGACAGCCTGCTGCGCGACGAGCCTGCGCCCTCGGTGGTGCCGCCGCTGGCGTTTGCCGACCTCGATCCCGTGGGCGTGGTCGAGAGCTGCCTGGCGGTGGCGCGGCCCTTGGCGGCCCGCGCCGGCCTCGAGCTCGGCGCCGCCTATGCGCCGCGGCTGCCGCGCATCGTCGCCGACGAGCTGAGCCTCAAGCAGATGCTGCTCAACCTGCTCGCCAACGCCATCAAGTTTGCCCGCGCCGGCGACCGGGTGACGGTCACCGTCGCCTGTGACGGCACCGGCCCGCTCACCATCGCGGTCGCCGACACGGGGCCCGGCATGGGCTGCCGGCCATTGGGGTCGGCGGACCAGCCGGCGCAACCCGGCCTGGGGTTGGGCCTGCCGATGACCCGGGCGCTCGCCGCCGCCAACGGCGCCGAGCTGACGATCGAGAGCACGCCCGGTGAGGGCACCCGCGTCACCATCGCCTTCGGCAAGGAGCGGGTGGTGCCGGTTTGAGTGCGGCGCCTGATCCTGGCCGGGGTCGAGACCGTGGATTCGACACGGGCCGCATCAGGGTCTTGACGCTGGTGGTCGTTCCACCTTCCCAATGGCGCCATGACCGACCTCGCGCAGCGCGACCGGAAGGCTTCGCGGTATGCTGCCCTGTCGCCCCGCCGGCTGCAGCGGCTGATCGAGGCGCCCGGCTGGACCCTGTTCGCCGCCGTGCTCGCCGCCGTGATGGCGCTGCCGCTCGCCACCGTCATCGTCCTCGCGCTCGCGCCCGGCGAGAGCGTGTGGCCGCACCTGATGCGCACGGTGCTGCCCGGCGCGCTCGCCGACACCGCGCTCCTGCTCTTGGGCGTCGGCGCGCTGACGCTCACCTTCGGCACCGGCACCGCCTGGCTCACCACCATGTACCGCTTCCCCGGCCGCGGCCTGCTCGACCGCCTGCTGGTGCTGCCGCTCGCCGTGCCGACCTACATCGTCGCCTACGCCTACGTGGAGCTCTTGGACTACTCCGGCCCCGTGCAGGGGGCGCTGCGGGCGCTCACCGGCTGGCGCACCGCCCGGGACTACTGGTTTCCCGAGGTGCGCACGCTCACCGGCGCCATCCTGGTGCTGTCGGCCGTGCTCTACCCCTACGTCTACCTCTCCGCCCGCGCCAGCTTCGTGCAGCAGTCGGTGTGCGTATTGGAGGTCGCCCGCACGCTGGGACGCACCTCGGCCGGCGCCTTCTGGTCGGTGGCGCTGCCGCTGGCGCGACCCGCATTGGCCGCCGGCGTCGCGCTTGCCCTGATGGAGGCCCTCAACGACCTGGGCGCCGTGCAGTACCTGGGCGTCTCCACCCTGTCGGTCAGCATCTACGCCACCTGGCTGCAGCGCTCGAGCCTGGGCGGCGCCGCGCAGATCGCGCTGGTCGCGCTGCTCCTCGTGCTGGCCCTGCTGCTGGCCGAGCGCGCCGCGCGCGGCCGCAGCCGGTTCCACCACACCACCGGCCGCTACCGCTCCATTCCCTTCTCCGATCTCCAGGGCTGGCGGGGCTATGCCGCCGCCGCGCTGTGCGCCGTGCCCGTCATCGCCGGCTTCGCGCTGCCGTTCGCCCTCCTCCTCGTACAGGCCTCCGCCCACGTCGCCGACGCGCTCGCCGCCGGCTTCTGGCGCGCCACGCGCAACAGCGTCGGCGTCGCCGCCGCTGCGGCCGCCGTCACCGTGCTGGTCGGCCTCGCGCTCGCCTACGCGCGCCGCCTGGCGCCCAGCCTGTTCGTGCGCGCGATCGTGCGCGCCGCCGCGCTCGGCTACGCCATCCCCGGCACCGTTCTCGCGCTCGGCCTGCTGATCCCGCTCGCCGCCCTCGACAACCGCATCGATGCGCTGGCGCGCTCGGGCCTGGGCCTCTCCACCGGCCTCATGCTCTCCGGCACCGTGCTCGTGATCGTGCTCGCCTACGCCATCCGCTTCCTCGCCGTGTCGCTTGCCGCGCTCGAGGCGGGCTTCGAGCGCCTCTCGCCCAATCTCGATGCCGCTGCCCGCACGCTGGGCGAGACCGCGCTCTCCGCGCTCTATCGCGTGCACATGCCGCTGCTCGTGCCCGCGCTCGGCGCTGCTGCGCTATTGGTATTCGTCGACGCCATGAAGGAGCTGCCCGCCACCCTCCTCTTGCGCCCCTTCAACTTCGAGACGCTCGCCACCCACGTCTACAGCTACGCCGCGCTGGAGCAGTTCGAGCAGGCCGCGCTGGGCGCGTTAACCATCGTCGCCATCGGCCTGGTGCCGGTGCTGCTCCTGCACCAGGCGGTAGCGGGCGGCCGGGCCGGTGGGACAGGCGGCGGCGCCTTCGGCTGGCTCGCCAGGCGGCTCCCCCGCAGACGCCCACCGGCGCGGGCGTCGTGATGGCTCGACGCAGGTCGAAACGAACTCGACGCCATGCCCGCGGCGGCGGGCACCCACGACACCCTGAACGGTCGCGTCGATCCCGGCCCCCGGCGCGTGGGCCGGGGCAAGCTTGGCGGCATGACGCTGAAGGCAGCCGCCGGTCAATTCATGCAATCGTCGGTAAAGGTCGGGCTAAGCAGGGCCCCGACACCTCCCGCCGGGTCGACCGACGCTATGTCCCGTAAGCTGAAGGAAGGCGGGTGTCGCAATGTGCCAGTAGCAGTAGTTAGCGTCGCCTGAGAAGGGAAAGTGTGGCCAACGCGCATCGTTCACGTCGCCTGGTATGGCCCTCCCGAGGACTTCTCGTACTCCGGCTTTCAGGCAAAGGGCTTTGCGGTGAAGATTCGGGTTGCTATCGTCTTCGCCGAGGGCCGGAGGTCGGGGGGATGCAGAACGCGTTTCGGGCCAAGCGATACGACATCTTCGTAAGCTACAAGCGCGACGACGACGAGGCGCGCGATGTGCTGTGCAAGGCGCTGGAACGGAGCGGGTTCGAAGCCGGTTGGGACAAGAAGATAGGGGCGGGCAATTGGCGCTACCTCCTGCGGCACCATATCAACCAAACGCATGTCGTTATTGCCCTATGGTCCCGGAATGCTGCAGCATCTCCGAACGAGCTGTTTATGGAAATGGCCCATGCGTTTGGCTTGGAAAAACTGCTCCCAGTAAACATAAACAACGCGCCCGTTCCGGAGCAATTTTCCCAGGAAAATTTTCTGCCGTTCGACGGCTGGCAGGACGGGCGGGCGGCAGCACAAGCTGCGTTTATCATATCTGAGGCGCGCTCGATGGGGGCGCGGCCGAGCCTTCCTCCCGAGGCTTCCGTCGACATTAGCGGCCTGCCAACTGGTCCGCCCAGGCTCATCGGCCGGGATGCGGAGATGGCGATGTTGCGCGAAGCATGGCGCGAACAAAACGTCAATGCCGTCGTAATTTATGGACTCGGCGGGGCAGGCAAATCCGCGTTGCTGCGAGCATTCATCAACGAGCGGCTGGCGGCTGGCGGCGACGGGGCGGCACGCATCTATGGATGGTCGGCGTACAGCCAGGGATCGGGCGAGCAGGGACATGCAGATGCGGACCAGTTTATCTTCAAGGCATTGAGTGATTTTGGATACGAGGGCGCGCCGCCGAAGGACCCCGTGGCACGGGCGCACGAGTTGGCACAACTGATCCAGCGAGAGCGCGTGCTGCTGGTGTTGGATGGGCTGGAGCCACTGCAGAATCCTCCGGGGATCAACCGTGGCCAATTCAAAGACAGGGGTCTCGCGGCATTAGTCAAAGCGCTCGGCACTCACAATCCAGGACTGATGGTTCTGACCTCGCGGCAAGAGGTGCGAGAGCTGGAGGGTGCCGGCCCGCGCGTGATTCACCACGAGCTGAACAAATTGTCCCTGGCGGCCGGTGCGGAGCTTTTGGTCGAGTTGGGGGTAAGCGGCCGACAAAAGGACCTTGAGGATGCGGTGCGCGAACTTGACGGTCACGCGTTGTCGGTGAGTTTGCTGGCTACGTACCTGGCCGTAGTATCCGACGGGGACGTGAAGCAGCGCGACCGATTCAAGTTCGGCGAGGCGATGCATGCGCCGACTGCTGCCCCCGGAACGACCCAGATCATGGGAGGATATCTGGAACATCTTGGTGAACTGGCTGCGGATGCGTCGAGGGCGGGCACCGCGGATCGGGTATTGTTGCTGGTGCTGGGTCTTTTTGATCGTCCAGCGGACGGGTCGGCGGTGGAAGTCGTGCTCAAGCATAACATTGGCGGCCTGACGGATAGTCTCTTTGCAGAGCGCGTTGAAAGGCAAGGCTGGTTCCGCAAACGACGGGTGTTGCGGTCAATTGAGCCAAGTGAGCGAGACGTGCGCGTGCGCGACGCAATGGGCCGGCTGCGCAGTCTACGGCTGCTGGCGAAGGAAGATCCGAGTGACCCGCAAGGCCTCGACGCTCACCCGCTGGTACGCGCCTACTTCGCTCAGCACCTGCAAGAGACGGCGCCGGAGGCCGCGCGGGCGGCACACGAGCTGCTCTACCGGCATTACACGTCGGCGGCGCCAGACCTTCCTGACACGCTGGCGGACATGCAGCCTCTATTCCATGCGGTTGGCCATGGCGTGAAGGCCGGGCGGGTACAGGAGGCGTTTCGGGATCTGTATCAACGCCGAATAAGGCGGGGAGGCAGCAGCTATATTGTCACGATGCTTGGCGCGATTGCGGCGGACCTTGCGGCCATCGCCCACTTTTTTGAGGCGCCTTGGACCACGCCCCATCGCGCTCTGAATCCGGGGGAGCAAGCCTCGTTGCTTGGGTCGGCCGCGTACGCGCTGTCCGCATTGGGCCGATTACGCGAGTCTACTGCGCCGCGGAAGTCGGCGCTCGACGGAGCTGTCGCGCTCAAAGATTGGCGGAGCGCGGCGACGCATGGCGCTGGGTTGAGCCAAGCACTTCTGGCCCTCGGCGAGACGGAGCAAGCGATAGCGGTGGCTAGGCAGGCAGTGGCACATGCCGAGCGAAGCGGTGAGGTCGAACAACGCGCAAACTGTATCGGTGAACTTGCGAGCGCTTTGGCTGCCACGGGCGAGCTAGAACGCGCAGCGGCGCTGTTCGCAGAGGCCGTAACGATAACGCGTCAACCAGGGCGACCATCGCCCATGCTCTCCTTTGCTCGGTCTTATGAGCATGGGGATGTGCTCCTGGCCCGGGGTGAGGCGAAGGAGGTTTTGAATCGGGCCCAATCGCAACTCGAACTCGCGCAGGAGTACCGCGGTGTGGGCGTGGGTCTTCACCCGATTGCTTTGGCGTGGCTGCTAACCGGCCGGGCTCAGGACGCGCTCGTCCTCCCTGGGGCCACGGCGAGCCTGAACAACGCGGTCGATGGGCTTCGTCGGGCCGGCAGCGATAGTCTTCTCCCCTGTGCTCTCTTGGCACGTGCCGCGCATCGTCGCCAGCGCGTCGCCATCAGAGAAGGCGAACCTTTAACTCAGCTGCGCCAGGACCTCGACGAGACGGAAGCGATTGCCGAGCCCGAAATGGCTCTCTATCTGACTGACCTCGCCCTGGAACGGGCACGGCTGGCGCTGGACATCCCGGCCAGCGTGCGCGGACCAGAAGATGAGGCCGCACGCCACGTGAAGATGGCGGCCGAGCTGATCGCCGACATAGGATACCACCGCCGCGATGGCGAGCTGCGCGATCTGCAAACCCGCCTCGGCACGGCATCAGCTGCATAACGGCTGGCGCTTACCCGCGGACGGGCCGTTAGCGCTGCAATGAAGCTGTGGCCAAGCTCCCTTGTTCTTCGCTCCCTCTTGAGGCCGGGGAGGGTGGCTTCGCCCGAATTGCGGAATGAGCTGTGGATCGGCGTCGGCGGAAGACCCGGCGCGGGCATGCCAACGCCCGTCGCCGGCATCATGATGTTTGCGCCCGTGCCAACTCGATTAAACCCGAAATTCAGGCTCGCACCCAACCATCGCCTGATGCCAGGGTGTGGCCAGGATCAGGAGACAGTCACAATCGGCAACACCATGTGGCGAGAGCGCACTTTCCGGGTCGGGTCACGACCTGCCTCGCGACGCGTGGCGTCCAGCTGCACTGGTCCGCAAGAGACTTCGCGGGCCGACCTAACGGTTGGATGGCACGCAGTCCGGCTTACCGCTGCACGGTGCCGGCCGGCGCCTCGCTCGTCTGGGCGGGGGCCGGCTTTGGCTCGGCGGCGGCGACGTCCGTGGCCGCGGCCGGGCTGGCGGCAGGAGCCGCGACCTGCGCGCTCGGCGCCGCCTGGGCCTGGGCCTGGGCCAGCTTGGCGGCATCCAGCGCCGCCTGCACGGCCATCTCGTCGGCAAAGTCGTCGCAGGCCGCCGCCGCAGATACCGACAGCGCAAGCGCCGCGGCCGCGGCCAGGCTCTTCAGGATCGCCATTTCGGTCTCCTCCGCATCCGGATGCCTCGATCTTGGCCCATCGCGCGCGCCCGCGCGATCACGAAGCCGTGATCGGGCCCGCCGGCTGATCCGCGCAACGCCCCAATTCCGCAATTCCCCGCCGCCCTCGTTCAACGCGGCGAAGGCGCTGCTAGCTCACCGCGGCGCCGGTCTTCTCGGCAAGCTCGTCCTTGCCGACGCCCGGAGCCAGCTCGATGAGCTTGAGCCCCGATTTGGCGACCTCCAGCACCGCCAGATCGGTGATGATCAGGTTGACCACGCCGACGCCGGTGAGCGGCAGGTTGCACTTGGGCAGGATCTTCTTGTCGATCGTGCCGTCCTTCTTCTTGGCCGTGTGCTCCATGACGACGACGACGCGTTCGACGCCGGCGACGAGGTCCATCGCCCCGCCCATGCCCTTCACCATCTTGCCGGGGATCATCCAGTTGGCGAGGTCGCCGGTCTCCGACACCTGCATGGCGCCGAGGATGGCGAGGTTGATGTGTCCGCCGCGGATCATGCCGAAGCTGTCGGCGGAGGAGAAGAAGCTCGAGCCCGGCAGCGTCGTCACGGTCTGCTTGCCGGCATTGATCAGATCCGCATCGACCTCGTTCTCGGACGGGAAGGGGCCGATACCCAGCAGGCCGTTCTCGGACTGCAGCATCACGGTCATGCCGGCGGGGATGTAGTTGGCAACCAGCGTCGGCAGGCCGATGCCGAGGTTGACGTAAAAGCCATCGCGCAGTTCCTTCGCCGCGCGCGCGGCCATCTGTTCACGGGTCCATGCCATCTTGGGTTGCTCCAGTTGCAATCTGGGTCAGTGGTCAGTGGTCAGTCGTGAGTGGTCAGTGGTGGACGTTTGCCAGCAAGGCCGGTCGTCAGCCGCGAGTGATTGGTGGAGTGCGGACCGTCTTCGATGCTGCGGATCAGCGCGCGCAGCATTTTGCTGGATCTTCGGCCGCATGACAATTTTCCACTGACCACTGACGACTGACCACTCACCACTCACCACTCACCACTCACGCCTTCCTCACCGTCCGCTGCTCGATGCGCTTTTCGGGCGTCGCGTTGAGGATGATGCGCTGGACGAAGATGCCGGGCGTGTGGATCTGGTCGGGATCGAGCTCGCCCACCTCGACCAGGTGCTCGACCTCGGCAATCGTGATCTTGCCGGCGGTCGCCACGTTCGGATTGAAGTTGCGCGCCGTCATCCGGTAGATGAGGTTGCCGGACTTGTCGCCCTTCCAGGCCTTGACCAGCGCCACGTCGGCTTTGAGCGACCGCTCCAGCACGTACTTCTGCCCGTCGAACTCCGCCACCGGCTTGCCCTCGGCGACGATCGTGCCGAATCCGGTCTTGGTATAGAATGCCGGGATGCCGGCGCCGCCCGCCCGCAGCTTCTCGGCAAGCGTCCCCTGCGGTGTGAACTCGAGCTCCAGCTCGCCGGCGAGGTACTGCCGCTCGAACTCCTTGTTCTCGCCGACGTAGGACGAGATCATCTTCTTGATCTGGCGCGTTTGCAGCAGCACGCCGAGACCGAAGCCGTCGACGCCGGCATTGTTGGAGATGGCGGTGAGGTTCCGGGCTCCAGAGTCGCGCACCGCTGCGATCAGCGCTTCGGGAATGCCGCACAGGCCGAAGCCGCCGACGGCCAATACCTGTCCGTCCTTGATCACGCCGTCGAGTGCCGCCTTGGCACTGGGAAAGACCTTGTCCACCTCGAAAACCTCGCTCTTGCTGCCGGCCTGCCGCCGCGCTTCCCACGGGCCCGCGCTTCATAGGCTTGTCCACAAACTGAAGTCGATAGGTGCCCAAGTCAATGTGATGGGACTAGTCTTCGGTCCCTGATTAAATCGTAAGCACCGCGCTCTATGTCATCCCGGCACTTGTTGCCGGGATCCAGCCCTCAGCTTGCTCCGGCGCTCGCGGATAAATGGATCCCGGTGACGAGCACCGGGATGACAGTTTCCTCACACTAGCGGGCGAGCTCGGCCATGTTGCGATAGATGTCGAGAGCCTCGGGGTTGGCCAGCGCTTCCCGGTTCTTGACGTCGCGGCCGTGCACGATGTCGCGCACGGCGAGCTCGGAAATCTTGCCGGACTTGCTGCGCGGGATGTCGGCCACCTGCACGATCCGCGCCGGCACATGCCGCGGGCTGGCGCCGGTGCGGATCTGCTTCTTGATGCGATCGCGCAGAGCATCGTCGAGGGTCAAGCTGGGCTTCAAGACGACGAACAACACAACGCGCACGTCGCCGTCCCAGTCCTGGCCGACGACGATCGCCTCCTGCACCTCGGGGAGTTGCTCGACCTGGCGGTAGATCTCGGCCGTGCCGATGCGCACGCCGCCGGGGTTGAGCGTGGCGTCCGAGCGGCCGTGGATGACGATGCCGCCGTGCTCGGTCCACTCGGCGAAATCGCCGTGGTGCCAGACGTTGGCAAAGCGCGAGAAATAGGCGGCCCTGTACTTCCGGCCGTCCGGGTCGTTCCAGAAGCCGATCGGCATCGACGGGAACGGGTTCCTGCACACGAGCTCGCCCTTGCCGTGCTCGACCGGCTTGCCGTTCTCGTCGAACACGTCGACGGCCAGCCCCAGCGCCGGCCCCTGGATCTCGCCGCGCCACACCGGCTTCACCGGAATGCCGAGCACGAAGCAGCCGCAGATGTCGGTGCCGCCGGAGATGGAGGCGAGGTGCAGGTCTCCCTTGATCGCCGCGTAGACGTAGTCGAAGCCCTCCGGCGCCAGCGGCGAGCCGGTCGACAGCATCGCGCGCAGGCTCGCAAGGTCGTGGCTCTTTGCCGGCGCCAGCTCCGCCTTCTTCAGCGCGTCGATATATTTGGCGCTGGTGCCGAAGTGCGTGCACCTCTCCGCCTGCGCATAGTCCCACAGGATGTTGCCGTCGGGGTGGAACGGCGAGCCGTCGTAGAGCAGCAACGTCGCGCCCTGCGCCAGGCCCGACACCAGCCAGTTCCACATCATCCAGCCGAGCGTGGTGAAATAGAACAGCCGGTCGCCGTCCTTGATGTCGGAGTGCAGCCGGTGCTCGCTCAGGTGTTTCAGCAGCGTGCCGCCGGCCGAGTGCACGATGCACTTGGGCATGCCCGTGGTGCCGGAGGAGAACAGCACGTAGAGCGGCTGCGCGAAGGCCAAGCGCTCGAACGCGAGCGGCTCGGCCTTGCGCGCGCTCACCGCATCTTTCCAAGTTTGCGCCCTGCGCCCGCTGTGGATCAGGCTGGTGTTGAGGCCCTGCGCCACGTCCTGGTCGCGACCGAGGTAGGACACGACGATGACGCTCTTGACCGTCGGCAGCTTGGCGGCGATCTCAACCAGCTTGTCGGCGATGTCGATGGTCTTGCCGCCATAGGTGTAGCCGTCGCAGGCGATCAGCACCTTGGGCTCGATCTGGCCGAAGCGGTCGAGCACGCCCTGCGCCCCGAAGTCGGGCGAGCAGGACGACCACACCGCGCCGATCGCGGCGGTGGCGAGCACGCTGACGATCGCCTCCGGCATGTTGGGCAGGATGGCGCCGACCCGGTCGCCGACACCCACGCCGGCCTCGCGCAGGGCCGCGGCGGCGCGGGCTACTTCCGCGCGCAGCTCGCTCCAGCTCAGCCTACGCTTGACCTTGTCCTCGCCCCAGAACACCAGCGCGTCGCCGGCGCCGTCCTTGCGCAACAGGTTCTCCGCGAAGTTGAGCCGCGCGCCCGGAAAGAACCGCGCGCCCGGCATCTTGCCCGCGTCGGCCAGGAACGGCGGATCGCCCTTGTCCCCCAATACACCCGTGAAGTCCCACAGCGCGGACCAGAACTCGGCGGCAGATTGGGTCGAGTAGCGGTGCAGGTCGTCGTAGTCGGCAAAGGACTTGCCCGCGCGCGATGCCATCCAGCCTGAGAAGGCGCCCAGTGTGGTTTGGGCTGCGCGCGTTTTCTCGGGTCTCCACAACGGATTGCTCATGGTCTCATCCCGCAGCGGTTGCACTGGGTTGCACTGGCCCTTGCCGGCATTTTGCGCTATGAAGGGCTCAAGGGGGGAGCGTCGATCTCGAGGCGCACGCAGAAAAGTGGGCATTACAGTCCAGCTTGCGCTCATCGGCAACGGTTTGTAAAAGCAGGTGCGGTGCGCAAGCTTCGACTGCGCCATGCAGTCGGCTAGATTGCCTTTGCGGGTTGGCAGCGCCGGCGCGACCGAACACAAGCCAGGCGAAGTCAAGGGCCAAGTGCAGGCATGAGACGCAAGCACGTCATTTCGCGCTTTACGACGCTGTTCTTCGCCACCCTTGCCTGTCTGCTGCTCGCCGTGCTCGGGCCGATGCTGCTCAGCCAGCGCGCCCCCGACGAGCCGTTCTCCGGCTATTCCGTGATGGCCTCGCCGCGCGACATGCACGTCGTCATGGCCCCCATCCGCCTGAGCGACACCCCCGATCTGACGCTCAGCCGCGGCGCCCTCTATGCCGACGGCAATGCGGCCTCCGGAACCCCCATCTCCCGCTTCGTCCTCGACGTGCCGGTGTTCCACCTCAACGCCTCGGGCTTGCGCGCGCGCCCGCCGATCGAGAGCAGCTTCGCCGACACCATCACCGGCAGCATCGCCACCGCCGACATCGCGCCCCTGCTGGTCGAGCAGCTGATGGTGATGGGGTTCGATGCGCTCACCCTGCGCCGCGGCACGCTCTATGTGGCGGCCGCCGACGGCAGCACGGAGACGCTGAGCGACATCCAGGCGGAGCTGACCGGTTGGCGCAAGGGGCAGGTGACGAGCCGGGGCAGCTTCACGATCCGCGGCCAGCGGCTCAACTTCGATGCCACCGTGGCGCCGCCGGCGGAAAAGCGCACGCCTGCACGCTGGCCGACCAGGCTGACCCTGAAAGGCGACTTGCTGGAGGCGAGCTTCGATGGCCATCTCGATGCCGCAGCCGACTTGCAGCTCATCGGTCAGGGCGAGGTTTCGAGCCCGAGCCTGCGCCGGGTGGCGCGCTGGTTCGGCGTGCCGGTGCCCAATGCCGACGGCCTCAACGGCGCTGCCATCAGGGGCCAGGTCAACTGGGGCGGGCGCATCCTGCGCGTCGAGGACGCAAGGCTCACGATCGACGGCAACGAGGCCGCCGGTACGCTGGCGCTCAACCTCGCCGGCGACCGCCCGCTGATCGACGGCTCGCTGGCGTTCAGCGCGCTGGATCTCACGCCCTACGTCGAGGCGGCGCGCTCGCAATCCTTCCTGTTCGACCGCCAGACCGCGTCCTGGTCGGCCTTCGATCTGTCGTTTCCCATCATCCGCCATGTCGATGCCGATGTGCGCGTGTCGGCGCCCAAGGTCACGCTCAAGGGCTACGGCCTCGGCCGCGGCGCCGCCACCATCACCGTGCGCTCGGGCAAGCTGCTCGCCGACATCGCCGAGCTCGAATTGCTCTCCGGCAAGGTCAGTGCGCAAGTTACGGCCAGCACCAACGAGATCGTCCCGCGCTACACGCTGCGCGGCAAGGTCGAAAGCTTCGAGGCGGGCCCGGCCGCGGCCGCGCTGTTCGGCGCCGCCGTGCTCACCGGCCGCTCCACGCTTTCCCTCGACATCGAAGGCGCCGGTCAGACGCCGGCCGAGCTGCTGCGCCGGCTGTCCGGCAAGGCGGCGCTCGCCATGGCCGACGGCGGCCGCGTGACGCTGGACGCCAAGGCCCTGCGCGCCGCCGGCAAGGCCAATGGTCCGCCGGGCTGGGGGCTTCTGGCCAAGGGCCAGAGCAGCCTCGAGCAGGTCGAGGCACGCGCGCTCATCCGCGACGGCGTGCTCATCACCGAAATCGTGCAGGCCCGCTCCGGCGCCGCCGCCCTTGCCGCCGCGGGACGCGTCGATCTGGCCGAGCGCACCCTCGATCTGCAGCTGTTCATGAAGCCCGGCGCGCCGACCGACCGGCCGCTCAAGCCGTCCGACATGGCCGGCGCGGAGGCGGTGACGGTCAGGGGCTTCTGGGAGGAGCCGCTGGTGCGCGGCGAAGAGCCCAGCGCCGACACCCAAGGCCGCTGATCACCGCGAGGCACGCGATTGCCCTCCCCTTGACGGGTAGGGATTAGGGGTGGGGTGAGAGGCTTGCCGGCGGTCGTTTTCATCCATGGCATCGGCGGGGCGGCCCGCGTCTGGGCCGCGCAGGTGGCGAGCTTCTCGGCCCGCGGATTTGCGCCGGTGGCGCTGGACCTGCCGGGCTATGGCGGGCGGC
>Ga0209726_10002043_pt1 | contig 30687 bp, 31 predicted proteins | sample Subgrocontami54m_FD_187453 | JGI IMG/M metagenome (GOLD analysis project Ga0209726, IMG submission 187453) | Subsurface groundwater microbial communities from S. Glens Falls, New York, USA - GMW46 contaminated, 5.4 m (SPAdes) (version 3) | ecosystem: Environmental > Aquatic > Deep subsurface >... | reverse complement strand
AGTTCCAGTCCGCGGGCCGTGGGCGGCGTGGCCGGCGCTGGCACAGCGCGCCCGGTGCAGGGCTCACGTTTTCGCTCGCCCGACGCATCCGCCGCCCGGTGTCTGCGCTGTCCGGACTTTCGCTCGCGGCGGGCGTCGCCGTCGGCCGCACGCTGCGCGGACTGGGCGCGAACGTGGTCGAACTCAAGTGGCCGAACGACCTGGTCGCGCATGGCGCAAAGCTCGGCGGCATCCTCGTGGAAACGAAACCTTCGGACGGCGCAGTGCTCGCCGTCGTCGGCATCGGCATCAATTGCCGCCGCATCCCCGGGCTCGATGCGCGCCTTCGACGCCAGACCATTGCGCTCGAGCAGCTCCTGCCTTCGATGCCCTCGCGCAGTCTGCTCGCAGGGCGGATCGCAGCCGCGATGCTGCGGGCGATCGAATCGTTCGAGACCGACGGCCTGGATCGCCTGCGCGAAGACTGGGAAGCGATGCACGCTTGCGCCGGACAACGCATCCGCGTTCGGCTCGCCGATGGACATCTGCTCTCGGGGATCGCTGCCGGTCTTGCGCGCGACGGCGCCCTGCGCCTTCGCACGCGCAGCGGCATTCGCGAAGTCCATTCCGCCACGGTGGTGAACGCACGGGCAGGCATCGCGCCCCGAAACCGGGTCGCCGCATGAACCTGCTCATCGACGCCGGCAATTCGCGCGTCAAATGGGGCTGGCACGACGGCCGGCGCTGGACCAACATCGCCATGGTCTCGCTCATCGAATTCGCCGCCTCGAGCGACCACATCAACCCGTTTTCCGCGACGCACTCGGACCCGGCGCACATCGTGATCTCGAACGTCGCGGGCGACGGCGCGCACCAGCTGCTGGTGAACTGGACCAGCATTTTCGACGCCGAACCCCTGTGGCTGAAGGGCGAGCCGGAACGCTGCGGCGTGCGCAATCGCTACGACCGCCCGGAGCAACTCGGCCCCGACCGCTGGGCCGCGCTGGTCGCGGCACGCGCGATGGAGGCGCGCTCCTGCCTCGTCGTCAATGCGGGCACCGCCACGACGGCCGACCTGCTCTCGGCGGAGGGCGAATTCCTCGGCGGCCTGATCCTTCCCGGCGTCGAACTGATGCGATTCGTGCTGCACGAGCACACCGGAAGGCTGCCGGTGCAGGTAGGCAATTTCGTCGAGCAGCCGCGCAACACGATCGATGCCATCGAGAGCGGATGCCGCCATGCGCAGGCCGGCGCGATCGAGCGGATGTTTCGCGCCATGCCCGCGGGCTCGGTCTGCCTCGTCTCGGGCGGCGGCGGTCCGGCGCTCTTCGAGCGGCTCGACCTGCCTGCGCGGTACGTCGAGAACCTGGTGCTCGAAGGCCTGGCGCGAATCGCCGGATCCGCCTGACCATGCGGGCCTGGTTTCTGCTGCTGATTGCGGCCAATCTCGCGTTCTTCGCCTGGTCGCAGTACCTCGCGCCCCCCGACGGCGGCACCGACCCGGCGCCGTTGTCGCGCCAGATCGACGCGGACAAGCTGAAGGTGGTCCCGCCCACGGGAGTCGGCGCGCCGCGCACGGCGTCGTTGCCCTGCCTCGAATGGGGCAGCTTTCCGAGCGCCGACACCGCTCGCCCGGAGCAACTGCTCGAGCCGCTCGCCCTCGGCCCGCGCCTCGCCCAGCGGCGCGGCGACGAGACCGCGCACTGGTGGGTCTATCTGCCGCCGCAGGGCAGCCGCCAGGCCGCCCTGCGCAAGGCCGACGAACTGAAGAAACTCGGTGTGGACGAATATTTCATCATGCAGGAGGAGGGCCGCTGGCGGTGGTCGATCTCGCTGGGGGTGTTCCGCAGCGAGGAGGCTGCGAGAGCGCGCCTCGAATCCATGCAGTCGCGCAGGCTGCGCGGCGCGCAGGTCGGCGAGCGCGACACCCAGTTGGCGCGCGTCTGGATCCAGGTGCGCGACGTGGACGCCGCGCTGCAGGCGAAGCTGAAGGACATCGCGCAGGCGCTGCCGGGCACCGAACTGCGGGAGTGCGCCTCGGGCAACTGACGCTGGGCGCAAAATGCGCCATCCGCCGATCCGGGTGCATGCCATGACACCCTGCTTCATCGGCTCCTCGCTCGTTGGCGGGAGCCATTCTCTCAAGCCATGACTGGTCCAAAGAACCCTGGCAAGTCAATGCCAAGAGTTGTTTGGCGGAATGGATGAAGGCGGTCTCCCGGTTGCCATTCTGCACCGCTTGCCAGCTATGTCGTATTTGACATAGACTCCGCGAGTGCCGGCATCCGACAAGCCGCTCCTGTGGCTGCACGGTGAGGTGAAGTCGCCGCCGTTTTCGCATGCGGCACGCATCGAGACGGGTGTGTTCTTGCGGCGGCTGCAGCGCGGCGAACTGCTCGGCTTGCCCCACAGCCGCCCGATGCCGGACATCGGCCGGGGCTGCCACGAGCTGCGGATCGCCGACCAGACGCGCACGTGGAGAATCATGTACGCCATTCGGAGCGATGCGATCGTGATTCTCGAAGTGTTTGCGAAGACCGCGCGGGCGACGCCGACCGACGTCCTGCGAACATGTCGCAAGCGCTTGGCACGGTACGGATCGGCGGCACGGGAAAAGGAGTCGAAACGATGAAAGCATCGAAACTGAAGCGGCTGCAAGCCGCGGGCTGGAAGGCCGGTTCGGCAGCGGAGTTTCTGGGATTGAGCGGCCAGGAGGCCGCGCTCGTCGATCTCAAGCTTGCGCTCGTCACCGCGGTGCGTGCGACGCGCCGAAAGCGCGGCATCTCCCAAATCGACCTCGCGCAACGGATGCGTTCGAGCCAGTCGCGCATTGCGAAGATCGAGGCCGGCGACGCGAGCGTCTCGCTGGACCTGATCGTACGCGCGCTCATCGCTGCCGGTGCGAGCCAGAAGGACGTCCAGCGGGCGTTCATTGCGATCGGATGATCCGGCGCACACATTCCAGCCGAGCGGCAATGCAGGCGCGGAAAGCGCGCGGCGCTCAGGTCGGCCAGCGCGATACCCAGGTCGCGCGCGTCTGGATCCAGGTGCGCGACGTGGACGCCGCGCTGCAGGCGAAACTCAAGGAAATCGCGCAGGCGCTGCCGGGCACCGAACTGCGGGAGTGCGCTTCGGGTGGTTAGTCCTGGGCGTAGAATGCGTCATCAGTGAATCCGGGCGAGCGCAATGAAACCTTTCTTCATCCGAGCCGAGTGGGACGAGGAAGAATCGGTCTGGGTTGCAACCAGCGACGACGTTCCCGGCCTGGCGACTGAAAGCGCCACGCTCGAGGCGCTCGTCCAGAAGCTGAAGATCATGGTGCCGGAACTGCTCGACGCCAACGGCGTGCTCATGAACGGGGACGTTGCCTTCGAGTTGCTGACTCGTCGATTTGAGATCGCCCGCGCCGCCGCCTGATGGCGGATTTCACTCCGGATCTCAAGCGTCTGCTGCGCGACGTGATATTGAAACCGGTTGGCCTGCCGATTCAATTCTGAACGGATAACGCAGGGATCAATGAACCGCAAGGCGCACTTGCTTGCCAATGCGCGCCAACATGCCAACCAGCGCGTCGATGGTGAACTTGTCGACCTTGTGATTGACCATGTCCGATACTCGAGGACGCGTCACGTGGAGCACTTCCGCCGCCACCGCTTGCGTGATGCCTGCGTCACTCATCCATCCGGCGATCTCGTCCATGAGCTGCCGTTTCAACCTGATCGATTCATCGATTTGGGAATCAGCCTGCGCAAGCAAACGTCTCGCTTCTTGCGGTGAGAACCCCAGGTCAAGAAACACGTTCCCACCCGCCTTGGTGCGATGGCGCGATTTCGTATCGATCGTCATTTCGCCGCCTTTCTCTCTCGAACGACTGCCCGATAGCGGACCCCGGCAACCTTGACGTCACTCCTGGCGGTCTTACGGGCCTTTTTCTGGAAGCTGTGCAGCACGTAAATCGCCTCCTCGAACTTGGCGACGTACATCACCCTGTACCAGCCGTCGGCGCAGTTGATGCGGATCTCGTTAACTCCGGGTCCCATTTCTGGAAACGGGCGCCAATCATCCGGAGGTTCGCCTCGTTGCACCTTGCGCAGTTGCTAACCGGCCAGTTGCCGTGCCGTTTCAGGAAACCCCCGCAAGTTCTCGAGCGACGACCCCCGCCAATCGATTGGCTTGTCCATCTACGCGAGCAGTGTATTAAATTTTATACAAGACGGCAAACGCCATTCGCCACGCCGCGGCCTGATGTCGACTGTCAGGCAGGATCTCAGGTGCCTGCTGTGCGATGCTGGCCGCGGCTTCGAACGAAAAGCAGGCCGGAACGGGACGAGGTTCCGCGTGCTTGCTCTTCGCCTGCTCCCCATGTGACTCGAACTCACCGAGGGGTAAGTCTTTGATTAGTGGTGCTGGTGCGCCGACTCGAACGGCGGACCTACTGATTACGAATCAGTTGCTCTACCAACTGAGCTACACCAGCACGGCGAACCTGGCTGCGGCGAGGTGTGGAATCTATCACAAAGGCTGCCGCTCGTTCCGTCGAAACCGCCGCCGGTCGGGATTGCTTTGCCGGCGGGATTCCGTAACCTCTAGCATCTCCAACCGCAAAGGACCGAACATGCGCCGCATCCGGGGATTCACGCTGATCGAATTGATGATCGCAGTCGCGGTCATCGGGATACTCGTCGCCGTCGCCTACCCCTCCTACGACAGTTACATGAAGCGCACGCGCCGCTCGGACGCGCAGCAGCTCATGCAGGACATCGCGACGCGGCAGTCGCAGTACATCCTCGACGCGCGCAGCTACAACGCCACGATCAGTGCGGTGAACGTCAGGTCGCGCAAAGACTGGACTTGCGCCGCGACCTGCACGAGCACGTACTACACGATCAGCGTCGCCGTGGACAACGCGGCGACTCCGCCCACCTTCACGGTCACCGCAGTGCCGGTCGTCGGAAGCGCGCAGGCTGGCGACGGCACGCTGACCCTGGACCAGGCCGGCGCCAAGACGCGCGGCGGAAACCCCGGGTGGTGAGGCGCGCATGACTTCCTCCTTCAATCGGGCGTTCGGTTCAATGTCGCGCGGATTCACGATCCTCGAATTGATCATGGTCGTCGCCATCGTCGCGATTCTCGCCGCGGTCGGCCTGCCTTCGATGCGCGACTTCATCCGGGGGGCGGAAATACGCGACGCGTCGTCGGAGTTTTACGCAGCCCTGATCGCCGCGCGCTCCGAGGCGATCAAGCGCCGCGCGAACGTCGTCGTGACGCGGGCGAACGGCAGCAACTGGAATGGCGGCTGGACCGTCGTCGGCGGCGGCGCAACGCTGCAGAAGATGGATCCGCTCTCGACGAACGTGGCGGTATCCACGAACGTGACGAGCGACATCACCTACGGTTCGAACGGCCGCGTGTCTTCGGGCGCGCAGACGGTCGTCTTCCATATCGCCGGCGCACCGACCATCCAGGCGCGCTGCGTCGGCGTCGATGCGACGAGTGGATTGCCGCGCACGCGAACGGACACGAACAGGGACGCATCCGATGGCTGCAACTAGAAACCGCTCGTCAGGTTTCAGCCTGCTCGAAGTGCTGCTGACGCTGTTCATCGTCACCGTCGGTCTGCTCGGTCTCGTCGGCATGCAGGTCGTGGCGCAGGAGGCCGAGGCGGAGTCCTACCAGCGCGCGCAGGCACTCGTGCTGATGAACGACATCGTCGACCGGATCAACACCAACCGCAAAGCCGCCATTTGCTACTCGATCACGACCGATCCGAATAGCGGCGCGCCGCACCTGGGAACCGCCGGCACCGGGAAATACGCCATCGGCTCCTATTCCTGCCCTTCTCTGGCGACCAATCCGCTCGCCGTCGCGCGTGCGCAATTCGATCTTCAGGCGATCGACGACCTGCTGCTCGGCGCAACCGAGACGACCGGCGGCGGCGCCACCCGGGTCGGCGCGATGCTCGGCGCGCGCGCCTGCATCGGATTCGACGCGGCGACCCAGACCTACTCCGTGGCGGTGGCCTGGCAGGGCCTGAACCCGACCTTCTCGCCCGCGACCTGGGACGCGCTCAAGACACCGGCGTACGCGCGCAACTGCGCACTCAGCCGATTCGGCGCCAACGACGCGCAGCGCCGCATCGTGTGGACCACGTTCCTCGTCGCCAACCTGAGTTCCTGACATGACCGCCCGCATGCATCGCAATTCACGCCAAGCCGGCCTTTCGATGATCGAGTTGATGATCGCGATCGCGATCGGGCTGCTGATCCTCGCTGGCCTGGTGACGATCTTCGCGAACGCGAGCAACACGCAGCACGAGCTTCGGCGCACCGCCCAGCAGATCGAGACCGGGCGCTACGCCATGGACGTGCTGACGCGCGACCTGCAGCTCGCCGGGTTCTGGGGGCAGTTTCGCTATTACACCACTCCGGCCGCACTGCCCGATCCCTGCCTCTTTACGGACACCGACCTGACGAACGCGATCGGGCTGTCGGTGCAGGGCTACCAGGCCCCGGCGCTCAATGCAAAACCGGTTCCGCCGGCGGCCTGCAGCACGTGGATCCCCACGGCAAACCTGTCCGACGGCAGCGACATCCTGGTCGTACGCCGCGCGAGCACGGACTTCGTCACCTCCGGCACCGTCACGACCGCCGGCGATACGTACATACAGAATAATCCTTCGGAAATTGCGGTTCAAAGCGGGGGCGGCACCGTCTCGTGCACTTCGACTGCGTCCGGAACCGTCGCCACGATCCTCAGGCGGTGCGCGGTCCCGTCGGCAGTCGACGTTTGCGCCGCGACCTGCCCCACGAACCCCGGGGGCTACATCCGGAAGTACGAAGTGCACGTTTATTTCGTCGCGCCCTGCAACGTGCCCACGGGCGGCGGCAACGTGTGTACCGGCGCGAGCGACGACGGCGGACGGCCCATCCCGACGCTGAAGCGCCTCGAACTCGCCAATGTGGGCGGGGCACGATCGTTCAGGGTCGTTCCGCTTGCCGAGGGCGTCGAGTTCATGAAAATCGCCTACGGCATCGACGACACGCCTGCGACGGTGAATACCGAAACCGAACTCGTCGGCGACGGCTCTCCCGACCGCTACATGCTCGCGCCTACGCTGACCGACTTCAGCAATGCGGTGACCGTGCGGGTCGATCTGCTGGTGCGCAACCCGGAGCCCTCCTCGGATTACGTGGATCCGAAGACCTACCAGCTGAGCGTCGATCCGGCCGCGCCGGCAAACGCCGCCTACACCATCGTGCCGGCGCAGACCAATTACCGCCGGCACGTCTACAGCTCGGAAGTGCGCCTCGTGAACCTGTCCGCCCGCAAGGAGATCCCATGATGCGCCGCTACCGCTCGCAGCGCGGCATGACGCTCATGATCGCGATGGTGATGCTGGTGGTCATCACGCTGTTCGTCGTCTCGATGATCCGCCTGAGCAGCACCAACACCGCGATCATCGGCAACATGCAGGCGCAGAAGGCCGTCGAGGCCGAAGCCGAGCAGGCAGTGGAAATCGCGCTCGGCTCGTATGCGTTCTTCGACGACGTGATCAAGAACCAGAACAGTTGGGCCGCCAACCAGTCGACGCTCGCCTACTCGGCCTTGTGGGCGGCGTACAAGCCGGCCGGCGCGGGCGCGACCGCACCGGCGACTCAGTCCGGCACGATCACCCTGTACCGCCCGCAGTGCCTGTATTTCGAGACCGCACGTGGCTACAGCGCCCTGTCGGGCGTCGCACCGCAAGATACGTTCTGGGACGTCCGCGTGGACGCGGCCGACGCGTTCACGAGTTCCACGATCGAAACTCACCAGGGCATCCGCATGCGGCTGCCCGCGGGCAACTGCCCGTAACGGAACACGATGCCCGAGAACGGCAAAGAGGACATGACGATGAAAACGCTGCTCAAGGCTCTCAAGCACAGTGCGCTGATCGCGCTACTTGCGGTCACTGCTGCGCCCGCGCTCGCAGCGGTCGATCTCGTCGGGGACGACACGGACCTGTTCACGACGAACCCGAACGTCCCGTCGTCGATTCCGAACGTCCTGATCATCCTCGACAACACCTCGAACTGGAATGCGGCAAATCAGGGATGGCCGGCGATCGTCGATGCGGAGTGCAATGCATTTCTCACGAACATGGGCACGAAGCAGGGGGATGCAGAAATCTGCGCCATCTACAAGGTAACCAAAAGGCTTAACGCTAACGTGCGCGTGGGAATGTCCATGTACGCGGACTCCTCTAACGCCGCCGGATATGTCCGCTTCCCGATGCTGGCAATGACGGATGCGAACAAGGCGGACTTGCACAACGCGCTCTTCTACACGACGACGAACAATCCGCGGTACACCGGACCTTCGTCGATGGCACCTGGACGCGCATTCAACGACGCGTTCCGCTACTTCAACAGCCTCGGCACCTACACGGGGGTCGCGGCCCTAGATCCAGGCAATCTGGATCCTCCAGTCGACCAAAATCCGCCGCAAGCTGACGTGCGTGGCTATACCTCGTCCGCCAGGACCGTGTTCAAGTTTCCTGCAGACGCGAATACGAACGCCTGCGGATATGACTACATCATCTTCATCGGCAACGGCATGCCGTCCAAGGACGCTAACACCTGGCCCACTGAGTTGCAGGCCGCGGCGGCACTGCTCAACGACCCGGCGGTGACGCCGAACTTGAACGTCCTCCAGAACACAGGCGTCAATCCGGACGTCTGGTCGCGATTCCTGTTCCAGTATGGCGTCAAGGTCAACACCGGCATCTACCGCCACGTCACGACGCACACGGTGAACGTTTGCAAGGACCAGTGTAGCGCCGACTGGGGGACCGTACTCGAGAACACCGCCGAAGTGAGCCAGGGCCTGTACCGCAAGGCGACCGACCTCGATTCGATCGTCAAGGCGTTGACCGAGATTTTCGAAACGATCCAGGCCGTCAACTCGGTGTTCGCAGCGACGACGCTGCCGGTATCGATCAACGTGCGCGGCACGAACCTCAACCAGGTGTACATCGGCGTGTTCCGTCCCGATGCGCAACTGAGCCCCCGCTGGTGGGGAAACCTCAAGCAGTACCGCCTCGGCGTGGCGAACGCCTCGACCGGCGCGCTGCAACTGGTGGATGCGAACGGCACTGGCGCCGTCAACCTCAACACGGGCTTCGTGCTCAACACCGCGACCAGCATCTGGAGCGAGACCGTCTCCCCTGCCGGCAGCGGGTTCTGGGCGTTCCGTGGACCGAATTACGATCCCACCGACTCCGGGAAGGACCAGGACGCGCCGGACGGCGACCTGGTGGAGAAGGGCGGCGCGGCGCAGAAGATCAGGCAGGTCTACCCCCTGCCGGATTCGACGGCTGCGCAGACCCGCAAGATCTACACCTGCACCGGAACCTGCACGGCGGGCAGCACGCTTTCGAGCTACCTCTTCAACAACGCGAATACCGATGTAACCTCGACCGCACTCGGCACGTTCATCACGCAACCGGTCACCAGCATCACCGCGTCGGGCCAGACCGCTACGGTCACGATGCCCGTCAACACCTTCCTCGCCGGGGATCAGGTCGTGATCGCAGGTGCCATTCCAAGCCTGTACAACAGCGCGTCGGGCTCGTTCTTCTCGGTGCTTTCCTCCCCCGCGCCGACGGCGACGCAGTTCAGCTACAGCGTTGCCCCCAGCACACCGGACGCGACGCGCGCCTATGTCAATTTCCCGGTCCTGGCGGACAACAAGCTGACGCCCGGAACGGACCTCGTGACCGTCACCGGCGCGACGCCGGCCGGGTACAACGTCACCAACGCAGCGATTTCGGCGGTCGCAGGCAACGCAAACCAGTTTTCCTATGCCCTCACTCCGACGTACCCGACCACGGCGGCATCGGGGTACACGGTCACCGGCGTGCGTCGCGTTTCGGCCGGAAACATGGTCTGGAACAGCGGGACGAGCCTCGTCACGGTCACGCTCACCAACCACGGATTCCTCAATGGCGGCAATGTCACCGTCACGGGAGCGTCGCCCGCGGATTTCAACGTGCCGAACGGCTCCGGATCCGGGGCCATCACGGTGACAGGCGCGAATTCCTTCACCTTCCCGCTGTCGACCGTACCGCCCGGAGGCACGACCACATCGGCCATCGCGACGCTCAACGATCACGGGTTTGGCTCGGGCGACACTCTGGTGATTACCGGAGCGAGCCCCGCGGCGTTCAATACGGTCGCCGCCGGTTCGACGCTCAGCAACGTTTCGGCCAATGACTTCACGTACACGACGAGTGCCGCAGTCTCGGGTACCGCGACAGGCACGATTCAGGCCCAGCGGTTCGTGAGTGGCGATCGGGACACGTTCGCTGTCAGTGCGGCATCGATCGGTAGTGGATCGAATCAGGACAAAATTACGTTGACGATCGGCGCCGGCACCGCTCTGATCGCCGGTCAGGCCATCCACACGTTCGTCGTAGGGGACAAGGTTGCGATCAAGGGTGTCACGTGCACACCCCAAGGCGGCGGCACTCGGACCTGTTCGACGACCGCGCTTGATCCACCGGCAGTCACGGATCCCGTGTATACGATCACGCTCACGGCGGTCGGAGCCAACAGCGTTACGTTTTCCGCCGGAGGCAATGTCAGTGCGGTCGCACTTAGCACTGCCAAGGTGTTCTGGACTGGCCCGACGCTTTCCACGCCCGCCAAGACGCTGACCAGCGTCACAGCAGGCCCGACCGCGGTCACGGCCACCGGCACGATCTACGTGCGGCAGGCGGGCGACCTGACCAGCAAGGTCAACTCGATCGCCAACCAGGCCTCCGCCACCGGGACGATCACGGCGGCGCGCTTCGGCAGTTCGGACGCCGCCGAGCGGACCGCGCTCATCAACTGGGTGCGCGGCATCGACAACAAGGACAACGAGAACCAGAACGCCAATCCGGCCGACGTCCGCGCCTCGGTGCACGGCGACGTGCTGCATTCACGCCCGGCGGTGATCAACTACAACCGGATTGCGAACAGCGACGACGACGTGTTCGTGTTCTACGGTTCGAACGGCGGCATGCTGCACGCGATCAAGGGCGGCAGCCTCGCCAACGGCGGCGGCAAGGAGCAGTGGACCTTCGTCGCGCCGGAATTCTTCGGCAAACTCAAGCGCCTGCGCGACCAGTCGCCGCGCATTTCGTCGCTCACGCCGCGCGATTACTTCTTCGACGGCTCGATCGCGGTCTACACGCGCGACGCCGGCAAGGACGGCAAAATCGACAAGACAGTCGGGGGCGCCAACGCCAACGACAAGGTGTACCTCTTCGTCACCATGCGGCGCGGCGGGCGCCTGCTGTACGCCTTCGACGTCACGGATCCGGCGAGCCCGATCCTCAAGTGGAAGAAGGGTTGCCGCGAGGCAACCGGCAGCGGTACGACGGTGGGTACTGGCGACTGCGACGTCGGCTTCGGCGAAATGGGTCAGACCTGGGGACAGCCGCAACTCGGCTACCTGCGCAAGTGGCCGACGACACTCGCGTTGATCGTCGGCGCGGGCTACGACCGGCCGGTCGAAGACTTCCAGCCCTGCATGGTGACGAACTGGACCTCCACGTCGGTCACTGCGGTCACCGGCGTTGCACTGCCTGCGATCATGGACACGGCGAGCTGCCCGCCCACTGGCGGCTCGTCTACGACGGTGAACCGTTCGCAGGGCCGCGGGATCTACGTCCTCAACGCCGAGACCGGCGCCATCCTTTGGCGCGCCGGACGCACCGGTTCCGGGGCGACCAAGGAAGTCGCAGGGATGGATTACTCCATCGTCGGCGACATCGCTGCGCTCCGTAACCGCTCGAACACGGCGAGCCGGGTCGACGACCTCGGTTTCGAGAGCGTGCCGATCGGCTACCTCGATCGCCTGTATGCCACGGATACCGGCGGCAACATCTGGCGCGTCGACGTTGCGGATATCTCCGATGGCGCCAACACGGCGACTGCGCCGAATTTCCTAGTGACGAAGCTCGCCTCGATCGCAGCCGCGCCGGCTGCGGGTACGCACGCGGCGCTCAATTACCGCAAGTTCAAGGTGCAGTCCGACGTCGTCTACTCGAGCGATGCCAACGGCTCCTACGACGCGGTACTGGCTGGAACCGGCGATCGCGAACACGTCTGGGACTTCATCGTCAACAACCGGTTCTACATGTTCAAGGACCGCACCATCAGTACCCTGACGAGCGAGGCTTCGGCGCCGGCGACCATCGGCGACTCGACCACCGACCTCTACCTAGCCACCGGCTGCCTGCAGGATGCTTCGGTCTGTTCCGCGAACGGCACGACTCAGACGGCCGACCAGGCCGACCTCCTGGCGAAGAAAGGCTGGAAGCTCGCGCTCAGCAACATTGGCGAGAAGACGGTCGCACCGGCGACGACCGCGGCCGGAACGGTGATCTTCAACACACACCAGCCGAAGGAGGACACGATCACCGGGCAATCCGGGAACACGGGCACCCAGGGCGGGAACTTCTGTACCGCCGCTCTCGGCACCGCGCGTCAGTACGGCATCAACTACAAGGACGCGACTTCTACGAACATCTTCAGTTCGCTGCCGGCGAACATGGTGAGCGCTGGCGGCGGGGTCGCGACTTTCGCGGGCGGCGGCTTCCTGCCGCAACCGGTGCCGGCGGTGGTCGAGATCGATGGGCGGGTGTACCAGACGGTGATCGCGGGCGTCCAGACGACGAACCCGGGCGGCCTGACGCTGCAGCACCGTATTCGGACGTACTGGTTCCGCAAGACCGACTGAGTGAACGCGCGGAGCGGCGCAAGCCGCCGCTCCGTGCTAGGCGAGCCCCCGCGGCAACGCGAACACCACGCTCTCTGCCGCCCCTTCGAGCGCGCGCACGCGGCGAGCGCCGAGCCCGGAGAGCCGCTCGATCAACTGGTTCACCAGCACTTCGGGGGCTGAAGCGCCGGCGGTGATGCCGACACGGCGCTTGCCTTCGAGCCATTCGGGCCGCAGGTCGTCGGCGCTGTCGACGAGATAGGTCTCGGCGCCCATGTGCTCGGCGACTTCGCGCAGGCGGTTCGAGTTCGAACTGTTGGGCGAGCCCACGACCAGCACGAGATCGCACTGCGGCGCCATGAATTTCACCGCGTCCTGGCGGTTCTGCGTCGCGTAGCAGATGTCGTCCTGCTTGGGGCCCCGGATCGACGGAAAACGGCGTTGCAGCGCCGCAATCACCTTCGCCGCATCGTCCACCGAGAGCGTGGTCTGCGTGACGTAGGCGAGCGCCTCCGGGTTGCCGACCGCGAGGCGCGCGACGTCTTCGACCGTCTCGACCAGGTGGATGCCGGTCTCGGCCTGGCCCATGGTGCCTTCGGCCTCGGGATGTCCGCGGTGGCCGATCATCACGATCTCGAAACCCAACCTGAGCATTTTCGCCACTTCGACGTGCACCTTCGTGACCAGCGGACAGGTGGCGTCGAACACCCGCAGTCCCCGCCCCTCGGCCTCCGCGCGCACCGCCTTCGCCACGCCGTGGGCGCTGAAAATCACCGTCGCGCCCGAAGGCACCTCCTCGAGTTCGTCTACGAACACCGCGCCCCTGGCGCGCAGGTCGGCGACGACGAATTTGTTGTGCACGATCTCGTGGCGCACGTAAATCGGCGCGCCGTGCAGTTTCAGCGCGCGCTCCACGATCTCGATCGCGCGCTCGACACCGGCGCAGAATCCCCTCGGGTTCGCCAACAGCACTTCCATTTCGGCATTATCGCGCGGCATCGCGCTGCCTGAAGCTCTCGAGGATCAGCAGCGCCGCGCCCACCGTGATCGCGGAATCCGCGACGTTGAACGCGGGCCAGTGCCAGCCGGCCGCGTGGAAATCCAGAAAATCCGCCACCGCGCCCCATTGCAGCCGGTCCCACAGGTTGCCGAGCGCGCCGCCGAGTATCAGCGCGAGCCCCGCGCTGTACAGGCGCCGGCCGCGTGCGCGCAGCAGGAGGAAGGAAATGATCGCCGCCGCCGCGACCGCGATCGCCGCAAAGAGCGGCGTCTGCCAACCGGGCGCGTTCGCCAGAAAACTGAACGCGGCGCCCTTGTTGTAGACCAGCACCAAGTTGAAAAACCCCGTCACGAACCGCGTTTCACCCGGCGCGAACGCGGCGAGCACGACGAGTTTCGTGATCCGGTCGGCGAGGATGATCGCCGCCGCGGCCGCGAACCAGGGCCACGCCGCGCCGAGCCGCGTGGGATTGCGCGAAACGAGTGCCTTCTCAGGCATACCGGCGCACTTCACCGTCGCCGTGCAGGTTGCTGCGGCAGCGGCCGCACAGGCTCGCCTCGTCCACGTCCGCCCGGTAGTGCCAGCATCGGTCGCATTTGGCGTGCCCGCTCGGTGTCACCTCCACCCGAGGCTCGGACGCGGCGTGCACGCGCGCAGCCGACGTGAGCAGCACGAACTTGAGGTCCTCGCCGAGGCTTTCGAGCAGCGTGCGATCGGTGCCGTCGGCGTGCAGATCGGCCTCGCCCTGCAGCGACGAGCCCACCTGCCCCGCCGCGCGCAGTTCCTCGAGCTGCTTGCGAACCGGGTTGCGCAGTTCGCGCAGCCGGGCCCATCGCTCGATGAGCGCGGTCTCGCCTGCGACTTCCGGAAGCGCGTGCCAGGTCTGGAAGAACACGCTGTCGTCGTCGCGGCGGCAGAAGACCTGCCACAGTTCCTCGGCAGTGAACGACAGGATCGGCGCCATCAGCCGCACGAGGCTCGCGGTCAGGTGCCACAACGCGGTCTGCGCCGAGCGCCGGGCCTTCGAGCCGGCGGCGCAGGTGTAGAGCCGGTCCTTGAGGATGTCGAGGTAGAACCCGCCCAGATCCTCCGAGCAGAATCCAAGCAGCTTCTGCGCGACGAGGTGAAACGCGTAGCGTGAATAATCCTCGGTGATCTCCCGTTGCAGCTTTGCGGCGAGCGCGAGCGCGTAGCGATCGATCTCGACCATCTCCGCGACGGGCACCGCGTTCGAAGCGGGATCGAAATCCGAGGTGTTGGCGAGGAGAAACCGCAGCGTGTTGCGGATTCTCCGGTAGCTCTCCACCACGCGCTTCAGGATCTCATTGGAGATCGAAAGCTCGCCGCTGTAGTCGGTCGAAGCCACCCAGAGCCGCAGGATCTCGGCGCCGAGGGAGCCCGCGATCTGCTGCGGCGCGATCACGTTGCCCCTGGATTTCGACATTTTGCGGCCTTCGCCGTCGACGACGAAACCGTGCGTGAGCAGCGCCTTGTACGGCGCGATTCCGTTCATCATGCACGACACGAGCAGCGACGAATGGAACCACCCGCGGTGCTGGTCCGAGCCCTCGAGGTACAGGTCGGCCGGGAACCCGGTCTGCGCCGCGTGCGAACCCTTCAGCACGGTGAAATGCGTGGAACCCGAATCGAACCAGACGTCCAGCGTGTCGCGCACCTTTTCGTAGTGCTCCGCGCCGGCTCCGAGCAGCTCGCTCGCGTCGACCTGCTGCCAGGCCTCGACGCCGCCCGCCTCGACGCGCTTCGCGACCGCTTCGACCAGCTCGAGCGTGCGCGGGTGCAGTTCGCCCGTTTCCCTGTGGATGAAGAACGGCATCGGGACGCCCCATTGCCGCTGGCGCGAGAGCGTCCAGTCGGGTCGGTTGGCGATCATGCCGTGCAGCCGCGCCTGTCCCCAGGAGGGGTAGAACTGCGTCTCGGCGACGCCGCGCAACGCGGTGACGCGCAGCGATTCCCTGGGCACTGCACCCCACTGTCCCGGCACCGCGTCCATGCCCGCGAACCACTGCACGGTCGCGCGCAGGATGACCGGCGTCTTGTGCCGCCAGCAATGCATGTAGCTGTGGACTTCGTCGGCGCGCGCGAAGAGGGCGCCGCGGCGCTCGATCTCGGCAACGACTTCGGGATTGGCTTTCCAGATCACGCGCCCGCCGAATAGCGGCAGCGACTCGGCGAACCGGCCGTCGCCCTGCACCGGCCGCAGGATCTCGTCGTCCTTCATGCCGTAGCGCCGGCACGATTCGAAATCCTCGACACCGTAGGCGGGCGCGGAATGCACCACGCCCGTCCCGGTGTCGAGCGTCACGTACTCGCCGAGGTACACGGGCGCGTCGCGGTCGTAGAACGGATGCCGGAAGCGCAGGTTCTCGAGCTTCGCACCGGGGCAGGAAGCGAGCGTCTTCCCGGAAAGCTTGTAGCGCGCAAGGCACGCATCGCGCAGTTCGGTCGCAAGAACCAGCAATCCCTTCCCGGTCTCTACGAGGTCGTAGCCGAATTCCGGGTGTGCGTTCAGCGCCTGGTTGGCGGGGAGGGTCCACGGCGTGGTCGTCCAGATCACCGCGTGCACCGGGCCAGCCGGCAACTTGGCGAGGCCGAATGCCGCCGCCAGACGGTCGCGCTCGTCTTCGGCGAGCGGAAATCCGACGTCGATCGCCGGATCCTTGCGGTCCTCGTACTCGACTTCGGCTTCGGCGAGCGCCGAGCCGCAGTCGAAGCACCAGTTCACCGGCTTCAGCCCGCGGTAGACGTAGCCCTTCTTCAGCAGCACGCCGAGCGCGCGGATCTCGTCGGCTTCGCTGCGGAAGGCCATCGTGAGGTAGGGGTTGTCCCACTCGCCCAGCACGCCGAGGCGCTGGAAATCCTTCTTCTGGCGCGCGATCTGCTCGGTGGCGTAGGCGCGGCACAGGCGCTGCGTTTCTTCCGCGGAGAGGTCCTTGCCGTGCTTTTTCTCGATCTGCACCTCGATCGGCATGCCGTGGCAGTCCCAACCGGGCACGTACGGCGCATCGAACCCGGCGAGCGACTTCGACTTGACCACCATGTCCTTGAGGATCTTGTTGACCGCGGTGCCGATGTGGATGTCGCCGTTCGCGTACGGCGGGCCGTCGTGCAGCACGAAGCGCGGACGGCCCGCGGCGACGCTGCGAAGCCGCTTGTAGACGCCGCGTTCCTCCCAGTCCTCGATGCGCTGCGGCTCGCGCTTGGCGAGGTCGCCCCGCATGGGAAACGGCGTATCCGGCAAATTCAGCGTGCTTCGGTAGTCAGCCATGGTTCCTGAAGTACTCCCTGGTGCGCTCGACGTCCTGCGCGATCGCTTCGCGCAGCGCGTCCAGCCCGTCGTATTTCTGCTGCTCGCGCAGCTTCTCGAGAAACGCCACCCGCAGGTGCCTGCCGTAGATCGGCGCGTCGAAATCGAGCAGATGCACTTCCAGCAGCGGCGCGGCGTCGCTTCGCAGCGTCGGCCGCCGCCCGACGCTCGCCGCCCCTTGCAGCTTCGCGTGCGTTTCCTCGAGTTCGGCTTCGACCACGAACACCCCGGTGAGCGGCGGCCGGCGCCGAAGCACGATGTTCGCGGTCGGAAACCCGAGCGCCCGGCCCACCCGCTCGCCGTGCGCGACTCGGCCGCTGATCGCGTAGCGCCGCCCGAGCAGGCGCGAGGCGCGCGCGAAATCCCCTTCCGCAAGCGCCGCCCTTACCGCCGAACTCGACACCCGCGCGCCCTCGTGCGCCACGTCGGGCATCGCTTCGAGCGCAAAACCGCGCTCGCGCGCCACCCGCTCGAGCAGCGCGTAATCGCCCGCGCGCTTCGCGCCGAACCTGAAATCGCGGCCTACGAGCAGCCACTTCGTCCCGAGCCCGTTGACCAGCATCTCGTCGATGAAGCGCTCCGCGGGCACGCTTGCGAGTCGCGCATCGAATCGCGCCACGTGGGCGCGGTCGATTCCCGCCTCGGCGAAAAGCTCCAGCTTGTCGCGCAACCGCGCGAGCCGCGCCGGCGCCTCGCGCGGCGCAAAAAATTCGCGCGCGTGCGGCTCGAACGTGAGAACGCAGGACCTGACCCCAAGCGCCCTCGCCTTCTGCACGACGCGCTCCAGCATCGCGCGGTGCCCGAGGTGTACGCCGTCGAAGTTGCCGACCGTCAGCGCATGCCCGCCGGTGCCCGGCGCAAGTGTTCCGTGCGTGACGACCATCGACACCCGAAAAAGCGTTGATTTTAACGAAGATCCGGCGTCTTTAATTGAGCCGCGCGCAGAGACGGCTCAATTCCGCGATCCGGATGCGGATCTCCGCGGCGTCGCCCGCCTCGGGTTCGCGCTCGAGGTACCCGGTGAGATCGGCGAGCGCCGCGCGATGGCACTCCAGCCGCTGGTACAGCAACCCGCGCTCGCGCAGTTCGGCGCTCGCCTCCGGCGCGACGACACGCATCCGGTTCAGGACCGCGAGCAGGCGATCCGGCTGGTCGGTCTCGCGAAACACGCCCTTGAGGTTTCGCAGCAGCCGGACGACGATCTGCCGGTTGGTCGCGGGCTCGAGAAACCGGCCGAGCGGCAACTGCGTCAGCGGCACGCCGCCCGCGAGGCTTTCGGGCACGACGCGCTGCAGGCGCTCGCGCAACTCGTCCTCGGCGAGCAGCGCGCCGCCGACGAACGGATCGAGAACCAGCATTCCGCCCCGCAGCCTCAAGCGCACCAGGAAATGCCCCGGAAACGACACGCCCTGAAGCGGCAGGCCGATGCGCCGGCCGAGTTCCATGTAGACCACCGAGAGCGTGAGCGGGATTCCCGTGCGCCGGTCGATCACCTCGTTGAGATACGAATTGCGCGGATCGTAGAAGTCTCCTGCATTGCCGGCGTAACCCAGTTCTTCGAACAGGAACTCATTCAGCGCGACCAGTTTTCTCTCGGTGCCCGCCGTCTGCGAAAGGTTCCCGCGCAACCGCTCGGCCATGCGTTCGAGTTCAGCGAGGTATTTCTCCACCTCCAACCCGGGGTACGCGTCTTCGGCGACGAGCAGGCAGGCGCGCGCGAGATCGATTCGCACGTCGGGGCGCTTCATCAGGTCGGCGAACGGCGCCAACTGCGCCATCACCCGGCGCCCCGGCGCGAGAAATCGCGCGGTCGAAAACCGAGCGCGAGCAGCACGGCACCGTAGACCGCCATGCCGAGGGCGACGAGCCCGAGGAGTGCGGGCAGCTTCGCCTGCCAGCCGGCCTGCAGCCACCACGCCGGGGAGCCCATCGCGAAGTGCAGCGCGGCGCCCATCGCGACAACCGCCGCGAGGAGCCTGGCCGCAAACCCGCCCCAGCCCGGCTGCGGCACGAAAATCCCGCCCGAGCGCAGGTACCTGAACAGCAGCGCCGCGTTGAGGCACGCGCCCAGCCCGATCGCGAGCGCGAGCCCCGCGTGCCGCAGCGGACCGATGAACGCGAGGTTCATCAACTGCGTCACGACGAGCGTCACGACTCCGATCTTCACCGGCGTCACCACGTTCTGCCGCGCATAGAACCCGGGCGCGAGGATTTTCACCAGGATCATGCCCACGAGCCCGATGCTGTAGGCGACGAGCGCCTGGCGCGTCATCCACGCGTCCTCGGCGCCGAAGCGCCCGTAGTGAAACAAGGTCGCGATCAGGGGCATGGCGAGCACCGCCAGCGCAGCCGCGGCAGGCACGGCGAGCAGCAGCGTGATGCGAAGCCCCCAGTCCAGGAGCCGCGCGTATTCCTGCGGCGCTCCGTCGGCGTGATACTTCGACAGGCTCGGCAGCAGGATCGTTCCGACCGCGACGCCGAGGACTCCGGCCGGGAACTCCATCAGCCGGTCGGCGTAGTACAGCCAAGACACGCTTCCCGAGACCAGGAACGAGGCGAAGATCGTGTTGATGAGGAGCGAAATCTGGCTGACCGAGACGCCGAACACCGCCGGCGCCATGAGCTTCAGGACGCGCGCGACCCCCGGGTGTTTCAGGTTCAATCGCCAGCGCGGCAGCATTCCGATGCGCGCGAGAAACGGTATCTGGAACGCAAGTTGCAGCACTCCCCCGGCGAACACCGCCCAGGCGAGCGCCAGGATCGGCGGATCGAACCAGGGCGCGGCAAACGCGGCAGCGAAAATGAACGAGACGTTGAGCAGCGTCGGGGTGAACGCCGGCACCGCGAACCGGCTCCAGGTGTTGAGCACGCCCGCGGCCAGCGCGACCAGGGAGATGAACAGGATGTACGGGAACGTGATCCGCAGCATCTGCACGGTGAGCCCGAACTTCTGCGGCTCGGTGTGGAACCACCCGGGCGCGAACAGATACCCGATGAGCGGTGCGGCGAGCATGCCGAGCACCGTGGCCGCGACGAGCGCCAGGAACAATATCGTGCCGATGGCGTCGACCAGCGAGCGCGTCTCCTCCGGGGTCTGCCGGTTCCTGTACTCCGAGAGGATGGGCACGAAGGCCTGCGAAAACGCGCCCTCGGCGAACAGTCGCCGCAGCAGGTTCGGGATGCGGAAGGCGACGAAGAAGGCATCGGTCGCGAGGCCCGCGCCGAACGACCGGGCGATGAAGAAGTCCCGCGCGTACCCCAGGATCCGCGAAAGCAGCGTCATGCTGCTCACGGTGGCGAGTGCGCGCAGCAGGTTCATGCTGGAGCACCGCCAAGGCCAGTAGGTGTGACGCAAGGCACGGTGAATTGGTCTTTCCCCGAACTCACGACCTCGCGCATTCGATCGATCGCCGTGCGGTTTTCGGGGTTCCATGGTCTCCCGACTTTGCGGTGAATCTTCGCAAAGTCGGGAGATCGGGGAACGGCAAAATCGAGCCTGCGTTCGTCACGGGCGGCGGTTTTCACGAAATCGGGAGACCGGTGGACCCCCAAACCCGCGAACCGAAGCCCAAGGTCGCCGGGCGAATCGGAGGGTTCCAGCTTCATGCTAGAATTCGCCCCCTTTTCGCAGACTGATCAAAGCCATGGCCAATATCAAGTCGGCGCGCAAGCGCGCACGCCAGGCGCTCGTGCGCCACAGCCACAATTTCAGCCTGCGCACCGCGGTGCGCACGGCGATCAAGAAAGTGAAGAAAGCGATCGCCGCCGGCGACAAGACGGCTGCCGCCGCCGCGCTCGACGCATCGCGCAGCGTGATCGACCGCGTCGCCGCGAAGAAGGTTCTGCATCGCAACGCCGCCGCGCGCCAGAAAAGCCGTCTCGCGCACGCCATCAAGGCGATGTCCTAGCATCCGGGCGCTGCGCTTCGGCGCCATGCAGTTGCGCAAGAAGCGTGCGCGCCGCAACCCGGCCGTCGCGCGTGCGCAGTTCGTTCTCCTTCGCAAAACCCAGCAGGAACCGATAGGCCATCGGCTCGATGTCCTCGAGGCGCAGGTCCACCACCACGCAGCGCAGCCCGTTCGCCGTCACCGGATGAACGTAGGGCGAATACTGCATCCGGTGATCGCCCCCGAAAGCCGCCATCACGCCGCACAGGCGCTCCGCCCAGTCGCTCGGCCGGAACGGCTGGCCCCCGGCGGTGACGCCCTCGATCACGAATTCTGCTGGGGACATGGTGCGGCGATTATAGGTGGCGAGCGGTGCGCGATCATGGCTTTCCCGCGCAGGATCATGGCGCCCGAATGAGCCCGGCTGCGAATCCGGACCGGATTTAGCGGGATCCGCTTCCGCCGATGCCGCGCCCCGTTCCCCGCCACGCGCCGCTGCGCGTTGCGCATCCCGTCAGCCGGATTCTCGTCATCAACGACGAGACGCTGGTGCTGCGGGAGATCGTCAAGGGGCTGAACGCGGCGGCGCGCTCGCTCGACAATCCCTGCGGCATCGCGTTCTCCGGGGTCACGACCGCGAAGGACGCGCTCACCGCGATCGAGTCCGACGGCGACTTCCAGTGCGTGCTGGTGGACGACAAGCTCTACACCCTGCCCGCGCGAGGCAGGCGCAACGGCGCGCCCGCCGAAGGTCGGCGCAATCCACGGCTGCAGATGTCGGCGCTGGAACTCGTGCAGCGAATCACCCGGTTTCGCCCCGAACTCGACGTCTACATCCTGATCGCGCAGGAAAAGGAGGACGACGTCGTCGATGCGCTGTTTACCGAGGCGGTCGACGGCTATTTCTATCGCGAGGAGCGCGATTACCGCGGCATCTACCGCATCCTGAACGCGCAGATCCAGGAGCGCGCGAGAACGCCCTTCTACGACCAGTTGAAGAGCTACGTCTGGATGGCGAAGGACCAGTGGCACACGCCGGGGCATTCCTCGGGCGAATCGCTGCGCGCGAGCCCCTGGGTGAGCGATTTCTACGAGTTCATGGGCGAACACGTCTTCGACGCCGACCTCTCCGTGTCGGTGCCGATGCTCGATTCGCTGATGGAACCCAAGGGCGTAATCCGCGAGGCGCAGGCGCTCGCCGCGAAGGCCTTCGGCGCGCAGCGCACCTTCTTCGCGACCAATGGCACCTCGGCGGCCAACAAGGTGATCTTCCAGACGCTGCTTGCGCCGGGCGAAAAGCTGCTGCTCGATCGAAACTGCCACAAAAGCGTGCACCACGGCGTCGTGCTCTCGGGCGCGCACCCCGTGTATCTCGATTCGGCGCTCAACCGCACCTTCGGCCTGTACGGCCCGGTGCCGAAGAAGACGATTTTCGAGGCGATCGCAGCGCACCCCGACGCGCAGGCGCTGATTCTCACCTCCTGCACCTACGACGGGCTGCGCTACGACCTCGCTCCGATCGTGGAAGCCGCGCACGAAAAGGGGATCAAGGTGATCGTCGACGAGGCCTGGTACGGCTTCGCGCGGTTTCACCCAGAATTCCGCCCCACGGCGCTCGAAGCCGGCGCCGATTACGCCACGCAGTCCACGCACAAGGTGCTCTCGGCGTTCTCGCAAGCCTCGATGATCCACGTCAACGACCCGGATTTCCGCGAGCACCTGTTCCGCGAGAACTTCAACATGCACACCTCGACCAGCCCGCAGTACGGGCTGATCGCGAGCCTCGACGTGGCGAGGAAGCAGGCGGTGATGGAGGGCTACAAGCTGCTCGCACGCACGCTGCAACTCGCCGCCGAGCTGCGCCTGCAGCTCAATTCCACCGGCGTGTTTCGCTGCCTGGAACTCGCCGACCTGCTGCCCGACGAGGTGAAAAACGACGGCATCCGGCTCGACCCGACCAAGGTGACGATCGACATCTCGGGCTGCGGCTACACGGTCGAGGACCTGCAGCAGACGCTGTTTGACCGCTACAACATCCAGGTCGAGAAAAGCACCTTCAACACGCTCACGCTGCTGCTCACGGTCGGCACGACGCGATCGAAGGTGTCGCGCCTGTACGACGCGTTCATGCGCATCGCGCGCGAAGGCCGGCCGCGGCGGCGCCTGGTGCAGACGCCGGAAATCCCGGGATTCACGCGGCTGCGCTATCTGCCGCGCGATGCCTACTACTGCGGCGGCGAGCTGATCCCGGTGTTCGACGAACGCGAGCGCGTCAACCCGGAACTGGCGCAGCGCGTCTGCGCCGACGGCATCGTGCCCTACCCGCCGGGCATCCCGGTTCTCGTGCCCGGTCAGCTGATCACGACCGAGATCACCGAGTACCTCGCGGGCCTGCTGCGCTCGCAAAAGCGCATGGAGCTGCACGGCATCGTGTACGAGGGCTATGCGCCGTGCGTCCGGGTACTGAAGGCTGCCGAGGAAAAGCTGCTCCAGCGCATCGGCTGAGAGGTTTTGCCAGACCGTTCGTGGGATAGCGGGGTCAGGTCCCAGACCTGACCCCGTTCTCTTCTCTCGGGCGAATGCAAGACCTGACCCCGATTTTTTGATAGGATTTGGCGAACGGCGGTTTTGCGACCGCCGTTTTGCTTTTGGAGGCGCGAACATGTCTCATGTGATGAACACCTATGCCCGCCAGGCGGTCGCGTTCGTCAGGGGCCAGGGGGTCTGGCTCTGGGACGAAGAGGGCCGCAAGTACCTCGATGCGCTCGCCGGGATCGCGGTGAACACGCTTGGCCACAACCATCCGCGCCTGGTGCATGCGCTGCGCGAACAGATCGGTCGCGCGATCCACACCTCGAACCTTTACCGCCAGCCGCTGCAGGAAGCCGCGGCCGATCGCCTTGCCCAGATCAGCGGGCTGGACGAAGTGTTCTTCTGCAATTCGGGGCTGGAGGCGAACGAGGCCGCGATCAAGATCGCGCGCAAGTACGGCCATGACCGCGGGGTCGCCGACCCGGCGATCATCGTGATGGAAAAAGCGTTTCACGGCCGCTCGCTGGCGACGCTCTCGGCGAGCGGCAGCCGCAAGGTGCAGGCCGGCTTCGAGCCGCTGGTGCAGGGGTTCGTGCGCGCCCCCTTCAACGACCTCGACGCCGTGCGCCAGATCGCCGCGCACAACAAGAACGTGGTCGCGGTGTTCGTCGAGCCGATCCAGGGCGAAGGCGGTATCAACGTCGCGCGAATGGAGTACCTGCGCGGCCTGAAGGAGATCTGCGACCGGCAGGAGTGGCTGTTCATGTCGGACGAGGTGCAGTGCGGCTTTGGGCGCACCGGCAAGTGGTTCGTCTACCAGCACGCGGGATTCCAGCCCGACGTGGTGCCGCTCGCCAAGGGCCTGGGCTCGGGCGTTCCCGTGGGCGCCTGCATCGTGGGCGGTCGCGCCCGCGGGGTGCTCAAGCCGGGCAATCACGGCTCGACCTTCGGTGGAAATCCGCTCGCCATGACTGCCGCGATCACGACCATCGACACCGTGATCGAGGAGAACCTTCTGGAAAACGCGGCGCGCGTGGGCGGCGCCATGCGCGAGGCGCTCGGCATCGCGCTGCGCGAAGAGCCGGGCGTCGTCGAGGTGCGCGGCAACGGCCTGATGATCGGCATCGAACTCGACCGGCCCTGCGGCGACGTGGTGAAGATGGCGCTCGATTCCGAACTCGTCGTCAACGTCACGGCGGACACCGTGGTGCGCCTGCTGCCCGCCCTCGTCGTGAGCGACGCCGAGGGCCGCGAAGTGATCGAGCGGCTGGTGCGCGTGCTTCGCACCTTCCTCGAGGCAGGTGCCGCGCAGCCGCAGGCCGCCGCGCGCTAGGCCCGGCCATGGCGCAGGTCCGCCACTTCCTGCAATTCAAGGATCTCACGCGCGAGGAGCACGAGCACTTGTTCGCGCGCACGCGCTGGATCAAGGTCCGCTTCAAGCGCTACGAACGCTACTGGCCGCTGGAAGACCGCACGCTCGCGATGATTTTCGAGAAACAGTCGACCCGCACGCGGCTGTCGTTCGAACTGGGCATGCATCAGCTCGGCGGAGCAGCGATTTTCCTCTCGACGCGCGACTCGCAGCTCGGGCGCGGCGAACCGGTGGAGGACGCCGCCCGCGTCATGTCGCGGATGTGCGACCTCGTCATGATCCGCACTTTCGAGCAGAGCGTGATCGAGCGGTTCGCGAGCCACTCGCGGGTGCCGGTGATCAACGGGCTCACCAACCAATACCACCCCTGCCAGATCCTCGCGGACCTCTACACCTTCATCGAGCACCGAGGGCCGATCCGGGGGCGCACGGTGGCGTGGATCGGCGACTCGAACAACGTCTGCAACACCTGGCTGCAGGCCGCGGAGGTGCTCGACTTCAAGGTGAACGTCTCGACCCCGCCGAAGTACAGGCACCGTCTGGAAAAGAACGCGAAGAACTACGAGTTCTTCGCGGACCCGATGCGCGCGGCGAAGGGTGCGCACCTCGTGACCACCGACGTTTGGACCTCGATGGGCTTCGAGACCGAGAACCTGAAGCGCAAGAAGGATTTCGCCGACTGGCAGGTCGACGCGAAGATGATGAAGGCGGCGAGGAAGGACGCGCTCTTCATGCATTGCCTTCCCGCGCACCGCGGCGAAGAGGTGACGGCGGAAGTGATCGACGGGCCGCAGAGCGTGGTCTGGGACGAGGCCGAGAACCGGCTGCACGTCCAAAAAGCGCTGATGGAATTCCTGCTGCTCGGCCGGGTGAAGGGCGCGGCGAAGAAGTAGCGCCGCAATGGCGGCTGCGTTCTGGCGGCAGTGGGCAGGAATCGGCTCGGTTCGCCTGCCAGTGAAGCTGTTCCGATTCACCGGTCGTGGAGATACCACGGTTTTTTTGGCGCCTGCCGAAAACGGCGAATCTTGATGAGGAGTTGATCATGGTCAGCCTGGAACGGCACTATTCGGCCCGCGACATCGAAGTGCGAATCCTGACGGCCCTCCGCGCGGCCGGATTGAATCCCGAGAACCGCCTGTCGCCCGAGGAGCTGGGGGCGCTCGATCATTTCCACACGGGCGGATTTCAGGCTTCGTGCGAATTGCTGGAACTGGCGCAGATTCGCGCCGAAGATCGCGTTCTCGACATTGGAGCTGGACTGGCCGGTCCGGCCCGGCTGCTCGCTTCCGCCCTCGGCTGCCGCGTCGACTGCCTGGAATTGTCGCCGGATTACTGCGCCGGCGCGGTACTGTTGAACCGGCTGACCGGACTCGAGGACCGAATCGGAGTGCACCAGGGCAGCGCTCTCGACATGCCCTTCTCCGACGATTCGTTTGATGCCGTCTGGATGCAAAACGTAGGCATGAACATCGCGGACAAGCGCAAGCTCTACACGGAGATCTGTCGGGTTCTCAAGCCGGGCGGCCGGTTCGCTTTTCAGGAAATGGTCGCCGGGAAAACCGCAACCTCCTATTTTCCGCTTCCGTGGGCCACCGACCCGGCCGACAGCTGCCTGGTTTCCGCCGAAGAAATGTGCTCGGTTCTCGGCGAGAGTGGATTCATCGCCGAATTGTTCGAGGATACCAGCGACGCTCATCTGAACAGGGCTGCAGCAAACGCCGCACCGTCGCAGTTGAGCCTGGGGGTGTTCGTCGACAATCTTGCGCTAAAGGCCGGGAACGCGCGGCGCAGTCTTCAGGAAGGCCAGATCCGGCTCGTCAGAGGCGTCTTCCGGGTGAAATGAGCGAACGCGCGGACTGGCACGCCTTGCCAGTCCAGGCGCTGACCGATCGCTTTGGGTCGGCCACTCCGCTTGGTGAATGCCTGCTGGTGTGCTGAGTCACACGTTCGCCTGCGAATAGTCCGCTTTTTTGTCCGATCTCGTGATTCCCCGCGCTGCTCGCCGTTGCGGGGAATCACGAGACACCGAAGCAGCCCTCGGGCACGAACGCGACCCGCCGCGCACCGCTGTTGTTGCAGTGTCTCGGGACTTCGGCAAGAACCGCCGAAGTCCCGAGATCGGAGAAAACCATCACGGAGTTCGGACTCGGCACCCTGGTCGTACCGGAACCGTTGACTGGCGGTTTTCGGAATACCCGAAAAATCCCCAACGCCTTCGCCAATCCGAAACGGCAGCGGCGGCGCGGATCTTCATTCCGCTGACCGGCGTCACCGGGAAAACCACGCTCGTGCGCATGGGCCTGGAGGCCTTGATCGCCAAGGCGGCCGCCGAACGTCTCGCCGCATTGGGCGGCAGCGAGCGGCGCCTGCACCGAATTCCATGCCGCCGTGACCGCTGAGTGCTTCCGGCGGACACCTCGGTCTGGGTCGAGCACTTCAGGTACGGGGAGCCGCGACTCGCCAGCCTGCTGAATGCCGGCGAAGTGCTCTGCCATCCGTTCGACGTCGGCGAACTGGCCTGCGGCAACCTGCGGCGGCGGGGCGAGATTTTCGACCTGCTCGCCTCGCTCCCGGCGATCGGCAAGGCGGGCGATTCCGAAGTGCTGCGCTTCATCGAGAGCCATCGCCTCCATGGCGGGGGACTGGGCCTCGTCGACGTTCATCTGCTCGCATCCTGCGCGCTCGACCGGCGCCGGCTCTGGACGCTCGACGAGCGATTGGCGAAGACAGCCCGCTTGCTCGGAATCGCCGCGCAGATCGACCGATAGGGACGTCGATCCGCCCGCGTCGGACGAAAGGCGAAAGCCTACCTGGAGCGCCCGGGCAGCCTCGTTCCGGCGACGCGGCACCGGCATGAAGATCGAACCTTCGTGCGCCAGTACTCTGCAAGCCCCAGCGGGTACGCGAGGCTCGTCCCGGTTGCTCCCACCATGGGAGCATGCTAGAGTCCCGCATGCGGATCATTGCCCTGAGCGCGCTGCGCCAGTTCTGGCGCATCCGTCCGGACGCCGAAGTACCGTTGCGGTCCTGGTACGCGGACGCGAGCCGTGCCGACTGGCGCCGGCCGGCGGACATCAAGGCCGCCTACCGCAGCGCGAGCTTCGTCGCGAACAACCGCGTGGTGTTCAACGTGAAAGGAAACGACTACCGCCTCGTGGTGGCGGTGCACTACAACCGCAGCATGATGTTCGTGCGCTTCGTCGGCACGCACCGCGAGTACGACCGGATTGATGCCGCGACGATTTAAGGAGCCATAAATGGAACTGCGCCCCCTCCGCAGCAAACGCGATCACGCCGCAGCGCTCAAGCAGGCCGAGGCGCTGTGGGATGCGCGCGAAGGCACGCCCGAAGCCGACCGCCTCGCGGTGCTCGTGATGCTCATCGAGAACTACGAGCGCGAGCATTTCCCGATTCCCGACCCCGACCCGATCCAGTTTCTCGAGCATGTGATCGAGGCGCGCGGCATTGCGCGCAAGGACCTGGAACCCTATATCGGCTCGCGGGCGCGCGTGGCGGAGGTCATGAACCGCGTGCGGCCGCTGACGCTGGAGATGATCCGCCGGCTGTCGTCGGGTCTGAAGCTGCCCGCGGAGGTGTTGGTCCGCGACTACCGCCTGCGCAAGGCGGCGTGACGGCAAGGCGCGCCCAATCGCTCGCGGGCTGCACGGCGGATCGCGCCGTTGACGCCGCTTTACCTCCAATTTGCAGATTGGAGGTAAAGACCGAATCCCGCCTCTCCTGCGCCGTATCGCGTCCTAGTCCGGATCGGCGGCGCCGCTGCGCACCCTGGTCCCGGTGATCGCTTCGAAACGCCGCACGTAGGCCGGCCACGCCTCGGGATTGACGATGCGCGGCGGGCGCAGCCCCTTGGCGATTGCGGCGATCTGTTCGGCGCCCCAGCTCGCGGTGTTGCGCCGCGCCTCGTGTTTCACGCCAGCCGTATGAAAAGTCGCAATCACGTTGTCGAGCTTGAGCAGCGGGTGGTCGATCGGCGGCGGCTCGAGCTCCCAGACATCCAGTCCGGCGCCGGCGAGGTGACCGGACTCTAGCGCCGCAAGCAGCGCCGCCTCGTCGTGAATGCCGCCACGCGCGGTGGTGATGAAAATCGCGCCACGCTTCATCCGCGCGAACGCCGCGGCGTCCATCATGCGGAGCGTGGACGCATCGCGCGGGCAGTGCAGGCTGACGAAGTCGGCGCGCGCGAGCAATTCCTCCAGCGCCACGCTGGTCGCGCCGCGACGGACGATCTCCTCGGGCGTGAGATACGGGTCTGCAGCGAGCACGTTCATATCGAACGCGCGCGCGACGCGCGCAGTGCGCGTGCCGGTATTTCCCAGGCCGACGATGCCGAGCACCTTGCCGTCGATCTGGTGCCCGGTGAGTTCCTCGCGCGGAAAGCCGCGTTCGCGGCGCAGCCGCCGGTCGCTCTCGCCGATGCGGTGCGCGAGGCCGAGGATGAAGCCGAAAGCGTGCTCGGCGACCGCCTGCGCGTTCGCGCCTGCCTGGTTGACGACCAGCACACCCGCTCGGGTACAGGCCCCGACATCGACCGTGTCGTAGCCGGCGCCGAACGTGGACACGCAGACGAGCTGCGGGCAGCGCGCAAGGAGGCCTTCCGTTGCGAACCATTGTTTCGGCAGCTCGTCTTTCGCCGAGGACAGGTGGTAGAGGTGCGCGGCGGCGAGCGCTTCCCAGGTGCGCTCCTCTGGGTCGGCGAGCTTTGCGGTCGTCAGCTCGATCCCCGCCTCCCGCCTGATCCGCTCGGCAAACGCCGGGTTCTGCCAGAGATCGGGGCAGACGACACAGAAGCCTGCGCCGGTCATGCGCTCGGGCGCATCGGTCAAGTCGATGTCTTCTTCGCTCCCGAAGACCCGAGCAGCGGCACGCCGCCGGCCTCCGGCTCCCCGAGCAGGCCCGCGTCGCCGTAGACCCGCAGCTTGTCGCGCGTGTCCGCGATATCGAGGTTGCGCATGGTCAGTTGGCCGATGCGGTCGGCAGGCGTGAAGTAGACCCTCTCGCCTTTCTCCATCGTCAGGCGTTCTGGATGGTAGGTGAGGTTCGGGCTCTTCGTGTCGAGGATCGAGTAGTCGTTGCCGCGGCGCAATTCGAGCGTCACCTCGCCCGTCACCGCCTTCGCCACCCAGCGCTGCGCGGTGTCGCGCAGCATCATCGTCTGCGGGTCGAACCAGCGGCCCTGGTAGAGCAGGCGGCCGAGACGCCGGCCGTTCATGCGGTACTGCTCGATCGTGTCCTCGTTGTGGATGCCGGTGACGAGGCGCTCGTAGGCGATGTGCAGCAGCGCCATGCCCGGCGCCTCGTAGATGCCGCGGCTCTTCGCCTCGATGATGCGGTTCTCGATCTGGTCGCACATCCCGAGGCCGTGCCGGCCGCCGATGGCGTTCGCCTCCGCAAGCAGCGCGACCGCGTCGCCGAAGTGCTGGCCGTTGAGCGCGGCCGGGACGCCCTCTTCGAAGCGCACCGTCACGGGCTCCGCCTTCACCGGGACGTCGTCGCGCCAGAACGCGACGCCCATGATCGGCTGCACGATCGAGATGCCCTGGTCGAGGAACTCGAGATCCTTCGCCTCGTGCGTGGCGCCGAGGATGTTCGAGTCCGTGGAGTACGCCTTCTCGGCGCTCATCCGGTAATCGAGGCCCGCCTTCGCCATGTACGCGGACATTTCCCTGCGGCCGCCCAATTCGTCGATGAAACGCTGGTCGAGCCAGGGCTTGTAGATGCGCAGGTCCGGGTTCGCGAGCAAGCCGTACCGGTAGAAGCGCTCGATGTCGTTGCCCTTGTAGGTGCTGCCGTCGCTCCAGATGCCGACCTCGTCCTCGCGCATCGC
>Ga0209726_10002032_pt1 | contig 30760 bp, 48 predicted proteins | sample Subgrocontami54m_FD_187453 | JGI IMG/M metagenome (GOLD analysis project Ga0209726, IMG submission 187453) | Subsurface groundwater microbial communities from S. Glens Falls, New York, USA - GMW46 contaminated, 5.4 m (SPAdes) (version 3) | ecosystem: Environmental > Aquatic > Deep subsurface >... | reverse complement strand
GGAGGGGCTGACCGTGAATAGCCGTAGGTTTCAACCTACGGTAAACCACGAAATGAGCAGCCCAACCCCGCAAGGGGTTGACCCCGGTGTTGCTATACAGCAACCCTGAAAACGCCATAAGGACGAGCCGGAAGCTGTCTCATAAATGGAATTTTTGTGGCAACCGAAAGGGCACGGCTTCAGCCGTGCCGCTAGAACGGCCTAAAAACATGGGCTTCAGCCCCTGAGGGTTTCTTTCTCTTCGCCGACTGCGGTCATTGCGCGCATTTATGAGACAGCTTCTAGCCGGGCGTCGTGGCCGCGCTTCGACTGGCCCCGGCCATTGAGTTAAAATCATACGATAGGAAACCAAAGCCATGGCGATTCTACCCATCCCGGAAGGTTTGACGTTCGACGATGTGTTACTGGTCCCCGGCCCCTCCGAGGTCCTGCCCGCGACCGCCGACACCTCCGCCCGGCTGACTCGCAACGTTACTCTGAAGATCCCCATTGTCAGCGCCGCGATGGATACAGTGACAGAATCGCGCCTGGCGATCGCCATGGCGCAGCAAGGGGGCCTGGGCTTCATTCACCGCAACATGCCCATCGACCGCCAAGTCATCGAGGTCGACCGGGTCAAACGCTACGAGAGCGGCATGATCGTGGACCCGTACACGATGTCTCCCCACAACAAGATTCACGAAGCGCTCGATGTAATGAGCCGCTATAAGATCTCCGGCGTTCCGGTGACGGAAAACGGCAAGCTTGTGGGTATCCTGACCAACCGAGACCTGCGGTTTGAAACCCGGCTCGACCTGCCCATCTCCGACGTAATGACCCGCGAGAACCTCATCACCGTGCCCGTCGGAACCACGCTCCAGGAAGCCGAAGCAATTCTGCACCGATACCGCGTGGAAAAACTCCCCGTCGTTGACGAGCACAACAACCTGCGCGGGCTGATCACCGTCAAGGACATCCGCAAGAAACGCCAGTTTCCGCTCGCGACCAAGGACGATCACGGGCGGCTGCGGGTGGGTGCGGCGCTCGGAGCCACCGGCGATTTCCTGGAGCGTGCCCAGGAACTGGCCCGCATGAAGGTGGACGTGCTGGTAGTCGATACGGCGCATGCTCACGCGTCGCGCGTTCTCGAGGCCGTCCGCGCGGTGCGGCGGACGCTTCCGAACGTCGACCTGGTCGCCGGAAATGTGGCCACCTTCGAGGCCGCCTGCGCCCTCGTCAAGCTCGACGTGGACGCCGTAAAAGTCGGCATCGGCCCCGGCTCCATCTGCACCACGCGCGTCGTCACCGGCGCGGGCGTTCCCCAGATCACCGCCATCCTCGACTGCCGCCGCGCCACGCGCGACGCCGACGTGCCGCTCATCGGCGACGGCGGAATCAAATACTCGGGCGACATATCGAAGGCCATCGCCGCGGGCGCCAGCAGCGTGATGATCGGAAACCTCTTTGCGGGATGCGATGAAAGCCCCGGCGAATTCGTTCTTTTCCAGGGCCGCAGCTTCAAGACCTATCGCGGCATGGGATCGATGGGCGCGATGGAAACCGGGGGCGCCGATCGCTACGCCCAGGAGAATGAAGCGCCCAGCAAACTGATCCCGGAAGGGATCGAAGGGCGCGTCCCCTACAAGGGTCCGGTCGAGGCCATGATCACGCAGTTGGTGGGCGGACTGAAATCCGGCATGGGTTATTGCGGCGCGGCCAATCTGGATGAATTGCAGAAGAACTCCCGCTTCGTCCGCATCACCAGCGCCGGCCTGCGCGAAGGCCACGTCCACGACGTCATCATCACCAAGGAAGCGCCGAACTACCGGTTGGAATAGATCCTCTTATGGTTTTCGCGGTCTTCGAAAAGCGAAACGGAGTCCGATCCGATATGCAACAAAATCCATCGGCTCATTCGGGCCGGTTCCTTTTTCTGAACCTGTTCCGGGGAGCCTTTGCCATCGTTATGCTGGAAGGCCATACCTTCCGCGCCTTGCTCGATGCCTCGTTCAAGGCGGGCGCCGTGTATCAGTATCACGAACTGGTGCACAACTTGACGGGGCCGGCCTTCCTGTTTGCCTCCGGAGTCGCTTTCAGTCTGGCTACCCTTTCTCGCTGGGAGTCGTACCGAACGTGGAGCCGGCAGTTCGCCCGGCGTCTGATCCGCTTCTTATCCCTATTGCTTCTGGGCTACGCGCTTCATCTGACCTATTTCTCCTTGCGGCGAACCGTGGGCGAAGGCACTCCCGAGCAATTCTCGTCTTTAATGAGCATGGATATTCTCCAATGCATCGCGGCGAGCGGACTGCTGCTGCAGCTCCTGGTGATGATCCTCCCTGGGCCGCGTTGGTTTTTTGCGGCTGCCGCCGCCGGGTGCGTAGTCATCGGATTGACTTCGCCTTTCGTCTGGGGCGCCTCGCATCATTTCCCGTTCTGGCTGGGCACTTCGCTAAGCGGGAAATGGGGATCGGTCTATCCGTTCTTTCCGTATGCGGGATTCCAACTGGCCGGAGCCGCCTGGGGATACTTATTTGTTCAGGCCGGCCGGCAGGAGGCCGAATCCGGTTTCCTGCGTTTGAGCCGCCGCTATTTTACCTGGCTGGTGCTGGGATGTCTGACGGCTTCCTTCTTGCCGATGCCCCACCTCTATAGCGATTACTGGAACACGGGTCCGGCGTTTTACTTTCTCCGCGTGGGCATCCTGTGCCTGCTGGTGATTCCGTTCCGGCTCGCCGAGAGCCGCTTGGAGTCCCACCTCGGTGTGATGTCCCTGATCGGCAAAGAATCTCTGGTGGTGTATGTCTCGCATCTTCTTCTGCTCCACGGCTCCGCCTTCAATCCCGACAGAAATATTCTCAAGCTTCTGGGAACCGCTCAAAATCCCGTGCACACAACACTGGTCTTGCTGTTGCTGCTGAGCTCGATGATCGCCCTTTCGTGGACCTGGAGCCGTTTGAAAAACGATCACAACTGGAAGGCGCGGGGATTGCAGCTAACTCTGGCGGGTTACCTGTTCTACGCTTTCGCCAGCGGGTAGAACGGGATACTCAGGATGAGGGTTGCGGGAAATTGCCGGTTGGAATAGCCACGGCACGACTTCTGTGCCGTGGGTTTGTTGGTTCAAGCGGGTAGCGGGTAGCGCAGAGTTTGCGCCTTTCAAACTCTGCGGCCTTTAGTTGGGGAGATTGTTATCATCGAGCCCGTTTCTCGCCTGCGCCGCCTCATACTGTCGGATCGTTCCTTCTTCGTTACCTGTCGTCTTCTTAAGAAGTGCCGCAGAGTTTGAAAGCAGGTAGCGCAGAGTTTGTGCTTTTCAAACTCTGCGGCTCTTTGTTTTAGGGCGCGGAGTTATAATCGGTATCGTGTCGCGCTTTTGCTTGGGGACGGAAGCATTATGACAACAGAGGAAGTGAAAAAAACAATTACTCCGATACTGGAACGAGCTGGCGTGAAGTACGCCGGCGTTTTTGGCAGCGTGGCGCGCGGAGAAGACCGGCCCGATAGCGATGTGGACATTCTCGTTAAATTCAGCGGCCCCCCAACATTTGATTCTTACCTTCGGCTGGATGATAGCTTGCGGCACCGGCTTGGCCGGGATGTCGATTTGATCACCGAAGGCGCGGTCAACAGATTTTTGCGCCCCTACATCGAGCGGGATCTGAAAATAATCTATGGAGAGAGATAAAAGATTTGGGGAATTAGGGCATTTACCGAGATGGTGCAGACCATCCAGGAACGGTCGTCAGCAGCCCCGGAGGGGCGGCAGATACTAGCCCACGGCGCAAGCCGTGGGTCAGAAACGCAGCCAGTAGGCTAGCCCCGGAAGGGGCGAAAGACACCTCACGAGATTTTCTGTCGCCCCTCCGGGGCTTCCCTTCTTCGACTGCTTCCGTTCCCAAGGGCTGACGCCCTGGGCTAGAATCTGCCGCCCCTCCGGGGCTCCTTTTGCGGTCTACAGGAACTGAAGAAATGCTCTAAATGAACAGAAGCGATCGTCGCCGTCGCGCTGGAACTACGTCTCTTTAGGCGGTTCTTCCTTAACTTCTTCCTTCTTCTTCTTTTTCTTCTCGGGAGCCTTCTCCTTCAGCTCGCTGCCGACCAACTCGACCATCGCCAAATCGGCGCCGTCGCCCTTGCGGAAGCCCATGTGCGTGATGCGAACATATCCGCCGTTGCGCGATCCGAAGCGGGCCGCAATCGTGTCGAAGAGTTTCTTCACCGAAGCCGGTGTTTCCAGGTAGGCGGCGGCCTGGCGGCGGGCGTGGAGCGATTCCGCCTTGCCCAGCGTAATCATCTTCTCGGCCAGCGGACGCAGGGCCTTGGCCTTGGGGACCGTCGTGACGATGCGCTCGCGCTCAATCAGAGAAGTAACCAGATTCCGCAGCAGCGCCCGGCGGTGATCGGTCTTCCGTCCTAACTTCCAGCCTGCATTTCGGTGTCGCATCGTTCTTTATTCCCTCATTGGCGACGCCGGGATGAGTTGTCCGCGTTCATCGACCCTCATGCCCAGCGACAGCCCCATGTTCGTCAGAATTTCCTTGATCTCGTTCAGCGATTTGCGGCCGAAGTTTTTCGTCCGCAGCATCTCCTGCTCGGACTTCTGGACCAGCTCGCCGATGGTTTGAATGTTGGCGTTCTTCAGGCAGTTGTAGGCGCGAACGGAAAGCTCCAACTCCTCGACCGACCGGTTGAGATTCTCGTTGCGAATCTCGAGTCCCTTTTCGGCGACGTCTTCGTAAGCGCCGGTGCGCTCCTCGAAGTTGATGAAGATGGCCATGTGATCCTTCAGGAGCTTCGCCCCGAGCCCCACCGCGTCCTGCGGAGAGATGGAGGCGTCGGTCCAGACTTGCAGCGTCAGCTTGTCATAGTCTGTGATCTGGCCCAGCCGCGCGGCCTCCACCTGATAGTTGACCTTGCGGACCGGCGAATGCACCGAGTCGATGGGGATGTAGCCGACGGCCAGGTCCTCGTCGAAATTCTTGTCGGCGCTGACGTAGCCGCGGGAGTGCTTCAGCCGCATCTCGATCTCCAGCTTTCCGCCGTCGCTGACGGTTGCCAGATAGACCTGCGGGTTCAGGATCTCAACGTCCGCATCGGCCTGGATCTGCCCGGAGTGAACCGGGCCCGTCTTGGTAGCGGAGATCGTGAGCGTCTTCGGTCCCTCGCCATGCAGGCGGAAGAAGACCTGCTTCAGGTTGAGGATGATGTCCGTGGCATCCTCGACCACGCCGGGGATCGAGGAGAATTCATGCAGAACGCCTTCGATCTTGACGGCGCTGATGGCCGCGCCTTCGATCGACGAAAGCAGGACCCGCCGCAGCGCGTTTCCAATGGTTGTTCCAAATCCTCGTTCAAACGGCTGGGCGGAAAACTCGCCGTAGGTCGCCGTCAAGGTTTCCAAATTGCAGGCCAGACGCTTCGGTTTCTGAAAACCTCTCCATAGCATCGTCGTGTTTCCTCCAAAAAATCTTGTGACCGTTTCGTTGGTTCGTTGGTTGATGATGCGCGCCGGGTTTGCGCGCGCTCGCTCCCAGGCCGTTCCGGAATGCTCCGCGGTGCGGTACCCCCGGGGCCTACTTCGAATACAGCTCCACGATCAGCTGTTCCTGTATCGGCACGGCGATGTCCTGGCGCTGCGGATTCGTTCTGATCGTAGCTTTCAGGTTTTCCCGATCGACGTCGATCCAGGGCGGAGTGGAATGATGTCCCGTGGCCTCGCGGCTCGCAAGCAGTGCCGGATGCTCCTTGCTGCCCTGGCGCACTTCCACGATGTCTCCGGGCTTCACCAGAAACGATGGAATATTGACCTTATGGCCGTTCACCTGGAGGTGTCCGTGGCGCACCGCCTGGCGGGCTTGCGAGCGCGATGTGGCCAGGCCCATCCGGAAGACCACGTTGTCGAGCCGGCGCTCCAGATACTGCAGCAACAACTCGCCCGTGATCCCCTTGTGGGACGCGGCCTTTTCAAAATAAAGCCGGAACTGGTCTTCCAGGATGCCGTAGATGCGGCGCAGCTTCTGCTTTTCGCGCAGTTGCAGCCCGTAGCCGAGCAGCCGCGGCCGGCGGTCCTTGCCGTGTTGCCCCGGCGGAAAATTCCGCTTTTCAATGGCGCACTTGTCGCCGTTGCAGCGATCCCCTTTCAGGAACAGCTTCATTCCTTCGCGCCGGCACAGCCGGCAAACAGGCTCTCGATACCTCGCCAATCTTCCTCCTCGTTTGGGAACCAATCAGAGCCGCGACCGTCAGGGAGCGGTCACGAACCCTCTGTTGCCCAGCGACCCTCTTAGACGGTCGCTGCTCTTATTTTCTTCCCCCTACCTATACCCTCCGGCGCTTGGGCGGGCGGCAGCCGTTGTGCGGGATAGGCGTCACGTCTTTGATTGATTTCACTTCCAACCCCACGGCCGAAAGCGCCCGGATCGCCGACTCCCGTCCCGAGCCGGGACCTTTCACGCGCACGTCCACGACCCTCATGCCGTGGTCGCGGGCCGCGTTGGCGGCATGCTGGGCGGCCTGCTGGGCCCCGAACGGAGTTCCCTTGCGCGATCCGCGGAAGCCCAGAGCCCCGGCGCTCTTCCAGGCGATGACGTTGCCGTCCGTGTCCGAGATCGTGACCACCGTATTGTTAAACGTGGCCTGGATGTGCACCAGCCCGGTGTGAACGTTCTTCCGCTCTTTTTTCTTGAACGCCTTTTTCTTTCCCGTTTTGGCGGGTGCTTTAGCCATGAATTCTCCCGTAGCAGGTTAGCGGTTACATCGACAAACCAATTTGCTTTTTCCTGTAACCTATCACCTATAACCTAAGTCTTAGAGGCCGATTTCTTCTTGTTCGCGACGGTGCCTTTGCGCGGGCCTTTGCGCGTGCGCGCATTCGTGTGAGTCCGCTGCCCGCGAACCGGCAAATTGCGGCGGTGACGAAGTCCGCGGTAGGAGCCGATCTCGATCAACCGCCGGATATTCATCGAAATTTCCTTGCGCAGATCGCCCTCGATGGAGCCTTCTTCCTCCAGAATCTTGCGGATTCGGCCCACCTCGTCTTCGCTCAGATCCCGCACCTTGGTATCCACGTTGATGCCGGCGCGATGCAGAATCGCATTGGCCCTCGAGCGGCCGACGCCGTAAATATAGGTGAGTCCGATCTCGACCCGTTTCTGTACCGGTAAATCGACTCCGGCAATCCGTGCCATACTGCCTCCTTAAAGGCAGTGACGAGTGACGAGAGAAAGAAATTACCCAGCGGTTGGATCTTTCTCTTGTCACTTGTCACTCGTCACTGTAGTTCCTATCCCTGCCGCTGTTTGTGCTTGGGGTTCACGCAAATCACGCGCACGATGCGCTTGCGATGAATCACCTTGCACTTGTCGCAAATTTTCTTAACCGACGCGCGTACTTTCATAATTGCTTGTAACTCGTCACTGTCGTTACGGTTTGGTTAAAATCCAGGGACCGTTTTTGGTCACCACCACGCAGTGCTCGAAGTGGGCCGAATAGCCGCCATCCTCGGTCACCGCAGTCCACTTATCGTCCAGGATCCGGGTCTTATGGGTTCCGGTATTCACCATCGGCTCGATCGCCAGAACCATTCCTTCTTTCAACCGAGGCCCGTGCCCCGGCGTTCCGTAGTTGGGCACCTTGGGATCTTCGTGAAGCTTGTTTCCGATCCCGTGTCCCACGAAGTCCCGGACGACCGAATATCCGTACGGCTCCACGTACGCTTCCACGGCGGAGGAAACATCGCCGACGTGCCCGCCGATCCGGACCCGCTCGATGGCGGCATAGAGCGATTCCTCGGTGACCTTCACGAGTTTTTCCAACTCCGGCGTGATCTTTCCCACCGGGACCGTCAGGGCCGAATCGCTATAATAGCCTTCCGTCTTGACGCCCAAGTCGATCTTCAGGAGGTCGCCTTCCTTCAGAATCCGGCGGGGCGACGGGATGCCGTGGACAATTTCGTTATTGATCGAAGTGCATAGCACGCAGGGATACTCGTACAATCCCTTAAAAGCGGGCTGCGCTCCGCGCGCGGCGATTCGTTCCGCGGCGACTTTTTCCAGATCGTAAGTCGTGACGCCCGGCGCCGCCATCGACCGCAACTCGTTCAGAAGCTCCCAAAGCAACAATCCGCCCCGGCGCATCTTTTCGAGTTCAAGCGGCGATTTGCAAAAAATCATGGAACCTGCAGAAGGTGGGACAGCGCTTCGACAATTTCTTCCGGGCGCCGCTCCGCGTCCACCTCAAAAAGTTGCCCCTCTCGCTTGTAAAATTCCACCAGCGGGGCCGTCCGGGCGTCATAGGCGGCAAAGCGTTCCCGGATGGCTTCCTCGCAGTCGTCCGACCGTTGCTGCAGCGGGGCGCCGTCATCGTCGCAAACGCTGTCTCGGGAAGGTGGTTGCGACTCCAGGTTATACGTCCGGTGGCACACCGGGCAAACCCGTCGTCCGCTCAACCGTTTTACAATATGATTATAGCTCACCACCAGATTCACGACAACCGGCTGCGGCTGGTCCAACTCCTTCAGAATCGCCTTGAAGCTTTCGGCCTGGGGCACCGTCCGGGGATAGCCGTCCAGCAGGAACCCGTTGCGGCAGTCCGGCAGTCCCAGCCGGTTCCGTACCATTTCATTGATCAGATCGTCGCGAACCAGCGCGCCCGAATCCATTACGGACTTAGCTTCAATTCCCAGCGGCGTTCCCTTATTCAAATATCCCCGCAGCATATCGCCCGTCGAGATGTGGGGGATGCCCAGCCGGCGGCAGAGTTCCCTGGCCTGCGTTCCCTTGCCGGCGCCCGGACGCCCCATAAAAACCATCGGTCCGGGTGCTCGTGATTTCGCGTTCTCCACCATCAGCGAGGTCTTTTCTTCGTTGGGCGGCGGTCCCGGGATGGCTCCTCCCGGTAGCTCAACAGCCCTCATCTCCATCGATTGCAGCGAATACCGTGCCCCTCCCCGCCTGGCTTGAACGATCTATCTCCGTTCTCGAAAAGGGAGTTAAACGATCCGCGGACGCTCAGGAAGCAATCACCTCGGCTTTACCTCCGGCCCCCGTTATCTTTTCGGCTGCCGACTTGCTGAAGCGATGCGCCGAAACCGTGATCGGCGTCGTGATCTCTCCGTCACCCAGCACCTTGAGGCCGTCGAACAGCCGCCGGATGACACCCTTTTCGAGCAGCAAATCAGGAGTGACCGACTTCTCGCCCAGTAGCGCAATCTGCTCCAGATTGATGACGGCATATCGCTTCCGGAATATGTTCCGGAAACCCCGCTTGGGCAGTCTTCGTTGCAAGGGCATCTGGCCGCCTTCAAACCCGCGCTTGCGCCGGGCTCCCGAGCGCGAGCGCTGGCCCTTGTGCCCTTTGCCCGAGGTCTTTCCGTGCCCCGTTCCCATTCCCCGCCCCAAGCGCTTAGGAGGGTGTTTTTGCCCCCGCGCCGGATGCAACGAACTCAAATCCATGATCCACTCCTCAAGTCGCAGCCGCTTCCGCTCTGCTACTCATGCCGGAATTCCCGGCTGAATCCTGCTGGCCGTATGTCGCTAGTCGCTACTCCACGATTTCGACCAAGTGGCAAATTTTGGCAACCATGCCGCGAATGCCGTCGTTATCCGGCTTTTCGACCACCTGCTGGAGCTTCCGAAGCCCCAAGCCACGCAGCACCAGCCTCAGCTTATAGGGCGAGCCGATCACGCTGCGAATATACCGAATCCGTATTGTCCCAGTACCTTTTTCGCTCATACGTTGTCTCGATCCCCTGGCGCCGCGCTATCGGCGATTGGCCATCCCCTGACGATTTCCGCGGAGCCGTCTCCGTTCTACTTTCTCAGGAGCGTACCGCTTCGGCTTCCGCCGGGCGCTCCGTGGCAGGAGGCTCCTTCGCTTTGCGCTCCCGCAGATCGCCCAGCGCCCTCATGGTCGCGCGGATCACGTTGTGGGGGTTGGTGGTCCCCAAAGACTTGGTGTAGACGTTCGCCACTCCCGCGGCCTGCAGGACGGCCCGCACGGGCCCGCCGGCAATCACTCCGGTCCCTTCCGGAGCGGGCTTCAGCAGGACCCTCCCGGCGCCGTAGTGGCCCACGATCATGTGAGGCACGGTGGTGTTGAAGAGGTTGATCTTCTTCAGATTCTTCTTGGCGACTTCGATTCCCTTGCGGATCGCCGCCGGAACCTCTTTGGCCTTGCCCATCCCGAAACCGACAATGCCCTGGCCCGGATCGCCGACCACGACGAGTGCGCTGAAGCTCAAGTTCTTGCCGCCCTTGACGACCTTCGTCACCCGGTTGATGGATACAACCTGGTCCTTCAGTTGCAGCGCGGCGGGATCAATCCTTTTACTCAAAAAAATCCTCCTCGTCTAAACACACACGGTCCCAAATCCGAACCCAAATCCGAGCCGCGACCGAGAGGGAGCGTTTGGGTTAAAACGCACCGGAAACCGCTCCCTCTCGGTCGCGGCTCGGTTCAAAACTTCAAACCGGCTTCGCGCGCGGCGTCGGCGAGCGCCTTGATACGCCCGTGATAGCGATAGCCGCCGCGGTCCATGGCCACCAGTTCAATCCCTTTTTCGCGCGCCCGCGTAGCAATCAGCTTCCCAACTTCTTTCGCCGCCGCGATGTTGCCGCCGGTCTTCAAAGGGAAACTCTTATCGGCGGAGCTGGCGGCCGCCACGGTCATGCCTCTGCGGTCGTCGATCACCTGCGCGTAAATATGCTTCAGCGAACGGAAGACATTCAGCCGCGGCCGTTCTTCCGACCCTCGAACCTTGCGCCGGATTCGCCGGTGAATCTTCTGTCGCGCGTCGTTACGGGCAACTTGCGTTATCATATCTGCACCCGAACCATCCAAATCCCCCCACGCATCGCAAACCATCCTCGCGAAGCGTTCCGTCTTTCCTGTTCCCTGTAACCTGTTCCCTATTCCCTTATTTCGCGGTTGCGCCGGTCTTGCCGACCTTCTTCAACAGCACCTCGCCCGCGTACCGGATACCCTTGTTCTTGTAGACATCCGGCTCCCGCAGCGACCGGATGTCGGCGGCCACCTGCCCAACCTGCTGTTTGTCGATGCCGCTGATCGAGAGCTTCGTCTGCTTCTCAACGGTGATCTGAATTCCGGGCGGTATCAGAAACTCGATGGGGTGGGAATAGCCCAGCGAGAACAGCACCGACTTCCCCTTCAGATCGGCGCGATAGCCGATGCCCACGATCTCCAGATCCTTCTGATACCCTTGCGTCACGCCCGTAACCGCATTGGCCAGCAGGCTCCGAATGAGCCCGTGCCGCGCCGCCCAGCTTTCGGCAATACGCACCGCGACCAGTTGGTTGTCTTTCTGCTCTACCCGGATTCCTTCCGGAAGACCGACCACGAGGTGGCCCTTGGGACCCTTCACATCGACGGAGTTCGCGGCGATCTTCACCTGCACCTTGTCGGGCAGCGGAATCGTTTTTTTCCCAATCCTTGACATCGAATCCTCTCAAAAAACAGTGACCAGTTGCGAAGATCGTGTTTACTTTCCCGCTTGTCACTCGTCACTTTTCACTTGTCACTGCTTACGAAACTTCCAAAAGCACTTCGCCGCCGACACCCACTTTGCGGGCGCGCTTGCCCGACATCACTCCCTTGGGAGTGGTGAGAATGGTGCTGCCCAAACCCGCGAGCACCGAGGGTATCTCCTTACGCGACGAGTACACCCGGCGGCCGGGCGTCGAAATCCGCACCAAGCTCGAGATCGCCGGCCGCCCGTCCGGGCTGTACTTCAGCGTCACCCGCAACAGTTTCTTGCGGCTCTCTTCCGTCAACTTAAAGGAAGAGATGTAGCCTTCCTCTTTCAGGATTTTGGCGATTTCGGCTTTCAGCCGCGAGCCGGGCATCTCCAGTTTCGGATGACGCGCCTTGCTCGCGTTCCGTATGCGCGTCAGCATGTCCGCGATGGTGTCGGTGTGATTCATTTCCCTTTTCCGTTTTCAGACTTCAATTCCGAACCGCAACTTCCAATCCGAGCCGCGACAGTTATGGAGCGGTCAATGCCGGAACTCGTCAATACAAACCGCTCCCTCCCGGTCGCGGCTCGGTACAGCTTACCAGCTCGATTTCTTCACGCCCGGGATCTCGCCCAGCAGGGCCAGCGAGCGGAAACACAAGCGACAGATCTGAAATTTTCTCAGATATGCGCGCGGGCGCCCGCAGATCTTGCAGCGATTGTGCCGCCGGACGCTCTTACTCACCCCGTTGACGATGTGCTCGAACTTCGGTTTCTTCTTCGTCTTCGCAATACTGGAAGTCTTGGCCACGTTTTACTTTGCTCCCTTGCCTGGACCACCCGGCCGCAGGCTCCTGTTCCATCAATCCTTATTCCGGCCGCTCAAGCTCGGAACGGAAAGCCGAAGTGGCGCAGCAGCGCCAGCGCCTCTTCGTCGGTCTTGGCGTCCGTAACCACGGTGATATTCATGCCCCGGGTCTTGTCCACCTTGGCGTAATCGATCTCGGGAAACATCAATTGATCCTTGATGCCCAGCGTGTAGTTTCCCCGCCCGTCGAATGCCTTCGACGGCAGTCCCCGGAAGTCCCGGACGCGAGGCAAAGCGATGTTCACCAGCCGGTCCAGGAACTCGTACATCCGATCGCCGCGCAGCGTCACGGAGGCTCCGATCGACTGCCCCTTGCGCACCTTGAATTGCGCGATCGATTTGCGCGCGCGGTGCACGATCGGCTTCTGCCCCGTGATGGCCGTCAGATCGTGCGTGGCGCCATCGAGCAGCTTGATATTTTGCGTCGCCTCGCCCACTCCGATGTTTACGACAACCTTCCGCAGACGCGGAATCGCCATCGGGTTCTTGTACGAGAACTCTTTCTGCATCGCCGGAGCGATTTCCTTCGTGTAGCGGCCGTGCAGTCGGCTGACGCCCTGACTCGCCTTGGGCTTCGTCGCCTTTGCTGGCGGCTCGCTTTTCGCTTCCTGTTCTTTCCCGGGTCGTTTACTGGCCATTACCTGTCCCTACTCGGTTTCTGTCTCGTCACTCGTCACTTGTCACTCGTCACGATTCTCATTGATCCAGCGTATTGCCGCATTTCCGGCAGGCGCGGACTTTTCTTCCATCCGGCAGCGCCTGCTGGCGGAAGCGGATGGGGCCGCACGACGGGCACAGCAGCATCACGTTCGAGCGGCTGATCCACGACTCGCGCTCCATGATGCCGCCCTTGATATTCTTCTGCGGGTTCGGCCGCAGATGGTGCTTCAGCATCTGCACGTGCTCCACCAACACGCGGGACTTGGGCATATCCACTTCCAGCACCTTTCCCGTCTTGCCGTTGTCGCGCCCGCTGATTACTTTTACCTGATCGTTCTTCTTGATGCCTAACATGGCGGTTTACAATACCTCGGGGGCCAGAGAAACGATTTTCAAAAACTTCTTGTCGCGCAGCTCGCGCGCCACCGGCCCGAAGACGCGCGTGCCTACCGGTTCGCCGTCGTCGTTGATGAGCACCGCGGCGTTCTGATCGAAGCGGATAAAGGTGCCGTCGCGCCGCCGTTGTTCCTTGCGCATCCGCACCACCACCGCCTTCACCACCGATCCCTTTTTCACGGCGCTGTCCGGCTGAGCTTCTTTGACGTTCGCCGTAATGATGTCACCCAGTCCCGCGCGGCCTCCCACCGACCCGCCCAGCGGCAGAATGCAGGAGATGCGGCGCGCACCGGAGTTATCGGCCACCTCCAGTAACGTCCTCATCATGATCATGATCCCGCCTCCTTCGACGCCCCAGGCGCCGCTGGCTTCGCGCTCGCCGCGGCTTCCGCGGCCTGGACATCTTTCGCCACCGCGGCGCTGCGGTGGACGATTTCCACCAACCGCCAGCGTTTCAGGCTGCTCAGCCTCCGGCTCTCGACGATGCGGACACTGTCTCCAACACGGCACTGGTTCTGCTCGTCGTGGGCGTAAAATTTCTTGGTCTTGTTGATGTAGCGTTTGTACAGCGGGTGCTGCACGCGCCGCGTGACCTCTACGACGATGGTCTTGTTCCCGGAGTGGCTGACCACGTGTCCGACCTTGGTATTGCCATGCTTCGTGACTGTTTTCGCTTTGGCTTCCGCCTTCGAAGACGCTGCCAGAGCTGACGCCAGCGACGAAGCGAGCGATGATGCGGTCCCCGGTGTAGACATTGGCGCGGCCTGATTATCCGCCATGACGTTCCCTCGACTCTCTTTCCCTCAATATCGTTCTGGAGCGCGCAATGTCCCGGCGCATCCCGCGGATCTTGCCCAGGCCTTCGGTCTGCCCCGTAGCGGCCTGGAAGCGCAGCTTCCAGATTTGAGACTCCAGGTCCCGAACCTGGGCCTCCAGTTCTAGCTCGCTCAATTCCCGAACCTTCTCCGCTTTCATGACAGGATGGCTCCCGCGCGGCTCACGAATTTTGTTTTCGCGCCTAGTTTGTGCTGCGCCAATTTGATCGCCTCGCGCGCGATCTCTTCCGTTACCCCTTCCATCTCGAAGAGGATCTTGCCGGGCCGCACCACGGCGACCCAACCTTCCGGCGCTCCCTTGCCTTTACCCATGCGGGTTTCGGCTGGCTTCTTGGTAATGGGCTTGTCGGGGAACAGGCGGATCCAAATCTTTCCGCCGCGCTTGATCGAGCGCGTCATCGCCACGCGGCTGGCCTCGATTTGCCGGTCGGTGATCCAGGCCGGTTCCAGCACCTTCAACCCATAATCGCCAAACTTCAAGTCACCGCCGCGCCAGGCTTTGCCGCGCCGGCGTCCCCGGTGCTGCTTGCGGTGCTTCACTTTTTTCGGCATCAACATGGCTTGCTACTTCCTTGAGTCCGATCCGAGCCGCGACAGTAATGGAGCGGTCAATGCCGGAACTCTTCCATACGAACCGCTCCCTCTCGGTCGCGGCTCGGTAATTTTTCTACGCCGCGGTTCCCGGCGCTTCGCGGCGTTTCTTCGCTTCCAGAATCTCGCCTTTGTATACCCAGGCTTTCACGCCGATCTGGCCATAGGTCGTCTTTGCTTCGGCGGTTCCATAGTCGATATCGGCGCGCAGCGTCTGGAGCGGCAGGCGCCCCTGGAGATACCATTCGCTGCGTGCAATCTCGGCCCCGTTCAGGCGTCCCGAGACGCGGACTTTGATTCCCTTGCAGCCAAACCGCAGCGCCGAATCCACGGCCTTGCGCACCGCGCGCCGGAAAGCGATTCGCTTCTCGAGTTGCAACGCGATCGCTTCAGCCACCAGTTGCGCGTCCAGCTCCGGCTTGTAGACCTCCTGAATATCCAGAAAGATCTCGCGGCCGGTTTCTTTCTGCAGATCGGCCTTGAGCTTGTCGATCTCCGAGCCTTTGCGCCCGATGATGATACCGGGCCGCGCCGTGCGGATGCTGATGCGAAGCTTGTTGGCCATGCGGTCGATCTCGATCGACGAAATGCCTGCCATGCGCAATCTCTTTTTCAGCTCCCGTTTCAGCCGCAAATCCTCGTGCAGCCATGCGGCATAGTCGCGCTTGGCGAACCAGCGGGATTTCCACGGCTTGTTATAACCCAGCCGAAACCCGTATGGATGGACCTTTTGTCCCATTAAAATCTCCTCCGGAGATAAATCCCAAAACCCAAGTTCCAAATTCCAAACAAATTCCAAATTCCAATCACAAATCTCTAAATCCCCATTCCTTTTTTGGAATTTTCTTCCTTGGGATTTGTTTGGGATTTATGTTTTGGGATTTGGAATTTCTGTCTCCTCGGACGGTTTCTTTTCCGCAACGTGAACAATGATGTGACTGGTGCGCCGCTGATATCGAAACGCGCGTCCCATGGGAGCGGGACGGATTCGCTTGCCCCGGGGGCCGTCATTGGCGCATGCCTCCGAGACATAGAGATCGTCCACATCCACGGTTTCGGACTTGCCCTCGGCGTTGGCGATCGCCGAGCGCAGCACCTTAGAGACCTCTTCCGCCACGCGCTTTTTCGTGAAGCGCAGCAGATTCATCGCCTCGCCGGCGTCTTTGCCGCGAATCAGGTCGAGGACCAGGCGCGCTTTGCGCGGCGTAACTCTTACGTACTTCGATTCGGCTCTTGCTTCCATCGCTTCCGCCTAATCCTTTACGCTCCCGCGGGGCGCGGCGCCGCCGCCGGCGCTGACGCTTTTTCTGCCGCGGCCTTCACCGAGTGGCCCTTGAACGTCCGCGTGGGTGAAAACTCTCCCAGCTTGTGCCCCACCATGTTCTCGGAGATATAAATCGGAATAAACTTCTTCCCGTTGTGCACCGCGATGGTGTGCGCCACCATCTCCGGCGTGATCGTGGAGCGCCGCGACCAGGTCCGCACCACCTTCTTCTCGTTTCGCCGGTTCAAGTCGTCCACCTTCCGCATCAGGTGGTTGTCGACGAACGCCCCTTTTTTTACCGACCGTGCCATTTTTCTGCTCTCCCTCCTCAGCGCGACTTGCGCCGGGAGACAATAAAGCGGTCCGTCCGCTTGTTGCGCCGGGTCTTGTAGCCGCGGGTCGGCTGGCCCCAGGGCGTCACGGGGTTCCTGCCGCCGGAGGTCTTGCCCTCGCCTCCTCCGTGCGGATGGTCCACCGGGTTCATCGCCACGCCGCGCACCGTGGGCCGTACGCCCATCCAGCGCTTGCGGCCTGCCTTGCCGATCGAAACGTTCTCATGGTCCACGTTCCCGACCTGTCCGATCGTGGCCATGCAGGTGACCGCCACGCGCCGCGTTTCGCCCGACGGCAGCTTGATCAGCGCAAAATCCGTTTCGCGCGAAACCAGTTGCGCCGAGCCCCCGGCGCTGCGCACCATCTGCGCTCCCTTTCCCGGCCTCAGTTCGATGTTGTGAACCGTCGTGCCCACCGGAATATTCTTGAGCGGCAGCGCGTTGCCGACCAGGATGTCGGCCTCCGGGCCGGACATCACCTTGCTGCCGACCATCAGCCCCATCGGCGCCAGGATGTACCGCTTCTCGCCATCGGCATAGTGCAACAACGCGATGCGCGCCGAGCGGTTCGGGTCGTACTCGACTGTCGCCACCCGCGCCGGAATGCCGTGCTTATCCCGCAGGAAATCGACGATCCGGTACTGCTGCTTGTGTCCTCCGCCGTGATGGCGGACGGCGATCTGCCCAACGTTGTTGCGTCCGCCCTTTTTCCGGAGCGGCTCCAGCAGCGATTTCTCCGGCGTCTGCCTCGTGATATCTTCGCGGCTCACGACCGAGGTGAAGCGCCTCGTGGGAGTATACGGCCTGTACGTTTTCACTGGCATTGCTCAATTACCTTACTCGCTGTGGTAGCCACGGCACGAATTTTGTGCCGTGGGCATTTCCCACGGATCCAACCAAGAACGTGCCCACGGCACAAAAATCGTGCCGTGGCTACTCCGCTAACCTTCCCTTACGCCTTCTCGCCGTATTCGATCATCTTTTCGCCGGCCTTGAGCTTTACGAAAGCCTTTTTCCAGTCGCTCCGATATCCGGTTGTGCGTCCGCGGCGACGCATTTTGCCAAAAAAATTGGCCGTGCGAACCGTCTCCACTTTCACCTTGAAGAGCTTCTGCACGGCCTCTTTCACCTCGGTCTTGGTGGCCGAGGGATGAACTTCAAAGCACAGCGTGCGCCGCTCGTCTTTGGCGGCGAGGCCCTTTTCCGTGATGATCGGCCGGCGAATTACCTGATACTGGTTCATTTTCCCAGCGCCTCCTGCAAGCGCTCGATCGCCGGACGCGAGATCAAAATCCGCTTCGACCAGAGCAGATGATAGGGATGGAGCTCCGTGCCGCTGACCACTTCCACGCCCACTAGGTTGCGCGTCGAGCGCTCCAGATTCTGGTTTCCCGGCGCATCCACGATCAGCACCGCGCGCGGCGCCTCGAAGCGGTCCAAAATCCTCCGCATCGCCTTCGACTTGTGATCGGTCAGCTTGAATTCGTCAATCACGGTGATTTGCTGGTCAGCGAGTTTGGCGGAAAGCGCGGAGCGAAGCGCCCCCAGCATCATCTTGCGCGGGAGATTGTATTCATAGGAGCGGGGCTGCGGCCCGTGGATGGTTCCGCCGTGTCTCCACAGCGGCGACCGTATGCTTCCGATGCGGGCGCGTCCGGTTCCTTTTTGCTTCCACAACTTGCGTCCGCTTCCGGCTACCAGCTTGCGATTCTTGGTGGCGTGCGTTCCCGAGCGCCGCGCCGCCATATACTGCCGCACGGACTCGTAGAGCAGGCTCTGGTTGACGGAGGCGGCAAAGACCTTCTCCGACAGATCCATCTGCCCGACCTTTACATTCTCCAGGTTTTTCACATCCACTGTCGGCATTCTATTTCCCTATCGCCGCTCCGAAAGCTCCGCGGCTTACTCCGCAACCTTCACCTTCTCTATAACCAGATAACCGCCGGTTGGCCCCGGCACCGAGCCTTTCACCATCAGCACATTTTCTTCCGCATCGACCCGGATCACCTCAAGGTTTTTGGTCGTTACGCGGGCGTCGCCCATGTGTCCGGCGGCGCGCATTCCCTTAAATACCCGGGAAGGAAAGGCGGAGGAACCGATGGAACCCGGAGCGCGATGAAACATCGAGCCATGCGACCCCTCGCCTCCGCCGAAGTGGTGCCGCTTGACCAAACCCGCAAATCCCCGGCCCTTGCTGACGCCGATGACGTTCACCCGGTCCTTGGGCTGAAACAAACCGACGTTGACCGAATCGCCCTGCTTGGTTTCGTCCGAGCCGGCTTCCAAGCGTATCTCCCGGATAAACCGCATGGGAGCAACGTTGGCCTTGGCGAAGTGCCCTTGCATGGGCTTCGTGGGGTGGCGCTTGGCGCGCGCTTCGACGAACGCAAGCTGCGCCGACTCGTAGCCTTCCTTGGCCGCCGTCTTGCGCTGCACGACCACACAGGGTCCGGCTTGCAGCACAGTGACGGGAACCATCTCCCCATCTTCGCGAAATATCTGGGACATCCCCAGCTTCTTTCCTAAAATCCCATTCAACATGAGTCTTCCCGTGGTGACGGGCCTTGAGGCCAGTCCCTACTTATGTTCCTTACCAAATGCCTTGATCTCGACGTCCACGCCGGCCGGAAGATCGAGCTTCATCAGCGCATCCACCGTCTGCTGTGTTGGCTCCAGTATGTCGAGCAGACGCTTGTGGGTGCGGATCTCAAACTGCTCCCGCGACTTTTTGTCGACGTGCGGCGAGCGCAGCGTGGTGTATTTGGTCTTGAGCGTCGGCAATGGAATCGGCCCCGCCACTTGCGCGCCGGTCCGTTTGGCCGTGTCCACAATCTCGGTCGCCGACTGATCCAGAATCCGGTGATCGTAAGCCTTCAATCGGATTCGAATGCGTTCACGCAACATAGCAGATTGCCTTCCTTCTTATCCTCGTCGCTAGTCACTTCTTCTACGCCGTGGCTTCTATGCGGTCACCTCGGCGACGGTTCCGGCTCCCACCGTGTGGCCGCCCTCGCGGATGGCGAACCGCAATCCCTTTTCCAGTGCGATCGGCGTGATCAGCTCAATCGCCAGACTCACGTTGTCCCCCGGCATCACCATCTCCGTTCCCGTCGGCAGCGTCGCCACTCCCGTCACGTCCGTCGTCCGGAAATAAAACTGCGGCCGGTATCCGTTGAAGAACGGCGTGTGCCGCCCTCCCTCTTCCTTCGTCAAAATATATACTTCCGCGTTGAACTTCGTGTGCGGCGTGATCGATCCCGGCTTCGCGATTACCTGCCCGCGCTCCACCTCTTCTTTTTCCGTTCCGCGCAGCAGCAGTCCTACGTTGTCTCCCGCCTGCCCTTCGTCCAATAACTTCTTGAACATCTCGACGCCCGTCACCACCCGCGTCACCGTCGGACGGAATCCCACGATTTCCATCTCTTCGCCGACCTTCAACTTCCCTCGCTCGATTCTTCCCGTCACCACCGTCCCGCGTCCCGAGATCGAGAAGATATCCTCGATCGGCATCAGGAACGGCTTGTCCACCTCGCGCTGCGGAATCGGAATGTAGCTATCCACCGCCGCCATCAACTCGTCCACCTTCGCTTCCCACTGCGCCTCGCCGTTCAGCGCCCCCAAGGCCGACCCCCGGATCACCGGCAGATCGTCTCCCGGGAACCCGTAGCTCTTCAGCAGCTCCCGCACTTCCAACTCCACCAGATCGAGGAGCTCCGGGTCGTCGACGGCATCTACCTTATTCATGAACACCACCACGTAGGGCACTCCCACCTGACGCGCCAGCAGGATGTGCTCCCGCGTCTGCGGCATCGGTCCGTCCGTGGCGGCCACCACCAGGATCGCGCCATCCATCTGCGCCGCTCCCGTGATCATGTTCTTGATGTAGTCGGCGTGCCCCGGGCAGTCCACGTGCGCGTAGTGCCGGTTCTTCGTCGAGTACTCCACGTGCGCCACCGCAATCGTGATCCCCCGCTCCCGCTCCTCCGGCGCATTGTCGATCGAGTCGAACGACCGGAACTGGACCTTCGGGTCGTGCTTTCCCAGCACCTTCGTGATCGCCGCCGTCAAGGTCGTCTTCCCGTGATCGATATGCCCGATCGTCCCGACATTCACGTGCGGCTTCGATCTGTCAAATTTTTCCTTCGCCATCGCTGTACTCCAAGAACGCGAATTGCTGAACTGCTACTTGTGTTTCAACCCCAAAAACTTTTCCAGACCGGCAAAACCCGGCCGGCAAAAACTTTCTCCCGCGGCGGCCCTGCTGCAATCCGAGGCAGTGCAGGGCTGGCTCCTCATTCCGAGGTCTGGTGGACAGGGGAGGATTCGAACCTCCGTAGACCACAAGGGTCGGCAGATTTACAGTCTGCTGCCATTAGCCGCTCGGCCACCTGTCCAGAGAGAACTGCAAAGCGCCGCAAGGCTCCGAAGCGACTGCTATCCGCCTCGAGCAACCTCTCTCTGGCGCTATCCAAAATGATTCCACTCAGGGGAAGCAGAAACCTATGGAGTTACTGTTATTAGCCGGATAGACCCTGCGCGTTCCGAATCGTCTTCGCTATCAACTTGGAGCGGGAGACGGGGATCGAACCCGCGACCAACAGCTTGGAAGGCTGTGACTCTACCACTGAGTTACTCCCGCAGGCATTAATTCCTGGAGCCGACGACCGGGATTGAACCGGTGACCTCGTCCTTACCAAGGACGCGCTCTACCATCTGAGCTACGTCGGCTCAAAGGTTCCCGGGACGACTCCACACGGCCCTCGATCCCTTCCATCGCGAGGACCTGCCTTTCCCCACCCGGATACTCTTTCCGATCCGGGCGCAAACCCTTACCCTATCACATTCCGGGGCGCGCGGCAAAATCCTGGAGCTGGCGAAGGGATTTGAACCCCTGACCCTCTGATTACAAATCAGATGCTCTGCCAACTGAGCTACGCCAGCATACGATCACCGGAAAAACCTAGATTGTATCAGGAAATTTTCTCGGGGGCAACCCTCCGCGACCAGCCCTGAGGGTGCATTTTCCCGGACAACCGAACGCCAAAGCGCCGGCGTCTCCGGTGAATCCATTTCCAAAAACTATCTTACCGCCTTTTGCCTCAAACGTCGAGGGGAGAAAAAATCAAAGAATCGGCGGAGGAGATGCGGAACCGCTTTTGGTTTTTGTAAGGGACGAATTCGGACCAGTCGGAAACGTCCCGTCGCCGCCGAGTTTCCGGTTCGGGCTGTCAGATGATCCGGTGGAGGAATTCCCTGATCAGGGCTCCAGTGTCGGACCCTAGCCCCCGCGGCTGATCTTGCCGAAGCCGCATTACCATATTTCGAGCCGCAGTAGGCGGTACTCGCTAATCATCTGGAAATCGGAGCGGTTGGAAGTGATCAGCCGGGCTCCATGAGACCGTGCGGTGAGCGCGATCAGCACGTCGAAATGCAGATCGCGCAGCTTGTCCGGCGTGAATCCTCTATCCGCGTAAATTGCGCCCAGTATCTGGCCCGACTCCAGCCAATTCTTTTCTGTGGGGGTTAAGATGGGATGGTTTCTTGCCATCGCTCGCAGGAATTCCCGCTCCGCCCGTTTGGTAGCGCCGCGCCACAACTCCGCCAGAACTACAGAAGATGTCCTGAGAAGACCAGTGAGCGAGTCAATTCGCTCCTGATGACATCCCGTGCGCAGGTGATCGATGAAGACGGAAGTATCGAGAATGACCAGGTTACTCACGGTTGCCCGCGAACGAAAGCTTCCCGGCGTGCTTCCTCATCAGGTTCTTGAATCGTTTCAGGGCCACAATCTCCCGCAGCGCTGCGTGGACCGCCTCCGTCCGGGATTTGGCCCCGAGAACTTTAGCGGCCTCATCCGCCAGTTGCGTATCCAGCCTCATCGACGTCATGGTCACAGCCATCTGGATGAATCCTCCGAATTGTATATATACTCTAGTCGAATCGTATATAGAAGTCCAGCGGGTAGCGCAGAGTTTGCGTTTTTCAAACTCTGCGGCTCGACTGCGCGTTTCGGGCAGAAAATCCCAATCGCCAAATCCCAAATCTCAAACAATAGGGCATTTCCACAATTGCTATAGACCACTTCAGGAGACTGTCACCACTCGTATCATGATGATGTCATCCTGAGAGAAGCGAAGGATCTGCTTTTCCCCTTGGTCTATACCATTTGTGGAATCGCTCTAGCCAATGACCAAAAAGTAAGATTCGAAAAAAAGATTACGTGCCGGGATAGAGTTTGATGCTTGGAATTTGGAATTTTGGATTTGTTTGGGATTTGGATTTTGGGATTTGGGATTTGGCCGGGTTAGGGCCGCTGTGGCAGGGACGCTTTTTCGATCGCGCCTTGCGCACCGCCAAGGAATACCACGAAACGGTGGAGTATATTCGTGAGAACCCGGTGAAGGCGGGACTGGTGAGTCGGCCAGAAGACTTGCCGTGGTCAAGCGCATATGAGCTTTCGGTAGCGCAGAGTTTGCGCCTTTCAAACTCTGCGGCTTTTGTTCCCTCAGCCCCAATCCCAACCAAATCCGCCTTGCTCATCGATCGAGTGGAATTGCCGATGGATCCACGCGCGCGAATCTAAAGCCGCAGAGTTTGAAAAGCGCAAACTCTGCGGCTACCCGGCTTTTCCGCACTGTTCCGGTGGTCGTTCGTGTAGTCTCGACTAAGCGGTCGCCAACTTTACCAACGCAACTATTGTTGACATCACGTACGGGAGAACATCAATTTCCGCAACTGCCAGTCGGGCGTCGTTGATGTGCTGATACTCTTGGCCGCCCAGGGCCCGGCCAAGGGATGCCTCATTGTTGTGGGCGATGCCGTTTCGCAGCTTTGCGAGCCGCGACATAAATGCCGAGTCCTCGTTACTCCAAACGCCGATGGTCACGAGCATCTTCGACAACTCAGATAGCGTCCGTCTTTCCACAAGCTGTTTTACTACACCGCAACTCTCCTTTTTTGACGTTATCAGATAAGGTAGATCCCTCCTGGCATAGTGCTCTAGCGTGGCATGCAGTTCCACGATGACGGAGGGCGTTAGGCCCAAGTAGTAGAGCACGAGAATGTCGCCGAGAATTGCCCATACAATTGCGTCGGCAGCCCCAGGTGAGAACTGCTGCTTGTACGCAGCCTTGAATAGTGCGAAGCGTGCACCACCGCTTCCGAGTGCCTCATTCGCCGCCCGGGCGTACTCGTCAAGCGAACGTTCGAGTTCGAGGTAGGATTTCATGCCGTCAGGCAAATCTGTCAACGAACCTCCTGTGCTTATTTTGAGGACAGAGCAACATCCCATTCCTATGTTGCCAGATTATGCGGGTATGTGCATACCGCGATGGACTCTGTTCGATCGTGACGACGATCAGGTAGCCGCAGAGTTTGAAAAGCGCAAACTCTGCGCTGGGGCTTTTTTCCTTGCGGGGAACATTATAGCGATCAAGCCATCATAAAATTAAAAGGCACCTTGCGGTGCCTCGATATTTCGATATATGCTCGGCGGTTTAAAGATTTACCGCCGCGAGCTTGATCTTTTTTTTGAGCGCCGTCTCCGTGTGGTACGTTTCGCCACGCTCTTCGCTTTCTCAAATTTATTAGCTTGTATCAACCAATACCAAATGATCAGATTTCCCAGAAGTGATATCAAAAGATTATGAATGTCACTTCCGTACATGACGCCCTCTGCTAATTAAACAATAAGCAGAGGAGCGAACTTGGTATTTTAGATCAACCATGTTCCTCCTTGTAAAATATGGCAGCCCGATTTAGGGGCGCCCAACTAATTAGTAGCATATACAGGTTGTTAACGTCAAGCGGGGTAGCGGCTCTAATCTCGAACCCCGTTGTCATCCCGCTGGGCGGGATTGGAACCTCGGCAAAGGGGACAGGCGGGACGTTCCCTTAACGAACCGTACAGAATCTCGCCCGGTCAACCGGCCTTGAGGACGGCCTCCAATTGGGGATCGATGGCGTGCAGCAGTTCCCGCAATTTCCCGAGTGACGGCGAACGTTTCCCCTGTTCGTACTGTGCATAAGCCGTTGGCGAGCTGGATGCGAGCCGGCGCGCCACGTCCCGCATGCTCAAGCCGTGGCAGGTGCGCTGGCGCTTTAAGAGAAAGGCAATCAGCGAATCCGGATCGTTTGCGCTCACCGTAAAGACGCCTGGCTCGCGCGAAGGCTTCACCTGAATCGTCAATGCTTCGTTTGCCGCCTCGATCTGAATGGCGTCCTCGATCATCGCGAGGGCCTGTTTCTTCGATCTGCCCTGGGTACTGATATCGAGAAGCGGCACAAACACCACCCAACACCTCGTCTTTTCATCCTTCCAGATTCTGCCTTCCAGTTTCACCTCTTCTCCTTTGGCTCCGGCGGATTCTTCCCGGCGAAGCGGGTAGCCGCAGAGTTTGCGCTTTTCAAACTCTGCGGCTCTTGTCTGCAAGGTGGTCACAGCGATTCAGAGAACAATTCGCCTCATGATCGAAACAGACGCGGTGATCCGCACATGGCCGATTAATCCACCTCAAGGCGTCACTCCCCGAACCGCGTCGTCCCGTTCACCAGCATTTCGAGCACCGAATCCTCCGAGACCAAAACCCGACAGCACGGCCCGCCGATTTGCCAGCCCTTAAGGCGGCCCTGGTGAAGCCACTGGAGAATGGAGTCCTCGCTCTTCCCCATACGGTAGGCGACCTCTTTCACGCTGAGGGTTCTTTCTTTCATGAAATCAAATGCCGGCTTAGGGACCGGCGGCGGCTCCGCTGGCAAGTGGCTCGCACTGGAATCGGGCCGCTTTATTCCTTGTGCGGCTTCGTGAGTTCGTTTTTTGGCGCTTTTCTTGGCGACGGGCGTTTTATGTGTTCCCATGATGGCACTCCTTGACAAGATGTGGACTGGCCCATTCCCCGCCGCCAAGGCCCCGAATCCTCGGCCAGTATATAGGCGTTAACACCTACTTGTCAAGCCCGACTCCAGCCTCGTCCCGTAACGATCAGCTTCGTATTCCTGGGATCCGGCACCAAGACCGTTGGGGTGGGTACTGAGAGAAAGGCGGGACGCTTCCGGCGGAAGCTCCTTCCTCCGCCCCTGTCAAACCGGCGCTCACGGCTGTGACGCGCCGATTTCAAGAACCAGATATACGTCTTTCCGGTCGTCAAAGGAACTGACAGTGCGCCGGGCGCTTGAAGCTCCCTTGAGTTCCGCGTGCACTTCAAAATCCGTGTTCGGTTCCAGACCCGAGAAGCGGTAGGCGCCCTTGTCGTCGCTGATGTGCGTCTGCATATCGAGCGTCCGCTTGTTCTTGAGGTAGATGACGGCTTCGGCGAGGCCCTTCCCGTCTTGGTCGACCACCTGGCCCGTCAGATTTTTCTGCCGGCTTTTGTCGTTGTCTTTTTTCGGCGCCGGAAACTGCGCCTGCATGGCCGCAACGCCCCAAGGTGCCGCCGCAGTCAAAGCGCCGAGCAGCAGTCCAAGGACCGCCACAGGAGCCGCCGCGCGGACACTGAAAATGAAAACCTTTTTTCGCATCGCGATCACCTCGAAAATTCTCCGCTGCTATGCCGCGCAGGGCGCCGGCAAAGATCAGTCGGACGCCGGGACGGGGCTCACTCCTCCTCCTCGTCCTCTTCTTCCTCGTCGTAGGTCAGGTCGCCTTCTTCTTCCTCCTCGTCCTCATCCTCGTCGAGCAGATTGAGTTCCAGGGGATTCGTGCTCACTACCTCGAGATCCACCCCGCACTCCGGGCAGCTCACCACTTCGCCCTCTTCCACTTCATCTTCATCCACGTCCACCATCGCTTCGCATTCAGGACAGTGTGGCATCAAACCTCCTCCCCGCCGGGGCACTCAATCCCGTTATCGGGCGAACCCTCCCACTTCCCAACATAAGGGATAGTTGCCCTGTAAATCAAATTATATTCCCGCGCCCCGCGTTGGCAAGAACGAAATTTTTTGCTCGGTACACGGTGCGGAACGAGAAGGCATCCCAAGATAAGATGCCGTGCGGCTCGGTCTGGGTTGCACTCTGCTATAGTGAGTGACGGCGCGCCGGATTCCCCGAGGCTCGCCGGAGGCCCTGTCCATGGCCGTATGCGAATCTCCCCGCCAATATCCGGAACGCCCCATCGCCGCCGTCGGAGGCGTGATCGTCGAGGGGAACAACGTCCTGCTGATCCGCCGCGCCAAGGAGCCGTCTATCGGAGATTGGTCGATTCCCGGCGGCGCCGTCGAGCTAGGTGAAAAATTAACCGCAGCCCTTCGCCGCGAGATTCTCGAAGAAACCGGTCTCCAGGTGCGCGTCGGAAAAATCATTGAAGTCCTCGACCGCATCCTTCCCGACTCAAAGGGAAACGTCGAATACCATTACGTCCTGGTGGATTTTGTCTGCTCCGTCGAAGCGGGAGAGCTTCACCCCTCGAGCGACGTGAGCGATGCGCGCTGGGCCGCCCGCAACGATCTCGCCCGTTACTCGCTCCGCCCCGACACGTTGCGCGTCATCGAAAAGGCCTTTGCCGCCGCGGAGGCCCGGAGGAAGAAGTCAGAAGACAGAACTCAGAAGTCGGAATAAAAGCAGGCTGGTTTGCCAGTCCGCTTTGCTTTTTGAGTTGTTGTAGAATGGACGTATTGAATGATTTCCTATCCGCGGAAAGGAGCGGTGGAGTGAAAATGGGAACTCCGGCAAAGAGACAGGCAGCGACGGCGCTCCACAGGCGACAGCGCAATGGCGAAAGGAATGAGACGACCATTCGCTTGCGCATCCACGCTCTCGAAGAGGGCGGATACGTAGCCACCAGCCCGGACGTTCCCGGATTAATAGCCGAGGGCCGCAGTGTGTCCGAAGCGGTTGAGATCGCCCAGGGCCTGACGCGAAAGATCATCGAATCCTGCCTCGAACACGGCGATCCGTTGCCTAAATCGCTGGCGAAATCGGCGGATCGTTGAGATCGGGAGGATCAGCTTGAAGATAAAAGTCATCATTCACGAGGCGGAAGAAGGAGGCTATTGGGGCGAGGTCCCGGCAATTCCCGGTTGTGCTTCGCAAGGGGAGACCTACGAGGAATCGCTGGAAAATCTGCACGAGGCAATTGAAGCCTGTCTTTCCGTTGACGTTGAAAAGCCGCAGTCCACCAGCAAAGACCGTGTCCTTGAAATAGCCGTATGAAGGCGATTCCAGCCAAGGATTTCTGTAAGCTCTTGGAGCGTCACGGATGGTCTCCGATGCGGATTCACGGCAGCCACCACGTGTACGGCAGGGCCGGCAGCGCGGTGAGACTCTCGGTCCCCATTCACGGCAATAAGCCCTTGAAGATCGGGCTTCGCAGAGCCGTCTCTTTCGCAACCGCGTTTTTTCAATGACAATTGCTGGGAGCTAATATGACCCTACTCGATGAACTTTGCCAACTCGCCGACCGCCATCCGGAAGCCTCGGGGAAGGAACGCATGGTCCTGAAGATGGCTATTTGTTTACTCGACCAATTGGAAGACCCACAGGGGACCCGCCCTCGGAAAGTTCTGTTTACGTCTGACGAATTATGGCGTGTCCCGGGACGTTGGGAACTTTCGCAGGGTCAGTTGGTGTAGTATTAAAACCCCTGCCCCGAGGCCCACAAAGCGGTTCCCGCTGGCGCACGGGATGAGGACCTCCCTTTTGTGCTACCATTTCCCCATGAGCACGAAAACGCTTCTGACCAGCGAAGACCTCTGGAAGATCGTGGCCGATGGCAGCCGCTATGAGTTGTGGGACGGAGAGTTGGTGCCAATGACGCCGGTGGGAATTCAGCATTCTGCAATTGTCGGACGGCTGGGGAAGTTCCTCAGCATTTACGTGGATGAAAAGCGGCTTGGGATCGTGGGCATGGAAGGCGGATTCAAGCTGTGTCCGGAACCGGAAAGGGTGCTCGCTCCCGATCTGCACTTCATCTCCAAAGAGCGTTTGGCCAAGGAAGGGATCACGCCCAAATTCGCCGACTATCCGCCCGATCTGGCCGTCGAGGTCCTTTCCCCCGCCGACACGGCCACCGAAATACAAAAGAAGGTCGAGGAATACCTGGCCCGCGGCGTGCCTCTGGTCTGGACAGTAGACCCCGCATTGCAGAGGGTAACGGTCTATCGCTCGCTCAGCGACATCAAAATACTCACTCCCGATAAGGAGCTTGACGGCGGCCAGATCATCCCAGGCTTCCGCATCCAAGTCGCCGAGATTTTCGCCATCTGAGCGGATCATCCCTCGCAACCCGCGCCGCTTCGGCAATCTTGGCCTCCCCCAAAAAGAAAAACGGGGAAACGTTTCATCGTCCCCCCGTTTCCGGTTAGCTGTGGAGATTTGCCTGAGGCGGTCGGCCCGTGTGAGCGCGCAACCCGCACACCCTCCTAAGCTACAGCGTCGGAGGGCAGGTGGCATCTCGCAGCTGGAAGCCTTCGCGCCTAAAGGGCGCCGCAAAGCTCCTGAGCCGAGCGCCTAAGCCTCAGCCACCTCACTAGGTCTCAAGTCATCTGTCATTGGACCACCTCCTTTCCAGTGTATTTCGATCCTAAACGCGCCGGTAAAACTCTGTCAAGCACAATTTGCTGGGCGCGCTCCGGAATTTCTTTTTTGGATATGGAAAGGAAACGGGTGCGGTGGAAGGATCGAAGGGGGGAAACGCGCCCGCGGCGGCTGGCCGCCGCAAGCGCGTTGTCATATGTGTGACGCTATTTCTTCCTGCCCATCAGGAAGACGACTCCGCCGCCCACCCGCACGCCCTGCAGCTTATCGCTATTGGCATGGAGCATCATGTAGTCGATTTGAAGGACGCGGACCGAGGTCATGGGATTCAGGTTGTAATCCAGCCCGCCTCCCAGCGCCACGCCGAAGGCATTGGTGGAAGCACTGGTCGATAGCAGCGCCGTCGATCCCGCGCTGGCGTCCACGTTGGTGTGCACCCGCGACCATCCGAACAGCGCCTGCGCAAAAGGATTGAACCTTCCCCGCGGATCGGAAACGCGCGGCCCCACCATAAAGGAATGGATCGAGCCATTGATCTGCCGCGTAATTCCAGTGAACGTGTTCGAATCCGAGCGGTAATAGCCGCTGACATCGGAGACGATCCCCAGGTTCCTATTCAAATTTCCGTCCACCGAAGCGTTCCATCCAATCTGGTTCGTTTTTTCCAGCCGCAGATAGGAAAAGCCGGTGTATACCTCCGCCTGGGGGGTTTCCTGGGACGTTTCCTGGGCCATCAACGCAACAGGCAGCAAAACAAACAATCCCGCCGCAATTATAAGCTTTCGCATGGTTTCGAATCCTCCTAAGTCGGTCCTGTGTTAGCGATCCTGCAAATTTAATCGGAGCCGGTCGCAGCTCCCCGTTAATCCTTCGTCAAAACCCTTCGATTCTTTTCCGGGCCTATGGCTGCACGGAAGTGATCGCTCCCGAGAGGGTCCCGCCCATCGCCGGATGCGTAATGAGGGATCCACCGATATCCACCTTGCCCGAAACCGCAAAGTGCAGCGTTCCCACCACGGGGGATCCCTGGGTCAGGCTGGTAAAATCGAGGCTCATTACCGCGCTCGTAATCGACTGCGCCTCGCTGATGGACAGAGCACCCGGGATCGCCTTGGGTATTGGAACCAGCCGCGTCGCGTTTAGGAAAAAAAAGTTGTTCGTGCCGGGATCGTCCAGCATTCGCGGGAACACGATCTCGTTGTTGATAAAGTTCCCGTCTTTGAGAAATACTTTGATCGCGGTCAGATCCGTGGGGTCCGGCAGCCCGTTTGGCAGCAAACTCCTGCACTCCACCACCGCCGAGTAGAGCGGACCGGTGGAGCCGGACAGATCGATCGTGCACGCCAGGTTTTGGCTGAAGTTGACGGTGGTGTCCACTGTCTTCGTGGCCGTCGGATCTTCCGTCGTCGGGGCGGGGACCTTAACCGTAATTGGGAAAATCAAACCGAAGAAATACGTTCCATTCCCGCTCCCGGCAATTCCATCGCCGACCCGCATTTGTGAGAAGGTAGGTGGCAACGCTTGCGGAAAACCAACCCGCACCAAGGCCGCGGTTTGGCTGTCGTTTCCCGCCGCCGCGACGGTTACGGTCTGGTCGCCCCCAGGAGTTGCCGGCACCGCCACTTTGATCAGGTATTGCCCAATCAGTCCGGGAGCCGCCCCGGAGCTGGTCCGGTCGTCCGCGCTCGAGTTGATCACCAGGGCGCTTCTCCCGCCGATCGTCACGAGCGGTCTCGTCACTGTCGCCTGCCCTTGGCCGGCCTCGCCCGTCTGAACCGCAGGCAGGCTCGATGTCGCCAGCGTCGCCCCCATCCCGGTCGCGAAGATCAGGACTTGCTCGCCGGGGATCGCCGGCGATGCGTTGGTGACCGGGGACAGATTGGCGTGGAGTAT
>Ga0209726_10002029_pt1 | contig 30816 bp, 27 predicted proteins | sample Subgrocontami54m_FD_187453 | JGI IMG/M metagenome (GOLD analysis project Ga0209726, IMG submission 187453) | Subsurface groundwater microbial communities from S. Glens Falls, New York, USA - GMW46 contaminated, 5.4 m (SPAdes) (version 3) | ecosystem: Environmental > Aquatic > Deep subsurface >... | reverse complement strand
AATTAGCTGGTCCACTGACGGAGTCCCGCCCGCCAATTTCTTGATTCGTTTTGTTTCTTCTGCGAAAACGCAAGTGGACCAGCTAATTATTTGAAACGGCCTTAGCCAACAACACCTGCGGTTCACGCCACACACACATGCTTGGGCATGGTTCAAAACCGGGTAATAATCATGTGTGTGTGTGGAGTGTCGGTGCATTGTGGCCTAGTCGCCCAATTTCTTCGTCGCAAAGGGTTATCAATCCAATGGTTGCGGAAAGGAACCACGACTATACCGAGGCATGGTTCACAAATGCGCACAGGCATAGGTGCTTTTCGAGACGACAGGATTTCGACACAGTTGGCACGCACTCAACTTCCTATCCCCTTGATCCATCCAATGTTACATCGAAAAAAATGTCGGCATCACATGACAGGCAAGTGTAGTCCCTACAGCGTTCACTCTGTCACCCAGAAATGACAAGAATTGAACCATGTCCACACTTGTCTCTGAAGGTGGACCAGACAATTTCTTGAAACGGCCTTAGCGGCGGGCATCCTGTGCGTTCTGGGCGTCATCTGTGCGAAAACGACACAGGTTCTTGCTTTTTTTCGGCAACGGAGTCACAGGACGATGAACGTGAATCAACAGGAAAAGCGGCCGGCTTCGCAGTCCCACGTCGATCCGGTGTGCGGCATGACCGTGGAGCCGGCAAGCGCGGCCGGCTCCTGGGTTCATGAAGGGAAAACCCACTATTTCTGCAATCCGGGTTGCCTGGCGAAGTTCCAACGCGATCCGGGTAAGTATCTGAAAAAAACCGAGGAGCCGCCCGCACCGCCTATTCAGGAAGCAGGGAAAACACTCTACACCTGCCCCATGCATCCCGAAATCGTCACCGATCACCCGGGCAGTTGCCCCAAGTGCGGAATGGCCCTGGAGCAAAAGTCCGGCATGTTGGCGGAAGGCGTCAATCCGGAACTGACCGACATGACGCGCCGGTTCTGGGTTGGGCTTGCTCTCGCACTTCCCGTATTCGTTCTCGCGATGGCGGACATGGTTCCCGGTCGGCCACTGCATGCGGTTGATATGCGTGTGCTCAATTGGATGCAGTTGGTCCTGACAGTCCCCGTGGTTTTCTGGTGCGGTTGGCCATTCTTTCAGCGAGCTTGGGTTTCGGTCCGCGAGCGGAGCTCCAACATGTTCACTCTGACTGCGTTGGGAGTTGGCGCCGCATTCGTCTTCAGCGTAGCTGCCACCGTGGCGCCGTCGCTTTTTCCCGAGAGCTTCGTATCCCACAGCGGGGCCGTCGAGGCTTACTTCGACACTGCCGCCATGGTGACCGTTCTCGTCCTGCTGGGTCAGGTTTTCGAACTCCGCGCCCGCAGTCAGACCAGCGGCGCGATCAAGAAACTCCTCGGCTTGGCCCCCAAACAGGCGCATCTGCTCGAACCCGACGGCCAAGAACGCGACATACCCGTCGAGCAGCTTCGACCGGGACAACGCTTGCGCATTCGGCCCGGAGAAAAGCTCCCGGCGGATTGCTCGGTGGTCGATGGGCGCAGTTCCGTCGATGAATCCATGATCTCCGGGGAGCCGATTCCGGTAGAGAAAGTCGCGGGGGACAAAGTGTTGAGCGGCACCGTGAACGGCACCGGTAGCTTGATCGTGACAGCCGAGAAGGTCGGAGCGGACACGCTGCTGTCCCAGATCGTGCATATGGTCGGCGAGGCTCAACACAGCCGGGCGCCCGTGGAACGGCTAGTCAACCAAGTCGCACGTTTTTTTTGTGCCTGCGGTTCTCGTCGTCGCGCTGGTTACTTTCCTTTGCTGGGGACTTTGGGGACCCGAACCGGCCTGGGCTCTGGCCTTGGTAAACGCCGTGGCGGTGCTGATCGTTGCCTGCCCATGTGCCCTGGGTTTGGCGACGCCGATGGCGATCATGGTCGGCACGGGCCGCGGAGCCGAAAACGGGGTGCTGATCCGCGACGCCGAGGCCTTGGAAATCCTGCACCGCGCCGACGTTCTCGCCATCGACAAGACCGGGACGCTGACCGAGGGTAAGCCGCGCCTGGAGACCGTGGCGCCGGCCCCGGAGTATGCCGAGGATGACCTGCTACGCTTGGCAGCTTCGCTGGAAAAGAACAGCGAGCATCCCTTGGCGTTTGCTTTGGTGAACGGTGCCGAGACCAAAGGAATTTCCCTGTCGCCCGTGACGGACTTCCATTCCCGCACCGGCCAAGGAGTGGCGGGATCTATCGAACAACAGCGTGTCCTTTTGGGTAATGCAAAGCTTTTTCAAGCCGAGGGAATATCAGGAGATTTCACCAATCCCCACATTGACGTGCTGCGCGGCGAAGGCAAGACCGTATTGCTGTGCGCGATCAACGGCCGGTACGCGGGTCTCTTCGCCGTTGCCGATCAGATCCGTCCCAACACGCCGGAAGCAATCCGACTGCTCCACGAAGAAGGCATGCGCATCGTCATGGTGTCAGGGGACAATCACGTCAGCGCCGAGGCGATAGCTCAGAGCGTGTGAAAAAATGGGGACTGGCTCCGGCCATCCCTCGAAAAACCTTGCGAATTTGGAGACGAGGCCGGTGCCTGTCCCCATTTTTTCACACGCTCTCAGCGGCTTGGCATCGACGAAGTGATTGCCGAATGTCCACCCCAGCAGAAGACGGACGTGGTAAAACGCTTCCAGGAAAAAGGCCATATCGTTGCCATGGCCGGTGACGGCATCAATGACGCCCCCGCCCTTGCCCAGGCCGACATCGGCATCGCAATGGGGACTGGAACCGACGTCGCGATGGAAAGCGCGGGCGTGACATTAGTCCGGGCCGACCTGCGGGGCCTCGCTCGCGCTCGACGCCTCAGCCATCTGACCATGACGAATATCCGCCAGAACCTGTTCCTCGCCTTTGTTTACAACATCCTGAGCATCCCCGTCGCCGCCGGGTTGTTGTATCTGCTTTTCGGAAAGGCCGGCCTCATCAACCCAATCTGGGCAAGCGCCGCCATGAGCTTGAGTTCGCTGTCCGTGGTGGCTAACTCTTTGCGGCTCCGAAAAGCAAGGATTTGAACTTCTAAAGCGATTCGCGCCTGGGTCAATGCAAGACGGAACTTTCCATCGCGGCAACGTCGTAAAGATTCCTACGGTACCGACGATTTCCCGTCGACTTTCGGCATGTTGGAGTCAATCCGCACAGTCAAGACTCCTGCGCCATCAAGGCGCGGCCGCAGGGTCGGGAACAATTCCTCGGCGTGGCGTTCGACCAATTCTCCTTCGTGCGAACTTTCCTCTTCGTCGATGTACGGGTTGTGGCCGAACACACGGATATAGATGCGGCCGAACAAGAAGAACACCGCCGGGGTGACCGCTTGGTCCATGATGGTTGAGTCGAGCAGCCCGCCGATGACGACGATGGCGAGCGGGTGCAGGATCTCCTTCCCGGTTTGGCCGGCGCCGAGCGCCAAGGGGACCAGGCCGATCATCGCGACGAACGCGGTCATGAGCACCGGGGCCAGCCGCTCCAAGCTGCCGCGAATGATCATGTGCTCGTCGAACTTCTCACCTTCGAATCTCATGAGATGGATGTAGTGGGAGATCATCATGATGCCGTTGCGGCTGACGATGCCGATGAGCGTGATGAAGCCGACCCAGTGCGCCACCGAGAGCGTGGTCTGCTGTGCCCAGACTTTGGGCCATTCCCACCAGGAAGCCGCCTGAAGCTGATCCCAACTGGGGCGATTGAGGATCATGAGGATGGCCACGGAACCCAGCGCAGCCAGTGGGATGTTCACCAGCAGCACCTGAATGGCGGCTACCCAAGAACCCAGGCATTTCCAGAGCAGCATGAACACGCCCAGAATGGCCAGGGGAACGAGATAGCCCAGTCGCTCATTGGCCTGTTGCTGCGCCTCGAATTGCCCGCCATACTCGACGCGGTAGTTGCCCGACATCGTCCGTAGCTTTTCCTCGACGGGCGCGCATTCGCGCTGGATATCCGCGACGACGCTGCCCAGGTCACGACCTTGCACGTTGCAGAACACCACGATGCGAAGCTGGACACGCTCGCGATTCAACGTGTTGGGGCCGGTCGTATCGAGCACGTCCACGACCTGCCCGAGCGCGACTTTGCGGCCCGAGGGCGTATTGAGAATGGTCTGGTTAATGACTGCGGGATCACTGCGGGATGCTGCGTCGTACCACACGACTAACCCGAATCGGCGATCTTCGTCCAGCACTTCCGAAACGACAAGTCCCTTATACGCCGTCTCGATGAGCTTGACCACGTCGCCGGGCGCCAAGCCATAACGAGCTGCTTCTTTGCGTTTGACCTCCAGGCGTAGCTGCGAGATTTCGACTTGCGGTTCCGTCTGGAGATCGACAACACCAGGCACTTTGCTGATACGCGATTGAATGTCCGCAGCGGCATTGCGCAACTCCCGGAGATCGGGACCGAACACCTTGACTGCGATTTGCGCACGCACGCCGGACATCATGTGATCGAGCCGGTGCGAAATGGGCTGACCGATGTTGATCTTGGCGCCGGGGATGCTGATACGGTCGCGGATGTCCGCGATAACCTCGTCACGCGGCCGACCGATCACGTCAACGCCAAAGCGGTGCAGACCGGGGATCGCACGCGCAATTGCCGGCAGATAACCGGGCTTGGGCCGTTCATGCTCTTGCAGTCGCACGTCGATTTCCGAGGAATTGACACCCTCGGCATGCTCGTCCTGCTCCGCGCGTCCGGTCCGCCGACAGATCGACAATACCTCCGGGACCTGCTGCAACAGCGCTTCGGCACGTTTCGCAACACGTTCACTTTCGAGCAGCCTCGTCCCAGCCTCTGTCTGAACGTTGATGGTCAGAGTTCCCTCATTGAACGGCGGCAGAAACTCGGCGCCCATCCAGAAGACGATGAGTTTGGACAACACGGCCAGCACAAGCGTGGCGGTCAGAATCGGCCACGGGTGTCGCAAGGTGAAACGCAACACACGAGTGTCGAGCCATTTCAAGCCACGGAGCAGAAACGGATCGCGCGCATGTTCCATGAAACGAGCGCGGGGAAGCAGAAACGAGGCCAACACCGGCGTGACGGTGAGCGACACGACCAGCGATGCCAGTAGCGAAACGATGTAGGCAAGCGCCAGCGGAGCAAACATGCGGCCTTCCAGCCCGGCCAGGAAGAAGAACGGCAGAACTACGAGGCAAACAATCAGGGTTGCATAGACGATGGAATTGCGGACTTCACAGGAGGCGAGATAGACCACTTTCAGTGAATGCGCGGGCTCAGCCTTGTGGCGATTCTCCTTGAGCCGGCGAAAAATGTTCTCGATATCGACAATCGCATCGTCAGTCAGCTCTCCCACGGCAACGGCGATGCCGCCCAATGTCATCGTGTTGATCGTCACGCCGAAGTAGTAGAAAACAAGTGCGGTGATCAGCAGCGACAGCGGGATCGCGGTGAGGGTAATGGCGCTCGTGCGGAAGTTCCAAAGGAACAGGAACAGAATGACGAAGACCCAGATGATGCCGTCGCGAATCGCTTCGCGAACGTTTTCAATGGCAACTTGAATGAAGTCGGCTTGCTTGAAGATCTCGCGGTCGATGATCACATCTGGATGATCGCGCTGCAGCTCGGACAGCACTTGGTCAATCTTGGGGGACAGGATCAGCGTGTTGGCCGTTGGCTGTTTCTGGATCGTCATAATGACGGCTGGACCGCCGGAAATCTGCTGACCGTCTCTGATTTGCACGCTGCCGTCGCCACGTTTGATCGGGCCGGCAAAGCGCACCTCGGCAACATCTTTGATGAGCACGGCACGAGGCTCGCGCCAGGCGATGGGCGTTTCTTCCAGGTCTTGCAATGTCAAGCTTTGGCCGCTGATGCGGATGAGGGTTTCTTTCGCGGTGCGTTCCAGGATGCCGCCCCCTGCGATCACATTGGCCTTTTCCGCAGCCTCGACGAGCTGTTGCAACGTGATGTTCTGTGCGGCCAAACGAGCGGGAGAGGTGACGATCTGGTACTGCTTCAAAATACCGCCCATGACCGACACTTGCGAAACACCGTCCACCGCCAGCAAACGATTGCGAATCGTGAATTCTCCCAACGTACGCAGGTCCATGAGTTGCTGCGCCTGCTCTTCGGGCGTCTTGCCCGTCGTCGCCGGGCGCAGACCGACCAGCATAATTTCACCCATGATGGATGAAATGGGGGCCATCACGGGGTTCGTATCGCGCGGCAGCCGCTCACGGGCCAGTTGCAGCTTTTCAGCGACAATTTGTCGGTCTTTGAAAACATCGGTGCCCCACTCGAACTCGACCCAAACGACGGAAAGGCCGATGCCGGACGCGGAACGGACGCGCATGACATTGGTGGCGCCGTTGAGCAGGTATTCGATGGGTCGCGTCACCAGCCGTTCGACTTCCTGGGGGGCCAACCCCTGCGCCTCGGTCAGAATGGTGACGGTGGGACGATTGAGTTCTGGAAACACATCCACCGGCATTTGCCGCAGCTGGTAGCCGCCGCCCAGAACCAACACGAGGGCGGCCACGAGGACGACCATGCGGTTTTTCAGCGAGAACTCGATGATCTTATTGAGCATGATTTCTCTCAGCGGCCGTAGGTTAGGTTTCCAACCTGACACGTCAAAACAAACGTCAGGTTGGAAACCTAACCTACGCTAGCGGATCGAGGCGTATGCGGTCTGCAACTGAGCGGCTCCTTGCACCACGACCCGCTGCCCTTCCTCAAGGCCGCTGCGAATGTCCACGAAGCGGTCGTCGGCCGGGCCCAGAATGACGGGTACGCGGCCGAACACGCCGTCATCCTGCTGGATGAAGACATAGGAGCGCGTGCCTTCATGGATCACGGCACTCAGCGGCACGGCGAGCGAGGGAGCGTGTTGCTTCAACGTGACGCTCAAACGCGCGAGCTGTCCATGCAGCAGCGGCTTGTTGGGGTACGTGTCGAGTTCGACCCACAACGACAACGTGCGCGATTCGGGGCCGAAGATATTGCCGCTTCGCGTGATCGTGCCGACGTGAATGGTCTCCGGGGCACTGGTGAAACGAACCCGCACAGGTTGGCCGATGCGTATCTTGCCCAAATCGCCCTCGGAGATGAATCCTTCGACCCAAGGACGCGTGAGATCATGAAGCGTGAACAGCTTTTCCTCGGCTTTGACGGCCTGGCCAAGTACACGGTCAAAATGCACAACGGTTCCGGCAACGGTGGCGCGGATGGGCATCAGCTCCACCACCTTTTTGTGCATCAACAAGCGGTCTAATTGCTCTTGAGTCAGTCCCAAGATTTCCAAGCGTCGTGCCAAGCTCTCTTTGCGGTTGCGGGCTGATACCAGGCCGCTTTCGAGTTCGAACAACCGCCGCCGCGAAACCACGTCGTCCGATTTGCGTAGGGGTTGATATTGTTTGTCGAGTAGTTGGACGTCCAGGTGCTCCTTGAGCAACGCCAATTGCAAGTTTTGGAATTCAAGGCTGGCAACTTCTGCAAGCACTTGTCCTTTTTGGACAGCCTGGCCCCGGTCCACATGGATCTTTTCCAGCGCGCCGGCGAGTTGGGCCGACGCGTAGTTGCGCCGATCCGGCGGCACTTCCACGGCGCCATCAATGCTCAAGACTGTCTCGACCGTGCGGCGCTGTGCGACTTCCACCCGCAGACCAATGGTCTGCTTCGTCTCGGCACTCAAGCGCAATGTTCCAGGGACGAAAAAACTGGCTAGCTCATGCGAGCCACGTGTCACGACTCGATCGCCTGGGAACAACTCGCCTGATTGAATCTCCACCCAATCCAGCCCGCGCCGCTTGACGGCGACGTGGCGTTTCTGGAATTCAGAGGCCTTCGCGGTCTTTGCTTCCTCCACCAGCACGTAATGGTCCAATCCATCCTCCACGAGAGCGTCCGAGGGTATCACCTTGGCCCCTTTGGTAAACGCGTGAATCACTTGCGCTTGGCCGTGCATGCCTGGCACGAAGCGGGCCGTGCGGCCTGCGGGATTGGTGAATTCCGCCCAGAAGCTAACCAGGTGTGATGCGGGGTCGAGAGCGAAGCCGCGCGTGTGGATTGTGGTGCGAAATACCTCCCCTGGGTATGCCGCCAAGGACAATTCCACCGGTTGTCCCACGTCCACCTTGTGCAGGTCCTTTTCCAAGACGTCGATCCGCGCCCAGATCGTCCGCAGATCAATGATCTCGAAAAGATGTTCCGCGGGCTCGATCACCCGTCCGACCGTCAGGTCAGCGTGGATGACCACGCCACGCACCGGACTGCGGATGGGGAGCGTGGGCAGTTGTTCCTGTTTCCCTTGATTGGCATTGGTGTCCAGATTGGCGATGTCCAAACCAAGGCTCAGCCATTTGCTCCGGGCTACTTCCAGCGCGTTGAGGCTTTGCTGCAGCTTGGTCTCGGCGTCCTGGATTTCTTGCCCCGGAACGGACTGCGGAGCTTGCCGAAGAGTCTCCAACACCTTTTGCGAAAGCCGCGCTTCGTTAAGACCATTCCTGACCTCCAGCCGCATGCTTTCCAATTCGAGGCTCTGTACCTCGGCCAACACCTCGCCAGCCGCGACCGTCTGGCCAGGCCGCACATTCATTTTGACGATTTTGCCGGGCAGACGACTGGAGGCGTAGGCATGCGCTTGCCAAGGCGTTGTCAGCATGGTGTACGCCAAGGTTCTCTCGTCAACCGGTCGCACTTCGACTTCAGCAGTCTGTACGTCCAAGGCTTCGCGAGCGGATTGAGCCAAGATGATCCGTCCCTTGGCGACATCCACTTGAGCCCCTTTGGTGGGCAACGGGGCGTGCCCTTCATGGGCAAAGAGCCAGGTCACTGCGACGGTCAAGAGCAACAAGCCACCCAGGAAGAATGCCTTGGCTTGGCGACTGGACGGTGCACAGATCGATTTCTTTTTCATGGCAACCTCGCAGAGCGCAGCGTTGAGAATGGAAGCGGAGCCAAGCTGGATCACTGGGCGATACGTTCATCCATGAAAAAGCGAATCCGACTACGAAGCGGGCTCAACCTCGATTCAAGACTACTCCTTGGGCTTCTTGGAGGCTTCCATCGGGACAATCATCTCTTCCTCCAGGAGCAGACCACTGAGTTCACTGGCTGAGCGCCAAGCTTCCCCCAAGGCGCGAAGGTATTCCAACTTTGTCTCTTGCAAGACGCGCTGGGATTGCAACACACGCAAGTATTCGAATCCACCGCCTTTGAACGCGTCGAGAGCTATCTGGTTGGCTTGTTCGGCCGTCGGAAGAATCGTCTTGCGATAAAGATGGACGCGATCCTTGGCAGCCGCGTAAGTGCCATAAGCTGAGGCCAACCGACCCACAAGATCGTTTTGCACGCGCGCTACCTCATGAATCGCTTTGCTTAATTCGGCACGTGCTGTCTGAACATTGCCCTGATTGCGATTGAAAGCGGGGATAGGGACGCCGACCTGGAACGTCCACTCATTCGCCTTGTCTTGATTCTGGCGCACGTACCCGGCGCCGACGGTGACGTTCGGAACCGCTTGCACTTGATTGCGGCGCAGAACCAATTCGGCTTCGGTTATGCCAACTCGCGCGAAACTGACTTCCGGGTGGCTTTCCAGAAGCGACGTGCGACTGCGTTCGTAGTCGTACTCAGGCAACGCCGGGTCCAACTTTCCCACCAGGGGCAGTTCTGCAAGATCGGGAGCCCCGATCACTGCAGTCAGCCGCCGCCAAGCCGCCGTTTTTTCCCGCTCAGCCGCTTTCAACTCCGCTTGAATCCGGTTGAGTTCCACCTGCACTTGCAGCAATTCGAGTTGCGCGGCTTGCTTGACTTCGACACGACGGCGCGTTAGATCGTAGGACTTATTCGCGATCTTTTCCAAATCCTCCAAGGTCTCTACGCGCTGGCGGGCTTCCAGCACCGCAAAGAATCCTTGTCGAATCGCCGTCATCAAGGCGTATCGCTGTTTCAGCACGGCTATGGTCGCTTGATCCAAGCGCTGGTTGGCGATGGCCATGTCCAGCCGGCGCTTGCCTGCGGTGACGATTTCTTGGCTAACCATCGGTGCGGTGATGATGCCGCCTTGCCCCCCCTTGCCTCTGCCCAACTCGTCGCCGGTGACCGAGAGCATCGGATTGGGATACAACCGCGCCTGCACGGCTTGTCCGCGTGCCGCATCGATGCCCAACACAACCTGGTTCAGGGCCGGGTTCTGCGCCAAACCGATTTGGACCAATTCAGAAAGGCTGAGTTCCCGAGTTGTAGGCTGCGGCCTCTGTACGACATTCTCTTGCGCTGGCGCCGATTGAGCCATGAGGCATACCATCAGAAAAACGCCCCATTGCCATTCGGATCGGAAGTAATTTGTGGTGCGGCCGTCTCGGCTGCACAGTGCAGGCGGGACGCCCGCACCACAATCCCGGTAATTTGCCGAAGTAGTCATGATTTTAACTTCCTTGCCCGATTTCGCGTTCTTGGTGATCCTGTGCAAAACAAGCTCTGCGCAGACCTTGTCGAATTTATCGGCTAGGTGAGTACCCCATCCGCATTCACGCCGGGATACCAGTCCAGTCTCAAACGCCCAGGCGAGCCCTTTTCTCGAAAAAGTCCACGCAAGGTATCACTTTCGTTTCCGGTGGAGAGCCTATTTGGGCCGTTCCTTGGTCAATAACACGACTTCAATGACGAGCGCCATGGCCGGGTTGACCAGGGAGCTTGAACCGAAAGGAAAACGAGCGCTCGGCAATCTCCAACTTGTCGATGGAAACTTCAAGATGTTGATTGACCTGGCTCGGCCGCAATCTGCCGATGAAGTGCGTTGCCTTGTCTGCCAAACTGGATGGTCTGAAGATCATCGAAGTCTCTTGGCTGGCATGGTCCGATTTTACCAAAGCGACAATTACCTGCGGTTTGACTGCCACCTCGGTGTCGGTGTCTTTGCCGAACAGGAACAGCGTAATCCGACCGTTATCTTCAACGACAACCTCCGTGTGGTAGTGGGGTTCTTCTTGATTGATGGCAATGAGGATGCCGCCATGCGGACCCTTCTCATGAGGATGATCCTTGCCGCTCAACAGATACGTGCGCAGACCAACGATTGCGCCAACCACAAGAGCCAAGCCGATGGCCAGAATAGCCAGCCTGCGCAAGTCCGAGCCCTTCCAGCAGCCCGGCTGCTTGGAGCAGCCGGGCTGCTGAAGGATCGCCAGCCTGCGCAAGTCCGAGCCCTTCCGGCCGGCGCGTGCCGAGGACTTGCCACTGGCCCAGTCAAAGAAACTAAATTTCTTCGGCATCCAGCACTTTCTTCTCGCGAATCCTATTTGGTCAACTTCTTCAAGTTCTCGACGGCGGCACCCATCTTCTTGTGGATGGCCTCGGTTTCCGCCTTCTTGCCGGCGTCGGCGGCTTCGTCAATCGTCCGGTACGAACTGGCGACTTCGTTGCAGAACCGGCCCGCCTCGGTTTGCTTGTCCTCGGGCAGATCCTTTGCGGCCAACCGCTTCGTCCCGTTAGCCACCAGTGCCATTTCCTCAGCCACACGGTGAACCTTGCCCAGCTGATTATCCTCAATCAGATGGTGGATCTTCTTGTGCAGCTCGTCCAGCCGGGCCACTCCGGCCTTGAAGGAATCGGGCATCTTCACGTCCTTTTCCGTCAGCGGCTTGTCGTGGTCGTGGTCATCCTTGTGGCCGTCCTTCTTGTGATCCTTGTGATCGGCGTCTTTTTTGTGATCCTTGTGATCGCCATCCTTTTTGTTATCGCCGTCTTGTTTGTGGTCCTTGTGATCCCCCTCTTTCCTGGCCTCCACGAGTTTGTCGCCCTTGACGGCGGGGGCTTTCGTCTCTTTCGTTTTGTCGGAACAGCCGCTCGTCCAAGCGAGCGCCGCCACGGCCAACAGGGCGAACATCAGGCAACGTACGCAAGCATTCATGTTGCATCTCCTGAAGAATAAGGCTGTGTGAACATCCTCGGTTTCATTCGAATAGGAACGAGCCGGGGTGAACCAAGGCGATCCAACCCGGCTTCCAACCCGCCGCGGATTCTGCCACAGTAATCAAGAGCAGCAACTCGCGCGAGCTAGGGGCTGGACGTTCCTCTGCGGTTCTTCTCGTCGAGCACCTTCAGAAAGTAGTCGCCAGGCTTACTGCGGACCTTGGCGGCACAATCCTGGCAGCAGACGTAAATGGTCAATCCTTTGGCCGGGGTTTGGCCAAACATCTTTTTCCAAAGGGGCTGTTTCTCCGACTTGCCCAAGGAAGTTTCCACGGCAATCGGACGGTCGCCTAAACAATCTCCCGTTACCGGGCATACTTTTTGTCCGCCAAACGGTTCCGGGGGCAACGGTTTCGATCTGGACCCACCGAGTCCAAGGAAGCTGGACGATGACGCCGAGCCTCCACCATGATTGGGTCAGGACCGGGCCGCATTCGGGTCGGCCATGACCAGCCAAACGGCAAGGGCGGTCAAACCCACCCAAGCCAAGCGCGACATCCCTGTCCGCATGGTCCTTGCTCCTTTCTGTTTGAATGCCCCGGCGTCGCTCTCGAAAGAGCGACGCCGAGGGCCAAGGTTTAATGCGAGTGGCCAGCGTGGCCGTCGCTGCTCCCTCCGCCGGTGCTCTTGCAACCCGTCAACACGACGGGCGCCAAAGCCAGCATCAGGACGAACAACCAAGTTCTGAACGAAGGCAACTTCCATGTCGCCATAGTGAAGCCTCTTCTTTGCTGTTGAGGTCAACCAAGAATGAGCCAGCACCAAACCGGCCCGCATTGTTCGGACTACTTCAAAACGTCCTCCGCTTTGACCTTGGCTTTCAATTCCTCGACCTTTGCCAACGTCTTTTCGGGGTTCGCCAAGGCCTTGGTCCGGCAGCCCCGGCAGCACAGGAAAACCGGCTGGTCTTTCACCATGATCTTGAATGGCTGCCCCATGACTCCGAGGTGTTTTCCTTCCGTAACGGGACAGTATTCCTGGGCATCAACCAGCTTGCGGTCCTCGGGACTGAGCTTGTTGCGAGCTTCCTTGATTGCTTCCGCGCCCTCAATCTCGACAGCGTCTTTGGATTCCTTTTGGTCCCCGCTTTTGGCATGGTCGGCGTGGCCGGTCGCTTTCGCATCGGTCCCGGACTTGGCCGGCTCCCGTTGACACCCCACCATGACCACGGCGACGACCAGCATGCCTGCGCTAAGGATTTGAATAAACTTCATAAATGCCTCTCGTATTGGTGCAAATCAGAGCAACTGGATTAAGGATCGGCCGTCAAATCTCTCTGGCGACCGATCCCGCCCTGACATCCATGTCGCCTGCTCGTGAACGAGCGCGACTTTCCTCGACGGTTGCCGCTACGACTTCGGTTTGCCGGTGAAGACGCCGCTGGGGCCTTCCAGCCGGGTGGGTTGGTAACCGGCGCGTTCCACCGCTTCCCACAGACCCCGCGGCGCGGCCGTCTGACCATCCTTGGCACGGACCGTCATGGTCGTGGTTTCCACACTGACCAAGACCTGTCCCACGCCGGGGACCTTGTACAGCTCCGTGGCCATCTTCTTGGCGCAACCCATGCAGTGCATCTTGGGCACCAGGATGCTGGTGGAGGGCGCGGGGGCAGGGTTTTGGGCGAGGGCGAAACTGCCCACGGCCGCGACCAACAAGGCCACCAGATAAGCTCTTGCAAAACGCATGGCAGACTCCTTTCAAGGGAACAGGGGGGAATCGACGAGCATCCGGCTCGTCGCTATTTCTTCTTCACGTACTCCTCAGGCGCCTTGATCACATCCGGTTGCATCTTTGCCCACGTCACGAATTCGTCCACGCAAGGCGGGCAGCAAAACTCGTAGGGCTTGCCGTTGACGATCCAGGTGAACTTCGGATTCGCCTTGGTCATTGAAATGGGGCAAATCTTTTCACCCGGCTTGGGCTTCGTGTCATGCTTTGACACGAGGCCCTTGAATTTCTGCGAAGCCGTCATGTTGCCGTTGGCCTTGATGTCGGCTTCCGTGTAAATGCCGCCCGCCTTCAGGTAGAGTTCCTTTTCGTCGGTGGCACTCGCGCCAATTGGCATGCCTTCATCGTGCTTGGGCAAAGTGGAAGCAAAGCCGATGCGGAATCGTTCGCCGTCCACCGCGATGATGGGAATCGTCACGACCAGTTGCTTGCCGACCAGGTCTGCGGGCAGTTTGCCGATGAATTGTGAGGTGCGGCCCGGTTTGTCCCCGGTTCGGGGCACAGGGTTGAGGTCCATTTCCACGGCTTCGCTGGCGCTTTCTTCCTTCACGTACGCCTTCAACGTCTGGCTTTCGACGTCGATGATCTTGGCTTCATCTTTGCCAAGCGTGAACAGCTTGAGCAAGCCGCCCTTCTCGAAGACCGCTTCGGCGTGATAATTGTCGCGCCCGATCTCCACGATAATGCCCCCGTGGGCGCCGGGCTTGTGACCGTGCTCCTCCCCGGCGTTCTTGGCCAGCGGAGCGCTGGTTGTCACGGCGCTCGTCACCGACGTTTTGGCTTCTCGCGTTGGTGATTCATCCGGCGTTCGCGCGCAGCCGGAAAGATAAAGAACGGTCGCCGAGGCAGCCACGATGCCGACGGCAACCAGCAAGTGTTTGCGTAACATCCTCAATCTCCTTCTGGATTGAATTAGGGAGCAGTCCTTTGCCGGAGCGGACTCAGGCCGCTCAAGAGCAATCAAGATTGCCCTTTTCTCGACCTTGAAAGTCAGGCGACAATTGATGGAAACAGACCCCGCCTCGCGGTTGGCGTGCGGCGGTCACGAAACGGAAATGTAGCGGCAGCAGACTAGCAGCGGAAGACTTGGAAGGCGCAGAGAATGTCCCGCCCGGTCAGCGTAGCACCAACAGATTGATCGGCGAGTAGTGAGGCCCCGCTTTGAAGATCCGCCTGCATGCAGAGGGTGCAGTCGGCCATCGTACCAACGCTGTCGAGATCGGCAGCATACGCACGGGCGTCCCTGATATCATGGAGGTTCAAGAAGGGGAGTGCTTGCAGTTCAGCCCGATGCTCCTTGCACGGGCACCGATCTTCGCCAGGAACAGATGATTTGCGCTCTTCAGGATTGGACGAGGTTTCACCGTCCTGGGCAGGAACATTGGTGTGGCAGCAGCACGGCACCGGAGCGTCGCTTGCTCCGGTTGTCGAGGCAAACGAGGCCAAACGGGTGAAGGTGCAGCAGCACCAAGCCGGCCCCGCCAGCGACGCGATCATCAGGTAAGCGATTAAGCCTACGCGAAGCATGATCAACACCTTGCCAAGACTGCCCAGCCCCAACCAGGGACGGGGCGATAACGGATATATCCAATTATCGGCGGCAGTCAACAGAAAATCAATGCAAAGAACGACGAACAACGGCCGCAATAGTTCGGACGATCACAACCGATCGGGTTGCCCATCTTCACTTGGCTCCCGCTTTTCGCTCCGCGTCCACTTTTTTCAAGTACAGGTCGGGATTGCGTTGTGCCGCGTTGACCCAGCCCTAGCCAGACGCAAACGGTTTGCGCGCCCAAGTTTTTGCAACGCCAACCAGAAATCAGCTGGCGGATGTTCACATTGCCGTTATGATCATCTATCAGCGCCTGATCAAACCGCTGCCCCAGAGCTTGCGAGCATTTCCACCTTTCGTAGGTGGAAGTCGCGGAAGCCGGCTCGCAAACTGTTGTGGGTCACAAGCAGGAGAGTCCAATGCGAATTCGGCTGTTGGCACACTTGATTGCCTTGCTGCTCGTCGCGGGTGCATTCATGGGCTCTGCCGTTCGGGCGGAGGACGAGCCGGTGCGAAAAGGCGCAATCAAGGTCGGCAACAAAGTGCCGGACTTCTCGGTACGGACTCTCGACGGCAAGAGCGTGAAGCTCAGCGAGTTGCAAAAGGACGAAAAGCAGACGAAGAATGGTGTCGTTGTCTTGTCGTTCTGGTGCTCAACCTGCCACAGTTGCCGGCACGTGGAGAATCAACTTGGCAAGCTGGCCAAGGATTACCAGGGCCAAGCGGCGGTGATCGCCCTGGACGCCAACGCCGACGATACGGCACAGAGTGTCGCCGCATTCGCCAAGAAGAAGGGGTTGACAATTCCCATCGTCCTCGACCCCAGCGGACGCACAGCGGACTTGTTCGGAATCGACAAAACCACCACGACGCTGGTCATCGACGGGAACAGCGTGCTCCGCTACTGCGGCCAGTTCGTGCTTAGGGGCGGGGCCGCTTCTGCAGAAAACGCTTTGAAGGCAGTGCTGGCCGGGAACGAGGTGGCCGTCAAGACGACGCCGCACAACGGTTGACAGATCGTCAGGAAGTAGCCCCCGTGCGGGGCCGTCAAGCTAACATGGCGAACGATTCTTTAGGAGGTGCGTGATGCGTAAGTGGATTTGGACTGCTCTGGTGGCGTTGCCGCTCGCCGTAGCCGGTGGTCTGGTCTATGCCAACAGCCAGAAGGCAGATCAGTCGCAGTTGGGCGGCTTTGTCTGCCCGCTCACGGGTGAGGAATTGCCTTGCCCGAAGTGCTGCCCGCTCAACTTGGGGCATCAAAGCGTCGAAAAGTAGATGCAGAGCCAGGGGCGTTTTGAGATTTAACGCGTGAAAGTCCTGGACCTCCCCGGCTCCTCGGCTAATTCGCTATGGTCCTGCTGCTGATCGCTACCGGGACAGGCGGTTGACTCGTCTACTACGCAGCGCTGACGAGGGCATGCCGCGGCTAATCACCTTCAGCCGATTCACGCTTGGTCGCTGAAGACCAATTGGATCGCCAGCTTTTCCGCGGACGGATACAGGTGCGTGTACCGCTTTCGCATTTCCTCGGTCGTGTGTCCGACCAGTCCCCTCGTTTCTCTGCAAAGGCCATTTTGTCCTCCAATCAATGCTAGTGCGGAGGACAATCGACATGAGTGCAATGCGACCGATGGGCTGGCCCCAAAATGGCCCCATCGAAGGCAGCGAAAAAAAGAAGGGTTCACGCCACTCTGACGTAAACCCCTACGCTGCACAGTGCCGGAGACAGGACTTGAACCTGCACTGCCTTGCGGCAACCAGGCCCTCAACCTGCCTGGTAATCGTTGTGTACTCATGGGCTCCGTGTAGCGATTACGTTGCAAGAGTCGATGTTTCAACCCGTTGCGACGAAGCCTGTGTTCACATGCATTGTAGGCGCGTTGAGGGCGAATTGGCAATCCATGTCCCATTTGATTCCCATGGCTTTGGATTGCACATACACAGTCGGCCCACCGCTGCGCCGTCTCAAACTGATAGCGCGCCATTGTTCCGGCACACGTTCATCAGCCTGGCGTGATGAATGGCATCAATCAGTGATTCATCGATTTGAAGGTCGGCCACACGACCGAGGAAATGCGGAAACGGTGCACTGCTGGCTGCGCGTGGCAAGCACGATGCAACATTCGGTCCTTCAAACCGTTGCGACAAGGCCACAGCTTACTTTTGAAAAAACTCGGAAACCTGGAATAAATCGCTCCCGATCCAACATTACTTAGGTAGCGAGGCAGCCTACCGTCCATCGGGTTCGTTGGGATCGGACTTTGAGCAAGGGACAATCGAAGGCCGAGAACTTCATGCGGCACCTGGAGCCAATCCAGGGCGCCCTGGAGTCCTATTGCCGACGCTTGTTGAACGATCCGAACGCTGTTTCCGACGTGCTGCAAAGCGCGATCGCCAACGCTTACCGCGACTTTCATCTTTACGCGGAGGGGACAGACTTTCGGGCTTGGATCTTCCGCTACGTTCACTTGCAGATTCTGAATTGTAATCGCAAATACTCTCGAACTAGGCACGAGGAATTGCCCGCGAATCTGTCGGTCGAAGACACTTGGCAGTTGGCTCTGGACGAGCCGCTCTTCAAGGTCCTGCTCGACGATCCAGAGCCTGTGCTGGATCAGTGCGAGGCTATGGTGGCCCAAGCAATACACGACCTGGCGCCCCAGGAGCGAGCAGTGTTTCTGCTTCAGGCAATCGGGGACTTCAAGTACCGCGAGATTGCCGAGATTCTCCAGGTGCCCATCGGCACGGTAATGAGCAGTCTGGCTCGGAGCCGACTGCGCCTGCGGCAACGATTGGTCCAGTATGGCGGATAATGCGGAGATCCGCATTATCCGCCCTACTGGCAAAATCGCTTGAAGGAATCGATGCTCGTCAAGTCGTGAAGCTTATATCTGAAACAACTCCGGATTCTTGATCCTGAGCTGCGGCTTCTCCAGCGTCACCACCGCGAACGGCTCGACGCTGTGCGTCAGCCACACGCTGGAGCCGACGACGCCGTGGTGGCCGATCACCGTGTCGCCGCCGAGGATGGTGGCGTTGGCGTAGACGACGACTTCGTCCTCCAGCGTTGGATGGCGCTTCATGCCGCGGATGATGTTGCCGGCGGCGTCGCGTGGGAACGACAGCGCGCCGAGCGTGACGCCCTGATAGAGCTTCACGTTCTTGCCGATGTCGCAGGTCTCGCCGATGACGACGCCGGTGCCGTGGTCGATGAAGAAGCCGGGGCGGATGCGGGCGCCGGGATGGATGTCGATGCCGGTCTTCGAGTGGGCATGTTCGGTCATCAGGCGCGGAATGAGCGGAATGCCCAGCAACAATAATTCGTGCGCTAAGCGATAGATCGTGACCGCCTCCAAGCCGGGGTAACAGAAAACGATTTCGTGATGCCCCTTCGCGGCCGGATCGCCTAGGAACGAGGCTTCGACATCTTGTTCGAGCAGCCAGCGGATTGCGGGCAGTTTCCGGAGGAACTCGAAGGTCTTTTGCTGGGCGAGCCTTTCGAAATCAATGGGCTCCTTGTTGCCGCAATGTTCATCTTCGTGGCGCAGCGCGCGGGCGATTTGCTGCGTGAGCTTATCGTGCAGGCCGTCGATGAGATCGCCGACGTGGTATTCGACGTTGCCCATGTGCAGGTTTTGCCGGCGCACGAAGCCGGGATAGAGGATGTCGAGCAGGTCGGCGATGATGTCAACGACGGCTTCGCGACTGGGCAGCGGCCGATGCCCAAGGTGATTGATGTGCTTGCATTCGACGTAAGTCGCGACGATGGCGTCAGTGATTTCCGGCAAGCCTTCTTTGAGACGAAGATCGGTGGCCATTTTCGTGCTCCCCATAAGCCCACCGACGGTGGTCGGTAGGTCGTTCACATCCGGTCAATTGAAAAAAAGCAGAGAGGCGATCCCGGGACTCACAGCCCGGCGACCGCCGAGAGACAGGAGCAGCGGCAGCAGATGTGCGCGTTCATACCGGTATTGTACACATCGACCAGAACAATCGGCAATTTGAACGCAAGTTATCAGCGCGCGCATTTCTTGCCCACAACTGCTGTGAAGCTAGCGCGGCCGTTCCGGTAAGGGCGAATAGTCAAACCGCGCGATTCGACTCAAAGCCAGTGGGCGACGAGCAACTCCTGCACGCACCTTGGGCACGATTTGCTGGGATACTGGTCGCTGCTCGATCGCCAAGCCGTTTCATCCATTTTTTGCGAAATGCGCGGCTCGGCGCAACTCGCTTGCAAAAAAGAATGTGCGTCGAAATGCGGAGTCTGGACGATGCGCGCGGGTTGCCGTTGGTCCGCCGTTTGCTGTGGGAGTACACACTAGGCCGTCCGGCCTGGTTAGTCATGGGAGAGGTGGCTACCGGGTCGGGACGGCTCTTTGTGCGCGCCCAACATCGTCGTGTGGTCCGACACAGCAAATCTGCGATTGTCTTCTTGTGGGAAAGTCGCCCGTCGCTTAAATTATCCCTAGTGCAGCAGGACACGCCAGGACGGGTTAGGAAACCCGTCCCACGACAGCGCACGGCCGCCGGCACATGGGAGTTTCCTTGAACGACATAGTTGTCGCACCCAGCACCGCGCCGGTCCAGCCGCTGGAAGACCGGGCCAACCGCTCCGACCGCTTTGGCGCGCGCTGGCTGAACCTCGTCAAGGCTTGGTTCGGAACTCCGTCGCAGCGCCGGCTCGCGCAAGGCGCCTTGCAAATCGACCGCATTCGCCACTGGGAAAGTGAGTTCCTTAAGCTCAGCGATCAGGAAATCCTGCAGCGCGGCCAGCAACTGCGTGGCCGGGCGCGCGGCGGCGAAGCGCTGGACGCCATACTGGCCGAAGCCTTCGGACTGACGTGCGTCGCGGCGCAGCGCACCGTCAAGCTGCGGCCCTTCGACGTGCAACTGGTCGCCGGCGTCGTCTTGCACCGCGGCGCGATGGCCGAGGTCGCGACCGGTGAAGGCAAGACGCTGGTGGCCACGCTGCCGGCCGCCCTCAACGCATTTCAAGGCAAGGGCGTCCACGTCACCACCGTGAACGATTACCTGGCCCTGCGCGACGGCGAATGGACCGGCGCCGTCTACAGCGCCCTCGGCCTGTCGGTCGGCATCTTGCAGCAAAAGATGTCCGACGAAGACCGCACCGCCGCCTACAAGGCCGACATCACCTACGGCACCGCCTCGGAATTCGGCTTCGATTTCCTGCGCGACCGGCTCAAGGTCAAAGCGAGCAAGGGGACCGGCGCCGCGCCGTTTTGGGCCGCATTCCTCTCAAGCGGTCCCATGAGCTTGCCGCAGGATCCCAAGGTCCAGCGCGCCCATCATTATGCGCTGGTTGACGAGGCCGACAATATCTTCATCGACGAAGCCCGCACGCCCTTGATCATCAGCTCGCCGTCGCGGCCCGCCACCGAGGACGAGCAGATCGTCTACAAATGGGCCGACGGCATCGCCAGCCAAATGAAGCGGGATCAACATTTCTATCTGGACGAGAAAAAGCAAAAGATCGAACTGACCGATTTGGGCCGGCACCTGATCCGCTACGCGCAGCCGCCGCACGGCGTGCATTCCCACGCGATGGACAAGCTGCACGAGCACATCGAGCGCGCCCTGCACGCCCATTTCCGCTTCCGCCTCGATCAGCACTACATGGTCGACGACGGCAAGATCGTCATCATCGACGAATCGACCGGCCGGCCAATGCCCGATCGCCACTGGCGCGAGGGTCTGCATCAGGCGGTCGAAGCGAAGGAAAGCCAACAGATCACGCTCGCCTCGGACCATGCGGCCCAGATCACCTATCAATCGTACTTCCGCCTGTACACGAAGCTGGCCGGCATGTCCGGCACCGCCGTGCAGAACTTTTGGGAGTTGCGCCGCGTGTACAAGCTGTGGGTGGTGTGTTTGCCGACGAATCGGCCGTGCATCCGCGAGCATTGGCCCGACCGCGTCTTTCCGACCGAAGACAACAAGTTCGACGCCGTCGTCGAGGAAATCAAACGCTTGCAGGAAATGGGCCGGCCGGTGCTGATCGGCACGCGCTCGGTCGAGAAATCGGAGAAGCTCGCCCAGAAGCTGGACGCAGCCAGCATTCCGCACCGCGTGCTCAACGCCCGGCCCGGCAACCAATCGCAGGAAGCCGAGATTATCGCTCAGGCGGGCCGAGTCGCCTCGGTCACCATCGCCACCAACATGGCCGGCCGCGGCACCGACATTCTCCTGGGCGGCAACGCCGAAACGATCGCCTGGTCGCGCGTCAAGGAGCATTACAAGCATCGCCACCAGGTGCCGCCCGATTTATGGATACGTTTGATCGAGGAAATCGAGAATCACGAAAACATCCGCGAACAACGGCAAATGGTGCTCGAAGCCGGCGGCCTGCACGTCTTAGGCACCGAACGCCACGAAGCGCGCCGCATCGACCGCCAGCTCCAGGGCCGGTCGGCGCGTCAGGGCGACCCCGGCAGCGCCCAGTTCTTCATGTCATTGGACGACGAGTTGCTCGAAGGACTCGGCGAAAATCGCCAGGCCGACTTGCTGAAAGTGGGCCAAAAAGGCGGCAACTACGATTGGCACAAATACGGGCCGTCGTTCCTCAAAGCCCAGCGCCGCCGCGAACGCCAGCACTATCGCCAGCGCGTCGATTTGATGATCTACGAAAAGCAGCGCCAGGAAATCCTCAAGGATATCGGCGCTGATCCGTATGTGGATTAGTCAGTGGTCAGTGGTCAGTAGTCAGTAGTCAGTGGCAAATGCCCGTGAGTTCGGCTTATCGCTGAATGCCATGCATTCTCAATCTCCGTTCTTTTTCTTGGCGTCCCTGCCTATCGAATTGAGATACGCGTTGAGCATTGGCGCCAAATTGTCCACGGAAGACTTCAAGCCTTTCACATCTTTCTCTGACAGCAGCTTGCGTTTGAAGGCACGTCGCAGCCAATGAAGGGTTTCATTCAGCGAACCACGGGCGACTCGGACAAAGCGACGGTTATCCGCATACGTGCCGCGGCCAGCGCCTTCGGCAATGTTGGCCCCAATGCTGTCGGCCGAACGAACGACTTGCTTCCCAACGGTATCTTTCGCGAATGTGTGCCAGCCGAGTGCGATGTCCCAAACGGCATCTGCCAAATCTTCGGCTTGCCGATACACACGCAGGTTCTCGAAATTCGTCCTAGCCATGGCAACCTCGCTGTTTGCATTTGCTACTGACTACTGACCACTGACTACTGACTGTCCTATTTGATCTTCGAGTAATCCGTCGGATTCAAATACACCGACTCCACTTTCGCCACCAGCGGCCCGTCCACTTCCGACGCTTTGCGCGCCGTGTTCCAATCCGGATCCTTGCGGAAATCGTTCCACGCCTTGTCGGCCGCGGCCTTGCTCGGATGCGCGAGGATATAGATCAATTTCTCCTCGGCTTGCTTGGGGTCGGTGGGGATCCAGTAGCCGATGTTGGTCATGCCGTGCTTCTCGAAGAGCTTGCAGGTGTGATCGCGGAAACGTGCGTGCAGGGCCGTCATTTTGCCGGGGTGGGCGTAGTAGGTTCGCATTTCGAAGACGCGCGTGGTCACGTTCTTGCCTCCTTCCGCTTCGGGACGATTCAGGTACAACCCCGCGGCCACGACCAGGGCCGCACCGACGAGCCAACGACAGCGACGCATGGGATGCTCCTTTCGGTCTGTAGGTTAGGTTTCCAACCTGACCGTCCAATCCGGTCAGGTTGGAAACCTAACCTACAAAAAATAGTTGCGAAGGGCGGGAGATTGATTACCTTAAGGGTGCGCGGCACGGATGGAAAGTGCCGATTCTTGCTTGCCGTTTAGCGCACGCAACAAGGCGCCGGAATATCCGGGCCATTCCTTGTGAGCGCTCAACGGCAAGCCACGGGGTGAATTCCATGAAAATGACCCGCATCGTGACGGTAGTATTGTTGACGTTTGCAGCACCCGCCCGTGCCGAACTCGTCGATCTCAAAATCCTCCACCGCGAGCCCTACGCCGACGGCAAATCGTTCGGCGCCGTCGGGCCGTACGAAAAAATCGTCGGCATCGCCAAGTTCGCCATCGATCCGAAGCATCCCAAGAACAAGATCATCGTCGATCTCGATTTGGCACCTACCAACAAGCAGGGTCTGGTCGAGTTCGAATCCGACGTCTACATCCTCGCCCCCAAGGATCTCTCCAAAGGCAACGGCGCTCTGTTCTACGACGTCAACAATCGCGGCAACAAACTCGCCCTCGGCATGTTCAACACGCCGGCCGACAACCCGTTCCTGATGCTCCGCGGCTACACGGTCGTCTGGTCCGGTTGGATCGGCGAGCTGCTGCCCGGCGGCGATCGGCTGCTCTTGAAGCCACCGGTCGCCATGGAGAACGGGCAGCCGGTGCGCGGCATCGTCCGCTTCGAGATGTCCAGCGACAAGCCGGTGAAATCGATGCCGCTCTCGCGCCGCGACAATCACGGCAGCTACCGGCCCACGCCCGAAGGCCTGGCACGCGCGACGCTGACCAAGCGCAACCTGGAAGGCGATTCGCGCGTCGTCGTCCCGCCCCGGCTTTGGCAGGTCAAGGTGCAGCCGATGATCGAGGTCAAGGAAGGCGTCCCCGGCACCTTGCCGCAAGTTCGCTTGGAATTGGCGGAAGGCTTCGAGCCCGGCGTCCTCTACGAGTTGATCTGCGAATGCGAAGGCTCGATCGTGCAAGGCGTCGGCTTGGCGGCAGTACGGGATTTGATCTCGTCTCTTAGGCACACTCCCGGCCCAGGCGGCATCAAGCCGTACAACCGCGCCTATGCGTTTGGCGTTTCGCAGAGCGGCCGGTTCCTGCGCCATTTCCTCTGGCAAGGCTTCAACGAGGACGAACGAGGCCGCATGGTCTTCGACGGCCTGATCCCGCACGTCGCCGGCGGCGGACTGGGCTTCTTCAACCATCGCTTCGCCCAGCCGACACGGCACAACGGGCAGCATGAGGATCATACCTATCCGGGGGACATGTTTCCATTCACCTACGGCGAAGGCGGCATCGCCTTCGGAGACCCCAGAATTCCTATCGGGATATTGGACACTTACAAAAAGAGCGTCCGACAACCTAAGGTGATGCACACACAGAGCGCCGCCGAATACTGGCACCGAAGTGGCTCACTGGTGCATGCGAACGAAAATCAAGATGCGCGTTTCGACTTCGATATCCCGCCTAGCGCCCGAATTTTCGCGTTTGGCGGCACGCAGCACGGTCCCGCCGACAATCCGAACAAGCCAGGCATCGGACAGAATTCAGCCAATCCCGCTGATTATCGGCCTTTTCTCCGTGCTTTGCTCGACGCACTCGACGATTGGGTGCGCACCGGGAAGGATCCGCCGTCAAGCGTTTACCCGCGTTTCGCCGAGGGCACGTTAGCTGATTGGAGGAAAAACGGCTTCCCGAAATTGCCGAGTGTCGAAACTCCGAAAGTCATCCAGCAGCCGGCAGTCGCCGATTTTGAAAGTGAATTTCAAACGCACGGCGTCTACACCCTGAATCCGCCAGGAGTGAAAGGAAGATTCAAAGTCTTCGTCCCCAAATGCGACCAGGACGGCAACGACGTCGGCACGCTGAACCTGCCCGACGTCGCCGTGCCGCTCGCCACCTACACCGGCTGGAACCTGCGCAAGAAGGAAGCCGGCGCCGAGGGGCAGCTCGCCAGCCTGATGGGTTCGTACATCCCCTTCCCGCGCACCAAGGCCGAGCGCGAAAAGACCGGCGACCCGCGCGTCTCCATTGAAGAATGCTACGGCACCTTCGAGAATTACCAAAAACGCTATGCGGCGGCGTGCGAGCGCCTGGTGAAGGGCCGCTACCTGCTCGCGGACGATGCGAAGCGGTTGATCGAAGGCCGCGAGAAAGTGAAGTCGCTTTTTGATCGCTAAGACAGGCGCGGCAACATTCGCGCATGCAAGAGCCGCGCACGAAGTAAGCGGCGTCTTGTCGAGCCGCTTACTTCGTGCGCGGCTCTTGATTGAACGCCATCCATCTTGGGAGCCATCCAATGTACCGCTGTGGATTCTTGTTCTCCATCGGAGCCCTGCTGATGTCCTTTTCTGGCGGCGAGGCCGGTGAACCGGCGCTCAAATATCCCGACACCAAACGCAGCGACCACACCGACGTCCTTCACGGCATTACCGTGGCCGATCCGTATCGGTGGCTGGAACAGGACGTGCGCGTCTCCAAGGATGTCGCCGCCTGGGTCGAGGAACAACAGAAAGTGACCGAAGCGTTCCTTGAGAAAATTCCGCAGCGCGAACAGATCAAGCGGCGTATGACCGAGCTGTGGAATTATGAAAAGTACACCGCACCGCACAAAGTCGCCAAACGCTACTACGTCTTCAGCAAGAACGACGGGCTGCAGAATCAATTTGTCTATTATCGTCAGGACCGGCTCGACAGCGAGCCGCGCATGTTGCTCGATCCGAACAAGTGGTCCAAGGACGGCACCGTCGCGCTCACCGGCACCGAGTTCAGCGAGGACGGCAAGCACGTCGCCTACAGCACCTCCGAGGCCGGGTCCGATTGGGGCGTCATTCGTATCATGCAAGTCGATTCGGGCAAAGTGCTCGACGACGAAATCAAGTGGGTCAAGTTCAGCGGCATGTCATGGAGTCACGACGGCAAAGGCATCTTCTACAGCCGCTACCCGGCACCGCAGAAGGGCGAGAAATTCCAGGGCCTGTCGCTCAATCAGAAGCTGTATTACCACCGCCTGGGGACGCCGCAGAGCGCCGACGAACTGGTCTACGCGCGGCCCGATCAGCCGACGTGGTCGATCACCGGCGGCGTCAGCGATGACGGCAAATATCTGGCGATCTCGGTCGGCGACGGCACCACCAGCCGGCGCAACCGCGTACTCGTGAAGGACTTGACGAAGGCCGACGCGAAGCCGAAGCCGTTGATCGACGACCATGAGAGCGTCAATGCGCCGATCGACAACGACGGCCCGGTGTTTTTCTTCAAGACCGACTACCAGGCGCCGAAGGGCCGGGTGGTCGCGGTCGATGCACGCAATCCGGAGCGCAAGAATTGGAAAGAGATCATCCCCGAAGGCGCGGCGACGCTGACCGGCGCCGGCATGACGGGCAACCTATTCGTGGCGCATTATCTCAAGGACGCGCGGACGCAGATCAAGATGTTCGCGCCCGACGGCAAGTTCGTCCGCGAGGTGCAATTGCCCGGCATCGGCACCGCCGGCGGCTTTGCCGGCAAGCGCGACGAAACGGAGACGTTCTACTCGCTCACCAGTTTCGCCATCCCGACGCGCATTTACCGCTACGACATGGCCAAGGGCGAAAGCACGCTGTTTCGCGAATCAAATGTCAAGTTCAAGCCCGATGATTTCGAGGTGAAGCAGATCTTCTATTCGAGCAAGGACGGCACGAAGGTGCCGATGTTCATTTGCCATAAGAAAGGCGTCAAGCTCGACGGCAGCAACCCGACGCTGCTCTACGCCTACGGCGGCTTCAACATCGCGCAAACGCCGACCTTCTCCATCTCGCGCCTGCTCTGGATGGAGATGGGCGGCGTGTTTGCGCTCGCCAACATCCGCGGCGGCGGCGAATACGGCAAAGCCTGGCACCACGCGGCCATCAAGCTCAATCGCCAAAAAGCGTTCGACGACTTCATCGCCGCGGCAGAATGGCTCATCAGCGAAAAGTACACGCGGCCCGACAAGCTCGCGATCCAGGGCGGCAGCAACGGCGGCCTGCTTGTCGGCGCCTGCATGACGCAGCGGCCCGACCTCTACGGCGCCTGTTTGCCGGCCGTCGGCGTCATGGACATGCTCCGCTTCCACAAATTCACCGCCGGCCGCTATTGGGTGGACGATTACGGCTCGCCCGACAACGCCGAAGAGTTCAAGGCGCTCTTCGCCTATTCGCCGTATCACAACCTCAGGCCGGGCGTCAAATATCCGGCGACGCTGGTGACGACCGCCGACACCGACGACCGCGTGGTCCCCAGCCACAGCTTCAAGTTCATCTCGATGCTGCAGTACTGCCAGAACGGCCCGGCGCCGGTCTTGGCCCGCATCGAAACTCGCGCGGGCCACGGCGCCGGTCGGCCGACGAGCAAGATCATCGAGGAGGTGGCCGACCAGTGGGCGTTTCTGGTGAAAACGCTGAAGGTGAAATGACCATTCGGTCCCCGATCGCGGACTCGTTGCGCAAGCTATTGTTGGGCTTGGGGTTCCGTCGATTCATTTCATCAGGTTTTGGCATGGTTCACAAATGCGCACAGGCATAGGTGCTTTTCGAGACGACAGGATTTCGACACAGTTGGCACGCACTCAACTTCCTATCCCCTTGATCCATCCAATGTTACATCGAAAAAAATGTCGGCATCACCTGACAGAATGGTGTAGTCCCTACAGCGTTCACTCTGTCACCCAGAAATGACAAGAATTGAACCATGTCCAGGTTTTGGCATGGTTCAAAACCGGGTAACAAACATGTGTGTGTGGAGTATCGTGGCATTGTGGTATAGTCGCGAAATTGGCAGCCATAACCGTTTTCCAGGTCAGCAGTTACGCTACGGACGCGACAATGCACGAGGGGGCCAAATGGCCCAGTCGATTGCACAGTCGCTTGGCACCCTCAACCGCGCGTTTTTGAACCAGGCCCAGGTTTTGACCGTGAAATGAATTCGCTCATGGGCACAATGATGTAAACTTTTCAAGGTTGGGTGGTTGCGTCAAAAACCAATCCCAAACAGAAAAATGCATTTCACGAAGGTCGGCGGTGTGAAATGAAACGAAATTGAATCAGCCGTCCGGGCGAGGACTCACCCATTTGCAACGCTACTTCGCCACTTGCGCTCGCGGTCTTGAATCAGTGTTGGCCGAAGAGCTGCGCGAACTAAGAGCCGCGGACGTAACCGTCGGCCGCGGCGGCGTTTCCTTCGCCGGCGACTTCGCCACGCTCTACCTGGCCAATCTGTGGCTGCGCACCGCCATTCGTGTCTTGCAGCCGATTCACGAAGCCGACGTGCAATCGACGGACGAACTTTATGCGATGGTGCAGGCGATCGATTGGTCGCGGCACATGACGCCGGAGCACACGCTCGCGGTCGATTGCAATGTCCGCGATTCTGCCATCACGCACTCGAAATTCGCGGCGCTGCGCGTCAAGGATGCCATCTGCGATCAGTTCGTCGACAAGGTCGGCAAACGGCCCAGCGTCGATGTCGAACGGCCCATGGTCGGGCTCAACCTGCACATCTACCAAAACCACGCCGTGCTCAGCCTCGACAGCTCCGGCGACTCACTGCACAAGCGCGGCTACCGGCCCATCTTGACCAAAGCGCCGCTCAACGAAGCCCTCGCCGCCGGCTTGGTGCTCATGACTGGTTGGCGCGGCGAGGTTCCCTTCGTCGATCCCTTGTGCGGCTCCGGGACGTTGTGCATCGAGGCGGCGTGGATCGCACTCAAACGGCCGCCGGGCTTGACGCGCAAGCACTTCGGTTTTATGGGTTGGATGAATTACGACGTCGGCTTGTGGACGCACCTGCGCGATGAAGCGCGACGCGGTGTTGCCAAGTCGTTCGCTCCGGTCGCTGACGCTCCCGGCTCGCCTTTGGTTATGGGATCCGATATTCGCAAGGACGCGATCCATTTTTCGCAAACGAACGCCCGTGCCGCCGGCATCGGGAATCTGTTGCATTTCGAGTTGCGTGACGTGAAGGAATTTCAGCCTCCGGCAGGGCCGCCGGGCGTCATTCTCTGCAATCCGCCGTATGGCGAACGGCTCGGCGAAGAGAAGGACCTGGTCCCGCTCTACCGGGAGTTGGGGGAGATGATCGATCGATGTGTGGGTTGGAAGGTGTTCATTTTCACCGGCAATGCGTTCCTGGCGCGGAAGATCGATCACAAGCCGCTGCGGGCCATTGAAATGTTCAATGGCAAGCTGCACTGCCGGTTGTTGGAGTACAGTGCTTGCGTTTAGCGTTCGAGTGATCCCTTCAGTCGCTCCACGCATTGCGCGAGCGCGAAACGGCAAGCGCTCAGCGGTGCCAAAACGCCATCACGATCTCGAACAAGATGAGCATGACGATGATGATCTCCAAAAACTCCATGCGATAGCTGCTCGCCTGGTCGGAAACGACCTGGTAGACGCCCTCGGCCACTTCGAGCTTGCGCTGGATGCTCTCTTGCCAAGTTTCCAAATGAAAGCGCTGGGCGACCATGCGATAGACGCGGGCCAGATACGGGTCGCCGACCAGCTTGAGGACGTTGCCGGTGCGCTCGAAGAGATCGTTGGCCTCGACTTTCAGCTCACCCAGGACGCGCAACGGCCGAGCATGGAATCGCCAGAACGGCAATGGGGAGCGCGTCAGAGGACCGATGGTGCGCTGGGCGGCGGCGAGGCTCTGGTCGAGCCGGTGGTCGATGTGGCGAAATTCCAGGAGCTGCAGGTTGGCGAACTCGATCGCCTGCAGCGTTTCGTCGCAATCCTGATCGATGAGCAGCGCGGCGGCCCAATTAGGCACGAATAGGTCGGCCGGGCTATAGGTGATCTTGAGCTTGAGCGCCTCTTGAATCTCCTCGCCGCTCAACGGCCCGCTTTCCAGGTGCACCATGCCGGCCAGCCAAGCGAGGTCGCGCTCGCCCGGACTGGGAGCAGGCGCGAGCTGAAAGACGAAGTATTCTTCGCTGAAATCGTCTCTCCAGGAGGGGTCATGAATCCCGGGCTGCAGCGCTTCGAACATGGGGCGCAGCAGCGTGCGCGCCGCCAGTACCGCCACGACTGGATCGGCCAGCGACCCCGCCAGGCGCAGCAATGCATCCGACGTTAGCGTGAACGGCACGTGTAGAGCCACTGAGACCGCGGCGAAATCGAAAACGGTCAGGCCCGCTTGCGCCTCGACTTTGCCCATCTCAGCTAGTTCGAGAGCCACCGGCGCCAGCGCGATATACAAGGGCGGCGCGCGATAGGCAAAGGACGACGGCGTGCGGCGGCGGCGCGGCAATTCTTGAAACGACGCCGGCACCAGTTTGCGGGCTTGTTCCAAATCGATGTCGTCGCCCCAGTCAAACGCAACAAAGATGTGCAATGTGCCGGAAAGTGGCGCGACGGCGGCAGGCATTGGCTGATTCATCGGCGCGCTCGGCTTTTTGGATTCAGGTGCTGACTTTTACTCCGAGCGCAAAACGGCAAGCTACGCATCAAGTCGCACACGCCCAGGCGACGATCGTGTACAGCACCACGCCGACGCTGAAAATCCCCACCATCAACGTGACGACCCGCCTGGCCGCGTACAAATCCTCGGCGTGCAAATGCGCGATGTCGATGTCGCTGAAGGGCGCCTCCGCAACGCCAGCCGCATGGGCAAGGCCCAGCGGTGCTGCGCTGAACGCTTCGTCGTGAGCATGAGGATTGGACATCGGCAAGCGCTCCAAGATCAACGCTTGCAGCCTAGCGATTTTCGGGAAAGCACGATCCGCCAAGCCGCCAGCGAAGTAGTGCTATGTCACACGTCGAATGATGGATCACAAGAGCCGCGCACGAAGTAAGCGGCTGCGAGTGGGCCGCTTACTTCGTGCGCGGCTCTT
>Ga0209726_10002022_pt1 | contig 30881 bp, 34 predicted proteins | sample Subgrocontami54m_FD_187453 | JGI IMG/M metagenome (GOLD analysis project Ga0209726, IMG submission 187453) | Subsurface groundwater microbial communities from S. Glens Falls, New York, USA - GMW46 contaminated, 5.4 m (SPAdes) (version 3) | ecosystem: Environmental > Aquatic > Deep subsurface >... | reverse complement strand
TGCCCGAGATGACGCCCGCCGTGCTCGCATCTCTGCTTACGCTCGGCATCGTCGCGACGGCCATACCGTATGTGATTCGGAGCAGCAGCATGAAACATCTTGATGCGCACACGGCCGCCTCATATCACCTCCTCATTCCCGTTTTCGCGGCCTTTTACTCGTTTCTCTTTCTTTCGGAGAGCTTTACCGTATGGATGCTGATCGGACTTGTCCTGACATCGGTCGGCGTCTATATCGTTCAACGCGAAGAAAAGATCGTATCGGGTATTTGATTCCTGCTTTCAATGAGAGGACTTATTTTTTAAGCTGGTCGCGTCTCGTCTTCTCCTCTATCAGGAGTTCGTACCCATATCCGAACCCGCTCGCGTCAGAATGCGCAAACAAAAGCTGAGGATCTTCACTTTCAAAATGTCCCGTATCCGATGCTTTATTTTTTGCATAAGCCTCAAGTTCGTTTTTCCTGTTCCAAAAGCCAAGATTCGCGTTCGACATCGCCGCGCGAAACAAGATGATCTGCTCTTCAAGTTTCTGATCCGTTAATGCACGGATCATTTTCTTATCTTTATCCAGCGGGTTTAATTGTTCAAAAATCATATACAATGGCCACAGATCTAGTAGACAGCTTCAAGCGGGGGCGCGGTTTTGGCTTTCGCGATGCACTGCTTGAGTTCGGGCGTCTGGGTCCAACCGCATTTGCCGTTTGCCTGTGGCTCGCACGAGGCTTCGCGATAGCATGCATATTCTGCTCTGAATTCGCAGGTGGTTACGATGCCTTCGGCTTCTCCAGCCGAGACACACAGTTGACCAGAACATCCGGCAACCGCGCAGCCGTTGAAGCGATTTTGAAACAAGTATCTAACTTAGCGTTAATTACTTCAGCATTGAGGGCATACAGTATCAAACACGACGGAACGTACCCTACCTCACTGGAAGAATTGAAGCCAGACTATACGCCTCCTCAGATGTTTGCGGGTGGGCAGATACCCCGCGATCATGATGGTCAACCGTTTGACTACCGAGTGAGCGCGGATAAGTTGAGTTACACGCTTTGTAATGACGATTTGGAAAAAGGAGGAATTGAATGTCTCGAAGGAGGCGGAAACTAGCATTTTCTGACACGTGACCGCGGTACCGAGAACCTTGACTACGTTGAGATTGAACAGGAGCTCAACATGACCTGCTATTTTGCCCATGCGTACTGTTCACAAGAGCGAGGCTCGAATGAAAACCTCAACGGACTTGTACGTCGTGTGTATCCCAAGAAAACTGACTTTCGTTCTGTGACTGATGCTGACCTTCGACAGTTGGAGTACCGCTTGAATACGCGACCGCGCAAACGACATGGTGGCAAGACTCCGCTCGAGGTACTATTTGAGCGTACTGGTTGTGCACTTACTTATTGAATGTAGCTTCGGCGTTTGGTAGAAACAGACCCTTGAGAGGACTCTGCTGTGCTATTTGGAATGGTTTTTATCCCAAGATCTGTCAAAAATACCACCATTTTTGAGATTTTCCGTTTCAACAGTATTTCCGGTTCCGAAGACATAGTCCCGCGTAAACAGATCAATGTCGGGAAAATGGATCGGGCTGCGGGCCACCGTCTCTTGTAAACGCGGCCGAAGAGAATCCTTCGCAGCCAAATCTTGTGCCTCGCGTTCATAGAGGCCGTTCAGATACGCTTCAGCAATGTCCGTAGTCCCGTTTTGTTCCGTATTTTTGATGGCGAGCGCGACGGGTATATCTATCATAATCGTGCGCTTGGGCGTGATCACATCAACTTCTGTACCCGCCCAAGCAACTACTCTCATCGCTACACTCTCGTAGGTAACATTCACGTCACCTATTTTTTGATCGACAAAGACTTGACGTGCGACTCCTTGATCGGAATATAAGACCGGAACATTCTTATAAAATTGCGATGCATATTTTTGCGCCATGGCTATATCTCCATTGGACTCACTGAGGCCGTAGCCGAGCGCCGCTTCATACACCCAGCGCCCACCGCCGCACGTTTTCGGGTTTGAGACGAGTAACGTCAGACCCGGGGTCGTAAGATCACCCCAATCTTTGATGTTTCTCGGATTTCCGTGTCGGACCAAGAAAACAACGGCACTATAGAAAGGGGAACTTTGGTGGGGGAAGGCGCCACGCCAATCGGTAGTAACAATACCTGTTTTTTGTGCGATGGTGTCCATCTCCCAAGGATTCGACATCGTGATGATGTCTGGGTGTAATTTGCCTGCAACGATCGCTCGCATCTGGTCGCCGGAAGCTCCACGAGATTGTTCGATCTCAATCGTTTGCCCCGTAGTACATTTCCATTTCCGGATAAAGTGCCCGTTGTATTCATCATAGAACCCCACGACACTTCCAGAAACATGCACTAATTTTTTGGTTATCGTGGCGGTATGTGGATAGTATATGTCTAACAACGTACATCCATCGACATCCCATAATCCGTAAAGACCAAAGAGAGAGATCGCCGCAGCAAGCAGAGCGCCCCCAACTGTTATTGCTAATCTTTTTTTAATCACACGACAAATTATACACACGCCTTCACTTCATGCAATTTGGTGCTTAGCCATCCAGTCGTACGAGCTTAATATCCTTATGCTTTTGAGGAAACGGTGTTTTGGAAAACTCAACCTCGAGCGGCACAAAGACGCCGGCTGCAACAAGATCGGCAAGAGTCCGCGTGGGAGTAAGAAAAACCGATGCCGAGAAATCACGAGTGATTTCTTCCGCAAGAGCGGGAGTAGGGATGGGTGATCCGGCAAAAACGTGAAGCACTATTTTGCCTTTCAATTCGCCATTCTCAAGTATTTCCGAGGCCTCCGCCCGATAATCGTCAATATACTCTTTGAAAAATGCCGCAACACGATCGAACTCTTCTCTGCGCAGAATCGCTCCCGCGAGGGTGAAGTAATCATGACCCTTTCGTCCCAAGTGCTCGAACGTCACTGCTTCCCCGCATGGACAGGTGTCCGATTGCAGACGCGCCACATCCCCGATGTCGTAGTGCTCGAATACCTCGAATACCGATCCAACGCGCATGCGTTTACTCACAAGAATGTTACTGCCACTCTCGTCTGTATCGACGACTTCGATCGTAACACCAGAAGACGGATGGTACTGATTCGGCGAAAGGTAGGTGCATTGATATCCGATTTCCCCGAGTTCTACCGACGAATACCGCATGCGAATTTTCGCATGGGGAAACGAAGAGCGAAGAAGATCCTCGGATTGAGAGGTGACTCGCTCTCCCGCCAGTATGAGAACGCGCACCCCGCTACCGGCGCGTCCGACATAGTGGCTCAAGCGAGCAACGAGAGACGTAATACCGGTAACAGTGTCGGGAACAAAATCCTCGACAAGCGCCGCAAGTTCAGGAGATAGATCCTCTGTGCATATAAGCAAAGCTCGCTTTGGCCCTTCCTCAACTTGATTTCGTACATGGAGCACTTCTGCCAACTTTCTGTTGTACGCGCCATGAAATAGAAGAAGCCGATTAAGCCCCGAAAACCGTACTCGCGACGATGGACCATGTTCGCGGACTGCGACGATAGGTCCGCTCCCGCTCGTGCCCGAGGTTACTCGAACACCGTGCGCACGCGCCTCCGTGGGCGGCGACGCCAGAAAACGTGAGAGAATATCGTCGTTCATCGAGGCAATGTCTGCGCGAGTCAATATGCGATTCGGCTCATTCATACAGTAATTTTTCTTTGCACCACATTTGCAGGAAGATTCGTACGGTATTTAATGATAGGGGTCACCAGTTGTGCCGTTTTCGTGATGACAAGACGTCCGTTTTCCTCGTCAACAATACAACCCGGAAGTACCGCGAACGAAACCAAGGGCTCGAGTGGGGACTCGGCGAAAGCTCCTGTTTCCGGCAAGCTCAAAACGAGGCGCGCTCTTTCAGCGAAGCGCGCAAACGGAGCAAGTGCAGACATATCAAACGAATCTCCTACCACCGTAATCGATGAGAGACGCTGCTCTTACTGCTCCAGAAAGGGCAAGAGCTTCGGGAGCGAGACGGTGTCCGCAATGATCGAATCGATGCGGTATTTTGACGCAGTAAACATTGCAATATCCGGATCCGGTTCGCCGATGAGCGGCACCATATTGTTCTCATAACACCACATGGACTTCTCTATCGCTTCGTGCGGGTCGGTCATATAGACGAGCACGCGTGCCGAAGGTATCCCCCACGGCTCGCGCCCGATGTCCTCAAAACTCCACTCGGACAAAAACAGGCGTTTCCCTTCGTGCACGATCTTGATGAGACTCCGCGCATCTTTGTAGCGACGTTGTGAGAGCGGAACATCCAAAAAATCCTCCCTCCAAAAAATCTTCGGCTCGAACCTCACTCTCCACGCGCGCGAAGCGCGCGGCACAGCAAAAATGCACTGGTTTTCTTTGTTGGCGGTCAAAGAAAACCACTCCGAAAATGACCCCGTCCCGATACTTGTGCCCTCGGCAGGAATCGAACCTGCATCTCTTCCTTCGGAGGGAAGTGTTCTATCCATTGGACTACGAGAGCGTGCGCTAAGTTTATAGTTCTTGTGGTCACGAGTCGAATCCCGCCGTCGCGGGATTCGTTCTCGACCCCGGCTCGCGGTTTTGCAAGTGCAAAACATCGCTGTGCCCGACACAAGTATACAAAAAAGCAAAGAAGTTTGCTTTTTCGATCTTGTGTCCCCGCCAGGAATCGAACCTGGATCACGAAGTCCGCAACCTCGCATTCTATCCGTTGAACTACGGGGACTTATTGTTTAGCTACTCTAGCATACAAGGCGTATGCCAACTCAAGCAGCTCTATTCTTATAGCATTACCGGTGTAATAGATAAAGCAGATGCCCATAAAGTTCTTTCTAAAGCGTCTTTGCTTGCTTCTCTTTTTTACATACAGTTTCCAAAATTGGGATTGGGGCACGCTAAGCAATTTTGACCAAAACTTGACGGCTTTCTTTTTGTCGTGGTAGTGGTGCACGTGGAGTCTGATGCGCAGACTCTTTTCGTCGATAGGGAAGCATGACCGTAAGAGCGAAAGATAAAGCAAAGCTAAGCGCGGGTCGGTATTTACAAATTTAAGTCCGCCCACGCCCTCGTATTTTGAGCCTTCAGCCCAATACAACATCGCCAACAAGGACTTTAATACTGGCACATTATTAATAGGAACTGTTTTTGCAATTTCACGCCCTTTTTCAGCTGGGATAAGGTTACGGGCTATTCGCATATTTCGTACAGTCTCTGCAGAAAGTAGACGAATTCGCTTAAGGTGTTTTAGTTGTGCTTTCCGGTCGAATATTCCCTTATACTTTTCTCCGAGCCACACCGAGAGCGTGCTTTTTGGGATAGGAAATTGCTCGCGTATTTGTGCATAGGTCTTGCCCGCCTTGCGTAGGCGTTCAACTTGTAGCTTAACCTCCGTCGAGTAGCGATTTCCGGCCACCTATTTATTGTATAGGATATTTGTACAGTACACAATGTTCTATGTTCACAAACCGAGCATCTGTGCGATGTGATGCCCCATGTGCGGCTCCTGTTCCTCCTCTTTAACGATGCGCCGCAGGTACTCGCGCACATTGCGCGCGCGGTTTATGTCGCCGATAGGGATGACCAGTTGCGGATGCAGTATGCCGTGCGTGGTCACCAACAAATACGCCTGCTTGCCTGCCGGCAACATCCGCTCGTCCTCAACCCAAAAAGAATCCACGCCGCTCCACCGGTACAGCGTGCCGTCCATGTGGAGACCGCGCGACGTGACGCGCACCTCATGTTCGCGCGGTCCGCGCACAATGAGCACCCACAGCGATACGGTGCCCAGCGCGATAATGATCGCCAAAAGGTAGTCGCCGAAAAATACCGCAAGCGCGGCGCCCGCAAGCGCGATAAGCGCCAGGCCCCAGTACCAGTCGTTGGTGCGCTCTTGGTGCTCGTGCGTGTCGACGTGCCAATAAATACCAGAGTCCTCGGTCATGCCATAAGTATAACGCAAAGAAAAACGCTCATGGGATTGTCCATGAGCGGTCAAGCTCCTGCGGTGTGCGCGATTCGATACGGGTCGGTTGCGCGAGGCCTGTCATGCCCGGCGCGTACCACACTTCGACGGCGAGCGTTTTCCCCATGAGCACCTGCGGCACCCAGTCGCGGTCGCCGGCCATCATCTCGTAGACCAGCAAGTTTCTCGACGCGACCCAGCACAGGTCGATAAGTTCATCGCTGGGGCGGGGAGTGCCTACCCACACGGGCGCTACGCTGACATAGAGTTTGCAGTCAAACGGCGTGACGCCATCTTTTTTGTAGTTGTGGCAATACACTACCGCGCGGCGCTCGAGATGGCGTGGGTCGATTAGTATATTTATTTCCTCGCGCACTTCGCGCACGGTGGCCTTGTCGATGGTCTCGCCGTCCTCGATGCCGCCGCCCGGGCCGTTATAAAGCCCGATGCCGATGATGCGCGTCTTTCGGCCGATAAGAGCCTCCCCTCTGTCGTTGATAGGAAAACAGACGGTCGCGTGTACCAAACCCTCGAGTTTCATGTTGTCTCTCCCGTAAACCTCTGTCGCCATGGTAGAGAAAAGAGTGTATTCTGTCCACCATAAGGGTGGGGTGCGTGAGAGGCTTAAACGATTTGTCTTGAAAACAAACATACCGCAAGGTATCGGAGGTTCGAATCCTCCCCCCACCGCCAAATAGAGCGCAGTTTTTGCGCTCGAGGTGCGTCGTTTGGATAAATCAATGGAAGCGATAGAATAGTCACATATGGTAGTAAAAACTACACCAGATAAAAATTTTGGAGCCCAAGAAAAGCTCATAGAAAAAATACGCTCGCGACGCAAGAAATATACCACTATTGTAAATGGCAAAATGTATGTGGTCTATCCAGACGTATTTTCACCACACTACGTACTCGATTCAGCTTTTTACGCTAAGCATCTCCCCAATCAAAAAGGAAAGACGTTGCTTGAAGTAGGTTCGGGTGTTGGCCTACTTGCAATCACCGCAGCGTTTCAAGGAGCAAAAGCAGTTACTGCTGTGGATATAAATCCGCACGCTGTCAAAAATACACTTGAAAATGCAAAAAGACATAAAGTAGATGCCGTAGTAACTGCCTATCGGAGCGACATCTTTAAAAATATTCCTCGTGGTCAGAAATTCGATTCCATTATTTGGAATGTCCCTTGGGGAGATTTTGGTGGAAATAAAAGACTTAACCTAATACAGGTCGCCTTTTATGATCCTGGCTACCGTCTACTGGGTCGTTTTATCTCACAAGCACCTAAATATCTAAAACCAAAAGGCAAACTGTTTATAGGATTTTCAACATCAATTGGTAGTCGTGAGGTTTTAGAAAAGTTTTTAGAAAAAGCAGGCTTTTCTTGGCGCATAGCGGTTAGGGGTCGCTTCTCAACCGGACATCCGGCAGGAGCCATAAACATTGAGACCTTTGAAGCAAAGATAAAGCGTCGCCGCTAAATCTTTCGGGCTACTAACAAGCCCGCTTCTATACGGATTTTATCTTTGTGAGGATAGATTGGATCAAGCGCGGCGACATTATTATCGCTCGGTAATATTTCGTATTTGATAATCTCAAAACCCACATCTTGTGCATTTTTGACAATCTCTTTTCCTGGTTTTGCCAACGTGCGAGCAGTCATGACTTCTTTAAATTTGAGAGGTAATGGCGTGTTGGCCAAATGATCGTAACCAGCATGAAAGGTAACATCGCTGAATATTGCAACAAGCCACCCACTTGGCGCTAAAACGCGAAATAATTCTTGCAAGACAGGTTTGGTGTCCGAAATATAGTGGAATACGTATCGCGAGAGTATGCCTTGAAAATTAGCGTCTGTGTATGGGAGGGGTAGAGATGTAAGAAGCTCAAAAGTAACTTTTGTATCGGCACCGAATTCTCCTTTTTGAAGTAATCTTTTTGCCTCGGCCAGCATAGTCTCACTCGGCTCTACCCCGACAATCTCTTTAGGCATAAAAGGCACGAGTACAGAAACGGAGTGACCAAAACCGCATCCGTAATCGAGAACTCGAGCTCCTGTTACTGGCAAACTATCAAGCGCAAGTTTAAGGTACTTGTCTCCCTGTTGCTCAGCGTTCCCGAATGCAAAGTAGGCTTCGGCTTCGGGTTTGGTGTAAGCAAGAGAGAACTCGTCAGTCATGCACTCATTCTGTCAAAAAAAGGAATAATAGACTAGCGCTCGAGACGCGTCGATTGGGTAGTGTAAACTGAGTCTAATCCGCCTTGCAGGGCAAGGCACTGAAAAGTCCGAACTCGAGACGGCCCCGCCAAGAAATAAATTGAATATGAAATACATCGGCATAGATTATGGGACAAAAAACATCGGGCTGGCTGTTTCCGACGACAACGGAACGGTGGCTTTTCCTTTGGCGACCGTTGATGCGGGGCGCGATGCCATCTCCAAAGTTGCCGCGCTTATCAAGGAGAAGGGCGCCGGCGCGATAGTGATGGGGGAGTCACGTAATTTCTCCGGCGAAAAAAATGAGGTCATGGAGGACATCGAGCAGTTTAAAAAAGACATCGGCGAGCTCACCGGACTGCCGGTGCACTACGAGCGCGAGTTCTTTACCAGCGCCATGGCCGCGCGGCAGTTTGCTCCGGAGGAGAAGTCACGCAAAGCTCATCCGAACCAGGATGCGTTGGATGCCTCGGCGGCGGCTTTGATTTTGCAGAGTTATCTCGATAGAATGCACAAATGATTACGATAGACGACTTTAAAAAAGTCGAGATAAAAATCGGCGAAATTGTTTCTGTCGAAAATATAGAGGGTAGCGACAAACTCCTAAAACTCAAGGTACACTTTGGTACCGAGGAGAGGCAGGTACTCTCCGGAATCAAAGCGTACTTTCCCGATCCGCAGGCATTGGTGGGGAAGCGGTGTCCTTTTGTCACTAATTTGGCGCCGCGGATGATGATAGGGCTTGAGAGCCAGGCGATGATACTGGCCACCGGCGGAACGGATACGCCGTTTGCTTTGTTTGAAACGACCGGGGCGCCGGGGGAAACAGTCCACTAATACTATGGAAAATCCTATAATCGTATGGCATGAGCGCGTGTGGCAGTGGTTTGTCGGTCACGCGCAACGTCCGCACGCCTTGGGCTGGCTCGCGCTTGTCGCGTTTACCGACGCGATATTCTTCCCCGTCGCGCCGGAGCTGTTTTTGGTGGCATTGGTGCTGGCGCACAAAGAGCGCTCCCGCGCCTACCTAGCTATCGCCGCCTCCTTTTCCGCGCTTGGCGCGGCGACCGGCTATTTTGTTGCGGCGTTTCTCTACCACCAATTCGGCGAGCCGATTTTGGCTTTCTATCATCTGGAAACGGCTTTTGAAACCGCGCGGCACTTTATCGCGGCGCATGTGTTTTGGACGATGGCGGTTGCCTCGTTTACCCCGATACCGGACAAGGTGTTTATTTACGCAGGCGGATTTTTGGGCGTGCACTTTGTCCCGTTTATCACCGGCTACGTGTTAGGGCGCACCGCGCGCATGGCGATTTTTGTTTATATGACGGAGCGGTACGGCATGGCGGTGCTCGACCTCATCAAAAAATATATTCTGTGGTTCAGCGGAATTCTCGTGGCGCTTGGTACTATATACATAATGCTCCGCATTATGTAATCGACTCTGTCGATTAATGCTATGGTGCAAGCCGACGCTCCGTCTTACGGAGGTCGGCTCCCCGACCCGCAAAGCGGCGTCGGGGCTGGCAACAAAACAATGGCTTGGGTGTATATTCTCCAAACTGGGTCAAAAAAATATTACATCGGTAGCACCGATGATATAACCAGGCGTTTAAGACAACACACAAAAGGCGACACTGCCACCACGAAACGTCTTAAAGTTCATGCACTTTTACTAAAACAAGAGTATAAAACTTTACAAGACGCTCGTTCGGTCGAAAGAAAAATCAAAAATCTCAAGAGGAGAGACTACGTTGAGAAAATGATAAAAGAAGGGTACATTAAGATTCAACCTTAGTCCCCGTAGTTTAATGGATAAAACTCCGGACTTCTAAGCCGGCTATGGGGGTTCGATTCCCTCCGGGGACACCAGTTGATAGAATAAAAGCACGCACCCTTAGCTCAGTTGGTAGAGCAACCCCTTTACACGGGGAAGGTCGGGAGTTCGAACCTCTCAGGGTGCACCGATGGAAAAGCCGATGATTATATTCGAGGATGACGATGTAGTGGTGGTTAACAAACCATCGGGAATGATTGTGTATCCGGACGGCAAGCACGAGTACCCGGCGCTGTCCGCATGGCTCCAAAAAAAATACGGTGAAGGGGAATTTCATTTTGTGCATCGCATCGACCGGGAAACTTCCGGCGTATTGGTTGTTGCCAAAACAGAGGAAGCGCACGCGTTTTTAAAGGAGCAGTTTCAGGAGAGGAAAATAAAAAAAGTGTACCGGGCGTTCGTGCACGGCGCGCTCAAAGAGGAGCGCGGCCAGATCGAGCGCGCGATAGGGAGCGCGCGCGGCGGCCGCGGGCCCCGCTCGGCCACGCGTCCGCATGGCGTACAGCGCGAGGCGTCGACCACGTGGCGCCGCATCGCCAATACTTCGACAAAGACCAACGCAAGCGGGCAGGGTGCCGCATATATAGAGGCATTTCCAAAAACGGGCCGTACCCACCAGATACGCGTGCACTGTGCGGCCATACAACATCCGATTATCGCCGATGTGCTCTACGGCCCCGGCCGCCAGGCCCTGCTCGGCTTTAAGCGCCTCGCGCTCCACGCACTTTCAATCACTATCACTCTCCCGACCGGCAAAGAAAAAACTTTTACTGCGCCGCTGCCGGCGGATTTTATACACGCAGAGGCTGAGCTAAAGGCGACTCCTTAACTTTGGAAGGTGTTGCCTTGGTCTTTCGCCCGTGCTACAGTCTTTCGGTAAAACTCTATGAAATCTTCCGTACTCATCTCGCCAGTCGATATGCAAAAGCGCGCGGATCTCGGCCTGCGATCCGGGGATGTCGTGCGTGTCTGGCAGAACATTGTCGAACTTAAAACCGCCAAGCAGGCCAACAAAAAAGAGGTCACCACCAAAAACGTGCGCAAGCAGGCGTTTGAGGGCATGATACTCGCGGTCAAGCACGGCACCGAGGCCGGCGCCATGTTTACGGTACGCAAGGTTTCCTCGGGTGTCGGGGTTGAAAAAATCTTTCCGCTCTACTCGCCGATGATAGATGAAATAGAGGTCTTGCGCCGCACGCGCACGCGCCGCGCCAAGCTCTACTTTATCCGCCGCAAGGCCGCGCACGATGTTAAGCGCGCCATGCGCCGCTCTATCGCTGTCGACCAGCGCGGAGCTAACACCGACACAAAACCCGCAGCAACAAAACCTCTCAACCCCGACGTTTTGGTCGGGGCCCCGACTAACACGTCGGGGAAAGAGGAAGTTGCCGCAGCAGAATAATTTTAAAAAGACAGCCGGAGCAAATTCAGTTTTCTGTCTGTATAGTATAGATGAACGGTCGTCCAGTTATATGCTACAGCTATAAGTTTGGGTTTACCTTCTCCTTATAATTTATTCGTCGCGTAAGCGGTTGAAAATTGAGAAAATGCTCAGTATAGTAGGGGAGCAATTGTAATTGCATGCTCGGGTGGAGAAATTGGTAAACTCGCCATCTTGAGGTGGTGGTGCCGAAAGGCTTGCTGGTTCGAGTCCAGTCCCGAGCACCGAGTTTTGTGCGATACTGGGCGATGTATGGCGGCTATGGTGTAACGGTTAACACTGGAGCTTGTGGAGCTCTCAATTCGAGTTCGATTCTCGATAGCCGCCCCAGTCAGGTAAAATAATGTAGAATAGGGTAATGTCAGAAAATAAAAAATTCGAGTTGAGTCCCTCTATTTCTATCATTATCGCCGGCATTATTGTCGCGGGCGCCATAGTTTTTGTAAACTTGCATCCGACCGCTCCGGCCGCCGCAGGACAGGGGCCGGCGCCGTCTGCCGCCACCAATGTGCGTGCACCCTCTGCCACGGACCATATTGTCGGTTCTCTTAACGCTCCGTTGGTGCTCATCGAGTACTCGGACTTCCAGTGTCCGTTTTGCAACATTGTCCACCCGACCCTTAAGCGCATCGTCAGTGAAAGCAACGGACAAATTGCATGGGTATACCGGCACCTGCCGCTCGAGTCGCTTCATCCAAACGCAAAGCCGGCGGCGCTCGCCAGCGAATGTGTCGCCGAACAGCTTGGCAATGACGGCTTTTGGAAGTTTGCCGACACCATTTTTGCCAACCAAAGCAAAATGAGCGCGGACTACTACGTACAGCTGGCGGTGCAGCTCGGGGCCGACAAGAGTAAATTCAATTCCTGCATTTCCTCAAACAAATATGCCGGCATTGTAGACGCCGACGCGCAGGAGGCTCAGCAAAACGGCGGCAACGGCACGCCGTACACCGTGTTGTATGATAAAAAGGGCCAAACGGGCGTCTCCGGCGCCCTGCCGTACGACATGTTTACCTCTGTAATTAAAACGTTTCAGGCACGTCAATAACAAAATAGTATGAAAGAATTATTTGAATCGGGGGTAGGCAGGTGGGCTCTTATTATTTTAACGGTCTTTATCGCAGTGCAGTCTTTAAGCGCGTTTATGGGCTTGCGCTACATCGGCGCGGGGGTACAGCCTACTAACACCATCAATGTCAGCGGGTACGGCGAGGCCTTCGGCGCCGCTGATATAGCGACGTTCAGTTTTTCTGTAACGGCCGAAAAATCGACTGTTGCTGCGGCGCAGACAGAGGCGACGAATAAAATAAACGCGATAACAAAATATCTTAAGGGTGCCGGTGTCGCGGAAAAAGATATCCAGACCACCGACTACTCGGTCAATCCGCAGTACGACTACGTCAATCAGGCCTGCTCGGGCGGGTACTGCCCCGGCGGCAAGCAGGTTCTGCGCGGATATCAGGTGCGCCAGACTACCTCCATCAAAGTGCGTGACCTGACTGTGGCAGGGGATTTGCTCGCCGGAGTCGGCGGCAAGGGTGCGACGGAAGTCTCCGGACTCAACTTTACTTTTGACGACCCGAACAAGCTGCAAAATGATGCGCGCGGCAAAGCTATCAGTGACGCCAAGCAAAAGGCCGACGAGCTCGCCAAACAGCTCGGCGTTACGCTGGTGCGTGTAGTGTCGTTCAACGAAAACGGCGGCGGACAGCCGATGTATTACGCCAAGGCGGTAGGTATGGGTATGGCCTCTACCGACTCCGCGCCGGCCGCGCCGGAAATCTCCGTCGGCCAAAATAAAGTGTCCTCAACCGTCTCTGTCACCTACGAAATCCGCTAGGGTTGACGGGCAGAAAAAACGAGAGTACTATACAGAAAAGGCCCCACTTGGGGGTTTTTTCTTAGGAAAGGTAATTTTTATCCCATATGCCTCAATATTTTAAAGAAGTACGCGCGGAAATGAAGCATGTCACCTGGCCGTCACGCCGGCTCACCATTACCTACACGGTGGTGGTTATCGCCATTTCGCTCGGCACGGCGGTATATCTCGGTCTGCTCGATTATATATTTGAGGCGCTCGTTAAGCGCATTATTTAAGTATGGCTAAACAAGACACCAGCGTCGGCAGAGCGTGGTACGCGATACACACGTACGCGGGGTATGAAAACGCGGTGGCCCGCAATCTTAAACAGCGCATCGAGTCGCTCGGACTTACCGACAAAATATTTCAGGTGGTTGTGCCGACTGAACGCACGATTAAAATAAAAGGAGGTCGCCGCGTCGAGGAACAGGAAAAAGTATATCCCGGCTACGTGCTGGTGGATATGATAGTGGACGACCAGTCGTGGTATGTCGTGCGCAACACGCCGCGCGTGACCGGCTTTGTCGGCTCGGGTGTCAACCCGGTGCCGCTCCAACAGCACGAGGTGGACACTCTGCTCGGCCGCATGCAGGCGGTTGAGGGCTCGGTGAAGCACGCCATCGATGTCGGCGTGGGCGACGCGGTCACCATCGTCGACGGGCCGTTTAAGGACCTCGACGGCAAAGTAGGCGAGGTAGACGAGTCCCGCGGCAAGGTCAAAGTACTGGTGGCGATGTTCGGCCGCGAGACGCCGGTGGAGCTGGATTTTTTACAGATTAAACGTATCTAGTTTAATTTGTAAAAATAAATAAAAAAGATTGCAGATTAAATGTATATAAGTTAGTATCCCTCTACGTATGGCTAAGAAAGTAACTAAAAAAATAAAAATTATCGCCAACGGCGGCGCGGCTACCTTGACCCCGGCAATGGGCCAGGTGCTGGGGCCCGCCGGCATTAACATCGGCGAGTTTGTTAAGAAGTTCAACGAGGCATCCAAGGGGATGCGCGGCGACCTGGTCCCGGCGGAAATTACCGTCTACGAGGACCGCTCGTACGACTTTGTTCTCAAAACTCCGCCGGCCTCGTCTCTCATTTTGAAGGCGCTCGGCAAAGAGAAGGGGAGCGGCAAGCCCAATACCGCCAAAATCGGCGTCATCACCTTGCGCCAAGTTAAGGAGATAGCGGAAAAGAAAATGCCCGACCTCAACGCGCACGACCTCGAAGCCGCGATGAAAATAATCGCCGGCTCCGCAAGGAGCATGGGGGTTGATGTGAAGTAGGCAACATCAACCGGCCGGAGGCTGTCGAGCCGAGGCGGGCCCGCGCAACTTTTCAGCAGAAAAGTATGTGTGGGTAGATGTTAAATAATAGAAAAGGCTTAACCATAAGGTAAGCTATAGCTACACACATGGTTTTATAAAAATAACCCGTACCACAGTGGCACGGGTGTTTTATTTTAGACGGTGAGACCGAACGCTTGGGCAAACTCCGCCCACTCGCGCTTGCCCATGCCGCTTGTTGCTTGCGTGACCTTCTCGCCCCTAATCATCCGCTCCACGACCTGCTTCATCGTGCGGGAGAGATTAAACGCGTGGAGCTGGTACTCCTCGAACGCTTCACAGGAGAGCGGCACCCACTTTCGGACAATGTCGAGCATCGTTTCCGCATACACGCGTATTTCGTATTGCGCGTGAGAGTCAGCGCGCAGCCGCAGAAAATGGAAGAGGTTGTGCAGGTCGATCTTCCAGTACCACTGCGTATAGTAGTTGAGCGACAGGTTCATACGCGCAAGCTCGCGGGCGAGCATGTCGCGACCTGGGTCGTCCGGAGTTCCGTCGCCTTTGTCGTTGAGCATCCACTCGTAATCCCCGTAAACCTTTTCGGAGTCCTCGCGCATGAGTTCAAGAACTAATTTTGACTCTTTTTCAGAGAGTGTATTTCCACGCCCTTGCCGGTTTGTGCTTGACTGCGCGGCAAGTTGCGCTGGCTCGGGGATGTAGAACTCCTTGTCGAGGATGGAATATCGTGCCGAGTACTCATTGACGTTTGCCGTGCGATGGCGTATCCACTGCCGCGCGACGAATATCGGCATCTTGCAGTGAAACTTTATCTCGCACATTTCCGAGGGTGTGGTGTGGAGATGCCGGCGGAGATAGCGAATAAGGCCGGCATCCTCACTCACTTTTTTAGTGCCGATGCCGTATGACACACGCGCCGCCTGTACAACCGCCGCGTCGTCACCCATATAGTCGATAACCCGGACAAAGCCGTGGTCGAGCACCTCGAAGGGCTTGTACAAAATTTCCTCCAGGGCAGGCACCGTGGAGCGCTTGGTGGTATGGGACTGGGCAATCGCCTCCGCCAGCTCTTGCTTTTGTGTGTCGTTCGTTTTCATGTGCCGTCCTTTGTGTTGGTGCGTCTGTAGGAACCCTACTTTCTCTTGATGTCGCGGTCAAGGTAGAGGCGCGGGAGCATGTCGGTCGGCCTCCAGTTCTTTTTTAACTGTGCCACCGAGCCGGAGCTTTGGTACTTGCCGTCTTTAGCGTAGTCGCTCTTGAGTATCGGCCCCGTTTCAAAAAATATAATCTGCGCGATGCGCCTGCCGACCACCAGCGGGATGTAGTAGTGGGTGGAGTTGTTGGTTATCTCCATCGTCCAGCGGTTGATGTAGCCCACGTCGCCCCAACCGGCGCATTTGCATACCTCGATAAAACTGCGGCCCAAACTCGAGCGCGCTTTCATCATAGTGGTGATATGGTCGCGTCCGCCGATAAACTCCTGCGTGTGGCCGAGCACGGTCTCGCCCGGCGCGAGCAGGATTATTTGGTCGTCGGGCGCGATACTGTCGTACTCGAATTTATATTTTGCCAAAATTTCCTTTGCCGGCTTGGCGCGCTTGGCTTTGGTGCCCCACACGCGCTCGATGTGTTTTTTGTCGTACACGTTGTACAAATTTTCAAAATGCGGCGGCGTCTGCTCGGGGAAGAAGTACTCGCCGAGTGTGACGTCGTAGGAGGAGGTGGCGAGGTTCGCCTTTTTAAAAGGCTCGATAATAATAGACCCTTCTTTTATTGATTCCAGGATTTTCTTGTCGGAGAGTGCCATATAGGGTAGGGTTTTGTTCAGAAGCAATATACCATGGAGAGGCGAGGAACAAACTATGGACAAACGAGGGAAATTCATCGTATTTGAGGGCGGGGAAGGGTCGGGTAAGGATACCCATATCGACCGCCTCAAAAAGAAGTACGCCGGACGCGGCGACATTGTCTTTACCCGCGAGCCGGGCGGGACATCGCAGGGCGAGCAGATACGCTCGCTGTTCCTTGCTCCGCGGGAGCGGAAGATATCCGTTCCGCGGGAACTGGTGCTCTTTGTCGCCGCGCGGGCTATCCTTCTCGAGGAGGTGATATTACCGGCGCTTGCGGCGGGCAAAACGGTTATCAGCAACCGCTTCGGGCTCTCGACTATCGCGTACCAAATCTACGGCAGGCAGTGCAACGAGCATCTCCCGATGCTGCAGAAGCTCAGCGCTTTTGCGGTCGGGGACGCGATACCAAGCGATTACATTCTGCTCGACGTGACGCCCGAGGTCGGCATTGCGCGCGTGCGCAGCCGCGGCGACGGCATGACCAGTTTCGACGCCGAAAGCCTCGCGTTCCACAGCCGGGTGCGCGAGGGGTACCTTAAACACATCAGCGACTACAACGGCCTTGTCATCGACGCCGACCGGCCGCTCGAAGAGGTATGGGCGACCGTCGAAGCGGAAGTTGAAAAGATAATCGGATAGCCCCGCCTCGCAGCGGGGCTTTTTTCTTGCTACCCTACATGCATGTACGACTTTGTCAGAAAACAGGATGAGGAACTTTTTGCCGCTTTGGAGGGCGAGGAGAAGCGCGAGCGGGAAGGGCTTGAGCTTATTCCGTCTGAGAACTACGTTTCAAAAGCCGTGCGCGAGGCGCAGGGCTCGATACTGACCAACAAGTATGCAGAAGGGTATCCCGGTAAGCGCTACTACGGCGGTCAGGAGTTTACCGATGCCGCTGAGACGCTCGCCATCGAGCGCGCCAAGCAGTTGTTCGGCGCAAAGTTTGCCAACGTACAGCCGCACTCGGGCGCCAATGCCAACATGGCGCTGTATATGGCGCTTCTTAACCCGGGCGAAACAGTGCTCGGGATGAGCCTCTCTCACGGCGGGCACCTGACGCACGGACATCCGGCGACTTTTGCGGCAAAGGTTTACAACTTTGTTCCGTATAAAATGAAGGATCCAGAAACCGGCGAGATCGATTATGGCGAGATGCGTCGCGTTGCGATTGAGACAAAACCTAAGATTGTGTTGGCCGGGTTCTCCGCATATAGCCGCGAGCTCGATTATGAAAAGTTTGCTTCAATTGCCAAAGAAGTTGGCGCGTATAGTGTGATGGATGCGGCACATATTGCTGGTCTTATCGTAGGAGGTGTTGCTAAAAATCCTTTTGACTATGGTTTTGATGTTATTACCTCAACAACTCACAAAACACTACGTGGACCGCGCGGCGGGCTTATTCTCACGCGGGAGAGCGAGGAGATTGCCAAAAAAATAGATAAAGCGGTGTTTCCCGGCCTGCAGGGCGGTCCGTTGATGCATGTTATCGCCGGCAAAGCGGTGGCCTTCGGCGAGGCGCTGCACCCTTCGTTCAAAATATACGCCGCGCAGATACTCAAAAACGCCAAAGCGATGGAAGCGGTGTTTCGTGCCGCCGGCGTGCGCATGCTCGGCGGCGGCACCAGCAACCATCTTATTTTGGCCGACGTTTTTGGTTCGCTCGGAGTGACCGGACAGGAGGCGGAGACCTTGCTCGATCGCGTCGGCATCACGCTTAACAAAAATGCAATAGCCGACGATACGCGCAAGCCGATGGATCCTTCCGGCATCCGCTTTGGCACGCCAGCCATCACTACGCGCGAGTTTAAGGAAAAGGAATGCGCGCGCGTCGCGGAGCTGATGCTTGGGGCGCTCAAAAACCGCACTGATGAAAAGAAACTCACCGCAATCCGCGAAGAAATTAAACAGATGGCCGCGCGGTTTCCCATCCCCGACTCGTTCGTATAAAAAAGCCCCGCGGTTAAGCGGGGAAAAGATTCGTCCACCGAATTTCTAGTGATGATTTGGTTCGGATCCGTCGCAGGTATTGATGAATATTACGAGCGCATGCAGGCGGTCATCGCGCACATCCTTTGTGTCGCTGTCCGCAACGGCCTCAATTCGGCGGGACACATATTCCTGCTGGTCCGGCAGAAGCGTCGCCGAGAAGTTCACGATAGGGGCCAATATGTCGGCCACTTCCATCCTACTACTCACGAGGTAGTACTCATGGGTAGTAAGACGGCCGTCGTCCCTTCGCAGTTCTTCCAGCCTGTCCCTTGCGTAGCAACACAACCAAGACTTGGCATTCACAGGACATTCGGTAACGTTGGGTCGGCGGGTGGCGAGGAATCGCTTTATTGCGTCGCTTACTTCGAATCCGGGCATTATGGTTCTCCCCGTTTGCTTCTCAGTATGTGTCAGAAACAAATGACTCAATCTGCCGGGCATACTAGCACTTAGCCACCAAAGGTTCAACACCTATAGTATAAATTCCTGTGTATAGTATAGATTGACGGTCGTCTAACTAAATACTACAGTTTAATTATGGGGAAGATGGAGACAGAAGTACGCCACCAAATCCGGCGCACAAAAATCAATAATGCGCTTATAGCGGCCGCGGCTGTAGCTGGAGGAATAGTAATCGGAGCCGTGGCGCCGAATATCCTTGGAGCGATTGCGAATAGTAAATATTTTAGGCAGCGCAAGTACCAACTCAAATCATCACTGTCACGTTTGATTTCCGCCGGTTACCTGGTGCTTGTCAGTGAAGGGGGTCGAAAACGCATCCGTCTTACTCCAAAAGGTGAGAAGTATGCTGTGCTGATGGGAGAAGGTAAACTTGTCCCCAAGAAGCCCAGACGGTGGGACCAAAAATGGCGTCTCCTTATTTTTGATATTCCGGAGCGGAGGAGAAAAACCCGCGCTCAAATCCGCGCGACGCTTGTCTCGCTTGGTTTTGTCCGTCTGCAAGACAGCGTATGGGTCTATCCGTATGACTGCGAGGATTTGATTACTTTGTTGAAGGCTGATTTTAAGGTAGGGAAGGATGTTCTGTATATTATTGCAGACAAAATAGAATACGATGCGCCCCTGCGCGCCAAGTTCGGCCTTGTATAGTATAAATGGACGACCGTCCAACTATATGCTACGTGTATATAGTGGTGTATAAGGTGGTTGCGTGGTTTGAGAAGGGTGCTAAGGTTGATGTGAACGCTCTTTGGGTCGACCTGCAAACTAGTGGCCTCGGTCGCTGTCCAAGGCGCGTTCGCCTTGTTCTCAACATGGAGAGAAACTGCATGTATGATCGCTACTTCGCGCGTTTCGTGATCCTGGGCTAGTCGACCTTACAGCCTACGTCTCAGACGCGGATCACACCCGCCGTTGCTCACACTTGAGCGACATCCTTTTCTCCAACACCCCCGTGTAAAGCGGGGGTTTAGTCTTGCTACAATACCTGTATGCAACTGGGGTACCGGACATTTTTGTTTTGGCAGAAGTACGAGCACCACCTCGGAGTGGGCGCGCTGTTACTCGGTTTTGTTTTTGATCTGTGGATAGCCAAGCGGCCCGACAGCGTCGCCAACAACCTGCTCTTGCTGTCGTATTTGTTTGTTGCCGGAGCGTTCATCATTATCATCAACCTGCACGAACGCCGTCGCAAAGACGCCGCCGAACCGTTCTTTCTTTTGCTGGTGCTGCAGTTCTGCTTCGGAGGTTTAGCGTCCAACATGCTGGTGCTCTACGGACACTCGGGGACCTTGGCGGGGAGCGCGGTCTTTATCGGCATACTCGCGCTGGTGGTCTTCGGCAACGAGTACTTCCGCAGCCGGTACTCGCTGCTGCGTTTTAACGTCGGCGTGTATTATTTTTTGATGCTCAGCTACGCTCTTGTTGCCGTTCCGATATATATTACCCACTCGGTCGGCGTAGGCACGATGCTGCTGAGTGGAGTCATAAGTCTCCTGTTTTTCGGCGTCTTTTTGTATATATTGTTTCTTGCCGTCTTCCGCGGTACCGACACCAACAAGCTCAGAGAGGTTTCTTTTATCATCGCCGGCATTTTTGTGGCGTTTAACGTTCTGTATTTTTTCAACGTCATACCGCCGGTGCCGCTCGCGATGCGCGACCTGGGCGTGTATCACTCGGTTTTACGGCACTCGGACGGCACCTATCTGGCGATGTATGAACCGGCACCGTGGTATCAGTTTTGGCAGGATACGAGCGGGCAATACACCGCTCCTGCGGGCGGTAGCGCGTTCTGCTTCTCCTCCGTGTTTGCTCCGACTGATCTTACGGCGCCGATTTATCATCGGTGGGAGTACATTGACGACATTACAACCTCCGGTTGGGAGACTCGAGCATATGTAGCGTTTCCGATTTCTGGCGGGCGGGATGAAGGCTACCGGGGCTTTTCGGTGAAGTCCAACTTAGAGCCGGGGGAGTGGCGCTGTAACGTCGAGACCGCGAGCGGCGCGCTCATCGGGCGCTTCAATTTTACAGTCGTTGAATCATCGAGCGTCCCGGCGCTTTCCCAAAAAACGTTGTAAATGTTAGTGTAATTCTGCATGAAAGAAAGTATAGAAAAAGCAATTAAGGAAGTTTTAGGAGCGGACGTTCCTTTTGTTGTTGAGCGGCCGCGCGCGCTAAGCCATGGCGACTATTCGACCAACGCAGCGCTCGTGGCAAAAGTCGATCCCGCCGAGCTGGCGGCAAAACTAAAAATCGAAGGGGTTGAAAAAGTAGAGGTAGCCGGAAAGTTCATAAACTTCTATCTTTCGCGCGAGGAGTTGATTCCAAAAGAACAAAAAATTCCGCAGCCGTATGCGGGTAAAAAAATAATGGTCGAATACACCGACCCGAACCCGTTTAAGGAGTTTCATATCGGGCATCTGATGAGCAACGCGATAGGCGAGAGTGTCGCGCGCCTGCTCGAAGCGTCCGGAGCAAATGTCATACGCGCTAACTATCAGGGCGATGTCGGGCCGCATGTGGCAAAGGCGCTCTGGGGCAAAATGCAAAAGCCGGATGCGTCGTGGGGTGAAGCGTACACTTATGGCGCGCAGGAGTATGAAAGCAAAAAAACCGAGATAGATGAAATAAATAAAAAAGTCTACGAAAAAAGCGACGCGCAAATTAACACGCTCTACGACACCGGGCGCAAAGAGTCGCTTCTGCGGTTTGATGAGATTTATAAAACGCTCGGCACAAAGTTTGACCGGTATTTTTTTGAAAGTGAGACGGCTCAAAAAGGTTTGGCTTTGGTTCACAAACATCCTGAAGTGTTTGAGCAGAGCGAGGGCGCGACGGTGTTTCATGGTACGCATACGCGCGTCTTTATAACCTCCCGCGGACTGCCGACGTATGAGGCAAAAGACCTGGGGCTCATGCAACTCAAAAAAGAGACAGAGAGTATGGATGAGTCTATTACGATTACCGCAAACGAGCAGAGCGATTACTTTTCGGTCGTACTTGCGGCAGCCAAAAAAGTCCCTGAGATAGCGGACATGGCCGAAAAGACAAAGCATGTCTCGCACGGGATGATGCGGTTTGCCGACGGCAAGATGTCGTCGCGCACGGGGAATGTTATTACCGGCGAGTCTCTGCTGCAGGATTTAACCAAGGCGGCGCGCGGCAGAGAGGATGTGGCGGTTGGAGCTGTCAAATACACGGTGCTCAAATCGGGGAGCGGCAAAGATATAATTTTTGACCCGGAGCAGTCGTTGTCGCTCGAGGGCGACTCGGGACCATACCTGCAATACGCGCTGGTTCGCTCCCGAGCTTTGTTGCGGAAAGCTAAAGAGGCGGGGATAGACCCAAGCGAGTGGGACCAAGATGGCCGGCGCTCCGGGCCGCTAGGCCAAGTCCTACCGTCCCCTATGGTTCCACTCGCCCGGGTCCTCGTGCATTATGCCGAAGTGGTCGCGCGCGCGGCAAAGGAGATGGAGCCGCATTATGTGACGACCTACCTGACTGAACTCGCCTCGGCGTTCAACAGTTGGTACGCGCAGGAAAAGGTCATCGGCGGTTCGCACCAGCAGTACGGCATCTTTCTTACGTCTGCCGTCGAGCGCACGCTGGCCGAAGGCCTCGGTCTTTTGGGCATCCCCACGCCCGAGGAGATGTAAAATGCTATATTTTGAGTATGTCCGACCTGTCAAAACGAGAGGAAGAAGTTCTGGATTTTTGGAATAAAGAAAAAATATTCGAAAAGTCTTTAGCAAAACCCTCGCCGAAGGGAGAGTATGTTTTTTATGACGGGCCGCCGTTTGCCAACGGACAGCCTCACTACGGCCACATCCTCGCCTCTACCATTAAAGACGCTATCCCGCGCTACCGCACTATGCAGGGGTATCATGTCGCGCGGCGGTGGGGCTGGGATTGCCACGGCCTGCCGGTGGAAAACTTGGTGGAGAAGGAGCTCGGGTTTAAGAACAAGCGCGATATCGAGGAATACGGAATAGAAAAATTTAACCAAGCGGCGCGCATCTCGATTATGAAGGATATGTCGGACTGGAAGCGCATCATCCCGCGGCTCGGCCGCTGGGCCGACATGGATGCCGACTACAAAACCATGGACTCATCGTATACCGAGTCGGTGTGGTGGGCGTTTAAGAGTCTGTACAAAAAAGGGCTGATATACGAGGGCTTTAAGGCGATGCACCTGTGTCCGCGGTGCGGCACGACACTGTCCAACTTTGAGGTGGCGCAGGGGTACAAAGATATCGACGACATCGCGGTGACGGTTAAATTCCCGCTGGTGGACGAGCCGGGCACCTCGCTCCTTATTTGGACAACCACCGCGTGGACACTGCCGGGCAATGCCGCCGCGGCGGTCAATGCGGATGCAACATACGTAAAAGTAAAATCCGACAACAGTTTTTTTATCGTCGCAAAAGAGCGCGTGGCGGCAGTGTTTGAAAACGTGGAGATAGTGGGGGAGATGGACGGCAAAGACTTGGTGGGCAAAAAATACCTGCCGCCGTTTGATTACTTTGCGACCGAATTACACAAGCACAAGATGCACGCGTGGAAGGTGTACGCCGCCCCGTTTGTCACCATGGACAGCGGTACCGGCATCGTGCACATGGCGCCCGCCTACGGCGCGGACGACCTTGCGCTGGCGCAGAAGGAAAAGATTCCGCTGATTCATCATGTGACCGACGAGGGCAAGTTTGTACACACGGTGCGCGACTTTGCCGGCCTCTCCGTCAAGCCAAAAGGCAATCCGCGCGAGACCGACGAAAAGGTCGTCGCTTTGCTTGCAGAGAGGGGGCTGCTGTTCGCGCAGGAAAAGATAAAGCACAGCTATCCGCATTGCTGGCGCTGTGATACGCCGCTCCTCAACTGGGCCGCCACCTCATGGTTTGTCAAAGTCTCGGCGTTAAAATCAAAACTGCTCAAACAGAACTCGACCATAGGCTGGACGCCCGGGCATGTGGGGGAGGGGCGCTTTAACAACGGCCTGCAGTCCGCGCCTGACTGGGCGATATCGCGCAGCCGCTACTGGGGCGCGCCTCTGCCGGTGTGGCGCAACAGCAAAACCAAAGAGATAAAAGTCGCGGGCTCGGTGCTCGATGTGTTGAGTATGGTAAAACGCTCCGGCAACCGCTACTTTGTCATGCGTCACGGCGAGGCTATCGCCAACTCAAACAATATACTCGACCTGCAGGGCGACCCGACGAACCATCTGACGAAAAAAGGAGAGCAAAAGGCCGTACACACGGCGGCCGAACTTAAGAAGGAAAAGATAGACCTCATCTTCTCTTCTCCGTTTTTGCGCGCGCAAAAAACAGCCGGTATCGTGCAGAAAGAAATCGGGCTTGCGCAGGACGTGATAGTTGACGAGCGGTTGCACGAGCACAATGAGGGGTCGCCGATAGAGGTACGCCGCCGGATGGGAGAGTTTTTGTTTGAGGTGGAAAAGCGCTACCGCAATAAAAATATATTGATCATCAGCCACGGCTCCCCGCTGTGGACACTGCAGCAGGTCGCCGCGCGCCGTCCGTTCCGCGAGTTTATCAACACAGAAATGCTGCGTACCGCCGAGGTGCGGGAAATGCCGTTTACGCCGTTTCCGCACAATGCAAACCTCGAGCTCGACCTGCACCGCCCGTATATCGACGAGGTTGATACGGGGGAGTGGAAGCGGATCCCGGATGTATTTGACTGCTGGTTTGAGTCCGGCTCCATGCCGTTTGCATCCAACCACTATCCTTTTCAGAGCCGACGCTTCGGTCGGCTCCCCGACCGCTTCGCGTCGGGGAAAAATTCCTTCGATCCGAAGCGGTTCTTCGGGTTCGGGTCCAAAGGATATCCCGCCGATTTTATCGCCGAAGGGTTAGACCAGACGCGCGGCTGGTTTTACTCGCTGATTGTGCTGGGTACGGCGCTGTTCGGCAGGTCGCCGTACAAGAATGTCATCGTCAACGGGATGATTCTTGCGAGCGACGGACAGAAAATGAGCAAGCGCCTGCGAAATTATCCCGACCCGATGGAAATGGTGGACAAGTACGGCGCCGACGCGCTCAGATTTTATCTGCTCTCTTCGGCGGTGGTGCGCGGCGAGGACCTGCGCCTCAAAGAGCAGGGGATAGACGAGGTCGCCAAAAAACTGCTGATGCGCCTCGACAATGTGCGCAGTTTTTATGATTTATATACTCCGTCGCAGGCTGCCCAGAAAAAAGTTCTCGGAGGGGCGCAGCAAAAGCTTCCGGAAAAGGGAGAGATGAACACGACCCCAACTCCCTTTTACGGAACTTTTGCCGCGCCTAACAACATACTCGACCGCTGGATACTCGCGCGGCTCGCCGAGTTGGTGCGCGATACCACGGCAGGGTTTGAAAAGTACGAACTCGACACCGCAGCGCGGCCGCTCTTGGTATTTATAGACGACCTATCAACCTGGTACGTGCGCCGCTCGCGTGACCGCTTCAAAACTGACGGCGAGGACAAAGATTCGGCGCTTGCCACGTTGCGCTACGTGCTCATAACCGTTGCAAAGGTCATGGCGCCGGTCATGCCGTTTTTTGCCGACGACCTGTATCGCCGCATGGGCGGCGGAGAGTCTGTGCACTTGGCTGACTGGCCGGAGGAGATTTCTGTCGACGGGGCTTTGCTTACCGATATGGCGGCAGTGCGAAACACCGCAAGCAAGGCGCTTGAAGCGCGCGAACGCGCCGGCATCAAAGTTCGCCAGCCGCTCGGCAGGCTGACTGCCCGGTCTCTCCCGGCGGACAAAACTCTGCGGGATATCATCGCCGATGAGATAAATGTTAAAGAAGTTGTCGAGGACGCAAACCAACACGAGGACGTGGTGCTCGACACCGAACTGACTCCCGAGCTTAAAGAAGAGGGGACATACCGGGAGTGGGTGCGCGCGATACAAGGATGGCGCAAAGAGCAGGGTCTCTCGATGGCGGACCGGCCCGGCCTGTTGGTTACAACAGCCGACGCGGATTTTATACGCACACACCGCGACATGTTGATGAGTGCGACGGGCCTGTTGTCGCTGGAGACAAAAGAAGGCGAGGAGGTAAAGTTTGAAAGACTGTAATCCGATGCACCAAAAACATATCACCGAGGGCATAGTGCTCGGCAAGCGCAGTGTCGGCGAGGCAAACACGCTTGTTTTTATACTGACGCGCGAGCTCGGGCTTGTGCGCGCAAAAGCGACCAGCTCGCGCCGCGAGATATCGAAGCTGCGTTACGGGCTCGAGACGCTTAGCCGCGGACGATACACGTTTGTGCGCGGCAAGCAGGAGTGGCGGCTCACCGGCGTCGACGAAGTGTCGCGCGAGTTTTTGGGAACCACGCCCGCGCAAAGTAAAAGGCTCGGACAGGTGTCGCGCTTGCTCATGCGGCTGGTGCTCGGCGCGGAACATACGCCGGAGTTATACAAAACGGTATGTGGCGGGTTTGAGAGCTTGGCACATACCGAGGAGAACGCCGACAGCGTGGAGTGCGTGCTGGTATTGCGTATTTTGGCGCACCTCGGCTACTTGCCGGAGCTCCCGGCGTTGGCGCCGTTTGTCGAGGACGACCGGTTTTCTCCCGAGCTGGCCCTCCAAGCCGCCGCCTCCCGCAAACTCCTCATAAGGTTAATAAACGACTCCCTCCAAGCTACCGGATTATAATGGCTTAACCACAAGGTTTTTTGAGCTATTGACTAGAATGTAGTTAGGGTGTAAAATATTAGGCGGAACGGGATCCTCCCGTGTCCCTTTGAAAACTGAAAGGAACAGCTCATGCCAAAACATGAGACAGTCCAAAAACCGCTTACCTCCGGCGAGGTGCTCGATTTCGGCGCGACGGTCATGCAACAGCTCGGCCGCGACCTCAACCCTGAGAAGGTTCGTTATTATCTTGGGAAGAAGAGCCGGCTTGGCGACGACTTGCGCAAGCTTGGCATCAACAAAATGCCGGCGTTCGACACCGCGGAATGGGAGCGCTTCTATCTGAAGCACTTCAGCCACACGGTCGACCTCTCGGGACTGCATGTCCCGCCTAAGCCCGACTATCCGTGTCGCGCTGTAGTCATTATTCCCGGTATCACCAACAATATCGTCTTTGACGCCTGCACTAAGGCGTTCAAGACCTGGCGCTACCAGAACGATCTAAACACGATTACCGATATCGTCGCACGACCTCAGGGTCCGTATGTCGTGTGGGTGTGCGACACTGTCGAAGCCGACCCGGACTTGGCCAATAAATCGGCCGAGGATATCGAGAAGGCGGGCATCAACACTCTGACGCTCAAAGAGCGCATGGTGCTGGAGCTCAAGTGTTTCGATGAAACAGGCAAGCATCTCGACATCGAAAACTGGACGCTCTGCGCGGGCTCCCGCTACTCGGACGGCAGCGTCCCGCGCGCGGACTGGGGCGGCGGCCTGTTCTTCGTCGATTGGTACTACGCCGGCCACTCGGGCTCCCGCGTGCGGGTCCGCGTGGCGGTTTCTTAACGCTTGTTCCTCTAATCTTGTTCACTTCCGGCTCGGCGCTCTTGCGCCGAGCCGTTTTCTTTTTTCTTTTTTTTGCTATACTTTTCTATACGGCTAATACAATCGGTTTCGATATTATCGGAATAACGGTTTGCCGAAATGAAACTGCGTGCCGCGTTCTAACGAGCTCATGGCTCGGTACTCTGCCGGTGTGCGCCGGATAACTCAGAGGGTTGTGCCTAACGACCCTTGGTGATATGGACGGAATGAGGCACTAACACGGGCTCCCGCAACTCGGACGGCAACGTCCCGAACGCGAACTGGAACGACGGCAAGTTCAACGTCAATTGGTACAACGCCGACAACTCGAACTCCAACGTGCGGGTCCGCGAGGAAGTATCACGAAAGGAAGTCCCCTCCGGGGGACTTTTTTCGCTCCATATATGCGAGCCACCCGGAGGCCATTTTAGACGCCTCTATAATTTTTTCTTGCAGGAAAAAGTATTTCTTTTCTTCTATCACGTCGAGCTCTTGGCACAGCCGGATAAGCCGCTTGCTGACAGCCAAGGCTATACGGAGTTCTTTTATAGGGCGTATTTTTGCGGGCGGCTCCGCGAGAGCCGCCTCGATAGATAGCGTCAAACAGGTAAGTATTGTATTTTCAACCCGCGCATACAAACCAAACCGCTCCCGCTTAGGCACCTTTTTACCCGTCTGATATATTTCTTTATACAAACCATGCAAAACTTGCACGATAGGCGCGGAGATCTCGGGGGGGGTTGCCTCATAAGATTTCGAATGAAAATTCGTAGATACGCGCTGGCTTGTTAGAGGGATAATAGACAGCTTCGCCGTTAGCAAGGGTAGTCCTTGCTCAAAAGCCGGGCTCCCGCTCGGGAATGTCACGAGCCAGCTTTTTTCGAACATATATTTGAACGAGTTTGACCAATGGGCGAAGCATACGCTTAAGGCGCACTATTATCTGCGGTACTGCGACGACTTTATTATTGTGCATCCCGATGCCGGCTACTTGCGCGATATCATCCCAACCATTCAAAAAACTCTCAACGAAAAATTGAAACTCACTTTGCATCCTCATAAGGTAAGTATAACCAAAGTCCGCCAAGGGGTTGATTTTTTAGGCTATGTAGCGCTTCCGCACGCTACTATGGTAAGAACCGCCAGTAAAAAACGAATGTTTCGAAAACTTAAAGAAAAAAGAAAGTTAGTGCAAAAGGGCATGATTACCGAAGTATCTTTTAACCACTGTCGGCAGTCGTATCTCGGCGTATTGGCGCATGCAAATACGCAAAAATTACGGGAGCAGGTCAAAGTCCTCTAGTGATATACTTGTGTTTATGTCACACGACGAAGGGGGAGTAGACCATATGAAGGACTCGCTGTACTCCCGCAAGCATCAGGGCGGGATGCAGGATGTGCGCGCGCCGCTCTCCCCGAGCGAGGCGCACGCGCCGGTTGCGTGGCAAACCGACGAAGCTGGTTTGCCGCGAGCTAAGTCGAGGAACTTCAATCAGCCCTTCAACCTTACTCAGAGCAATTCCCGTATGGGAATTGCCACCAAGTTTCTTATCGGCTCCGCGATATTTTTTGTACTCGCAATCAGCGGCGCGGCCCTGTTCTTTTTTAGCGGCGGGAACTATATCTCGCCGAAGAACATCGACCTGCAGGTGGTCGCGCCGGCGCTCGTCGATGGCGGTTCAACCGGCAACCTGCAATTTATTATTACCAACCGCAACTCCGCGGAGCTTCAGCTGGCAGACCTGGTTATCGACTACCCGGCCGGCGCGCGGGACCCGAAGAATCCGCAGAAATCGCTCAGCCACGAGCGCATCTCGGTCGGCGCGATAGCGCCGGGGCGGCAGATAAAACTCACCAGTGCGGCGGTCTTTTACGGCAGTGAGGGAGAGGTACAGGAAATAAAAGCGTCGCTCGAGTACAGCATACAAGGAAGCAATGCCGTCTTTGTCAAAGACGGAGGCGCGTCAATCACCATCGGCTCATCGCCGGTGTCGGTGCGCGTCGAGACCCAGAGCGAGGCGATCTCCGGACAGCCGTTTACCATCAAAGTGACCGTGCAGAGCAACTCACAGACCCCATTACAGGATGTGCTGGTGCAGGCGCAGTATCCGTTCGGGTTCAGCGTGCAATCGGCAACGCCGCGCGCCGATGCGGGCTCGACGCTCTGGCGGCTGGGCACCATGGCGCCCGGCACGACGCAGGTAATAACAGTCACCGGTTCCATCGACGGACAGGACGGCGACGAGCGCGTATTCCGGTTCCTCGCGGGCAGTAACAAAGACCAGACCGCCGGCAAAATACAGGTCGCGTTTCTGTCAGTGCCGACGACGCTTACGGTGCGCCGCCCATTTATAACGGCCGGCATAGAGGTAGAAGGCAAAACGGGTCCGAAAATATCGGCAAGCGCCGGCAAGGCACTGCATGGCACCGTTACCTGGCAGAACAATCTCCAGGAGTCCGTGAGCGATGTACAAATAAAATTAAAGTTTTCCGGGCCGGTGTTCGACCGCGAGTCGGTACAGCCGGGCAGCGGATTTTATCAGTCCAGCGACAACACCATCACCTGGACATCAGCACAGGATCCGTCGCTCGCGTCGGTGCCTCCGGGCGGAAGCGGAACTCTGCAATTTTCCTTTAACGCGCTGACGCCGGGCGCCGGCGGCACGGTATATACAAACCCAACGGTCGACCTGTCGCTCACGGTCGGCGCGGTGCGCGCGGGCCAGGGCGACGTGCCCGACCAGATATCGTCGGCGGCATCGGCGCAGATTACGTTTGCGTCCACTATCGCCGTTACTGCGCGGGCTCTGCACTTTACCGGCGTGTTCAACAACACCGGCCCTATGCCGCCGCGCGCGGAAACTGCGACGACATACACTATAGAGTGGACCGCCAAGAACTCTTCCAACACGGTCGCAAACACGACCGTACTTGCCGTGCTTCCTGTGTATGTCACCTTTATCGCGGCAGGCGCCGGAAGCAACATCACCTACGATGCCGGCAGCCGCACGGTGCGGTGGGACATCGGCGACCTCGGAGCCGGCGTCGGATACAGCACCGTCGCGCTCAAAGGCAGTTTCCAGATACGATTTACTCCGAGCTCGTCGCAGGTCGGCCTCTCGCCCCAGCTTACGGGCACCGCCGCCATAGCGGGCACGGACCGGTTTGCTCAGGTGCAGGTATCGGACACGGCGGAAGCGCCGACCACCAAACTTTCCGAGTCGGGCTTCAGCGGCGGTATGGACATTGTGGCGCCAAAACAGTAGAACAATTATATGACCGGCAAAGACAAAGAAGGATTGATGGAAAAACTGGTGTCGCTGTGCAAGCGGCGCGGATTTGTCTACCAAGGCTCCGAGATTTACGGCGCGCGCGACCCGTTCCCGGCCGGCTCCACGCTCACCATCCAGCCTGACGAGG